>Ga0247740_1000028_pt1 | contig 65010 bp, 52 predicted proteins | sample UWRJL148409B2_FD_180942 | JGI IMG/M metagenome (GOLD analysis project Ga0247740, IMG submission 180942) | Plant litter microbial communities from Arlington Agricultural Research Station in Wisconsin, United States - UWRJ-L148-409B-2 | ecosystem: Environmental > Terrestrial > Plant litter >...
CGTCCGTGAGGCGGCCTTCGTCGAATACGGCGAGGAACGAAGTGAGCACGTCGGGGTGCGCCTTCTCCAGTTCGTCGAGCAGGATCACTTGATACGGGCGGCGGCGTACGGCTTCCGTCAGTTGACCGCCCGCCTCGTGACCCACGTAGCCAGGTGGCGCGCCGATCAAGCGGGCGATCGCGTGCGGCTCCGAGAACTCCGAGAGATCGACGCGAGTCATGGCCGTGTCGCAGTGGAACAGCACCTCCGCGATGGCCTTCGCGCTCTCGGTTTTGCCGACGCCGGTCGGGCCGAGCAACAAGAACGTTCCTATCGGTCGACGGGAGCCGAGCCCTGCCGCATTGCGGCGCAAGATCCGCGCGATGCGCCGAATTTGGTCGCCGTGCCCGACGACACGTTCGGCCAGGATCTCTTCCAAGCGCAGCATGCGATCACCATCGGCCTCGAGCAGCCGATCGACGGGCATGTCCGCCAGCTCGGCGACGACCTCGGCTACGCTTTCGGCAGTGACTTCCGGCTTGCCGCGACGACGCGTGCGAGCGCCGGCCAAGTCGAGGATCGACACGGCTTTGTCCGGCAGAGCGCGACCGGGCAAGTAGCGCACCGACCAACCCACGCCCAGCGCCAATGCCTCGGTTTGATAGCGGACCCGATGGTGCGCTTCCAAACGGGGTTTGAGCGCGTCGACGATCAAATACGCATCTTCGCGGCTCGGCTGCTCCACCTCCACGATGGAGAAGCGGCGGGCCAGACCCGCGTCGGCGGCCAGCGCTTTTTGGAATTCCTCGGGGGTCGTGGCGCCGATGCACGGCAACTCGCCGCGCGAGAAAGCGATCTTCAGTTCGGAGGCAATTTCTTCTGCCGCTTCGCCGACGAACAGCTGATGAATCTCGTCGAAGAACAGCACGACCCTGCCCTTGGCCGCGAGCACCTCCTTGCGCAGCGCCCCAATGCGCGAAGCTAGCGCACCGCGCACCCCGGTGCCGGCCACGAGCTCGCTGACCGGGATCTGCACGATCACGCGGTCGTCCAGCGAGAGCACGTCTTCGGCTGCGGCAATTCGCTGCGCGAGACCACGCACGATGCTCGTTTTGCCAACGCCTGCGATGCCCACCAGGCATGGGTTGTTGCCTTCGCGCTTGGCCAACACGTCGAGCGCTTGTTCGATTATCGAGTCTCGCCCGACGACGGGGTCGAGTTCGCCACGTGCGGCCGCCAGAGTGAGGTTCCTACCCAACGCGGTCAGAGTCGGAAACTTCTGCGGGTCGAGCTCGAAGCGCTCCCACGGCTCCGGCTCGGTGTGCACGGGTTTCTCGAGTACCGGCAGGGGCGGGAGCGCGCGGCTTAGAGTCACTCGTTGCGCGCCGCTCGGCAGTGCCATCACGGGCACGACCACGCCCGCACCACGCGGCTCTGTCGCGGGCTGCGCGCTCGATGAGCTCGCCTGTGCACTCGCCCCCTTGCGACGCGGCGGATACAGCGGCACTTTCACGGCCGTCGAGACACGGCGCGGAGCGGGCGCGGGCAGTTCGCGCTTTTGCTCGGGTGCCGCGCGGCGGCGACCGACCAAGCCGAGCCCGACCTGCACCGCCTGAGTGCGCAGGCGCGAGGTGTCGATATTCAAAAACTCGAGCACTCGGCGAGCCGAGCTGCGCGGTTCGCCCACCAGCGCCACGAGCAAGTGCACGGCCGCGGCGTCGCCATCCCCCATGCGCCCGGCGATCTCCCGCGCTCGTTGCAGGCATGACTTGATCGGATCTTCGAGCTCTTCCTCGATCCCGCGGGCCCCACGCAGTAGCTCCTCGACGCCCAACTTGCGCTCGCGAAGCAAGTCGCAGGCCGGACTCGGGCGCGCAGCGATCGCAGCCAGCAAGTGCGCGCTCGATGCGCGCTCCTTTTGCTTTTGCGCGAGCTCATCCGCGATTCGTTTCACGAGAGCAAGTTCCGACTCGTAGCGGCCACCGGTCATCACCTGAGCGATCTGCCCGGAATCGCCAAAACGGCCAACTTTTCCAGGATTTGGCCAGCGGCCCTGGCGTCTTTCTTCAGCGCACGAAGAGCTCGCGGCCCTGCGCGTAGTCCCAAACCGTGACCCGGCTCGCACCGCCGACGGCAACGAGCGGCTCGAAGCCGGAAATCGCGAGGTTTTTGTCCTCGATCACGGCCGCCAGCCAATCATCCTCCGCGCTCGGGCTGCGAGCGGGGAGCTCGCTTGTCAAACGGGGCCGCCCCTCGAAGTCCGTGACCAGCAAAGTCCAACGCCGGGCTTGCCCCGCACCAGGGTTGTCGACCAAGACGAAAGCCAACACATCGGTGTTCGAGGCCACGGCAAAGGCTGGTGCCGGCAAGCGAAAGCGCGCAAGCACCAGCAGCTCTGGATTCAGCCGCAGGTGAAAGACCTCGCCCGCCTGACTCACGGCAAAGAACTCGTCCAAACGCTTGCCAGGCAACAAGCGCGTGGGCGCATCACCGCCGGGTGCAAACGCGAATTCGCTGCGGCTTCCGCGTGGTGCTTTGCGCAGAAAGCCCGTCTTGGTGCGGCACACGATGGCGCTGTCGCGCAGTTGCGCCATCGGTTCGGTGCAGCCGTCCAAACGAACATCCGCCTCGAACGTCGCGAACGGACCCGCTTCGGATTCGAAGGCGTACGAGTAGAGGTGCTCGTCCACCGGATAGAAGACGTAAAAGTGGCTCGGCTCTTCCAGATCGGGGAAGAGCCGCGAACCCGGGAAGAACGTCACGTGCGGTGAAATCTTCGGCTCCTTCGAGCGCGAGTCGAGGCGCGCCACGCTCGACGCGCCGACCGCGAACAGGGAACCGTCAGCCGCACCGGCCACGGCGCGCACCGGACCAATGTTCGCCTCCGCCACGACGTCCCCTTGTTTGGTATCGCGAAACGTGACTTTATCGAGACTCGCTTGCGCCAGTCGCGAACGCCCGAACGCGAGCAGTGCGCTCGGGGAGACCGGCGCCGTGATCTCGAGCCGCTGCTCGCGCAACGAACGCAAGGTTTGCACCACGGCGGACGGGAGCGGGCGTGCCGTCGGCGCCGGTGCTGCCGCCGGCCCCTCACCGACCGCTGAGACCAAAGCGGGGGCCAATGCGCTCTGAGATGAGCGCGACGGTGGCTGCTTTCCCGAGCGGTTGCTTTCGGAACGACACGCTCCGAGCGTACCCAGCCAGGCGATCACTAGCGCGGCGCGCCTGATTGTTCGCGTGGCGCTCATGATGCTACGTTGACTTTCCCGCCCGGTACTACCCGAGCGCAAGCACAATGTTTCGCCATCTTCTCGAGTTCACACGCCCGGCTGCTGCGTTGGTTGCTCTCTTCATGCTCGGCTCGTTCTCGCTCACGAGCTGCAGCCGCTTCACGCGCACCAAGCAATGTCGCGCGTTGATCGCTCAGGTCAATCCGGCGCTCGACGACGTACTCACCATTACCCACGGACCTGACCGCGGGGGCGCGGGCGGAAGTGGTGGCGGAGGGGCAGGCGAAGGGGGCGGCGGAGGCACCGGCGGCGGGCTCAGGCCGAGCGGCGGCTACGTGGCGGCGGCGGGCCGCTATGAGCGTCTAGCCAAACAACTCGGACCGATGGAGTTCGGCAGCGAAGAGATGGCCAAACTCGTGGCCGAATACGCGGGCATTTTGAACAGCGCCGCAGAAAATTTGCGCTCGCTCGCCAGCGCGCTGGACGCAAACAACTCGCCCGAAGCCGACCGGATCAACCGTGAGCTCGAGCGTATCGGCGCCCACGAGCGCAATGTAGTTGCCCGCATGGACAGCTGGTGCCAACCCTAGGCACATCTGAACGCCACGCTCGAGCTCAGTCGTCGCGCAGTAGCGGCTCGCGCGCGGCGGCGTATTCTTCGATCAAGGCGCGCGCTTCGGGCGAGACGTCACTGAAGCGCACGCCGAAGCCCGCAGGGAAGTCGTCGCTCAGCTCGTCTTGCGTGAATTCGACAGAGCCGAATACCCTGCACGTGGGGCCCGAAGGGAACGTCAACGCGAGCTCGAGCGGTGCGCCCAAAGCCGGCGGCTTCTCGTAGGTCGCCACGAACAGACCGCCGAGTGAACACACGTCGCCGCTCGACACCGGGCGAAAGAAGTTGGTCTTGGAATGAGCCTCGAGCGAGACGTCGACCCGTTCGGGACGCCTAATACCGCGCTCGATCGTACGCTGCATGCCGGCGATGGCCGCGGCGATCTCACTCAGACGTGGCTCTGGCTGACTCGATGCAGGTGCTGTCGCCGCCGCGATCATGGGTGCCAGCAATTCGCGCAGTAGGGCGAGCTGCTGGCCGGCGAGTTGCGCGAGGTCGCGCGGGGCCGCGTCGTGCAGGGTGACTTCGAGCTTCGGGCGCGCCAGCGCCTCGAGCCCTTGCCGCAGTCGATCGCTTTGCGCGTCCGAGGCCTGCGCGGCTCGATTCTCGGTGACGGCGCGCGCGAGGGCTTCGCGAATTCCCTTCAATTGGTCGTCGAGCAGGCTGAGCGAACCGGTCACGCGCGCCACCGGGTCTTCGTCTTTTCCGCCCATGCGTTGTACGCGCAAGAAGGCATCTTTGATCTCGACCCAACGCGCCTTTTGGGCCTCACTCTGGCGGCCACGCATTTCGGCCAGCTTGAGCAAGTTTTGCTCGGCGCCGCGGGTCAAAGTCTGCGCTTCACTCGTGTAGTGGTCGTCGATCAGGCGCTCGAGTTCGGCTTCGTTCATGGCCGCCGCTACCTTCTCGACCATCTTGTTCATGTTGCGGTAGCTGCCCTGCAACTTGAACGGCGGCTCGCTGCGATAGCGATCGTCCTGCGAGGCGGAGGCGATGTACTCCTGGTTCACGCGCAGCAGCGTGCGTTGCACTTGGAACAATCGACGAAAGAGCGCCACGAACTCTTCTATCTCCGCCGCGCTGTAGCCATGAGCCAGCTCGGAGGCGGCGATCTCTTGGCCCTGAGCCATGGCAATCAGCTTGTGAACGTCAGCCGGCTCTCGACCGGCGAGCGGCGCGAGCACGGGGTTCGATGTGAGTGCATTCTCCAGGTAGCTGAGCGCGAACGTGTGCTCCTTTCCTTGCAGGATATCGCCAAGGTTATAGGTGTCGGCGCGGTTCGCGAGCATGTCCGGGATCTGAAAGCGAGCGCCCGATTCGGTATAGGGGTTACCGGCCATCACCACGCAGAACTTCTTGCCCCGGAGGTCGTAGGTGCGCGTGCGGCCGTTCCAAACCCCTTCTATCCGGCGCTGCGCGTCGCACAGCGAGATGAATTTCTGCAAAAGTTCGGGGTTCGTGTGCTGGATGTCGTCGAGGTAGAGCATCACGTTGTTGCCCATCTCGAGCGCTAGATTGATCTTCTCGACCTCTTGGCGCGCGGTCGCGTTGTGCACCTCGGCCGGGTCGAGCGAGACCACCGCGGTCCCCAGCGCGGGCCCATTGACCTTGACGAAAACCAGCCCCAGTCGGCTGGCCACGTACTCCATCAATGTGGTCTTGCCGTAGCCCGGCGGCGAGACCAGCAGAAGTAAGCCCATCAAGTCCGTGCGCTTGGTTTTGCCGGCCGCCCCCAGTTGCTTGGCCAAGTTGGCGCCCACCAGCGGCAGGTATACTTCGTCGATCAAGCGGTTGCGCACGAACGAAGTGAGCACGCGGGGCGCGAATTCGTCGAGGCGAAGGCGCGCGCGTTCTCGAGCCGCGACCTCGGTCCTCAATTTCTTGTAGCTGCGGTAGCGGGGTGCGCGTTCGGTGATGAAACCACTGACGCGCTCCAAGAGCTCGTCGAACGACACGGCAAGTTCGCGATTCTTGATGCGAGGGTGCGTGCCGAGCAGGCCCGTGACGACCGTCTCCGTCGGCGCCGACGAAACGTTGACCGGTTCACCACCGAGAGCAATGAAACGAGCGACCACCTCCAAACGGTGCCGTTCGAGGATTGGGTTCGGATTCTGCTTCAGGAACGCCTCGAGGTAGGCGAGGGCAATCCCGAGTCGCTCTGGCCCGTGGGCGGCGAGTAGCGACAGATCTTCTTCGAAGCCACGCCGAGCCGCCAGCTCCTCGAGGTGCTTCTGGAACTCGGACTGCAATTGTTCGGCGCGCGCGCTGACCGTGAATTTCGGGCGTGGTTGGCCGAGCTCTTCGACCAGGTAGCGAGCGGCAGAGCTCGCGGGCAGCGTGCGGTCCAGCGACACACTCTTTGCGAAGTCAGCGATCGGCACCTCGAACTCACGCGCGAGGGCCAGACTCGCGCCTTGGTCGTCGAATACGCGGCGCAAGCGGGCGATGCTCTCTGCGCGCCGTGACAGCAACTCCTGCTTGTCTTCTGGCAGCGACTGCCAGTAAAGCCAGGCCAATCCACGCGCATCCGGGGAGAAGCGAAGCAGGCCCGCGCCCTTCTGCAAGGTGAGGACTCCGCTCAGGATCAGAGCCCCGTCGGCGTCGTGGACACCGGGCTCGTAACCTTCGTCCAAGCGCTCTGCGGCGAAAGCGCGCACGAGCTCGGGCAGCCGCTCCTCACGGAGCGCACCCTCCAACGCCGACAAGCTCGACCCGGCGCGCCCCGACTCCGCATCCAGCAACAACGACACGGCCAGGAATTCGCCGCGATACACGTCGGCGTTCTCGGATACGAGCGCTTGCTCCCAAAACTCCCGGCCCCGCTCCAGGCCTTCGTCCGTGAGCGGCTCGTAAAAGTCGGTTCCCGTGAGGTGACTCTGGAGTCCGCCCTCGCGCGCGACGACCGTCAATTCGAGCGGCTGGGTGTTGACCAAGAAACGATGCTCGCCGAGGCGGATTGAATCGTCTTCACCGCCCGAAAGCTCCGTCTTGTCGCGCAGCGCGCGCAGCGCCGTCTGGCGCGCGGACTTCAGCTTCGAATCGAGCTCTTCGGCGCGCACCGAATCTCCCAGTTCGAGCAGTTGCAGACGGAGCTCTTCCAGCTTTCCGAGCGTCGGATCCGAGACGAAGAACGTATTGAGTTCATCCACTCGCTTGAAGGTCTGCGCGCGGCGAACGATGCCGGACAAGATGCGCTCGGCGGCGAGCGCGAAGTTCTGAGCCCGCCGCTGGCGTTCCTCCACGATCGATTGCCGGCGGGTCGCGATCGCGTCCAACACCTCTTCACGCTTGTCGGCGATTTCTGGCGCAAATTCTGCGAATTCGCCGAAGCGACTCTCGAGCTCTTCGAGCTGGAGCATCAGCTTTCCGAGCTGCTCGTCGCAGGACTCGGGCGTCTTGGCCAAACTCAACGCGCTGACGACGTTCTGACCCAGCAGCTTGAATTGAACCGCGAACTCGGCGCGGCCCTCGCTGGCCGACAATTCCTGGTAGCGGCCGTCGAAGATCGCGCGCGCTCGGTTCTGCTTTGCAAACGCGCTGCTCGTCCCGTCTAGAATCGTGGTGCGGGCAGTCGGATCGGCTACCTTGAGTCCGTTGACCGTCTCTGCGAGCAACGTCAGCCCCTCGTAGATGCGGTCGAGTTCGCCCCGCGAACTCGCGAGCTCCCCCGCGGTCTTGGTGGACTCGACCTTTCGCACCAGCAGCTCGAGCTCATCCAAGAGCGGCTTGAACGCGTCGACGGACAAGAAGAAGCTGACGCAAGCTGCACTCACCTCGTCGAACCGGGTGCTGACCGCGGTCTCGAGCTCGCGCACGCGTGCCTGATCGACGTACCGAACCTCCTTGAGCGACACGAGGGCTCCGCGCTGTCTCTTGAGCGCGGTCAACCCTCCCAGAAAGGCATCCACCGTGCGCAGATCGGCAGGGCGCAATTTCTCGAGCAGCTCCTTTTGGCTCGCTTCCGCAGCACGAACCGCCTCGCGCGCGGTCTTTTCCAGCGCGCGTAGCTTCTCGAACTCGTCGATGATGAGCGCCGCGCTGGCCTGTGTCTCACGCACCGCGCTCGCGAGATCGAACGCCTCGGTGTGACCGAGCCAATGATGAGCATCCAGCAGACGCTGAGAAAAGCTCACCACGTCCTCGAAGCTGCGGCGCGTCGGCGCTTCGAGCAACGCAAGCTTCTGAACCGTCAATGCTTCGCTGATGCCGGTCACCAAATCCGCATTGCCGACCTTGGCCAAATACGAACCGTCGGTCGGCGCGGAAGCCGCAAACTCGACCGTCGTGAAAGGAGTTTGCCAAACTTGCACCGGGTGCACGCGCGTCGCCTCCTCGCCGGGCGTGGCACGAAATATCAGCATCGTGCCGTCGGGAAACAAACTGTACCCGTGGCACCGAATCGGCGTTTTCACTGCCTTCGCGATCAAGTTGTACGGCAATAGCTCGTACTCGCCCTCCTCCTCGCGGTAGAAGACGAATAGCACGTCTTCCCCATTCGGGGACGGCAGCACGCGCTCGATGCGCAGGTCGGCGCCCGTGCCCCAAACCTTGTGCTCGCCGGACTCGAGGTAGTACCCCGCGGGGAAGATGATGCCGTGATTTTCCGGCAACTCGAGGCACGACTGCCCGATGGAGTCTTCGCGCAGCACGTGAGCGGTGCGAGGGTTGTAGACCAGGTAACGAGCGCGCGCCTCACGGAAAGGCCTAATTTTCAGCAGGATCAGGCTACCGAGTTTTGCGTATGCGATCTCCGCGTCGTCCAAAGTCTGGTTCGGGTCGTCGACTGGTTCGCGATATACCCCCAGGCCGTCTTGAGTGTTGTTCTCGATCTTGACCGTCAGATCGCCGCCCACGGTCTCGACGAACACCTCGTTCAAAATGTTGACGTGCGGGTGCGGACCCGAGACTTGGTTCTCGCGCGTGGTCGGCGTCCACGCGAACGCGTGCGGCCGTGGTGGGCGAGCGTCTTCCTCACCGCGCGCATCCATGTACGAGACGCGGCTCTGCGCGTCGATCGCGAAGCGGAACACTTTGACGTCGCGCGCCGTCGCGCCTATCTGAGTGACGATCAGCAAGCGCGTATCGGTGCGCCTGAGCTGGAGCAGGCGAGCGTCCTTGTAGTAGCGAAAGACGTCCGAGAACTCGCGCGTGAAATCGGGATCGGCCAGGAAAGAGAGCGGACCGTCGAAGGGCGCGCTCGAGAAATCGAAAGCCTCGGCGCTGCGCTGAAAGCGATACGTCGCGAGCGCGTCGCTCGGCTTGGTCTCGCTTTTGAGACCGATGAACACCTGGAAGCCGAACAGCAAGTGCCCCGCGACGCTCACCACGTCACGCGGCACGCAATTGTTCTCGGTGCGCACACGATCCGTGGCGAGCAAGGCGAGCTCGCGTCCGCCGAAGAGCTTGGCTCGCGCCGCGTTCAGCGCGTCACAACGCTGACCCAGCTCGCGCGCGTGATCCAGCAAGCGCCGGCGAATGACTTCGTAGCTACCGCCTTCGAGCTGTGGCTCACTGGCGATGGGTTGTTCGGCCGCCATGGTGCGCCTCGCTCAGCGAGGCTGCGGTGGTCGCACTTCTTCGACCACGATGTCGCCATTGCCCGCTTGCGTCACGAGCGGCGCGAGCTTGTCGAGCGCATCCGCGAGGCCAGTACCGCCGTTGCCGTTCATCAAGCTTTGCACCAGCTCGCGCAACGTATCGCTCTGCTCGAGTGCGCCATCGACCGATTGGCCCATGGAGATCGCGCTCATGAAGCGCTCCAAGAACTGCCCGTCGCCACCGACGATGTTGATGCGCGCGTTGCCCATGGCCTGGGCCAGGATCTGAGCTTGAGCGGCGACGACCTCTTTGCGGGCGCGGATCTTCTCGAGCTCGACGCTCTTTTCCTTGTCCAGGCGTAGGCGGAACTCTTCGTGGCCGCGCCCGGCGCCGTCGAGTAGCTTCATCGATTCGGCTTTTTGCGCAAGACCCGCGGCTTCCGCCAGCAGCTTCTCGCGAGTGACCTTGGCCTCGACCAGCCCTTGCTTCTCGATCGCGGCCGCGTCCGCTTCGCGGACTCGCACTTTCGCCAACCCTTCCGCGGCCGATTCGGCCTGGACACCTTCGGCGATGCGAATTTTGGCGCGCGCTGTCTTGTCCGCGGTGTCGAGCTCGGAGTCCGCGAGCAAGATGCGCTCGCGGGCCTTGAATTTAGCCGCTTCCTCGCTGGCCTCCGCCGCCTTCACCTGCTTGACCAGGACTTCCTGCGCGGAGGCCTCGGCGGCGATCCGGACGGACTCCTTCTTGCGCGTAGCTTCCGAGGTGTTGCGCAAATCCTTGATTTGCTCTTCTTCTGCGGCGACGTTCTTCTCGACCGCGATGCGGTCGCGTACCACGTTCGCAATTTCCTTCTTTTGTAGTTCGACTTCCTTGTCCCGCGCGATGCCGACCAAGGCGACTTCGCGCTCACGACCGATCGCCTCCAGGGCGCGTGCCTTCTCCACGCGCTCTGTCTCGACGGCAATCTCCCGTTCACGCGCCTTCTGCGCGATCGCGACCCCGCGCTCCTTGTTCTGCTCGGCGATCTGCGCTTCTTCTTCGTTCTTGGTAGTGATGAGCACGGTCTTTTTGTGCTCTTCGCTGGCGACGCGCAAGGCCTCGTTCGATTCGCGCGATTGCGCGACGGCGACCTCTTTGTTCTTCTTGGCCTCGGCTTCCGAGCGGCGTTGCTCGAAACGGAATACGGCTTCGTCGGCGGTCAGGTTCTGACTGCCGGTTTCCATGCGCTCCTTTTGGCGCAGCTCGTTGGTCTTCAGGTTCTGAATTACGGTCAGGTCGGTGATCTTGCGGATGCCGTCGGCATCCATGATGTTGTCTTTGTCGAGCGCTTCGAGTGGCGTTTGCTCCAAGTAGTCGATCGCAGCATCATCCAAGATGAAGCCATTCAAGTCCTTGCCGATCACCTCGATGATCTTGTCCTTGAAGGCATCACGCTTGGTGTACAGCTCCTCGAAATTGAAATGCTTTCCCACCGTCTTCAGGGCTTCCGCGAATTTGGCGGAGAACAGCTCCGACAGGGCTTTGGCGTCACTGGCACGTTGGCAACCGACCGATTGCGCGACCTTGAGCACGTCGTCGACCGTCTTGTTCACCCGCACGAAGAAGGTGACGTTGATGTCAGCGCGAATGTTGTCGTTGCAGATCAGGCCCTCCTTGCCGCGCCGGTCGATGTCAATCGTCTTGACCGAAAGATCCATGACTTCCGCGCGGTTGATCACGGGGTAAACGATGGCGCCGGTGAAGGCGACGACCGGCTCGCTGCGCATCGTGTTCACGACCAGCGCACGCCCCTGGTCGACCTGCCGGTAAAAGCGCGAAAGCAACGCCAGCACTCCGAACAGGAGCAGGACGATCACACCGACGACAATCAGAACCGGAACGAGCCCAACGACTTGAGGATCCCCAGTGTTCATTGCCGAGAAAGATCGCACGACTTCGCGCGCAGCGGACCCCCCAAAAACACGACCTGAACAGGCGTGAGGGGCTAGACGCGTTCCTTGATCGGCTTGGGCAGCTCGTCGAGCTCGTCGAGCGGCTCGACCAAGAAGGATTCGTGTTCGCGATCCCAATCTACGATCAGCATCTGGTCGCCCCGCTTCACCGGTAGCTCGCGGTCCACGCGAACGCGTACCACGAGACCAGCACCGCCATCTTCGAGAGAAGCCTCACCGAAGGTCGAGGTCACGGTCCCGGTGCGCACCACGCAGGTCTTGCCGATCAAATCAGTGCGGGAGGTGCCCTTTGGATGTGCGAATACTTTGGCCAACGGGCGGGCCGAGACGGAGGTGAGCGGCAGGGCGAGGACCGGTGAAACGAGGAGCACTATCCAGCCCAGCAGCGTTTGCGAAGCGGCGGGCATGGCTCGCGATACGAGCTGCATGGCGACCGTGCACACGAGCCAAGAAAACGTAATAATCAGGCTCAAAACCACGGTTATGGGCACGGAGCGCAGGTGCAGTGCATGGAGCAGCGCGGCGACCGCAGAGCCGTCGCCGCCATCGCCGCCTTCATGATGCACTCCGTCGCCTACATCACCCACATCCGCGGCTGCGTCACCGAGGCCGCCGATGTGACCGTCGGCCGAACCGTCACCCAAATGGATTGCACCGAGCACGACGAACAACCAATACACGAGCACGACGCCGAGCAGCACCGTGTACACGGTGCCCGGAAAGGAGAGCGCGAGCGCCAGGACCTCACTCATAGCGGACGAGCGCGCAGCTGAGCCAAGATTGCGTCGAGGCTGGCGACGATGCGATCGACCGCGGCGTCAGTGACGCCCGTCGCCTGGGTCGGGGTGGCGCCGGAGAACGGAGCGGGCGCGCCTGGCGGATCGAGCGCGCGCGTCGCGAGCGCCGGCCCGTACGTCATGAGCAGCGCCCCGATGGCTTTGCCACCGGGTGTCTTGGCGAAGATGTCGGAGTAGCCGACAGACACGTTCGTCGCCGCGTACACCAGCGCGTCGTAGAACGAAGAGATTTTCGGATTGCGACCGCGTTCAGCGACATAGAAGGCAGCCGCCGCGCTCAGCACGGTGAGCACGATGGCATTCGCGGGCTCGCGCGCCTGGTAGTCGCGCATCTTCTCGTGCAGGCGGGTCATGGATTGCCCAGGTCCGCCACGAGTAGAGCAGGCCGCCAATAGTCCCAGCGTGATCAGCGCGCGCTCGTTCATCGAGTCGGACCAGCATAGCCCGGTTCAGCTGAATCCGGGTGATCGCGGCATTTCAGGCCCCGATTTGCTTGACCTATCGATCGATAGGCAGCAGACTATCGATCGATAGGTCGTGTGACCTTGGGAGATTGTCATGAAAGAAACTACGTCCGAGGTGCGTCTGCGTTATCCACTCCACGCGCTGCTCCTGGTCGGCGTCAGCTGGTGCTTGTACGCGGTCGTATTGCTCGCTTTGGCCTTGTTCATGCTGCCGATCGTGCCCCTGGCGCCCGTGTTCGTGATGATCATGGTCGCCCTCGGCGGACTTTTGAGCTCCGTGCACGAGTACGCGAGATCCGTGGCATGCCCCGCGCAAGCGACTAGGCTGCGCAGCCGAGTCGATGGGAAAGTCCCCCAAGCCGCGCGTGGCGCCCAAGAGCCGTGCTGACGCCGAGCCGCCCGCACGGCGTGAAGAGGTGCTCGAAACCGCGCTCACGTTGGTGTCCGAGCACGGTGTAGCGGGCGCGTCCCTGCGCAAGCTCGCAGCCGAGCTTGGGATCAGCCAGCCCAGCCTGTACCACTACTTTCCGAGCAAAGACGCGCTCGTCAGCGCCGTCGTCGAGTACTGCGCCGACAAGATGTTGGCCGCGGCGCTCGACCTGCCGCCCCCTCAGCGCAGAGAGGACCTACCGCGCTTCGCCATGCGCGCGGTCGTCGACCTGTGGTCGGGTGAGCGGCACCCGCGCTTCGTGCGCTTCATGTTCGTGGTCGCTTTGGAGAGCACGGCCAACCGGGCCTTCATTCAGCGCGTCTTCGAAGAGCGGCTCTATCCTGGCTTTACCCTGCTCGCAGACGCCTTTGGTCGCGATGAAGCCGAGCGCCGCGAGCTGCGTCACGTGGTGTGGATGGTGGTGTACTCACTCGGACTCTCATTCTTGGAGCAACGTGCGCTATTCGGCATGCCGCGCGCCAGCCAAGACGTGCTCGATCACGCCGAATGGGTAGTCGGCGCCGCGGAGCGCTTGCTACGCATGCCGTCTGGCTAACCTTTTTTTTTCTTCTTCTTGCGCGTGCTCTCGCGCAGCCGGTGCTCTTCGCCGCTGACCACGACCGTACCGTAGCGGTATTGGATCAGCCGCTGATAGGTGCCGGTTTCGTCACCGCCGATCATCCACAGGTCGCGCGGATCACGGTCGGTCTCGACGCTCGGCAGCCAGTGCCGGCTGGATGCCCAAGCGAGCAGGCTCGGTCGGCCGAGTACGTTGCGGGTGACGACCACGCCGCACGCGGGGCGCGAGCCGAGGCCCGAGCAAACGCGCGTCGCGAACAATTCCTCGTTGCCAATCGGACGCCAAAGCCATTGGTGGTCGACCACGGTTTTTGCGCGGGTACCGAGTTCGGCGCTGGCAACGGCCGGCAGCAGCTCGAGGATTTGCCCTAGTTGCGGCTTGTCGATCTGACGGAGCAGTTCGATATTCGCGCCGCGCTTGATGTCGAGCACGACCTCGACGCTGTTGGCGGGCCCCGCGCAACAGCGAAAGCCAATCGTCCCGCTGGGCGTCGCGGGCCGCTGAGCGCGCGCATTGGCGCAGCGCCCGACGATCTCGCCGTCGGCCGAATTGCCGCCACGCAAGCTGACCAAGCCCGCGCCCGTGCCGCGTCCCCAGTCGCTCGCCGTCCATTCCCAGGCGCCCCCATGCAGATCGCGGACGCCGAAGTCGCTACGACAGGAGACGCGAATACCGGTGGGCCGCATCACGGGCACGGCACCGGTGCCGCACCGTTCGGCGCGGTAACTCTCACCGTACTCGTAACGGTGATTGGCGGGCCCTTTGCAGGCGCGCTCCCATTCGAGCTCGCTGCACAGGCGCTTGCCGCGTTCCACGCACAGCAGAGCGGCCGCGTCACGAGTGACGTTCGTGAGCGGGATCGCACCTTCTTCGTTCGGATACGGGAAGACGTCGATGTAGTACCCCTTGAGGATGACTTGCTCGCCCGGCATTTCTTCGTCGGCGACGCGCGGCAAGCTGCCCTCGGGAGTACCGGCCACGAGCGGGCCGCGAGGGATCCAGACCATGCCTTGGCGTGGTTCGGGCGGCACCTCTGGCGGCGCAATGGATGAGCTCGCAGAGCTTTTGGGCGCGCCCTCACGCGTGGGCGCGGGCCGCTTTGCTCGGCATTCGCACAAGAAACCGAGCCCGATGAGGATCGCAGCGATACGCTGCGCGCTCACGAGTCCGAACGCTCGTCCCGCTCGCGCAGGCCGAGCTCCTTCATCTTCAGCTGCAAGCCCTTGCGCGAGATCTTGAGCAAGCGAGCCGCGTGGGTGACGTTGCCGGACGTTTGATCCAGCGCTTTGACGATCAGCTCGCGCTCGAGGCGACTCATGGCCGCCTTGACCTGCTCCTTCAAGCCGTCTGCGGCGGCCGCGACCGCGGCCTCGCTGGCTGGCTGCGTCGCGGGCGGCTCGGGGGTCGAGATGTCGCGCACCTCCGAGGGCAAGTCCAAGACCTTTAGTTCGGCGCCATCAGAGAACAACACGGCCCGTTCAATCACGTTCTCGAGCTCGCGAATGTTGCCGGGCCAGGGGTAAGAGACCAGATGCGCCTCGGTGTCCGGCTCGACCCCGGTAACGCTCTTTTTCAGACGAGCGTTGAACTTATCGATGAAATGCTTGGCCAGGAGCGGGATGTCCGTCGCTCGTTCGCGCAACGAGGGCAAGCGAATCGGCACGACGTTCAGGCGGTAGTACAGATCTTCGCGGAACGCGCCGGCCGCAATTTCGCGCTTCAGATCGCTGTTCGTAGCCGCAACCAAGCGCACGTCCACGCGGATGGTTTTCACACCTCCTACGCGCTCGAATTCGCTCTCCTGCAGCGCGCGCAGCAATTTGACCTGCATTTCGACCGGGATAGAGCCGATCTCGTCCAAGAACAGGGTGCCGCCACTGGCGAGCTCGAAGCGGCCGGGCTTGGAGCCCACGGCGCCCGTAAAGGCCCCGCGCTCGTGCCCGAATAGCTCGCTCTCCATGAGGTCTTTCGGGATCGCGGCGCAGTTGACCTTGATGAACGGCTTGTCGCGTCGCGACGAGTTCTCGTGTAGCGCGCGGGCCACGAGCTCTTTGCCGGTCCCGCTCTCGCCGGTGATGAGCACGGTGGTCGGCGTGTCCGCCACGCGATCGAGCACCGCGTACAGGTCCAAGATGCTCGGGCTCTGACCGATGATGCCGTAGCGAGCCGACTCACGCGCGTCGGACTCTGGACGTGTGGCCTCCGCCGCCGACAGGTCGCGGGTGCGCAGGGCCTTGCGTACGATCGCGCGGACCTCGGCCTGATCGAAAGGTTTGGTCAGGTAGTCGAAGGCGCCGGTTTTGAGCGCCTCGACCGCGTTGTCGACGGTGCCATGGGCCGTGATCATCACTACCGGTAGCTCGTCATCGATGGCAACGGCGCGGCGCAAGAGCTCCATGCCGTCGAGCTTGGGCATGCGCAGATCGGTGATGATCAAATCCAGGTGGTGCTCTTTGAGCAGCAGCAGCGCTTGCTCGCCGTCTTCCGCCAGGTGCACGTCGTAGCCGTCGCGTTCGAGCTGCGCGCTCAGCACGCGCCGAAGGTTTGGTTCGTCGTCGACGACTAAGATCTGTTTGCGTTCAGGGAGCATCGACGAACCGTCCGAATCGGGGAACTTTGGGGGTCACTATGGGCAGCGCGAACCTGCAGCTCCAGTGGCGAGTAACGACGAACAGTAGAAGAGCGCAGCCTTGCCGTTGCCGGGGGCGCCGGCCGCAATGATGTCACGGTTGGCGATGCGCGGTGTGACGATCGACCGCCCCAGCTCGTCGCCGTTTTCTGCCGATGAAATGAACTTCGAGTCGACGAAGGTCGATTCGTCTGCTTGGTCTGCTTCGTAAACCAGGAGCGCGCCCGCATTTCCTTCGTCGCGCACGGTCATTTTCGGCGCGCCCACGATGACTTCGCCGTCGCCGTCGCCGTCCAGGTCGCCGACGGCCACGGCGGCACCGAACTCCGAGTTTTCACAGCCGCTCAAGCTACTGGTCGAACCACAAGCGAACGAGTTGAGCAGCGCGCCCCGCGGCAAGGACGAGAGGCGGCACTCGCTCGCGTCGGTCTCGGGTAAGTCGAACAGCGCGGCGCCGTCGATCACGTGCACGTTGACGTCATCCGACACCACCAAATCGTCCGCGTCGTCGCCGTTGACTCGGCCGCTCGCGAGCGCGCGCCCTAACCCACCCACGTCACCCAAGCAGCCGATGAAAGCCGAGTTCCCGTCCTCGTCGGCCTTCCACAAAAAGACTCGAGACTTCCCCGGAACCGCGACGGCCAACACGCGACCGCCATCGACCGCCAGCACCGCGAGCGATTGTCCGAAGCTGGGATCGTCGGCGTCCGCGTCCTCCGGCAACTCGAGTTCACTGAAATCGAGGCTGCGCGAGGGGTAGAACCAGGCGATCTTCTTCTCGGGCAAGCTCGCCAGCAGTACCGGGTCATCCGTGCGATCGGTCGCCATCGGGTGATCGTAGGGCTGGTTCTGGGCGAACGTGACGGCCAAGAGTTTCTGCGCCACGTCCGGCATCTTCAACGCGTACTCTGCGGTATCCTTGCAGCGGATCACGAGTCCCGACTGGTCCGCGGTACCGGTACCCACCGCAAAACACAGCGGGCGAACTTGATCCGGACCTCGTGCGTTGGCAAAGCCGGCAATGCGCGAGGACAAGTAGCAGTCCTGACCGCTTCCGCTGCAATAACCGGTATCGATCGACGTGGTACCGGGAGAGTCGTCGTTGCCGATGTCATACAGCGCGGCGCCGGACACACTAGTCGCCCCGCCCACCAACACCTCGGTTTGCCCGTCCTTGGTGGCCGTGGCCAGGGTGACGCCGAAGCCGCTCTTCATCGCGCCCGGCTTCTCGAACAACACGATCGGTGAATCAGCGGTCACGTCGTCGAAACGAGACCAAGAGCAGGCAGAGCTCGCGAGAGCGAGCCCGCCCAGCAAACCGAGTTCGAGCAACGAAGCGCGCATCAGAACTTTCCTCCAAAAAACAGCCCGCCACCGGTACTCGACGCATTCGGCGTGAACTCGAAGCGAGGTCCCGGCGGGGCGACGGCCACGTCCTGCAGCGGGCGGGTACGCGGTTGCAAGCGCGCCACCGGACGAGCCTTGAGCGGATCTTCGAACTCCAGCAGCTTTCCGGCCTTGACCGAAGACTCCGGCAGCGGATCTTTGATGAAGTTGTACGTCGCCAAGCCTCCGAGTACGCCAGCCACGACGAAGCCGGCATCAGCGCCGACCGCAAACCACTTGCCACGTGTGGCGCGGCTGTCGGACCCTTCCAGGCTGCGGTTGGCGCGGTCGTCCTTCAGCTGGTCGTACAACTTGTTCGACTCCGAACCGACGTAGATCGCCGCGCCCAAGAAGGCCGCACCGATGATGGCCTGCGTCCACGCCGGGCCGCGTGGATATTTGGGGATCATCTTCACGTGCAGCGGCAAGATCTGCCCGCGAGGCACGACGATCGTGCCTTCGTAAGTTTTCCGGCCATCACTCTCGATCGTCACTTTGTGTTTGCCCGAGTCGAAGCGAACGTCCAACGGCTCCTCCCCGCTGCGCCACGAGCCCTTGGGCTGGTCGTCGACCCGTACCTTCACTTCGGGAGCCGACGCATCGATGCGCAGCACGCCGTAGTTCACGCGGACCATGCGCACTTCGAGCTCTTTCTGCTCGCCGTGCTCGAGTTCGACGCTCGACAAGAAAGGCTCGAATCCGGGCGCCTCGACGAGTACGTCGTGCTTACCGCCGGGCACCAGTTCGCCGTGCGGAGTGTCCCCCCAGAGCGAGTGCTCCTTTTTCTTGTCGTCGATCCAAATGTGCGCGCCAATCACGTTCGAGGAGACGCGCAAGAAGGCCATGAACTGCCCTTGGGATAGGTTGGCCTTCAGCTGGTGCACGTGACCGGGCGAGACGGCCATGTCCGCTTCGCTGGCGTTGAAGTCGCGGAACTTTTCGACCACGACATGGTAGTGGCCGACGTCCAGCGTGAGGTTTGCCGGAGCGCGCGTGGCGACGACTTCCTTCCAGCCTGGATGCACAGCGGCCGCGAGCGTGAAGCGCGCGGCATTGGCGTCGGTGCGTTGATAGATGCGCAGCGGTGCGCCGTCGGGTTCCGTCTCGATCACGACGAGCGATTTCATCGCGTTCTGATCGTCACCCGAAGGCAAGATGATCGGTGCGGGCGGCGGAGGGGGAGCCACCACGCCTGCGTCGGCATCGACACCCGCATCCCCGACCGGCGTCGCGGCGGCGGCAGCAGCGGCGGCCGCCGCCAATGCGCTCGCTTTGGCCGCTTCGAGCGTGGCGATGCGCTGGGTGACCTTGTCCACGTCAGGCGCGTTCGGGTCGACCTTCACGTACTCTTTGAACTTCGCGAGCGCGTGATCGACGTCGTTCTGTTTTTGGTAACAGACGCCCGCGTTGAACAGAAACGCCGAGTACGGATACGTCGTGTAACCGGTCTCGAACACCTCTGCGGCGCCCACGTAGTTGCCGGCGACGTACAGGGCCTGGCCCTTCTCCATCTCCGAGCGGATCGCTTCCAGGCGCTTACTGGAGTTGTCCTTGGTTTGGGCCCAAGCGCTGGTGCTGAGGATGGCCACCAATGCCAGAAGTAGAAGGACCGGAACGCTTCGTCGCGACAAAAAACCCGAGCTCACCGGGGCAAACATGAGCCCGAATCGTTCTCCGGCACAAGCACCAGTTCGGGGCCGGAAGATGTCCCGGGCACGCGCCCGCTCCGTGCGCTGGCCGCAGGGCCGGGTTTTCCCGGCGGGCTGGAAGCTCGAGGGCCAGCCGCGTTCTTCGAGGATCAGCTGCGAACCCGCGGGTGAGAGCACGTCATGCGCGAAGCATTTGAGATATTGGAACGATTGCTCGTATGCTGAGGCTCTTGGACGCGGGCGGCCCTTACGAAATGATGAAGAGAATCAGCATGCGCAAGCACTTGAGCCTTTGGTTGGTCAGCAGTGCCGTCGCACTGGTGCCCTCGCTGGCACACGCCGAGGACGAGCCCAAGGCATATCCGGAGTGTATCAAAACGCCGACGGATAATGAGACATCCGCCGCCAAGGGTGCGTACCAAGCGGGCAACGCTTCGTTCGATGAAGCCGACTACCCTCGCGCGATCACCTATTGGGAAGATGCGTACCGCCGCGACTGCACCGCAAATCTGCTCTTGAAGAACCTCGCCCGCGCGTACGAATTGTACGGTCAAAAGCGACAAGCGGTCGTCGCGCTCGAGACGTTCCTGGTGCGCGAGCCCAGCTCTGGCGACAAAGAGCAGATCCAGCGCCGAATCGAAGTGCTGAAGAAGCAGATTGCCGCCGAGAAGACCGTCCCAGTCGCGACCGGGACCGCCCAGCCTGCCCTGACCGCGGCGCCAGCAAACGACAATCCAGAGCCGCAACCGGCGCCGGATGCGGATGCTCACGCCGGCGGCAAACGCTCGATCGCGCCGCTGATCGTCGCGGGCGCGGGCGGCGTGGTCTTGGTCGTGGGCGCCGTGCTGTACGCCAAAGGCGCGAAGGACGTGAATCGCTACGAGAGCCTATGCCCCGAGCACGACTGCGGGAACGGCACCGAGGCCACCGCCAACGCGTCCGCCGCTAACGACGCGAGGAGCAAGAAGACCCTGGGCGGAGTCGTGGCGGGTGTTGGCGCCGTGGCGCTCGCGGGCGGCTTGATTTGGTACTTCGTCCAGCCGCGCAGCGCGGTCACGACCGGCACCTTGCTCAAGCCGCGCGTCAGCCCGGCGGTGACGCCAGGCTTCGCCGGGCTCGCGCTCAGCGGCGCGTTCTGATCAACGGCCTGCGCCCCACGTCGGGCGGGCGGGCGCGCGGGGCTTCGGCTCGGCGTCGTCGGCTGGCTCGGGAGCAATCAGAGGCGCGGGGCCTGCGTCGCTGTCTTCGACGATTTGCGCGGGGAGCGGCTTCGACGCGTAGCGAAACCCGGCGGGGTCCGGCTGCAACGGTGGCGGCGTTTCGCTCGACGAACCGCCGCACGCCGTGAGCGCACCCGCGACGGTTACGATTCCGAACAGCAGGCGGCGACAGCGGTGACCCATGATGGCCCGCGCTGTAGCACGGCTCGCCCCCTCGCGAACAGCCAGGCCTGGCTCCTCATACCGGAGCGCCCGCAGCGCTCAGCGGTGATTGCTCGCTCGGGCAAAAGCCACTACCTTGCGCCCTCCCTTCGCCAGCGAGAACCGGACCTTGAGCGCAGCAGCAGCACACCCTTCGCCGAGGTTTCATTGATCGGTCGATTGCGTGGGCGTGTACTTACAGACGAGGCAACGGGCGCCGTGGTCTTGGACGTGCATGGCGTCGGCTACGACGTGCTGACCCCAGTGGGTACGCTCGGGCGAGCTCGGGTAGACGGCAACGCCGAGGTCGAGCTGTGGGTTCACACGCACGTTCGAGAAGACGCGCTAGACCTGTTCGGCTTTGCGACCGAAACCGACCGGCGGGTGTTCCGTCTGCTGCTCGGTGTGCCGAACGTCGGTCCCAAGACGGCATTGGGGGTGCTCAGCGCAATGCCGGTCGAGGAATTGTCACGGGCGGTCGAGCGTGGCGATCATGCGCGCCTGGGTAAGATCCCTGGCATCGGTAAGAAGACGGCCGAGCGGCTGGTGTTGGAACTAAAAGAAAAACTGCGCGGGCTCGACAGCAGCAGCGCAGCGAGCGCACCCGTCGAAAGTTTGGGAACCGAAGCCGAACGGTTGCTCAGCGCGCTCGTGAATATGGGCTACCGACCGGGAGAAGCGGAACGCGCCGTGTCGGCCCTCGGTCCGAAGCTGGGGACCGAACCACTCGGAAACTTACTGCGTGAAGCGTTGGCCAAGCTCACGCCCTAAACTGGGAGACCTTGACCCTGGCAAAGGGGCGTGGATAATCGCGCGCTTACGAGGGAATTCCCTCTGCTCGGTCCGCTCCCCTGGAGGACACCTGTGATCACGTGTTTGAAGTGCGGCAAGGAGAATCAGGACCACTATAAGTTTTGCTTGGGCTGCGGAGCAGAGCTCCCGCGTGCAGCCGCAGCGAAACCGTTCACGGCGGCAACGCCTCCGCAGGGCGTGCCGGCTGTTGCCGCCATGCCTGCGGCGCCCGTCGCAACGCCATCGGCGGCCCCCCCGCCCGTGGCACCGCCTCCGCCGATGGCGCCACTGGCCGCGGCCCGCCCACCATCGGGCGCGCCTGGCGGAGCGAGCACCGTCACCTGTCCGCAATGCGGTCACGTGAACGGCACGGGCAATCGCTTCTGCGCGTCGTGCGGTTACAACTTGGGCGCGCTCGCTAGCGCGAGTCCATCGGCGGCCCCTGCCGCGGTAGCGCCTTCGGCTTCCAACTTCCCGCAAATCATTCTGACCGCACTGCGCGCTGACGGCAGCGAGGCCGGGACGTATCGCTTGCCCGACGTGGCGACGATTACGTTGGGCCGCGACACGGGCTCGATTTTCGCGGGTGACAGCTATCTATCACCGCGCCACTCGACCTTCACGCGCCGCGGGAATCAACTGTCGATCAAGGACGAAGACTCGCTCAACGGCGTGTACCTGAAGCTTCGTCCGAACGAGCCCTGCTTGCTCGAGTTCGGCGACTTGTTCCGCATCGGTCAAGAGATCATTCGCCTCGAGGAGCTCAAGGGCCAGGGCCGTTCGCCGGACAACGTCGAGCGCTTCGGAAGCCCGGCCAAGGGCTACATCGGGCGCTTGGCGTTGGTCATCGGTCGGGACACGACGGGCAACTCGTTTCCGATCCCCGAGCGTGGCGTGCACTGCGGGCGCGAGCGTGGTGACATTTTGTTCTCCGAAGACGGTTACGTCTCCGGATTGCATTGCAGCATCGCCAAGGGACCTGACGGTAAGATTTATCTGACCGACGTGGGCAGCTCGAACGGCACGTTCGTGCGCTTGCGCAGCGAGCACACCGTCGGTGCGACCGACATCTTGCTCATGGGTCAGCAGCTGTTCCGCATCGACTACTGACCGCCAAACGATGGCATCGCCCCGCACGATTCGCGTCGTGGCCGCCGTGATCGAACACGGTGGCCGCTACTTGATTACTCAACGTCGAGCCAGCGCGGTCTTGCCTTTGCTCTGGGAGTTTCCTGGCGGCCGCGTCGAGGAAGGCGAGAGCGATGCCTCCGCGCTCAAGCGTGAGGTCCAGCACCGACTCGGCGTGGACATCCAATCCGGCAAGTTGATAAGCTTCGTCAGTCACCCGTACGAGCACTACTTGGTGGAGCTGTACTTGTACGAAGGCCGCCTGCTCGAGGGGCAACCAAGCGCTGTGAACGTCAGTGATTTTCGCTGGGTCGCGAGCGAAGAATTCGAGGCGTTTTCGTTCACGCCCGCGGACGAGGCCTCGATGAGCCAATTGCTCGGCCTGTAACGACACACGCAACCGGCGAGTCGCGCGCACCGATCGGGTGCGGTGGATGTTCGCAACTTCACTCGGTCGCTCGGGGCGACGCTTCTCGATCTACTGGCGCCCGCGCGCTGTTTGTCGTGCGAGGCGCTCGAGCCTGCGAGTTCTGGCTATTGCCTGGCCTGCGGCGAGCCACAGCCGCTGCTCGATGTCGCTTGCCACGTGGCGGGCGTGCCGGTGTTCGCGGGCGCGCGCTACGCGGAGCCGCTGGTGTCGGCGATTCACCGTTTCAAGTATGGGTCGGCGCCGGAACTGTGCGCGCCCCTTTGCCGACACTCGGCGCGCGGCATCGATCTACTCGGGATCGAGCCGAGCGATGTGTGGGTGCCAGTGCCACTTCACCCGCTACGCCTGGCGGAACGCGGCTACAACCAAGCCGCGCTCGTCGCTTTGGAACTTGCACGCCTTCAGCGCGCTCGAGTCGACACGCGGCGGCTACAACGCCTGCGCCACACGGAACAACAAGCCAAGCGCAACCGACACGGGCGCAGCGAGAACGTCGCCCACGCCTTTCGAGTGCGCGAACTCACAACGCCGCCTGGGCGAGTAGTGCTGGTCGATGACGTAGTGACCACGGGCGCAACACTTTCTGCCTGCATCGCCGCCCTTCGCGCCGCTGGCGACGAAGTCGTCGGCTGCGTGGCCGTCGCCTTTGCGGCCACATCCGCCGATTGAGACTTTCTCACTGTTGCCTGGGCAAATGCGGGCATAATCAAGGACTCTGCTCCTTGGAGTCCGGCTTGGTCGATCCCGCGCAAGACGCACATTACTACTGGCTCGCGGCCGACGGCGCACGCCTGTCAGGCACCGAAGCGGAACTGCGCACGGCGTTGAGTCACGGGTCGCTCGGTCCGTCGACACTCGTCTGGCGTGCGGGCTGGCCCGAGTGGTTGCCGGCCAATCGCGTGCCCGAGTTCGCGTCTGCGATCGCGAAGCCGCCTGCGCCGGCCTCGGTAACCACTGATGCCTCGCAGCGTCCTACCGTGCGTGAGCTGCGCAGACCGCCCGCCGCGACGCCAGGCGCTCACGACCCGGCGCGAGATACGTTGGCACCGAGCAGCTTCGGCACGCTCGGTCCCGCGCGTCGCCCCGCTTCGGCGCGCTCGTCCAGGCCGCCACCCCCGCCGCAACGCAGCCGCGCGCCCATGCCCACGCTCTCGGAGGAACACGGAGCCGCGCCGGCCACGGCCACGCTGCGCCCGCCGGGCGCGGTGCCACCGCCTGCGCGCGGGGTGCCGGTGCCGGCCCTCGATGCCGCGCCGCGTGCAACCATGACGCCCATTCCCGCGTTCGGGCCGCCGGGGGGGAGGCTCGATCTTTCGCCTGCGCCTCCTCTACCTGCAGTCGTGAATCGAGCCTTGTTGGCCGATATGTCCGCGGTACCAAGCCAGCCGCCACTCGAATCGACGCTCGAGGTGGTGCCCCACGTTCCGGCAGAAGCGCGCCGTACCCCGGTCGAGCAGCTCGTCGCGCCGCCCGCGCCGGCGGATGACGATGCGAACGGCGCCACGGCGCAAAGCGGCCGCCCTCGCCAGCAGTCGTTGCTGAAGATTGGGCGCATTGGGTTCGATAGTCGCACGGTGGTGATGGCGCTCTCGGCACTCAGCGGCGCGCTGCTCGCGACATTGGTTGGACTCGCGCTGTCGCGCTCTCCTCGTGATGCGCCCGCGCCGGGCACGAGCCCCAGTGCGAGCAGTTCGAATGCCTCGCCTGCCCCGAGCCCTGCGCCCGCGGCTCTCGGCTGCCACCTGGCGCTACCTGCCGCGCGAATTGCCGCCAGTGTGGAGCGCAGCGTGCCGCCCTATGCCGCGACCTTCGGAGCCGACGCAGGCCTCGCGTTGGGCTTTGCGGAGACGAAGACCAAGGGCGTCGGCGTCAGGCTGAATCCGAACACCCTCGATATCTCACCCGTGTTCGAAGAGGACGGAAAAGATGCCGTGCGCGGCGTGGTGCCGCTGACACGCTCGGGCTCGCTCGCATTCTTCGCGGACCGCGACGACCACGTGCTGCGTTCGCCGCACACCATCGACGAAATCCCGCCATTTACGCTGGGGGTCAGCGGCGCGGGCTTCTCGCGTGTCGTCGCCGGCAGCACGAGCTTGGTTTGGGAGCTGGATCCGCGTACGAAAATTACCGAACCACGCTCGGCGCCGCTCGCCGGCTACGGCTACGGCGTGACGTTCCGGCGCGGCGGACAATCAGGTGCCATCTTGCTCGGCTTCGTCGCTAGCGACGGAGAAAAGAAGTCCGAGCTCGCGGAGATACCGGGCGCACCGAAGTTCTTGGGTACACCGGTGATCGCCGGCAGCAGCGCGGGCGCCTTGATCGCCTTTGCCGGTCGAGAGTCCACGGATGCCGTGTGGAAGCTATTCGTGTCGTACGTGGCGCCCGGCGCCGCCCCTGGCCCGGCGCGGCCGCTGGTCGAAGGAAGCGGCGCGGGCGCCATTTCGCCTGCGTTGAGTGCCCTCGATAGCAATCGCTGGCTCGTCCAGTGGACGGAGGGCAGCTCCGCGCAGTACCACGTGCACGCACAGAGTTTCGGCGCAGATTTGAGCCCTATCGGCCAACCTATCGCGGTCTCGCCGAAAGGCGCAAACGCCGGTCAAGGAGCCGTGGCGCTCTTCGCCAACGGCGCGGTCACGCTCTTCGTTCTAACCACCGCCGGGCACGACGAACTCTGGGGAGCGACCCTCGCATGTCCGTGATGACCAAGACTCGAGCGTGCTTGTTGGCGGCGCTTTGGGCGTGCGCATCCGCCGCCGGCGGCTTGAACAGCGGCTGCGCCGCGTTCGGCTCGCCCCGTCCGTCGACGGTCGCGCAGGGCAAGTACTACGCATCGGGCAATCCCTACTACGACGATTTCTTCGTTGATTTGTACTTACTCCAAGTCGGGATAGCGGACGCGGCAAAGACGCCAGAGGTCGAACGCGCAGCGTTGACTCATTTGCTAGAGCTCGAAGCTCCCGCAACCCCGGCGATGATCGAGCAGCGTTTGCACGAAGAAGCGTTGAAATTGAGCAAGACCGGAGTGCGCCTGCGCCTCGATGTGCGCACGGCGGGCGATACGCCCGAAGCCGCTAGCGCCGTAGTCCGCAGCAACGCGCGACCCAAAGAAGCTCCAACCGCGTCTCTGCTCGCTGCCATCGAAACCTCCAGCACCAACTTGCTGCGCTGGTCACTCAACCTCAAGCAGGGTGAAGAGGCGCTGAATCGCTTGGAGCTGATGACGATTCGCTTAGACGCCGACGTCGACAGGGCGTTCGCGCAAGCGCGCTTCGGCAAGCTGGCGGAGGTCAAAGAAAACCTCGCGGATGCGCACAAACTGATCCCGCTGATGCGTGCGCGTGGACGCCAGCTGCGCGCCGACACCGAGCAACTCTTGAGCGCCGTGAGCAAGGGCATCGCCACCGACGACGGCTCGATCGGGCCACCAATCGGGGTCGCGACGGCACCGGGGGAGCCTCAGCACGAACCTGGTCGACCCCCGGACGCTTTCAAGCGCGCGGCCGCCAAGCTTCCGAAGGGAAAACCGTCCGCCGCAGGTCCGCGACCAAAGGCCGCGGCTCCCGCCGCAGCCCTAGAGGGGGACGCGCCCGCGAAGCCGCGTGCTCCGAGTAAACCCGCCCCCGCACGCGATTTCGAACCCTGAGCCCGCCGCGGAGGTCAGTCGATGGCGCGGATTGCCGGCAAGAACCGCTCCGGCGGCACGAAATCATTGTAACGGGCGGCCTCGTTGCCGCGCGAGTCGAACAGCACGACGGTCGGCAATCCGCGCACCTTGAACGAGGCCAGCGCCGCTTCGACGTTCGGGTCATCCGAGTTCGTAGCGTCGACCTTCACGTTGACGAAGCGGGCCATCTCGGGCGCTACCAACGGCGATGAGAACGTGACCTTGTCTAGCTCTTTGCAGGCGGCACACCAGGCGGCCCCGAAATCCACGAGCATGGGCCGGTTTTCACGCTTGGCGCGGGCGCGCGCAGTCTCCAAGTGGTGCTCCCAAGTCACCACGTCGGCGGGCTTGATTGCGCCTTCGATGCCCAAGAACAAGCCGCCGCTGAGCAGCACGATGCCGAGACCCTTGGCGACTTTGACGCCCATGCCCGGCTCCGCGAACTCGCGATGAACCGCGCCGAGCAGCGCACCGGCCACCACCAACGCCGCCATCAGCGCGAAGAACTGCCACGAAGCCCCCGCGTATTTCGTCAGCACGGGGAACGCGGTGCTCAAAAAATGCAGCGCGAACGCCACCAAGGCGACACCGAGCACGGACTTGACGTGCACCATCCAAGCGCCGCTCTTCGGCAGTTGAATCGCGAAAGCTCCGACCAAGAAAAACGGCACGCCGAGACCGAGTCCGAAGGCGCTCATCGCGCCCGCGCCGAGCGCCGAGGATCGGGTATTGGCGATGAAGGTCAGGATACCGGTGAGTACGGGACCCGTGCAGGGCGTGGCGATCAGCGCGCAAGCCATGCCCAGCGCGAACGCGCCCTTGAAGCCTATCCCCCCCATCACCGCCAAGCGATTGGTCAGTGCGGACGGTAGCGCAAACTCGAAAGCGCCAAACATTGCGCTGGAAAGCACCAAGAACAGCACGGCAATGCCGACCACCACGACCTTGCTCTGCAGGACCGCGCCGAAGATCTGCCCGCTCTGGCCCGCGACCACGCCGAGCGGCACGAGCATGGCGATGATCCCGAGCACGAACGAAGCGGACAGCGCGGCGCCTTGAAAGCGGGTCTTGGCTTGCGACGCACCGAACACGCTGACCGTCACCGCCACCATCGGATACACGCAGGGCGTGAGGCTGACCACGAACCCGCCCGCGAACGCGGCGAGCGCGGCGTACAAGGGGCCCTTGGCCAGGGCGCGGGTAAACGCGTCACCGGCCTCCGGCGTCGCGGCCTGAGCGACGCTGGGCGCGAGCAGACAAAGCGCCGCCAACACGAGCGCGAGCGGAAGTCCGATGTGAACGGGAGCGCGGAGAGGTTTCACGATGGGTCTAACTTAGCACTACGCGGCGCCACGCTGCCGCGAGCGCATGGCTCGCAGTAAGCGGCGGGCGTGCGCGATTTCACCGGACAGTGCCACTTCTAGGGCCACCCGGCCGCTGGTCGTGCGCTTGATGAACAAACGCAAATATTGCCGCGCGGCCGGAAAATCACCGGCCTCGTATGCAAGCTCACCGAGCACGAATTGGCCGTAGCCCTGACCGCAGGGCGCGTCCGAGAGACGTTCGCGAAAGCCTGCGAGATCCGTGTTGCCCTCGCCTGCCGCCCGCTTCGCCAGCGCGGCTTGCGCGAGATATAGCGGCTTCTCGGTCGTCCCCCAGCGAGACGCGCGGAGCAGGGCGCCGGCCGCCTCCCGGTAATTGCCCATCAGGTACAAGATGCTGCCCAACGTCCAAAGGTGGAAGGCACGGCGCGCGGGCGGGCTGACTCGGCTCGCCAAACGCAGGTGCTCCACGGCGCGTTCGCGCTCGCCCAGCCCGAGGCAGGCGCGCGCCGCATCTTGGCGCGCGACATCGGGCATGATGTCGGCCGCGATCATCTGATCGGCGGCTTCGAGGGCCTCCGCAAAACGGCGGGCCTCCATGTGCGAAAGGTACAGCTGTCGCAGCAGCAGGGCGCGAGTGGTTCGGTCGAGACCCGCGCTGCTGGCCAGCCCGCGTTCGGCGTATTTGGCCCGCGTCCCCGAGGTGCGTGCGAGCGTCGCCTTCCGGAGCAAGAGCTCCGGGGTCGGTCGCGGGGCACTGCTCGCGCGCGTCCTAGGCATCCACAGTCAAGTTAGCAGCACCTGCACACACGTCCAGATTTCGGCAGTTTCTGTCCGCCGGCGCGGCGCTTTGGCACACTCGGGATCTCCCCGCAGGCTCGGGAAGCGGCCCGAAAATCCGCGGTTGCCCTGCGCTCGGGAAGCGGGCAAAAGCCACGGGACCGCATGCGCTCGCTCGGCTGGCTCCTTTGTCTCACACCTCTCCTCACGTGCGGCATCCTCGGCTGCGGCCACCCCGCGACCGACAAGGAGTGCCAGGAGATCGTCGAGCGCATCGCGACGCTCGAGCTCGAAAAGGCCGGCGGCAGCAACGACCCGAAGTCGGTCGGCGCCCAGGTCGATGAAACGAAAAAAGCACTCGCCAACAACACCCTGAAGGATTGCGTGGGCAAGCGCATCACCGAGCATGCCATGCAGTGCGTGCGTGCCGCCAAGACCTCACAGCAGATCGTCGACGACTGCTTCAAATGATGCGCCACGCGATCCACGACGCGGGAGTGCGTCTCGCATGGCTCGTGGGCTGCGCCCTGCTCACGTTGAGCTGCAGTAAACGGCCGACCCACGACGAGTGCGAGGCACTGCTCAATCACTACGTAGAGCTGCTCGTCAATTCCGATCGCCCCGGCACGAACGCGGCCGAGCTGAACAAGTTGCAGCTGCAAGCGCGTGACAAGGCCAAAGAAGATCCGGAGTTCGGTGAGTGCAGCGAGCGCGTTTCACGACGCGAGCTCGAGTGCGCCTTGGGCGCCTCGAATGCCGACGTGCTCGAGCAATGCTTGCTCTGAGCGCATTTTTCATAGGTACTTCGAGAGCGCCTTCACGGCAGCCGGGATGTCCGGCCGAGTCGCCATGAAACCGGCGAACGGGTCGCCGACTTCGAGCACACGGCCCGGTAAGGTGAGCATCGTGAAGCGCGAGGTATCGAGCGCCACGTGCAGCTCGTTCCAATCGATGGGCGTCGACACGGTAGCGCCCGGGTGCGAGCGCACCGAGTAAGGCGCGACAATCGTGCGCGACGGCCCGGTTTGGCCCGTGTCTACGTAGACGCGAGATCCGCGCTGATTCACGCGGCGCTCCATCGTGGCGATGGTCGGATTTTTGTCGGTCACCAAGCGACCGAGCAGCTCGACCAACAGCTTGGCGGTGTCGAAATTCACGCCCGGGCCGAGCGGCACCAAGACGTGCAAGCCTCGTTGTCCGGACGTCTTGGGAAAGCCGATCAACCCCACGTCATCCAAGATCACACGCAGGTCCAAGGCCAAGCGCACCGCGTCCGAAAAAGGTCGATCGGCAATGTCGAAGTCGACGGTGATGAAGTCGCACTCGTCGAGCGCGCCGCGTTGCGCCGCCAGCACGTGGAGCGGGATGCAGCCGAGGTTCGCGATGTACACGAGCGCATCCGCGCTATCGATCACGAATAGGGTCTTGGTTCCGGACCCGGGTTCGTCTTCGTCCTCGATCTCGAGGCGCTCGATCCAATCGGGCGTCCCCGAGGGTACGTTCCATTGGTAAAAGTGTTTGCCGGCCGTGCCGTCCGGGTAGCGCACGAGCACGACGGGCCGGTCGTGCAAGAACGGCAACATGACTTCGGCGATGGATGCGTAGTACGCGCACAGGTCACCCTTCGTGTAGCCCTCGTCTGGCCAGAACACCTTGCCCGGATTGCTGACGACCACGCGCTTCGCGGCCTTGATGGGCGCGCTGGGCGCGCTGGACGGCTCGCCCACGACCGGCTCGCCCACGACCTGTGGCGGCGCGTCTTTTACCGGCGGCTCCATGATCTGTTCGCTGGGCGGAGCCGCACGGCAATCGCCCGGCGCAAGATCGCTGCGCAACCCGCGATAAACCGGCGCGCGCAGTCGAGCTTCCCCCTCGGTGAAGCCCAAAAAGCGCACGCTGACGACCAGCTCGGGGCGAACCCACAGCGCGCCTTTGGCGTCCTCGGGCGGCTTACCGAAGGCAGGGAACGCCGTGATTCGTCGCGCTTCGAGCGCCTGCTCGAGTGAGCTCAGGGTGGCGGCATCGAGCCCACTGCCCACCCGCCCCCGGTAGAGCAGGCGTTCACCCGAATAGCTCGCGACGCACAGCGCGCCCAAGGGGGCGCGGTTGCCCTTGCCGCGCATGAAGCCGATGACCACGAATTCGTCATCGCGCTCGCTCTTCATTTTTACCCAATCGTCCGTCCGCCGCGGACCTGGTCGGTAGGGCGATTTCGAGCGTTTGGCCACCACCCCTTCCAAACGTTGCGTGCGGCACAGCTCGAACAAGGGCCGACCATCCCCCTCGAGATGATCGAGCGCGCGCACGTAGCCCTTGCCGCGCACCAGCTTCATCAGCAACGCTTTTCGAGCCAAGAGAGGCAACGAACGCAGATCGAAATCGTTGAGCGCGAGCAAGTCGAAGACCAAGTAGCTGACCGGCACTTCATTCATGGCCGTGCGCACATCGAGCGGCTTGTCGGCGTGGATGCGCGGGGCGATGCGCTGAAAGCTCGGCCGACCTTGGCCATCGAACGCCACCACTTCACCGTCGAGCACGACGCGCTCGGGGGCCAGCGCGGCGACGGCGCGTGCGATCTCCGGATAGCTCGAGCTCGCGGCACGGCCATTGCGGTAGCGCAAGGCGACCGCGCGCGCATGCTTGTCGGCCACGATCCGCACGCCGTCGATTTTCAACTCGTAAATGCGCTCTTCGTCGACCAACTCCGCGCCCGTCAGCGCGCACAGCATGGGCGTGAGCGTGCTCACCTCCAGCGGCGCTCGGAGGGCGCCTAGCGCCTCCGCTTCGGCCTCCAGCTCACTCACGATGCGGGCGCGATCCGACAGCTCCGAGATCGTGAGTCCGGACAGCACGCTGTGCGGTTGCTCGACCAAGACGTCGCCGGGCGGGTGAGCGAAGGCATCCTGCTTCTTGATCAGCAGCCACTCGTTCGACTTCCGGTCCTTGCGGCGCCCCGTTGCGACCAACGCGAAGCGCCCATGCAACTTGAAACCATCCAGCTCGAAATCGAGCTTGCCGATCTCGAGCCCGGCCTCGGCGGTGGTCTCCAGGTAGCGGACGCGCCCGATGTCCCAAGCGATCATCGCGCCTGCGCCATAGTTGCCGTCGGGGATGATCTCTTCGAACTCCAGGTACTCGAGTGGATGGTCCTCGGTCAGCATGGCAAGCTTCTTGTCCAACGCCTGCAAGCTCGGGCCGCGCGGGACCGCGAAGCTCTTCAACGTGCCGCCGACCTGTAGCCTCAGATCGTAGTGCGGGCGCGTCGCGTCGTGCAGGTGAACCACGAAGCGCCCGCTGCGCGTCTCCCGGGAATTGGACTTGTGCTCCGCGCCGAACGGTTCGTTCGTGCTCAGCGGATCGCGCTTCTCGCGGTAACGGGTGAGCGCGTCCTCGCCTTTGGTCTCGGGGCTGACCGGAGTTTTACCGGGCTTTTTCAAGCGCTCACCGCGCCGGAGCATAGCTCATCCGCCGCGCCGGATGTATCCTGCCTCGAAGCGGCGTCGCTCGGCAGACGCGCCGTGGCCAGCATGAGCACGAGTAAGTTCCCCGTCACCCTCGCCATCCGCGCCCTGCGTGGGGCCAACGTCGCGTTCGAGCCGCGGCTTTACCCCTGGGAGGCGCACGGCGGCACCGAGCACTCGTCGTCCGCGCTCGGTGTAGACGAGCACTGGGTAATCAAAACCCTCATCTTCGAGGACGATCAGAAGCAACCGCTGTGCGTGCTGATGCACGGCGATCGGGAGGTGTCGGCAAAGCAGCTGGCACGTCTGATGGGCAAGCGCAGCGTCGGCCCGTGCCGCCCCGAGGTAGCCGACAAACACTCGGGTTATCAAGTCGGCGGCACGTCTCCCTTCGGCCTGCGCCGCGCGATGCCCGTGTTCATGGAGCGCACGATCTTGGACGCGCCCACGATTTACATCAACGGCGGCGCGCGTGGCTTCTTGATCGCCATCGACCCGCGGGAGGCGGAGCGAGTGCTCTCGCCCACCTTGGTCGACGTCGCCGTCGAGAAGTGAAGCGTCATCACCAGCACGAATGAGCTAGCATCGGCACATGGCCCACGTGGATATCCGCGCCGTCAACCTGAACCTGCTCGCGGCCTTCGACGCGCTGCTCGAGCAGCGCAGCGTGACCCGCGCGGCAAGCAAGATGGGCGTGACTCAATCGGCCATGAGCAACTCCTTGGCGCAGCTGCGCCTGCTGTTCGACGATCCGTTGTTTCGCCGGACCCCGCGCGGCATCGAGCCCATGCCGCGCGCGCTCGAACTCGGCGAGCCGATTCGTCGTGGCCTCGGGCTGTTCGAGCGCGCGCTCGCCCCGCGCAGTTTCGAGCCGCGCACGGAGACCCGCTCGTTCGTGCTCGCCACCAGCGACTACGTGGAATTCGTGCTGCTCCCGCCGCTGCTCAAGCGCCTCGCGCGTGAAGCACCCGGGGTACGCCTCGAAGTCAGACCCTGGGGCCTACACCAAGTACCAAAGACGCTCGCCAGCGGCGAAATCGACCTAATGATCGGCTTTTACAACGAAGTCCCTGCCCACCACGAAGAGACGCTGCTGTTCGACGAACAGTACGTGTGCATCGCGCGCAAGGGCCACCCAGGCCTCGGCAGCAAACCCACGCTCAAGCGGTGGCTCGCCCAAAAACACGTGCTCGTCTCGCAACAGGGCAACAGCCCCGGCACGGTCGACCGCGCGCTGGCCACGCGCGGACTCGAGCGCACCGTCGGCGCTCGCGTCTCGCACTTTTTGCTCGTGCCCACTTTGGTCGCCCAAACCGACCTGGTTGCAGCCGTCAACGCACGCGTCGCCACCGTGTTCGCCGGGTCGCTCGGGCTACGCGTGTTCGCGCCGCCCCTTCCCCTGCCCAAAGGGCGTATTGGGCAAGTCTGGCACGAGCAACTCGAGCACGACCCCGCTCAGCGCTGGTTTCGGCAACTGATCGTCGAAGAGTGCCGCAAGTTGTAGGCGCTCCGAACGTGGACGCGAGCAGGAGCACGCTCGCGCCGCAAACAGTCGATTGAGCGCCCCGTAGCGCGAGCTTCCACCGCGAAAAGCAGTGAGCTGCGTCGCTGGCCCACGAGCGCCCTGCTCAATCTCCCCGCGACTGGACATCCATGAGGCCGATATCCGACATAAGGAGTATCGATTGGATTGCTGCCTAGGGGGGCGCCATGCTCGGTTTCGGTAGCGGCTGCGGCCCATCAAGGCCTGCCATGGTCCGGGCGATAGCAACGCTTCTTGATTCAACCATCGCAAACGAAACGGAGAATCGATCATGAACATCATCACTCGCAGCGAACTCAAAGCAGCCCTCGACAGCGGCGCCACCCTCACGTTGCTCGAGGCCTTGCCGGAGAAGTACTACCGCCATAGCCACCTGCCCGGCGCTCGGCTGTTCCCTCATGACCAAGTGCGTGAGCTCGCGCCTCTCCTGCTGGCGGAGAAGTCCGCGCCGATCGTGGTGTATTGCGCGAGCGCGACCTGCCTGAACTCGCATCAAGCAGCAGCGACCTTGAATGAGCTCGGCTACAGCGACGTGCGGGTGTACGTCGAAGGCAAGGCCGACTGGCAGGCGGCCGGCTTTGCCCTCGAGCGTTGAACCGGCGGTGCGCTGCGGCCGAGGCCCCGCGCGGCGCGCTATCTTGCCGGTCCGGCCCGAGCTGCGCCTGTGTTCAGCAGTCTGCGCTGCTTTCTCGAAGATTTTCTCAATCTGCAGAGCCGCGCGTTAGCATGTAGCCATGGCTGCGCGCGCAACGTCTTCGGGCAACATCTCGTTTGGTTTGGTCTCGATCCCCGTCAAATTTTACACGGCGGCATCGTCGGAGCAGGCAAGCTTCAATATGTTGCACAAGAAGTGCGGCGGGCGGGTGAAGCAGCAATACATCTGCCCGACGGACAACAACGAGATCGTCGAGCGCACGGACATGATGAAAGGCTACGAGTACGCGCGTGGCCAGTACGTGACTTTCAGCGATGACGAGCTGAAAGCGTTGGAAGCCGAGCGCAGCAACAGCATCGACATCGCCGAATTCGTGCCGATCGCGAGCGTAGACTTCGTGTCCGTCGAAAAGACGTATTACCTCGGCCCGGACAAGGGCGGCGACAAGGCTTACCGTTTGCTCTCCGAATCGATGACCAAGAAAGAGAAGGTCGCGGTCGGGCGCTGGGCGAGCCGCGGAAAAGAGCAGTTGGTGCTGATCCGGCCTTACGGCAAGGACGGCATCGTGCTCCACCAGTTGTATTACGCGACCGAGGTGCGTGCGTTCGACGAGATCGACACCGGCGCAACCTTCAAATTCAGCGACAAAGAGCATGATTTGGCGGAAAAGCTGATTGAGCAACTGTCGAGCGACAGCTTCGACCCCGAGAAATACAGCGACTCTTACAGCGAGCGCGTCGAAGCCGCCGTGCAGCAAAAGGTGGAGGGGAAAGAGATCACGGTCGCGCCCGAAGCCCCGAAGGCGCAGATCATCGATTTGTTCGAGGCGCTGAAGAAGAGCTTGTCCGCGACCGCCGTGGCCGGCGCCGACGGCGAAAAGGGCCCGCTTCGCCCGCCGAAGAAGACCGCTCCCAAGGCTGACGCCAAAAAGAAGTCCCAGAAGGGCTGAGCCGATACGCGCAGGGGCCCCCCAGCCCGAGCGTTCCGTTCGCACCATTGTTGGCCCGCCTGGCGAGCGCGCTCTATCACCTGGCGCACACCGGAGGTTCGCCATGAGAAGTCGCAAAGCCACACTGGTCGTGATCGAGTTCGGGGCGAGCTGGCCGCGTTGGCTGGACCCGAGCGATTCGGGCGACATGGCCGTGGTCGCGCAGCACTACGAAGGCGAACCGAGCTCGCTCATCACCCAGGTGGCGAGCCGCGTGACTCGCCTCGAAGCCAGCGGTTGGCGCTTGAAAGCGGTGGTGTTGGTTTCGAACGGGCGCTGTGAGCAAGACTCGATAGCAGCGCGTTCGATCCTGGGCCGCGGGCTATTGGCGCGCTTGCGCGCGGTGGGTGGGGGCCACTTTGCGCTCTCCGTCGACGAGCGATTGGGCGTGCGCGCCCGCCATAACCTGACGCAGCTCGCCGAATCACTGGGCAAAGAGGCGGCCCGCTGCCACGTCGAACTGAACGCCTACACTGGGGAGCAGACCGCGGTCGACGCCCAGGACAGCGCCGCCCTCGCGAGCTGAACCCGGTCCGGGCTCGCGGAACCGATACGTTCTGCTACTAAGCGCCGCGTGAACAGTCTCGAAGCCCAGGAGCAACACGCGCGGACGGCCTTGGAGTGGCCGCTCCTGCTCGACCGCATCGCCGGCCGCTGCACGAGCCGCGCCGCGTCCGCCTACGTACGGGCGCTGCTCCCCGCCGACACCCTCGCAGAGTCCGAGCAGCGCTTACGCCGTATGCATGGCGCGCTCGAGCTGTTCAATGCCGGCCATCCCATCCCCGTCCGCGAATTCGCGGAGCTGGGCGATTTGTTCGAGCGCGTGCGCGCTGATGGCGTGGCGAGTGGCCAGGAATTGTGGTCGCTGATCGGCGTTCTGATCTTGGCGCACGAGCTACGGGGCTACGCCAAGACTCACCAAGCCGTCGCACCGGACTTAGCAGCCGCGCTCACCAGTGATGCGAGCCTCGACCGGTTGCGCGAGCGGTTGAGCGTATGCATCGACGAAAGTGGCTCCGTGTCCGACCGCGCCTCACCCGAGCTATCGCGAGCGCGCGGGAAACTGCGCGAAGCCCAGAGCGAGTTGAAGCGCCGCTTGGGACAACTGCTCGGGCGTTTCGCCGATCTCCTGCAGGGTCAGTATTACACCGAGCGTGAAGGGCGCTTCGTGCTGCCCGTACGCTCCGACGCACACTTGCGGGTCGACGGCATCGTGCACGGCTCGAGCGCATCGGGCAGCACATTGTTCGTCGAGCCGCGCGAGCTGACCGAAGTGGGCAATCGCCTGCGCTTGGCCGAAGCGGAGGCCGCGCGCGAAGAAGCGCGGGTATTGGTCGCGCTGTCCGCCGAACTAAAGGCGATGCACGACCCCTGTGAACAGGCGTTTTTTGCCTGTGTGGCAGCCGACCTGTGTAGCGCCGGCACACGCTGGGCCGATGAAACGAATTCGATCGTGCTGCCGCTATCGAGCGAACCAAAGCTCGAACTGCGCTGCGCTCGACACCCATTGCTCTTGCTGACGGACATCGACGTCGTCGCCAATGACATCGTACTGACCGCGCGCCAGGCGCTGATCATTTCCGGACCCAATGCAGGTGGCAAGACCGTCGCACTGAAGACGGCAGGGTTGATTTCCTGGATGGTACGCAGCGGGCTACCCGTGCCGGCGCGCGCGGACTCGGTCGTCGGTTGGTTCGAACACGTGCTGTGCGACATCGGCGACGAGCAGTCGATCGTTCACTCGCTGTCTACATTCAGCGCGCACATCGTAAACCTGTGCTCGATCTTGAGCTGCGCCAGTCCGAGCTGTCTGATCTTGCTGGACGAGATCGCGGCCGGCACGGATCCGGAAGAGGGCGCCGCCCTGGCGGCTGCGGTGCTGGAAGCGCTCACCGCGCGCGGCGCGGCGGTCGGCGTCACCACGCACTACGAAAGGCTCAAGGAGCTGGCGACGAAGAACGAGCGCTTCGCCAACGCTTCGGTGGGTTTCGACTTCGAGCAGATGGCGCCCACTTTCCGGCTACATTTGGGGGTCCCGGGGCCGTCGAGCGCGCTCGCCGTGGCGTTGCGACATGGCTTGCCCGAACCGGTCATCGCGCGGGCCAAGGCGCTGCTGCCCACCCAAGCACTCGATCGCGAGACCGCGCTGCGCGAGCTCTCCCGTGAACGGAGCGAGCTGGAGGTGTTGCGCCGCAACGCCGAAGTCGACCGCCAACAGGCGAGCGAGCTACGCGAAAGCTTGGAGACGGAGCGCCACGCGTTCCGCGAACAAGCCGCCCGCGAGGTAGATCGCGATGTGCGAGATCTGCGCGTGGCCGTGCGCAGCGCGCGCAAAGAGTTGGACGATTTACGCGCGCGCATCCGCAGCACCGCCGGAGATCCGGGACTGCTCCGCGAGCTCGAGCGCGGGGTCAGCCGCGTCGCGGCGCGCGTCGCCCTGGGCGGTGAATTCGACGAGCCGGCTCAGGGCGCGGCAAAGTTGCCAGCGCTCGAGCCCGAGGCCGGCAGCCTGCGCGTAGGGCAAATGGTTCGTCACCGGACGCTGGGCACGACGGGGCAGATCATCGAGCTGTGCGCAAAGAACCAAGTGCGGCTGATGATCGGCGCGATGAAACTGCTCGTCCCGATTCGAGAGCTGAGCGTCGTCGCAGAGCGGGACGTGCCCAAGACGACCGCGCGCTCGAGCACCAAGGCCAAGGCCGCAACGCAGGCGAAATCCGTGCTCAGTGCGCAGCGGACCGAGGCGACCACGCTCGATCTGCGCGGCGAGCGCTTCGACGCGGCGCTAGCGCGCGTAGATGCCTTCATCGACCGTTTGTATGGCATTAACGAAGTGGCAGGATTCGTGTTGCACGGGCACGGCACGGGCGCCTTGAAGACGGGTGTTCGAGATCACCTGCGCGCTTCCACTTACGTTGAACATTCGAGACCCGCCGAGTCGGACGAGGGCGGTGACGCATTCACCGTGTTCTGGTTGCGGGGCTAGCTCGACGCACGCCTGGGCGATCTGCGGTAGCGTGCGCCACGTCGATGACCGCTCCAAGTACGCCCGCCTCAGCTCCCTCGCGACCCAACCATTCGATCCCGGCGGCGGATAGTCACGGACACGGGCACGGTGGCGGAAACCGCTACCTGGTCAAGTTGGCGTTTGGCGCGCTGGGTGTCGTGTACGGCGATATCGGCACGAGCCCGCTGTACTCGATGCGTGAATGTTTTGCAGGCGGAATGGAGACCACGCACGAGAACATCCTGGGCGTGCTGTCCTTGATCTCGTGGTCGCTGATCATCATGGTCTCGCTCAAGTACATCGCGTACGTGCTGCGCGCGGACAACAAAGGGGAAGGCGGAATCCTGGCGCTGATGGCCCTCGCCAGCTCGAACCTACGCAAATCTCGGTCTTACTTACCGCTGATTTTCTTGGGCGTGTTCGGCTCGGCGCTGCTCTATGGCGACGGCATGATCACGCCGGCCATCTCGGTGTTGAGCGCGGTCGAAGGTCTGGAGATCGCAGCACCGCACCTCGAGCACTTGGTCGTGCCCATCACGATCGTGATTTTGGTCGGTCTGTTCGTGGTGCAAAAGCGCGGCACGGGCGGGATCGGCGCCGTGTTCGGCCCGATCACCTTCATCTGGTTCGCGACGATCGCCGCGCTCGGCGTGGGTCACATCATCCACTACCCCGCCGTGCTCACGGCAATCAGCCCGGTGCACGGTGTGCTGTTCCTGGCGCAACATGGGGAACGCGGCTTGCTCGTGCTCGGCGGCGTGTTCTTGGCCGTGACCGGCGGCGAGGCGCTGTACGCCGACCTCGGCCACTTCGGCCGCAAACCGATCCGGATGGCGTGGTTCGCGGTCGTGTTCCCGGCGCTGCTGATGAACTATTTCGGCCAGGGCGCGCTGCTCATTTTGCACCCGGAGGCGATCGAAAACCCATTCTTTCGTATGGTGCCGAGCTTCGCGCTGTACCCGGTCGTACTTCTCTCCACGTGCGCCACGGTGATCGCCTCGCAAGCATTGATCTCGGGCGTGTACTCGCTGACTAGCCAAGCCACCATGCTCGGATTTCTGCCGCGCTTTTCCATCCGCCACACGTCGGCGCACGAGCGCGGGCAGATCTACATTCCGAGCGTGAACTACGTGCTGATGTTTGCGGCCATCGGCCTAGTGCTGGGCTTCAAATCATCGACCGCGTTGGCGGCCGCGTATGGCATCGCGGTCACGCTCACGATGATCATCACGACCGTGCTCGCGTTCTTTCTCGTGCGCTACGGCTGGGGCTGGGGCTATCACAAGGCGATCCCGATCACGCTCGTGTTCTTCATTCCGGAGATGTTCTTCGTCAGCGCGAACGTGACCAAGATCGAGCACGGTGGCTGGGTGCCACTGGCGATCGGCGCGTTCATCTTCACCATCATGGTCACGTGGAAGCGCGGGCGCGAGATTTTGTCCGAGCGCTTTCGCGAGCAACTCTTGCCGCTGGCAGACTTCTACGACGTGCTGGCGGTGGAGCGCCCCGCGCGGGTTCCAGGCACCGCGGTGTTCATGACCGGCGCGCGGGATGGCACTCCCCCGGCTCTTTTGCACAATTTTTTGCACAACCGGGTGCTGCATCAAAACATCGTCTTGCTCACGATCATCACCGACGACACGGCGCGCATCGCGGAAGACGAGCGCTTCAAACTGGAGAAGCTCGACCATGGCTTTTGTCGCATCGTCGGCCGCTACGGCTTCATGGAGCAGCCCGACGCGCCCGCGCTGCTCATCGCGGCCAATCTGATTCACACCGTCGAACACACCACGTTCTTCCTCGGCCGCGAAAATTTGGTCGTGACCAAGCATCCGGGAATGGCTCGCTGGCGAGTGAATCTGTTTTCTTTCATGTCGCGCAATGCGTTGCCCGCTACCAAGTTCTTCAACATTCCGCCCGATCGCGTGATGGAGATCGGCGCGCAAATCGAACTCTGAAGCGCAGCGGTTCACCTGGGCGGTCGAGCCCATGGCCGCACTCGTTCGCTGCGCGAACTAGCGCAGTTGCCTGGAACGAAAGCTGCTCACGGCCTCGAGGCCGGCCGAAGGCGCGCGTAGCGAGGCCGAAGCGCAACGCGGGGAGCTCCGTCTAAGCCCCCGACCAGACAGCGGAATCTGCGCGCGAACGGGCATTCTCGGCGCGACCTGGCGAGACTCGCGCGTAAGTGCACACCAACACCCACCTTGAACTGAGGCGAGAATTCGCTGCCTTGAGCGGAGTTCGATTCGCATGCTAGTAGCGGCTTTCGCGCTGCGCTAACTGTGCAGCGTTGTTGCGGGATCCAGAGGGGATACTCGCCCGAACTGAGGAGCCAGCCTTGCACCGTCGACTCGGAGCGTCTGTTGCGTTGTTCGTGGCCAGCCTATGCGGCTTGGCATCGTCGTTTTCCCCGAGGCTGGCGCACGCCGCGCAGCCTCATCACGGTGGAGAAGCGAATCTGGTACTGCCTGACTTGAGCAGCGTCGAGGTGCTGGGCATGAGCGGCAGCGCGCTGCTGCAGCTCGGCATGGTGGTGGCTGCGCTCGGATTGGTGTTCGGGGTGGTCACCCTGCTGCAGGTCAAGAACCTGCCCACTCACAGTTCGATGGCCGAGGTTTCCCAAATCATCTGGGAGACTTGCAAGACGTACCTGATCACTCAGGGCAAGTTCATCATGCTGCTGGAGGTGCTGATCGGCACGATCATCGCCATCTACTTCGGCGTTTTGCAACACATGGAGCCCGTCAAAGTGGCCATGGTGCTTGCGTTCAGCGTGATTGGCATTCTGGGCAGCTACGGGGTTGCCTGGTTCGGCATCCGCATCAACACCTACGCCAACTCGCGCACCGCGTTCGCGAGCTTGCGTGGCAAGCCGTACGACGTGTACGCCATCCCGCTCAAGTCCGGCATGAGCATCGGCATGCTGCTGATCAGCGTCGAGCTGCTCTTGATGCTGATGATCCTGCTGTTCGTACCCGGTGACTACGCCGGACCGTGCTTCATCGGTTTCGCGATCGGGGAGTCGCTGGGCGCCTCGGCGCTGCGCATCGCAGGCGGCATCTTCACCAAGATCGCCGACATCGGCTCCGATCTGATGAAAATCGTGTTCAAGGTGAAAGAAGACGACGCGCGTAACCCGGGCGTGATCGCCGATTGCACGGGCGACAACGCCGGTGACTCGGTGGGCCCGAGCGCGGACGGCTTCGAGACCTACGGCGTGACCGGCGTCGCACTGATCTCCTTCATTCTGCTGGCCGTGAAAGATGCCCAGACGCAGGTGCTGCTCCTCGTCTGGATCTTCGCCATGCGCATCATGATGGTCGTGGCCAGCGTGGTGTCCTACTTCGTCAACGAGCTGCTCCAAAAGACGCTGATCGGCGACAAGAAGAAGATCAATTTCGAGCACCCGCTGACGTGGTTGGTTTGGCTCACCTCGATCTTGTCAATCGGCCTCACGTTCCTCGTATCCTTCGAAATTTTGGGCGACCTAGGCGCGGAGGGCAATCTGTGGTGGGTGCTGTCCCTGATCATCAGCTGCGGCACGTTGGCCGGCGCGGTGATCCCCGAGCTGATCAAGGTGTTCACGTCGACCGAATCGAGCCACGTGAAAGAGGTCGTCACCTCGTCGCGTGAAGGCGGCGCATCGCTCAACGTGCTCTCGGGCTTGGTCGCCGGAAACTACAGCGCGTACTGGATGGGCATCGTGATCACGGCGTTGATGGGCGGCGCGTATTACTTCAGCATGATGGGGCTGGATGAGCTGATGCTCGCTCCGGCCGTGTTCGCCTTCGGCTTGGTGGCCTTCGGCTTCTTGGGCATGGGGCCCGTCACGATCGCGGTCGACTCCTACGGCCCGGTGACTGACAACGCACAGTCGGTGTTCGAGCTATCGCAGATCACCGAAATCAAAGGCGCGGCCGCCGAGATCGAGAAGCAGCACGGCTTCAAGGTCGACTTCGAGCGCGCGAAAGAACTGCTCGAGGAGAACGACGGCGCCGGCAATACCTTCAAAGCCACCGCCAAACCGGTCTTGATCGGAACCGCCGTCGTCGGCGCGACCACCATGATCTTCTCGATCGTCGTGCTGCTCACCGATGGCCTCACCGCCAACGTCGAGAAACTCAGCATTTTGCACGCGCCGTTCTTGCTCGGGCTGATCTCGGGCGGCGGCATCATCTTCTGGTTCACGGGCGCGTCCATTCAGGCCGTCGTCGCGGGCTCCTACCAGGCCGTCGAGTTCATCAAAAAGAACATGAAGATCGACAGCATGGAAAAGGCGTCGATCGAGGACAGCAAGAAGGTCGTCGAGATTTGCACCCGCTACGCACAGCGCGGCATGGTCAACATCTTCATGACCGTATTTTGCGCCACGCTGGCCTTCGCTTGCATGGACCCGTTCTTGTTCATCGGCTACCTGATCTCGCTGGCCCTGTTCGGCTTGTTCCAAGCCTTGTTTTTGGCCAACGCGGGCGGCGCTTGGGACAACGCGAAGAAGATCGTCGAAGTCGAGCTGAAGGAACGCGGAACCGATTTGCATGCCGCGGCCGTGGTGGGCGACACGGTGGGCGATCCCTTCAAGGACACTTCGTCCGTGGCCATGAATCCGATCATCAAGTTCACCACGCTGTTCGGCCTACTCGCGGTCGAACTGGCAATTCAATTGGAACGCCAAACCAGCGCCATCTTGGCCGTGATCTTCTCACTGGGCACGATGTTCTTCGTTTGGCGCTCGTTCTACGGCATGCGCATCGCCACCAGCCCCGAGAGTGAACGGGAAGGCGCCCGAGCCGCCGAAGCGTCCTGACCCGGAGCTTCGGATTCGGCTGAACGACGGGGAGGAGCCAGCTGGCCCTCCCCGTTTTTCTTTTTGTGGTGGGGTTCGAGGCTCCGGACGCGTTACCCTGCGCTCATGTACGTCGTCGTCGTGAACATTCACGTGAAGCCCGAAGCCGTCGCTGAGTTCATCGCGGCGACCGCCGACAACCACCTCAACACTCGCCAAGAGCCGGCCAATCTGCGCTTCGATGTGCTGCAGCGAACGGACGATCCGAACCGCTTCGTGCTGTACGAGGCTTACCAGACCGACGCGGGCTTCACGGCTCATCAGCAAACTCCGCACTATGCCCGCTGGCGAGACGCAGTGGCGCAGATGATGGTCGAACCGCGTAGCGCGCAAAAGTGCACGAGCTTGTTCCCCGAGCCTTGGCAATGAGCGGCGCGCCGCCCCGGGCATTCGAGTTCTCGCACCGCACGAAGCTCGTGGTCGGCGCGGGCGTGTGGTTGAAGGCACTCGCGGACGCGCGCAGCCTCGGCGAGCATGCGCTACTCGTCACCGGCGGAGCATCCCTCTCGCGCCTGGGCTTGCACGCGACTCTGCAAGCCGAGGCCAAACGGCTCGGCCTGGAGTTGAGCCATTTTTCCGTGCCGCGCGAGCCCGACGTGGAGCTCGCAGATCAAGCGGCGGCCGTCGCGCGTGCCGGTGAGGTCTCGCTCGTGCTCGGCATCGGCGGCGGAAGCACGTTGGACGTGGCCAAGGCGGCCGCAGCGCTGGCGCGGAACCCCGGCTCTGCGCGTGACTACCTCGAGGGCCTACCCGGGCCCGGTCCCAAGACTTTCGACACGCCGCCCTTGCCCGTGGTGTGCGTGCCCACGACCGCAGGCACCGGCTCTGAAGTAACCAAGAACGCGGTATTGCAAGTCGCCGATCTTCAGGTCAAGCGCAGCATGCGCTCCGAACTGCTCTTCCCACACAGCGCATTCGTCGATCCGCAGCTCTCGAGCCAAGCGCCGCTCACGGTCCGCGCGGGCAGCGGCTTCGACGCATTGACTCATTTGATCGAAGCCTTCTGCTCGAGCAAAGCCTCACCACTGACCGATGCGCTGGCCCGAGACGGCATTTCACGCGCGATTCGCGCGCTCCAAAACCTCGCGCAGGGCCGCGCCGACGAAAGCGATGCCCATGACCTCGCGATCGCCTCCACCCTCGGCGGCATCTGTCTCGCCAACGCCGGCCTAGGCGCGGCCCACGGGTTGATCGCGCCGCTCGGCGGCTTGTACCCGAACATCCCGCATGGCGCAGGCCTCGCGTGCCTCTTGCCCGCAACCCTCCTCACCAACGCCGAGGCCGCGCAGGGCTCTCCCGTCGTCAACGCGCGCTTGCTCGAACTGTGGCCGCTTCTGGGGGCGCCCAACGTGACTGACGCCGCAAGACGCCTGATCGACCTGCGGGTTGCCCTCGGTCTGCCTTCGCTCGCGAGCTACGCCGAAATCGACATCGACCGCGTAATCCAAAGCCCCAGTGGCAGCCTGAAGACCAATCCCATCCCGCTCGAAGAGCCCGAGTTGCGCGCCCTGCTCGAGCGTTCTCTCAGCCTCGAGTAGCAGCGTGCCACCCGCTCCTCGCAGTCCGTTCGCCCGCCACTTCAGCCTCGACCCCAACGTGGTTTACCTGAACCACGGCGCATTTGGCGCGTGTCCGCTGGTCGTGCAATCGAAGCAACTCCAGTTCCGTGAGCAGCTCGAGCACAACCCGCTGCACTTCTTCATGCGCGAGCTCGAGCGCCTACTCGACGACACGCGCGCCGTCCTAGCGCCATTCCTCGGCGCCGCGCCCGAAGATCTGGCTTTCGTCTCCAACGCCACCGCGGGCGTGAACACCGTGCTCGCCGCGCTCGATCTCGAACCCGGCACCGAAATCGTGATCAGCGATCATACCTACAATGCGTGCAAAAACGCGGTGCAATATTGGGCCGCGCGACGCTCGCATCAGGTGCGCATCGCGAAGATCCCCTTCCCCATCTCGTCCGCAGAGGAGCTCAGTGCGGCCATCCTCGCCGAAATCACGGACCGAACGCGGCTCGTCCTGCTCGATCACGTCACCAGCCCCACGGGTCTGATTGCGCCCATCGAAAGCCTCGTCCGCACCCTGCACGAGCGCGGCATCGACACCTTGGTCGACGGCGCGCACGCCCCCGGCATGCTGCCCGTCGACCTCGAACGCATGGGCGCGGCCTACTACACCGGCAACCTGCACAAGTGGTGCTGTGCGCCCAAAGGCGCCGCGTTCCTCTGGGTCCGCCGTGATCGCCAAGCGCGCATCCACCCGCTCGTGATCAGCCACGGATGGTCCGCCCCACGCACGAATCGCTCTCGCTTCCTGCTCGAGTTCGACTGGACGGGCACCTTGGACGCGAGCGCCATATTGAGCGTGCCCACTGCGCTCTCGTTCCTCGAAGGGCTATTCGAAGGCGGTTTCCCCGAGCTATACGCGCACAATCACGCGCTGGCGTTGAAGGGCCGGAACACGCTGTGTGCCGCGCTCGGCACCGCGCCGCCCTGCCCCGACTCCATGCTCGGCTCGCTCGCGGTCGCTCTCTTCCCCGAGCACGCCCCCAATGTGCCTAGCGGCGAAGCGCTGTACAACGCGCTCGTCGCACGCGGCATCGAAGTGCCGATAGTGCCCGCGCCGAGCCACCCGTCCGGCTTCGTGCGTATCTCCGCGCAAGTGTACAACTCAGCCGCCGAGTTCGTGGTGCTCGCAGAAGCGCTGCGCGACGAGCTCGGACTCGGGTAGCTCCCACCGCTAGTCGCTACGTGCTCCCGGGCGCCGCGGCAGCGGCACGTCGGTGATGCTTCGGTCAGCGCCCGACGTGAGTGGCGCCTGCTCGCTCTACGCGCCCACTACGGGGGGCCGCGCGTAGCGTCGTTGAACGAAAGGCAACTCATGATAGGGTCGGGCCATGAGCGGGCGAGGATGGGCAATCATTGGGCTAGTTGCGCTCGCTGCGGGCTGTGGCAGCGACGGCTCCGACACCGACGGCAGTAGCGGCGCAGGTGGAAAGGGCGCTGGCGGAGCGGGTGCCGCCGGCGCCAGTGCCGGCACGGGGGCGGCGAGTGCCGGCTCTGCCGGCAATCCGAGCCCGGTGATGGCCCTCGGAACCGTTGGTACGGGCCCCGTCTTTTGCTTCGGCGTCAGTGGGGACTCCTGTCCGGCGGGCAGCGTGTGTTGCGTGCGCTTTCCGGCCGCGAGCAACACTTGTGAGAACTCGTACGCCGCGTGCGCGGACGGGCAACCGCTCGGCTGTGACGACCCGAGCGACTGCGCGGGCCAAAAGTGTTGTTCCAAGCCCGTACCTGGCGTCGGGGTCGCGGCGTACTACGGGAGCGGTTGCAAGGCCTCCTGCGACCCGACCAGCGATCGCATCATTTGCGCGGTTGACGCTGATTGTAACGAAACGGGAGCCTGCATGCAGAGCGCGGCTTCGTTCAAGGCTTGTTTCTAGCATCGCCTCCCCGAGCGAGTGACGGGGTCGGGGCGGAGTCACCCCACCGCCGGCCGCCCCGTGTCGACGAGTGTCGCTGCTTTGCCCGAGCGGCGCGGCGCTACGTCGTCTTCTTGCGGCGTTCGATCAGGCAAAAGCCGTGGCCGAACGGATCGCTACAGAAGGCGACCGATCCGTGGTCCGGATGTTCGTGCAGCTGCTCTTGCTTCGCGCCGGCCTTCAAGGCGCTATCGAGCGCGACCTTCAGGTCGTCGACGTGAAGGTCAATATGGACCGGTGTCCAATGACGCTCGTAGCGGCGCGTCTCCTTCGCATCGGGCGAAGGCAATGAGCCCGCGGGCTTTTCAAGAAGGCAGATCTCGGAATCACCGGCGCTGAGCACCACCACGACCCCCGGTACGGGCTCGGCCTTCTTGGAAAAGCCAAAGGCCTCCGAATAGAACCGGATTCCGTCGGCTAGGCTCGGAACATCGATGCTCACCGAAACCGAGATCATTTTTCGGATTACTCAGCGGCTTTGCTCGCCTGGGCGAGCAAAGGAAACCCGAGCGCTTCGCGTTGGGCGAGGTACGCTTCCGCTACGGAGCGGGCGAGCGTGCGGACGCGGAGGATGTAACGTTGGCGTTCGGTGACGCTGATGGCGCCGCGTGCGTCGAGCACGTTGAAGGCGTGGGCGGCTTTGACGATGAAGTCGTAGGCGGGCAAAACCAGCTTTTTCAGCGGGTCTTCGTCGCGCGCTAGCAGGCGCTTGGCTTCGGTCTCGTTTTTGTCGAAGGCGGCAAAGTGCGCGGCGGCGTCGGCTTCTTCGAAGTTGTACGTGGACCATTCCCATTCGGCGCGCTTGTACAGCTCACCGAAGGAGACATGGGCGTTGTACTTGAGGTCGTACATCGTGTCGACGTCTTGCAGGTACATGGCGATGCGGCCAAGGCCGTAGGTCAGTTCGCCGCTCACCGGTTTGCAGTCGAAGCCGCCGGCCTGTTGGAAGTAGGTGAACTGGCTGATCTCGAGGCCGTCGAGCCAGACTTGCCAGCCGAGGCCCCATGCGCCGAGTGTGGGGCTCTCCCAGTCGTCCTCGATGAAGCGCACGTCATGCTCGAGGGGTTTCGTGCCGATCGCTTCCAGCGACTCGAGGTACAGGTCCTGGATGTTGATCGGGCTGGGCTTCAGGATGACTTGGAACTGGTCGAACTGCTGCAGGCGGTTCGGGTTGTCGCCGTAGCGGCCGTCGGTCGGGCGACGCGAGGGTTCGACGTAGGCCGCATTCCACGGTTCCGGACCGAGCGCGCGCAGGAACGTGGCGGGGTTGTAGGTGCCAGCGCCGACTTCGGAATTGTACGGCTGAACGATGAGGCAACCGCGCTCCGCCCAGAAGCGCTGCAGGGTCAGAATGATGTCCTGGAAGTACATGGCGGGCGGAGATTACCCGTTTTCCCGCCGCTTGCACGCGGCGCTTTCAGGACTTTTTCGCCGAAGGTGTCTTCGTGGACCGCGCGGCGGGCGCCTTGCTGGTCCGCGCCGCGGGCGCCGTGGTGGTCCGCGCCGCGGGCGCCTTGGTGCTCTTCGAAGCCGGCGCTTTGGAGACCCGCGTCGCAGGTGCCTTGGAGGACCTGGGCTCGGCATTCTTGGACTTGGGCGCCGCGCCGCGGGTGCTCTTGGGCTTGGGCGCGGCGATCGACGCACGCATTTCGGACAGGTCCGCTTGTTCATGGCCGTCGAGCACGGCTCGCAGCGCCTCCGCGAACAGTGGGCCGAGAACTTCGTGCTTGAGGTACGCGAACGCGGTTTGCCAGCGTTGAGCGGCGATGCGCTGGCCCCAGTCGGCGATCGTTGCAGGGTCGTAGTCCATGCGACGCAGGCGCAAGTAGCCGAAGTCCGCAGTGGCCACGAGCGGCGGCGATTTCTCCGCCTCTTCCAGATCGCCCGCCACGAGCGCCACGTTGCTCTGGGATAGCGCGCTGTACACGTCGTCTGCGAACCACGAGGGATGACGAAATTCCATCGCGACGCGGCGAGCTTGGGGCAAGCAGGCCAAGAAGTCCCCGAGCACCGCTAGATCTTTTTTCAAGAATGGCGGTGTTTGAAACAGCACCGGGCCGAGCTTATTTCCCAGCACATCCATGACGCTGAACAAGTGGGCGACGTCATCGCTCACGTCGGCGAGCTTTTTTTGATGGGTGATGCGGCGACTGGCTTTGACGGCGAAGCAGAATGAATCCGGCACTTCGTCGCGCCAGCCGGCGACGGTCTCCTGATTGGGCATTCGATAGAAGGTGTTGTTGATCTCCACCGTGGCCAAACGCGTCGCGTAGTAGCGAAGCATTTGCGAACCGGGCAGGGCTTCTGGATAAAACCGCCCACACCACTCGGGATAGCTAAAGCCGCTGGTGCCAGTGAGGATCTGCATCACGCTCCGGTTGCCCACATTATCGGAAACCCGGTTCCAGTGAGGCGCCAATCGTGGCCGCGAGCGGCCGATTGGCGGAAACCGCACCAGTTTGGCGAACGGTCCGGCAGGACGGCCGAACTCTTGGGTCAGCGCTCGACGAGCGAGGCCGAGACGCCTGGACGACGACGCCATTTTGATGCGACCCTAAGGAAGGACTACGCGGACTTCGAAATCATTTCGGCGCGCCGGAGACCAAGGCTTAAGTGAGTGAAACGCTGAGCACCGGACTCGAACCCGGACTGATCATTGGCTCGCGCTACCGCATCGAGGCCCCCCTCGAGGTCGAAGGCGAGACCGTGGGTTTTTCGGCCACCGATACCGAGAGCCAAATGGCAGTCGCGGTTCTCGAGGTCAGCGCGGCCGCCGCGAAGTTGCTCGCGAAGGGCAAGGACCTCGGGCACGCCCACTTGGCGAAAGTGCTCGACGCCCTCGACTTCGAAGGCAAGACGCTGGTCGTGAGCGAGCTGCTCACGGGCGAAACGCTGGCTGAACGGCTCGCCGAGATCGGCAGCAAGTCCCCGGTCGATGCCGTGCGCTCGGCGCTGCGCGTGGCCGACGCTTTATCCTCACTGCACGAGGCCAACGGCGCGCACGGGACCGTGCACCCCAGCAACGTCGTGCTCAACCCCGAAGGCCGTGACGGCCCGGTGCTCGTTTTCGGACCCGTGCCGCGCGGGGATACCGCGTTTCGGCAACCGGAATGGGAAGCGGGCGACGCCCCCTCCGAGCCGGACGACAGCTGGGGCGCCGCCGCGCTGCTGTTCATGATGCTGGTTGGTGAGCCCCCTGCGCGCGCTGGCTACGAGTCGGAGAGCGCCCTCGCGGATGCAGGCGTGATTGATCCGGTGCTGCGCGTCGCGCTGTACCACGGGCTCGCGCGCGATCTGGGCGCGCGAAGTCATGATTTGCGCCCGCTCAAGCGCGAGCTCGCGCGCTGGTTCGTCGAACACGCCGGTGAAGAGCCGATCGCGCCCGGCCCCCATTCGACGCAGCCTCCGCCGTTGCCGCCGGGCATGCGTCCGAGTGAACCGCCGCGGCCCTCGCAAGCGCCGCGACGAAGCGTCGCGGCGGCGCCGCCGAAAAAGAAGCCCTCGAAGCTGCTGATGCTCGCCTCGGTGGGTGCCGCTATCGGCCTAATCGGCGGCTGGACCTTCTCCACTATCCGCGGCCGGACGCAGGTGGAGGTAATCGAAGTTCAAAAGCCTGCCGCCGCGCCCGAGAAGAAGGCGATCGAGCTTTCGGACGTGCCCGTGAACGGCCAGAGTGAAACTGCGAGTACGGACAAAGTGGGCTCGTGCGTTGCGGGCTATTTGCCCAAGGGTTCGTTCGAGAAACCGCCCGACATGAGCTGGGTGTGTGAAGAGAGCGACCCGCGTACCGGCGCCGAGAAGTTGCGCGTGGCCGTGATCAACGGCGCCAAGGGCGGCGTGAACGCCGCGATGAACATCTTCTCCCGCCTCGGTTGGTACGACATGGCCGCCTTCGCGGTGGTACGTGCAGGTTGCTGCGAGAATGCGAAGCCGCTCAACTTGCCTGCGCCCAGCAGTGGCTGCAGCGCGATGGACGAATCACTGCGCGAGATCGGCAGCTCCGTGGTCGCTTCGCGCGGTTACGAGGACGCGGTCAAGGCCTACTCCGCGGCTGCCAACTGTGAAGTGAGCGCGGGCAAGGGTGGAGTCTTGCGTCACACCGCGCGCCCCGCGAGCACTGAAGAGAGCGCCTTCGGCGAGCTCGTGCACGCGGTTCAACCGTAACCGCACGCTCGCTACGAGCAGCCGACGAGGCGGAGCCCGCGTGTCCGAAACTCTGGTCGTCGCGTTGAGCCTGATCTTGAATGCGCTCTTGCCGTACCTGATCGTGCGCCGGGATCTGCACGGCTTGCCTGCGGAGCGCCTGAGCCGTGCCTGGCCCGACGCCAGCGTATTGTCGGCGGTGGTCACCTTCGGCCCGCTCGCGCTGCCCGTCCACTTCGCCAAAACGCGCCGTTCGTTGGCCGGCTTTGGCCTGGGAGTCGGTCTGGGCGTGCTGTCTTTGGCAGCCCAGGCGCTGGTCGTGGCGGGATTGAGCGCGGCCTTGGGCCTGGAGTGAGCGAGGCCCGGAATAAGCGCGGTTTGGCAATTGTCTCCCGCGCGCCCGTCGCGCTAGAAGCGGGGGCTCGCCCCCAGGAAAATCATGCAGGACGTACGCGCGCTCAATGAACTCGTGGCCAAGGAAAGCGCCTTCGTGGACGACCTTTTGGCCGAAATCGGCAAGGTCATCGTCGGTCAGACTTACATGATCGAGCGCATCTTGATTGGCCTGCTCACCGGCGGGCACGTGTTGCTCGAGGGCGTTCCCGGGCTAGCCAAGACGCTCACCGTGCGCACGATCTGCAACGCGATTCACGCCAAGTTCGCGCGCGTGCAGTTCACGCCCGACCTGCTGCCGGCCGACTTGATCGGCACCGTGATTTACGATCAGAAGACGGGCGAGTTCAGCTCCAAGCTCGGCCCTATCTTCGCGAATTTGGTGCTGGCGGACGAGATCAACCGCGCACCGGCCAAGGTGCAGAGCGCACTGCTCGAAGCCATGCAAGAGCGCCAGGTCACGATCGGGGACAAGAGCTACCCCCTTCCCGATCCGTTCATCGTCATGGCCACGCAGAACCCAATCGAGCAAGAGGGCACCTACCCGCTGCCCGAAGCGCAAATCGATCGCTTCATGCTGATGGTCAAGGTCGGCTACCCCACGCGTGAAGAGGAGCGCTTGGTCATGGATCGCATGACCTCGGTGGTCCACACCACGGCCACGTCCAAGACCTCGCCCGAGCAGCTGCTGGAAGCACGCAAGGTCGTGCGCGACGTGTACATGGATGATCGCGTCAAGGATTACATCGTGGACGTGGTGTTCGCCACGCGCGAGCCGCAGAAAAAGGGCATGAAAGACCTGGCGCCGCTGATCGAATACGGCGCGAGCCCGCGCGCGAGCATCGCGCTGAATTTAGCCGCCCGCGCCCACGCTTTCCTGCGTCACCGGGGCTACGTCACACCCGAAGACGTGAAGGCCATTGGCCCGGACGTCCTCCGCCACCGCGTCGTGCTCAGCTACGAAGCGGAGGCGGAAGAAGTGACCGCCGAGGACATCGTGCGGCGCGTGTTCGAGGTCGTCGAAGTTCCCTGAGGCGCCCGATTGCCCCGCTCGTGTCTCAACTCACTGAGGTGATGCGGTGATCCCGAAGGAACTGCTGAAAGCGCTCCGCAAGATCGAGATCACCACCAACCGGCTCGCGACGGAGCAGCTGGCTGGCAGCTACACCTCCGTCTTCAAGGGCCAGGGCTTGGCCTTCCGCGAGGTGCGCGAGTACCAACCGGGCGACGACATTCGCACCATCGACTGGAACGTCAGCGCCCGTATGGACGCCACCCACGTCAAGGTGTTCGTCGAAGAGCGCGAGATGACCATGATGTTGGTCGTCGACTTGTCCGCCAGTCAGCGCTTCGGCACGCACACCGCGAGCAAAGCGCGGCTCGCCGCCGAGGTGGCCGCGCTGTGCGCCTTCAGTGCCATCAAGCACAATGACCGCGTCGGCCTGATCCTGACCACGGATCAAATAGAGAAGCTGGTGCCGGCCAAAAAAGGCCAAAAGCACGTGATGCGGGTGGTGCGAGAAATCCTCGGCCGCGTCCCCGAGCGCTCCGGCACCGACTTGAAAGTAGCGCTCGAGACCCTGCACTCGGTGGCGCGCCGGCGCAGCGTGGCCTTCCTGATCAGTGATTTTTTCACGAGTGGCTACGACCGCGCGTTGTCGCTGGCGGCCGCTCGTCACGACATCATCCCCGTGATGCTGGTCGACCCGCGTGATGAAGAGCTACCCGACGTCGGCATTGGCAGCTTCGAAGATTTCGAAACGGGCGAGAGCGTGATCGTCGATACCTCGAGCGCGACCGTGCGGGCGCACTACGCCAAGCAGATGCGCGCTATCCGCGCCGAGCAGGTGCGCCTGTTCACCAAACTGGGCTTGGATTATTGCGTGGTGCGCACGGACCAGCCCTACATCAAACCGCTGCGCGATTTGTTCGCGCGACGCGCCCGGCGAGCCCACCGATGAACGCCCTCGCGCGCTGCTTTGCGCTCTCACTCGGCGCGCTGCTGTCGAGCGCGTCTGCCTTGGCGCAGACCGCGGACGCCGGCGCACCTCCCCCCGTTGCCAGCGCCGCGCCGCCCAGCGTGGTCGATAGCAAAAACGCCGAAAGTTGCGTCGAGCGCATTCCCTCCGGTAAAGGGCGCCCGCATTTCACCGAGAAAATTCCGCATCGCGCGTTGAGCGGGCACGCGGTGACCCTCGAGGTCTTGGTCGAGCACGGCAAGGGAGAGACGGTGCTGCCCACCGGCTTTCGATTGCTCAGCGACAGCCCGGAGGCCAAGGCGCTCGAGCGCGAGGGCTTCGCGCTACCCGATCCAGGAGGCGCGGCCGGCCCCAAGCTCGAACGCACGGAACAGGGCGAACGCGCGACGACCAAGGTGCAGATCTCGGTCGTGCCGTTACCGGCGAAGCCGGGGCGCAACGAGCTCGTACTTCCGCCGCTACCGATCGCGGTCTCGCGCGCGAGCGGTGAACTGCTCACGGTGTGCACGGCCTCGCACACGGTCTTGATCGAAGACCCGATCGCAAACACGCCGAACCCCACGCCGCGCGGCAACCCCGCTGCGCGCCGGCAGCTCGAGATTTGGACGGCCGCCAAGCACGTGGCAATCGCGGTGCTGATCGCGCTCGTCGTAGGCGCGCTGGGCGCATTGATCGTCAGCCGCTGGCTGCGCCGCCCGAAGAAGCTTCCCCCGCCGCCTCCGCCTCGCCCCCCGTGGGACGTCGCGCTCGAGGCGCTGCACGACATCCGCCACGCCGGATTGACGCGCGAGGGCCGTTTCGCGGAGGTTTTCGACCGTGTATCGGACGTGCTGCGGCGGTACTTGGGGGATCGCTACGGCTACGATGGCCTCGAGAGCACGACCCGTGAAGCGCTCGTCTCGCTGCGCCGCACCACCCCTCAAATCGAAGATCTGCCTGGCATCGAAGGCTTCATGCGTGACGCCGATTTGGTGAAGTTCGCGCGGCTCACCCCGAGCGAAGGCGAGTGCCTGGATCTTTTGGCGCGCGCGGAGAGCATCGTCACGCGCACGATGCTGATCGCACCGCTGCCGCCGCCCGTGATGGCCGAGTCGCCGGATGGCGATGCCGACGCGGACGCGGACGCGGACGAGCCCTCGGAACCCAAGAAGCCCGGAGGCGCACCGTGAGCGACGCCGTGAAGGTCAGCATCAGCGCGGATCCGACACCCCGGTTGCCCGAGTTCCCTCCACCGGACGCGAGCAAGCTCGACAAGGACAAGGACAAGGACAAGGACAAGGACAAGCCGAAGCCGCGCTTCGACCTACGGGCCTCCGCGGCTCGCTTGCGCCGCGCACTCCGCTCCGGGTTGCTCATCGCATACACGGTTCTCGCGTTGCTGCTCGGGCTCGCCTACCCGGCGCTCACCCGGGGTGAGGAGCTACTCGGCGCCCACTGGCAAACGCCCTGGTTTTTGCTGGCTTTATTGCTGGTACCCGCCGTCTTCTACCGCGCCACGCTGGGAGAGGACCGGCGCATGCCGCGACTCAAGCTGGGCACGCTGGCCGCGCTCAGCGTGGGGCCGTCCGGTATGCGGGTCTGGCTGCGAGACCTGCCGGGGGTGTTGCGCGCCGTCGGCTTCGGACTGTGCATCCTCGCGCTCGCGCGGCCCGTGAACACGCTGCGACCGCAGGCGGCCGACGAAGAGGGCATCGATATCGTGGTCGTGCTCGATCTCTCCGGCTCGATGAACGCGGCCATGTCGAACCTGCCGCCGGATTTGCAGACCTACGTGCAGCCGAAGCCGCGCGGGGTGCGACCCACGCGTATCGACGCCGCCAAAGCCGTAATTCGAGATTTCATCGCCCGCCGGAAGACAGACCGCATCGGTATCGTGGTCTTCGGTTCGAGCGCGTACGTGTTGTCTCCGCCCACGCTCGACTATCACTTGCTCGACGCGCTCGTCGGCAAGATGGAATTGAACGTGATTGACTCCAGCGCGACCGCGATCGGCGACGCAGTCGGGGTTGCGGCAGCCCGCTTGCGCCGGAGCCATGCGCACAGCAAGGCGATCATCCTGCTCACCGATGGTGACGCCAAAGGTGGCAAGATCTCGCCGGAGTATTCGGCGCATTTGGCCAACCAGGTGGGCGCACGGCTATACACGATCCAAATCGGCCAAGGCGACACGGCCGAGGTGCAAGACGGCTTCGATCTGTTCGGGCAGCCCCGGTACGTCTCGGTCGGCTTTCCGGTGAACCCGAAGCTCCTCAAAGAGCTGGCCACGAAGACGGGCGGCTCGACCTACGTCGCGAGCGACGCCAAGTCTCTCCAAGCGAGCTTTCACGACGTGCTCGACAAGCTGGAGAAGACCAAGTTCGAAGCCAACATCGCCAACTACGAAGACCTGTTCGCGTTCTTGCTCTTGCCCGGCGTGTTGCTGCTGGCGGCTGACGCCGCGCTGCGCGCGCTCGTGCTGCGGAGGTTCCCGTGAAATTCGCCGTCCCCGTTTGGCTGTTCGGCACCACGCTCGCGGTCTTGGTCGCGGTCGCGCTGATCATCGGTGGTGTGCTCCTCAGCCGTAGCGTCAAACGCTTCGGCGACGAAGCGCTGGTGCGCGGGCTACTCACCGCCAATCCGAGCGGTCGGCGCACACTGAAAGGCGTGTTGCTCGTGCTCGCGGTGGCGCTTTCGTTCTTGGCCCTCGCGCAACCGCAATACGGTCGCGGCACCCGCTTGATCCCGGCCACGAATTTGGACGTGGTGATCGTGCTCGACTACTCGAAGAGCATGTACGCGAAGGACATCGCCCCTTCGCGCATTTTGCGGGCAAAATCTGAGGTCGGACGGCTCATCCAGGACTTGCCGGGGGCACGCTTCGCGGCCGTGGCTTTCGCGGGCGAGCCGATCGCTTTCCCCCTGACCAGTGACGGCGCGGCCATCGCGCAGTTCTTCCGCCAACTGTCGCCGAACGACATGCCCGTCGGCGGCACCGCCATCGCCCGCGCGCTCGAAGCCGGACGCGAGCTGCTGGAGCGCGACCCGAAGTCGAAACAGCACCGGCGCGTGATGTTGCTCGTGACCGATGGCGAAGATCTCGAAGGCGACCCGGTCGCGGTCGCCGAGTCCTCGAAGCAAGCCGACATCACTATCCACGTCGTGCAAATCGGTGGCCGGACGCCAGAACCGATCCCGGACGTGAACGAGGCCGGCGAGGCCCACGGCTACCGCAAAGACGAGCAAGGCAAGCCGCTCACCACCTCGCTCTCGGCCGATGGTGAGGAACAGCTCTCGAAAATTGCGAGCAGCACCGGTGGCGTGATCGTGCAAAGCGCACGCGGCGAGACGGGCATCAGCGAGATCTCACGACGACTCGCGCGCCTCGTCACCGAAGAGCTCTCCGAGAAGGTGGAGACCGTGTACGCCGACGTGTACATGTACCCGCTCGGGCTCGCGCTCTTGCTCGTACTGGTCGAGACCTTCATCAACGAGGCGGCGCGCCGAAGCAAGCCGAGCGCCGTGCCGCCGCCCAAGAAGGCGCGCCGCACCGGCAAAAAACGCCTCAAAAGAGCGGCCGCCGCCGCCACCGCGGGGCTCTTGCTCTCGCTCGTATTCGTCGCGGCTTGCGGCAAGACCGGTGATTCGCTGTTCGAGCGGCACGCGCCAAGCGTCGATCAAGCGATTAGCGCGTATGACGCGGGCGACGCGGGCAGCGCGGTTTCCTTGCTCGAGGGTTACCTCGCCACCGGCAAGTGCGAGAACGGCGAGATTGGTACGCCCGACCCCGTGCGCGAGCGACCCAACGCGAGCTTCGACCTCGGCCTTGGTCTCTTCAAACTGGCCGAGCGTTTCGGACGCCGTTTCGGTGAAGAAGAGCCGATCGGCGACGGCGGCACGACCCCGGAACAAGACTCCGAGCTCGGCCAGCGCAACCAGGGCGTGGAGTGCGCTCTCCGAATCGTACGCAGCGTTGCCGGCGATCCGACCACGCCAGTCGAGTTCCGCGCGCGCGCGCACTACCTAGCGGGCAACTTGGAGTTCCTACGTCGCGACTACAAGGCCGCGGTCAAAGCGTACGAGAGCGCGCTGCGCTTGGTGCCGGGCGTGCCGGAAGACGCCGGTGACGGCATCGGTCGTGACGCGGCCTACAATCGCGCGATCGCCCTGCGCCGCATCGAGGACAAAGAAAACCAGAAGAAAGACGCCGAACCGCCGGACGCCTCGAACGATGGCGGCGAGCAGTCCGACTCGGGCGATCAAGCCGACTCGGGCAAGGATCAGAGCCAGGACGGCGGGCAGAAGGACGATCCAAACAAGGATAAAGAAAAGGAGAAGGACCAGCCGAAGGACGCGGGTTCCGACGGTTCCGCGCCCAAGCCCCAAGATCAGCCGGACGCGGGCAACGACCAGCAAAAGCCGCAGCCGCCCCCGCCGTCGGCGAATCAGGACGACCGCATGCTCGACATGTTGGAACATGCGCCGACCATGCAAGAGCAGGACGCGAAGAACCGCGCCATTCAAGGCCGCACTCGCGGCGGAATGGAAGACAAGTGAGGCACTCGCTCACGGCCGCCGCGGCCATCGCGGTGCTCGCCGTGAGCGCGCGCGCGCGCGCGCTCGAGGTGAAGACCGCGGTCAGCTCGCAAAGAGTCGGCGTGGGCGAATCGTTCTACGTGCAGCTCGTGATGATGTCCGACGGCCAAAACGGCAGCGCCGTCGGCGATGTGCGACTACCCTTGCCCCCGGGCATGACCGCCAACACGCCCTCGCGCAGTCCGCAATCGCAGGTCAGCATCATCAACGGGCAAATGACGCAGCGGCTCGGCGTGACTTTGACATGGACCGTGACCGCAACCCGGGCTGGAACGTTCAAGGTGGGTCCCCCGAGCGCAACGTTTGGCGGGGAGCGGGCCCAGGGCAATCCGATCCCGGTCGAAGTCGTGGCCGGTGGGGCCGGCGCTCCGCCGCGTCCGCGACGCAGCTTCGATCCGTTCGATTTCATGAATCAATTCGGGGGCGGCTCGCCGTTCCCCCCCGGGTTCAACTTCAAAAGCCCTTTCGACGACGACCCGGGTGAAGAGCAGCAGCAGCCGGAAGAACCGACGTATCCAGAAGAGCTGCGGGTCGACAAAGCGCCCGACCCGATCGCATTCTTGCGTGCCACGGTCACCCCGAACCCGGTGGTCGTCGGCCAACAGGTGACTCTGCGGGTGTACGCCTACGGCGGCCGCGGCCAATTCAGCGCCGAGAACCCCAACGAGCCTTCACACGCGGATTTTCTCACGTTCGACACCGCACCCGATCAGGTGAAAGCGTATCTGGTGCCGGTTTCGGGCACTCGCTACATCGCGGCCAAGTTGCGCGAGCTGCCGATGTTTCCCCTGCACGCGGGCACGCTGCGCGCCGGCAACATGAAGATGGGCTTCGCGGGCCGCGGTTACCCGGCGGCGCCCGGCGGCGGCGCGTTGGTGCGCGTGAGCAATTGGGTCGACCTGGTCGTGAGCGAGCCCCCGCTGCGCGGTCGTCCACCGGGTTACAAGATCGGCGACGTGGGCGAATATCAACTGCAGGCCACCGTCGAGCCGCGCCAGATCACGGCCGGCGAAGCGATCTCGGTCGTGGCCAAGCTGTCGGGCATCGGCAACGTGCCGTACAAGCTGCAAACTCCCGAGAGTCACGGCGTCGAGTGGCTCGAGCCCGCGCTGACCGAGAAGATGGAAACCACCGGTGGAGTGGTGCAAGGCTGGCGCACGTTCAGCTACGTCGTGCGCATGACGGAGGCGGGCACGGTCGACCTCGGGGAGATCACGCTGCCGTACTACGATCCCAAGCGGCGTGAGTACGCGGTCGCGCGAGCCAAGCTCGGTGAAATCGAGGTCAAAGCCAACCCGAACGCACCGAAAGTCAAAGCCGAGCCGAAGCCCAACGACCGCCTGGCAGGCGTACTGCAAGCGCGGGACACGCTCGGGCCGATGCCCAGCGCACGGCCGCCGTTGAGTGACCGAACTGGTTTTTGGGCCGCTCTCTTGCTCGCGCCGCTCGGCGTGGTGTTCGCCGGAGGCGCGCTGAGCGCGGCCACCCGCGCACGGGAGAAGCTGCGCGTGCGCGGCGCTTCTCTCGGGGCTCAGCTCGAGAGCGCACTGCGCGACGCCCGAGAGTTGGCCCCGCGTGACACTCAAGGTTCGGTCGCCGCGGTCGAGCGTGCGGTGTTCTTGGCCATCGAACTCAAGCTGAATCTGAAGGCCCGAGCGATTCTCAAGCGCGACTTGCGCGGCACCCTCGTCGAGCGCGGCTTGCCCGACGCGCGTGCCGAAGCCCTGACTCGAATTCTGGAAGATTGCGACACACTGCGCTTCGTGGGCGCGGGCAGTGGCATCGACCCCGCCGAGCTCGCGCAGCGCGCCGCCAAGAACGCAGCCGAAATCCCCCGCGAAAAGCTGTCGACGGCGAGCTGAGGGATCCGGTGCGGCGCGTCATATTCGTTCTACTGACGACCCTGCTCGTGCTCTGCGTGGGGCCCGTGCTGGCTGCGCCCAGTGAGTCCGAGCGCGATTTTGCGACGGCCAGTCAGGCCTTGAAACGCGGCGCGTACACCGAAGCCATCGACACGCTGGAGCTGCTCGCCGATCGCGGCTTCGTGCATCCGGATGCCAGCTTCAACCGCGCCGTGGCCTACGTCGAGCGTTCGCGTTCCAGCGCGGCGACCCCGGGGGACCTCGGACGCGCCGCTGCCGCGCTGAGCGAAGTCTTGCTGCTGCGCCCTTCGGACGAACAAGCCGATCTCGCGTTGACCCGCATCCGCGCCGAGATCTCGCGTCGTCACGCGCGCGAAGGCACCGCACCGGTGATGGCGCGCGCCTCCCTGGCCCGCGCCGCGACTTCCTTGTTCGACGAGAACGTGTGGGCGAGCTTGGCCCTCGCGGGTTCACTGCTACTCACGCTGGGGCTCGCTCTCCGGCGCTTCGTGCGGCGCACGAGCGCGGCGCTGACGGGTGCTATCGGCATCGGCATCGGTGCGGTGCTGCTGCTCGCGGGCGCGGGCCTGACCGCGGGCGCGCGACATTTCCGGCTCACGTCGGCCCCGGCCGTGATCGTAGCTGACGAAGCGCGCCTGCTCGACGAATCTGGCAAACCCCTGCCGCAAAAGCGTGGCGCAGCCGACTCGGTTACGGTTCCCGAAGGCGCGAGCGTGTTCGTGCTCGAGCGCCGGCCCACGCTGTATCGCGTGGAGTGGGGCTCGGGCCAAGGCTGGCTCAACCCCGGCCAGGTGCGGATCTTGGCCAAGCCCTGAGCTCCGTACGGCGCATTTCTGCGGGTGACGGGAACTTTTTCCCGCTGGAGTGTACGATCCAAAGATGAGCGTTGCGTGGTCTCGCGGTGCGTTTGCCTGGTTGATGCTCGTCGGCTGCCAGTCGCCCACCCCCGCTCGAGCCCCAGCTCCGACTGCGCCTGCCGCGATCGTCAATCGACCCGCACCGGTCGCCAGCGAAGCCCCCCCCACGAGCGCACCCGCCTCGTCGGCGCCGGTTGTCGCGAACGCGCGCCCGTGTGGCGCGTTCGATTGTCTCGCCTTCCCTACTCCGCAGGCCGCATTCGGGTTCGTGCTGCAAAGCGAGCCGCGCGTCTTGGCCATCGGTGAGGCGCATGCTCAAGCGGGCACGACGGGTATCCAATCGAGCACACGCCGCTTCGCAGAACAGCTGCTGCCGCTCGTCTCCGGCAAAGCCAAGCACATCGTGATCGAGCTATTGATCGGCAACTGCAAAGCGAAAACCGTAGAAAAGGTGGAGAAAGCCCAAGCGCCAGTGACCGAGAATCAGGCCAAGGGCAATCAGAACGAGTTCCTGACCTTGGGCAAGTACGCCCAGCGCCTCGGCATCGAACCGCAAGCCCTCACGCCCGAGTGCGCCGAATACGATCGCGCCGCCTCGGCCGGAGACGACAGCGTTCCGCGCTTGCTCACGCTGATCGCCAAGCAAACCGCGCGTTCCGTGGAAGGGCTGCTCGGCAGTTCAGACCGCAGTGGCGAGCTAATCCTCACGTATGGCGGCGCGCTACACAACGATCTGTACCCGCGCCCAGGGCAAGAGAGCTGGTCGTTCGGGCCACAGCTCGCGGCGGCCAGCCAAGGGCGCTACCTCGAGCTCGATTTGATCGTTCCCGAATTCGTCAAGGATACCGACGCTTGGCGCGCTCAGCCTTGGTTCGGCGCCTTCGACCGAGCTCATCTATCCGGCGAGACGCTTTTGTATCGGCCCCGAGCGAGCTCGTTCGCCTTGATCTTCCCAAAGACGGAGACCAGCCCCGCCCCGGGGTTGTAAGCTCGGAATAGACCCGTGCTGCTTCTCGAAAATACGATCCAAAACTACGCCTGGGGCTCGCGCACCGCGCTGGCCGCGCTGCGCGGAGCGGCCGTGCCGTCGAGTACCCCAGAGGCGGAGTTGTGGATGGGCGCGCACCCCAACGCGCCTTCACTCGTGCTCCCCACTCGCGAACCGTTGTCGAAGCTCATCGAGCGCGAACCCGAGCAAACGCTGGGAGCGCAAGCCGAGGCGCGCTTCGGGGCTCGCTTGCCATTCTTGTTCAAGGTACTCGCCGCAGAGACGCCGCTCTCGCTCCAAGCTCACCCCACGATCGAGCAAGCGCGGGCCGGCTTTGCCGAAGAGCAAGCGCGCGGCGTTCCGCTCGATGCCCCCTTTCGCAACTACAAGGACGCAAGTCACAAGCCGGAGCTGCTGTGCGCGCTGACGCCGTTCTCGGCCTTGTGTGGCTTTCGAAAGATCGCGGACACGCTTGCACTGTTTCGTGTGCTCGACGCGCCGCAGATCGGCTTCTTGCTCGAGGTCCTGGAGCAATCGCCGACCGAAACCGGTTTGGCCCAGTTGTTCTCGACGTTGCTCGGTTCGTCGCCCGAGCGACGCGCACAGCTCGCGCGGGAGGCGCTCGACCGCTGCACCGAGCTTGCCGCGGTAGACGGCCCATTCCAGCAAGAATTCTCCTGGGCCGTCCGCATCGGCGAGCTCTACCCGGGCGATGTCGGCATCGTCAGCGCGCTACTCTTGAATCTCGTTCAGCTCACCCCGGGTGAGGCCATTTACCTGCCCGCCGGCAACCTGCACGCCTACCTGCAAGGCGTTGGAGTCGAAATCATGGCCAACTCGGACAACGTGCTGCGTGGCGGTTTGACACCCAAGCACGTCGACAACGTCGAGCTCTTGCGCGTGCTGCGCTTCGATGCCGGGCCGGTGGGCGTACTGCGCGGTGAAATGCAGGGCAGCGCGCGCGTGTACCAGACTTCGGCGGCCGAGTTCGAGCTGCAGAGCTTCACCCTCTTGCCCGGAGAGCGACCGATCGTGAACGACCGTCGCGGACCGGAAATCCTGCTCTGTCAGCGCGGCCGAGTCACGGTCGAGAACGAGAGCGAGCGACACGAACTCGGCCAAGGTCAAACCTTGTTCATCGCCGCGCACGAGCCGGGCTACGCGCTCCGCGGGGAAGGCGCCTTATTTCGCGCCAGCGTCGGCCGCGTCTGAGCCGTCGGGCTCTGTTTTTTCGGGCACCGGGCAGCGCTCCCCGGTGTGACCCGGTTCACCAGCGGGGATGCGGCACGGGTGCACCTCCACGCGCCGCGCGCGCGGCCGGTAGGTCACTTTGCGCTTCTCTTCTTTGCGCTTTCCGTCCGGGTAGGTGAGCGTGCGCTTCACGGTCACGGTCCAGCCGATCATCCCGCCCTCGCGCGTCTTCTCTTCGTCCGCTTCGAGGCGCGGATTCGGAATCAGCTCGACCGGCGGCGTGACGACGTTCTGCTTCTCCGAAACCTCGGCACGCACGCGACGACCACCGTTGTCACCGTACACCTTCACCGTGATGCTCGTATCGGTGTACTGCGTCTTGATCAGCGCGCAGGCGTCCGTGTCGTTCTTGAACACGATATCCGGGTGGGGGTAGCTGAGCGTGGCATCGTAACCCATCGGGTAACGGTTGAACCAATAGCTGTGAGGTTGGCGTTCGAGGATGTCGTAGCCACCGTAAAACAATGCATTGAACAGAGTGGTCGCGAATTGACTCACGCCTCCGCCTACGGTGTCGATCATGTCGCCGTCTTCGATCGTCGGTGCGGGGACGAACCCGTTTTTGACCGTGCGCGGACCGACCAATTGGTTGACGGAGAACGTGTCACCGGGACGCACCAAGGTGCCGTCGAGCAAGTCGGCAATGTGGTGGATGTTCTGCACACGTGGCTGGCAGCAAACGTGGCGCGTCGTGTAGCTGCCGACCAAGCCGGCGATACCGGCGTGCTCGGCCGCGTCCGTCGTGAGGGCCGGCTCAGCGCCCAGCTGCAGGGGGAGAAGCGCCGTTTTCTCGGTACTTTGCGCGGCCGCACATACGGCGTTGGCCAGCGCGCGGTCGTCCAAGAGCACGCCCGGCTTGCCCGCTTCGACGTGCACCCGCTCCTGAGCGTCGATCACGAAGCGCGCGCTGACCGGTAATTGCTCGAACTCGGCGCGGCGCGGCGCCACCAGCGCGTGGGTAGCTTCTGGCGTGCACGAGAGCACGAGCTTGGTACCCGTCGCGTCCGGGCTCACGCTGATGAGCGAGCCGAGTTGCGCGGGGCTGATCGGCAAGCGTTTCGTGTCCGACGTGGTGAGCACGACCTCGCGGCTGATCATCTCTCGCGCTTGGTCGACCACGCGCTCCACCTCACTGCGCCCCACGTGCGGCGTCTCGGTGCGCAACGACAGCGGCTCCGGATCCGTCCCGCGCCGGAGCGCTTCGGTCAGTTGCGCAATCACGCGCGCGCGATCCAGACGCGAACCCGCGCGCGGATAAAGCGGACTGACGGACGTGCCTTCGATACTGATGCCTCCCGAGAACGGCGGATCCTTGATCGCCTGCGCTTGCCACTGGTCTTCCAGCTCACTCAGCCGCTCCGAATCGATGTGCAATTCGGCCGACACCGACTCCACACTCAGCATGCGCCGATAGAACGAGAACGCGCGCCCGAAAAAATTGCCGCTTCGACCCACCGCTAGCGCACGAGCCGCGCTGGCCTGCTCATTGACCTTGAAGCCGAGTGAGCGGGGCTCCAAAACCAGGGCCGTCCCGGCCACCGAAAGCGCGATTTTCCGTGCCGCCTGCTGGCTCGCCCAGGAGCGAACGCGCCCCTCGATCTCGGCGCGAGACAGGCGCGAGACATCCTGTCCCTCGATATGGACGCCCGGCAGGGCTCGCGCGCTATCGCTACTGCCGATCACGAACCACGCGCACAGCAGAAACGCACATCCGACAACGGCCCCGAGTCCGAAGCGTAGCCAGCGCCGCGCAGCGAGTGCCGCTGATTTCTCGCTCTTTACGGCTTCGCTGCGCGGTTCAATCATTCGGCGCACTATTTCGCATTTATTGCCGCGCGCGCGTGACCTTTTCACATGCGCCGCTTGGCATGCTAGACCTGTCATCATCGTGTGGGTTCGTCGTTCGGCCATCCGCCCCGTTCCTTCGTACGCGACCCTCCCCTCGCATGCGCTCGAGTCCGTGCGTGACAATCTCGCCGAGGACGACGAAGAGGCGCGCTCGCAGCTGGACGAAGCATTCGAGCGGTTCGAGCGTGCTCAGCCCGCCTTGGCCGCTCACGTGGCCGATGCCCTAGGCAAACCGCTGGACGAGACGGCGCTGGCTTTGGGCTATTTCTTGGCGTTGACCGTGTGGCTCGCGTTCGAACGCACCCACGGCACGTACATCGACGAAGTGAAAGAGGAG
>Ga0247740_1000029_pt1 | contig 62978 bp, 57 predicted proteins | sample UWRJL148409B2_FD_180942 | JGI IMG/M metagenome (GOLD analysis project Ga0247740, IMG submission 180942) | Plant litter microbial communities from Arlington Agricultural Research Station in Wisconsin, United States - UWRJ-L148-409B-2 | ecosystem: Environmental > Terrestrial > Plant litter >...
CATTGGCTATCAGGCAGCGGTGAGTATAGCGCAGCAATATAAAAGCAAGGTTATCTATGACCCTGTATCGGCTAACCTGCGCTACAGTTATATCGGTCCGGATAGCCTTGAACATAACGTTCGTTTTGTTGATGCAGCAGCCAATTTTAACATTATGCGCATGGCTGATGATTGGGATACCGGCGGCATTGCTTTGTGGCGTTTAGGTGCCGAAGATCCGCGGTTATGGAAATTTTTTCAGAAGAACCTGGCATTAGCATCATTAAAAAAAACCGGAATAGATGTTTCCGAACTCAACAATGTTGCCCTAAATAATAAGATAGATTACACCGGGAACGGCGAGATCCTCGAAATTATAACCACGCCATCGCGGGGTGAGATAAACCTGAAGATTGACACCGCAAATTACGTTATCACCAACCAGAATTATATTAAGCTGCCCACTAAATATGTAATTAAAAAGTATGGGTATAAGCCCGGCAAAGTAGTTTTAACGTTTGATGATGGCCCTGACCCCGACTTCACACCGCGTATTTTAGCAATTCTAAAAAAAGAGAAAGTGCCGGCATCATTTTTTGTTGTGGGTTCCATGGTTGAAAAAAACATCCCTCTTTTTAAACAGATTTATAATGAAGGATATGAAATTGGCAACCACACTTATCTGCACCCGGATATATCAAAGGTTAGTTTAGAAAGGGTTATATTGGAGCTTAACGCTACCCGCAAGCTTATTGAATCAATAACCGGGCACAGCACCATACTTTTCCGCCCGCCTTTTAATGCTGATGCCGAACCGCAAACGCTTGAAGAGGTTATACCAGTGGCCGAGAGCCGCAAGCAAAATTATATTACCATAGGGGAATCAATTGACCCCAATGACTGGCAAGAGGGCGTTACCGCGCAACAAATAATTGACCGTACCAAGCGCGATTTTGATAAAGGGTCAATGATCTTACTGCATGATGCCGGCGGCGACAGCCGCGAGGCTACGGTTAAGGCGCTACCAGAGATCATCCGTTTTTATAAAGAAAAAGGCTATGAATTTACCACCATTGCCGACATATTAGATAAAACTAAGGACGAACTGATGCCGCCCATAAAAGATGATGCCAACAGCGGCGTTATCGGCACCTTTTATGATGCCGTTGTTATGGGCTTCTTTTTTGGCAACTGGTTTTTGTTCTATATTTTTCTATCGGCCATATTCCTGGCTATTGGTCGGATAACTCTTATTGGCATTTTAGCTTTAAGGCAACATACAGAGAATAAAAATGCCGCTAAGCGCCAACGTGATAATCTGGTACCGGTGAGCATTATAGTGCCCGCATACAACGAGGAAGTAACGGTTGTAAAAACGATAAACAGCCTGCTCAATACTGAATATCCTGCTTTTGAGATAATTTTTATTGACGACGGATCAACAGATAATACCTACAATATTGTTAAGCAGGAGTATGAAGGCAATCCGTTAGTAACCATATTAACCAAACCGAACGGCGGCAAAGCATCGGCACTAAACCTGGGCGTTAGTAAGGCTAAATATGATTTTACCGTTTGTATTGATGCCGATACCCAACTAAAAAGCGATGCCGTTTACCACCTGATGACCTATTTTACAGATGACGAAATAGGCGCAGTAGCGGGCACTGTTAAAGTGGGTAATGAAACCAACATTATAACCAAATGGCAATCTATTGAGTACATAACCGCCCAAAACATGGACCGCCGGGCGTTTGATCTGATCAACAGCATTACCGTTGTGCCGGGGGCAATAGGTGCCTTCCGCAAATCGGCGGTTATAGCCGCAGGCGGGTTTACATCTGACACACTTGCCGAAGATTGCGACCTTACCATGCGCATTTTGAAAAATGGCTATATCGTGCGCAACGCCGGTGAAGCCATTGCCTATACCGAAGCGCCTGAAACGCTTGACGGCTTATTGAAACAACGGTTTAGGTGGAGTTTTGGGGTTATACAAAGCTTTTGGAAAAACCGAAGTGCACTGTTCAATACCAGGTTCAAATCTTTTGGTATGGTGGGGATGCCGAATATCCTCATCTTCCAGATAATTCTGCCGCTGTTTTCTCCGCTTGCCGATCTGATGATGATTTTTGGACTTTTTAGTGATAAGCCAGGGAAAATATTGATCTACTATGGCCTGTTTGTTTTGATAGATTTTATTGTAGCCATAATAGCTTTCCGCATGGAGAAAGAGGACTACAAAAAACTCATCTACATTATTCCGCAACGGTTTGTGTGGCGGCAGTTAATGTATTACATACTTTTTAAAGCTATCCGCAGAGCGCTAAAAGGTGAGTTAAATGCATGGGGCAATTTGAAGCGAACCGGCAATGTTAAAGAAGAAGTGGTAGAAAATAGTGACGTCTGATTGATGGTCCTATTTTATAAATGGGTGTAGCGTAGCAGGTAGGTTGCTACACCTTGCATAAATCCCAAAAAAGTGGGCTGGCGTTCTCTAAAGGTTGTTTTTTCTTATTTGCAGCATTTTTAAAAGTTTAGGTCATTTGCTTCCTTGGATTGCAAATCCAAGGCTCGCGAATCCGGGATTATAAATAATCCAGGATTATAAATTAGGAGTGTTCGAAAGATTTGTAATCCTTAAAAACTCCTTCCTTGGGGAAGGGCGCGGTAGCTTGTGAAGTGGCGGGAAGGGGTTTAACAAAGCGGCTAAACCCCTCCCTACACCCTCCCAAGGGAGGGAATCGCACAGCCCACCGCTTCTTTGCAAATCTTCCTAACACTCATAATTATAAATCCTGACTAACAATAGGATTAATTAAATAATACATAAGATATTTTCGGGTTATGCTTACTAACGAACAATGTCGCTTTGGATTTTAATTTATCAAAATCAATATTCGGGGGTAAAGCTTGTAGCCTTGTGTAATTCTCATTTCCCTCTACATAGTCAAACTTTATCTTATTAGATAAGGTTAACTTTTCTAAAGCACGGATCTTGCCTTCTGTAAATGTTGAAGTATCGAAAACCGGATCTGAAAAATCAACAAGACAATCAGAAGTATCCTCTTTGTTAATCAACACGGTGTACATCTCGCCATCCTGAAGGGTATTATTCTGTTGTCCAACAACCGTAGTGTAAATGCATCCGGAATAATTGAAACTAACTAACACATTCTTTCCTCCAGTTTGGCTGATTGTTCCAGTTACCTTAGCCCCGTTTTTCCTCAAATATTGCTCACCGGATTTTACCCAATAGAAAAAACCTGTAAAGAAAATAATCCCGATAATGAGGAGTATAAATATTACTTTCAAGTTGGCTCGCATGAGGTCCTTTTTTGGTTTGAGTTGACTTAATCTCCTATCCCGAACCCAAGAATAACGAATTTGCAATTATTAGCTTTCGGAAAGAGGAAGGGAGCGATAGACTGTCATTGGCTGGAAGATGTTATATGGCATGGTCAGCTCCCTCCCTACACCCTTCCGGCAGGGGAAACGCACCATCCAACCGCCTACTTTGAATTTTTCGAACACACAAGTTGATCCGAATTTATAACTCGGGGCCTAATAACGGCGGATTTGCAATCGCAAAGATATTAATCAACTACCCCTTCTCTATCAAACAAACCGCATAAGCCACAACGCCCTCCTGCCTTCCAATAAAGCCCATGCTTTCGTTAGTAGTAGCTTTTATTGAAATATCATCCTCATCAATACTGGCAGCCGCCGCTATATTTTTTTTCATCTGCGGAATATGCGGATTGATCTTGGGTGCTTCCAAACACACCATGGCATCAATATTACCTATGCTCCAACCCTTTTCTTTTAAAAGCTCCAGCACGTGTTGCAATAGCACCAGGCTGCTTATACCCTTCCAACGGTCGTCGGTGTTGGAGAAATGAAAGCCTATATCGCGCAGGTTGGCTGCGCCTAATAAAGAATCGCAAATGGCATGCAGCAAAACATCAGCATCAGAGTGGCCGTAAGCACCTGAAGGATGCTCCAGTTTAACGCCGCCTAAAATAAAAGGATGTTCACTTTTTAACTGATGCACATCAAACCCAAAACCTACACGTATCTTCCCCATTTATAATTACTTTTTACTGCCAAAGCTAATGCCAAGTGTTATTCTGAGCGTATTGGCTAATGGGCTGTTTTTTTGGTTTGCAGCCAGGTAAGAAAAATCAAACTTATAAATATCATACTTAAGGCCCACGCCAAGCGTTGCATACTGCCTGCCGCCTTTTGATGGGTTTTCATAAAAATACCCAGCCCTTAAAGCAAACTGCTGGTTGTACCAATATTCCAGTCCCGATGCTATGCTTATTTCCCTCATCTCCTCTTTAAAACCTCCCGGCGCGTCAGAGAATGAGCCGAACACGCCTGATGGAACAGACACATTATCATCACGGCCCGCTATAACAAAGCCATTGGCATCGCGCAATGGTGGTGATGGTACCAGTAACTTATTAAAATCAACCGTTGCGGTAAGCTGGCTGTAATCGTCAATATTCCAGGTATCGGCAACACCCAGTTTTAAATTGGTAGGCAAAAAATACGATGGGCCCGCTTCGGAATATTTAACCTTTGTACCGATGTTGGAGATATTGGCCCCGAAGGAAAAGATACCATCGGTACCAAACTGTTCCATGGGTTTTTTATAAAATAAAGATATATCTGCAGCAAAGGCATTCGCAGGTTTTATACCCTGGGTGGCACCTGTAGCAAACGATGCGTTTGACAGGTCTGAATGGATATACCGTACGGTTAAACCCAATGAAAAATTATCACCAAACTTACGCGCCAACGAGGCATCTATCGAATACTCATTAGGGCGGTAAGTTCCCTGGTTTAGCTGATTATTATCAACCAATTGTATGTTCCCTAAATTAAAGTAACGCACAGATGCACCTATAACATTCCTGTCATCCAATTTATGTGCAAAACCCAGGTAAGACAAATACACGTCGGGCACTAAACGCCTTAGCCAGGGGCTGTATGAAGCTGCAATACCAAAATCATCGTCAATAAAAGCAAGTTTAGATGGGTTCCAGAAATTTGCGTTGGCATCACTTGATATGGCCACGCCCGCCTCGCCCATTGCGCCCGAACGCGAATCAGGAGCGATATTTAAAAAAGGCACCGCAGTAGGAAGTGCGCCAAAATTACTGCCATCACTATTAGCTTGCGTTTGCGCGCGAACGCTTGCAGGCAATATTACCAGCAGGTAAAAAATGGCTATCCCACCTGTTAAAAACTTCATTGAAATTAGATTTAAATTAACGGGTTAAATATAACTGATTTATATGCCACTGACTAACAACATTTGCTATTCTGATTAAAACAGCGGCAACATTTTAAACCAAATTTGCGTAAAAATGGCCTTTAATGATCAAAATTAATAACTGCACGAAATTTTGATTAGCTTTTTACTTTAAAATAATTAAATTTACCCCTATATATATTTATTAAAAATATCCGTATAACTATATACAACGTAAAAATATGAAATTACTTTTTACTAGTACTGCTTTAGTGCTGCTAAGCGCGGCGATGTTAACAAGCAGTTGCAGTAAACAACGATCTGAGAAAACAGGTATTCCTTACAACGACAGAAAATTTGGTTACCAAAAATTCAGGCAAACCCACCCGGCACCGGGCCCGGGCCTTGTTGCTATTGAAGGCGGTACGTTTGTTTTAGGTGGCAGTGCTGACCAGGATGTTACATTTGAGTACAATAATGTACGCAGACGGGTAACTATACCCGCATTTTATATGGATGAGGCCGAAGTTTCTAACCAGGATTGGTTGGATTACCTTTCATGGATAAAGATGGCTTTCCCTGCTGACAATGAGTATTATTACAATGCCTTGCCGGATAGCCTTGTTTGGCGCCGGGAGCTTTCGTATAATGAGCCTTATGTAAATAATTACCTGCGGCACCCGGCCTTTCAGGATTATCCGGTTGTGGGTATTACCTGGGAACAGATACAGTCTTATTGCCAATGGCGCACAGACCGTACCAACGAATTTATATTACAGGAAAAAGGAATTATATTAAATCCGCGTGCCCAAAAAGGGCAAGGAGGTGCTACTGCCGCCAACACGCCCTTTAATACGGATATGTACCTGAACAACCAGGTAAGGGGTGCGGGTATTGATGGTAAACGCATGCCTACTAATTTAAACCCAGCGGCGGCATCTACCGGAGGAAACGGAAAACAGGTGCGGCCGGTACGTGTGGAGGATGGGATATTGAAACCCGCCTACCGCCTGCCTACCGAAGCAGAATGGGAATACGCTGCGCTGTCACTTAACGGCAATACGCAATTTGAAAACATAAACGACGGCAAGATCTATCCATGGAATGGCTTAGGTGTACGCTCACCTAAAAAAGGAACACGCGGTTTAATATTAGCTAACTTTAAACGTGGCAACGGCGACAACGCCGGTGTTGGCGGATATTTAAATGATAAGGCATTTATTACTGCTCCTGTAAAATCATACCAGCCTAATGATTTTGGTTTGTATAATATGGCCGGCAATGTTAACGAATGGGTTGAAGATACTTATCGCCAAATGTCATTTGAAGATGTTGACGCCTTTAACCCTTTCAGGGGTAACCAGTTTACCGACAAACGCCTGGCCAACGCAAGTTCAGGCCAATACGCCAAAGATAAATATGGCCGCCCTATAAAGGATGCTGCTAAATCTGCTAAGAAAATGACCTATGCCGAGCTAATTGCTGCACAGCGTGCCGATAGTGCCGCTATTGCAGGAACTCCCGCTACAGCCGGCGCACAACCTGTTGTACCGCAGGGTACTGCACCACAGGGCGTTCCGTTTGTAAATAAAGACCCTTTAGCGGGTAAAGCTTACAATGCCGACGCAAGGGATTTCAGAGATTCTATCAATGTTAACTTGTATGGTATAACCACCTTGGTAAATAAGCGCTCAAAGGTTTATAAAGGCGGATCATGGAATGATCTGGCTTATTGGTTAAACCCCGCTACACGCCGCTTTATGGATCAGGGCGATGCCAGTGCCGAAGTAGGTTTCCGTTGCGCGATGGACCTTGTTGGGGCTCCGGAAATTAACCCGAATGGCAAACCACACTTTAGCGTTAAGAAAAAATAAGGATTTAAAAATTGATCTCACAAAGAGATCTCACATATAAAAATGGCCCGATAGTGAAACTATCGGGCCATTTTATTTATAATTCGTATATTGTTTACCCAATTTACCACTCACCACTTACCACTTACCACTCACCACTCACCACTCACCACTCACCACTCACCACTCACCACTCACCACTCACCACTCACCACTCACCACTCACCACTCACCACTCACTATTCAACCGAAACCGTCAAACCCTCCTGTTGCAAAATTTTTCGGAAGATCTCCATTTCAGTATAAGAACCCTCTAATACAGCGCACTTACCTTCGTTATGCACCTTCCAGGCTATTTTGCCTGCTTGGCTCTCCGTATAATCCAGGTATTTCATCATGCAGTGAATCACATGATCAAAGGTGTTAAAATCATCGTTCCATAATATTAAACGATGCATTTCTTTTAATCCGGCCAGAAGCTCTTCCAGCGTAAAAGTTTCTTCTTTAGTTTGCGTAGACATGCGGGTAGCAAATTTACTCAAAAACGGTTAATAAACAGCATTAAAACGTATTCTTCCACATCATGCTTTCAACCGGGCGTGTTGATCGGTTGGTATATTTGGCATCTGTCTTTTGGCTGTAAGCGGTTTCAACCTCGCCATCAACAACAAAATAAATAAGCTGACCAATAGGCATACCCGCATAGATACGTACGGGCTGCATGCATGATATTTCAAGCGTCCAGGTGTTACAAAAGCCAACATCGCCTTTACCTGCCGTGGCATGAATGTCAATACCCAAACGCCCCGTGCTTGACTTTCCCTCTAAAAAAGGTATGTGCTTATGTGTTTCTGTATATTCTACGGTTACGCCTAAATACAAGGTGTTGGGCTGCAAAACAAAACCCTCTTTAGGTATCTCGAAAGCGTCAATCTCATTATGAATTTTCGCGTCCAGCACGCGGTTGCGGTAGGTAGCCACGTGCTTGCCTAAATGCACATCGTAGGAGTTTGAACCCAGGCACTCCCGCTTAAAAGGTTCAATTACGATATTGCCATGCTCAATTTCCTCGAGAATGCGTTTGTCAGATAAAATCATAGGGGTATCAATTGGAGGGCTAAAATTAGAATTAATTAATATAAGTTTGCCATGCTTTTTGCAATTTTACTTTATGGCCATAGCATACCGCCAACAGATTGATGATGATACCGAGTTTGCGCTCTGGAAGATTGAGGAACAATCTGATGATTTGTACAGTCAACTACAGCTTAACGACGATGAAAAAGCTTTTGTAGAAGGCATAAGTAACGGCAAGCGGCATTTGCATTGGCTGGGTACGCGTGTATTGCTCCGTAAAATGCTGAATACCGAAGAGTATATAGACTGCCGCATTGATGATCATGGCAAGCCCTACCTGTTTACACTACCGTATCATATTTCATTAAGCCACTCGTTTGATTATGCCGCTGTTATGATAAGCCGCAAAAGCCCGGTTGGTATTGATGTGGAACAGATAAAGCAAAAAGTGGAGCGTATAGCACATAAATTTATGCGCCCGGCCGAGCTTGGATTTATTGAGCCCGACCATAAAATTGAGCAGTTATATGTATGCTGGTGCGCTAAAGAGGCTGTTTATAAATGTTACGGGCAAAAAGAGGTATCATTTGCAGATGATATTTTATTACAGCCTTTTAAATTTAACGGGCAGGGTGCGGTTGAAGCGTTGTTGCAAAAAGGCCAGGTAGAACTTAATTACACCGTTGGCTATATGCAATATGAAGATTACATGATAGGTTACGTAAAGGGATAAGTGATGAAGAACAAAAAAGTTGAGGCACAGGATTGGGGTTTGATAGATTACAAAGCAGCCTGGGATAAACAGGAAGCAATATTTGCCAATACCATTGCCATAAAAACTGAAATACGGAACCGCGAGCCCAAATTAGCTAACGACGACCCAAGCAATGAGACACCCAATTACCTTATTTTTTGCGAACACCCGCATGTTTACACTTTAGGCAAAAGTGGCAAGCCTGAAAACCTATTACTTGATGAAGCCGGACTTGCTGATAAACATGCCAACTTTTATCCCATTAACCGAGGCGGCGATATTACGTATCATGGGCCGGGGCAGCTGGTGTGTTACCCTATATTAGATCTGGACAATTTTTTTACGGATATACATTTATACCTGCGCATACTGGAGGACGCTGTAATACTTACCCTGGCCGATTATGGTTTAACTGCCGGGCGCTACCCCGGCTACACCGGCGTTTGGTTTGATGCTGATAACGAGCATGCACGTAAAATATGTGCTATGGGCGTGCGCTGCAGTCGTTGGGTAACCATGCACGGCTTAGCTTTGAACGTAAATACCAGCTTAGATTATTTTGAAAATATTGTGCCCTGTGGGATTGATGATAAGGCAGTAACATCATTGCAAAAAGAACTAGGCCGCGATGTGGATATTAAAGAGGTGCAACAACGGCTACAACAACATATTTTTAAGTTGTTTGAAATGGAGCCTGTATAATCTATTTACTTAAAACTTTCTTTTGAAAAAGCTTGTTTATCTCTGACAAGTGTCGTAGATTTGATGACAGGTGACGATTTTATGAGTAAAGAAAAAAAATATCCGGTTTTTGACGATGATACCTTTAATTTGGCCAATATGGTTAGAGAGGGTGTTCCGTTCCCTTATTTTACCAAACTTTCTACTCAAATTAATTTTGGTGTTGAGGAGTGGTCGTCATACCTGCACCTTTCTGAACGCACTATTCAGCGTTATAAAAAGGAAAAAAAATCATTTGATCCTATCTACTCTGAAAAAATATTACAAATTGAACTGCTCTACAAAAAAGGCATTGAAGTTTTTGGCGTAGCCGATAATTTTTACACCTGGATGGATACCAAAAGCATTGCTTTAGGTGGCGTAAGGCCCAAAGATATGTTGGATACCTCTTTCGGCATAAACCTTATTTATGATGAGCTTGGACGTATTGAACACGGCATATTTGCATGATTGTTTACCGGCTTAGCAAGCAGGCATATATTAATGATTTTTCGGGCTATGGCGCCGAAAAAACCGGTGGCCGCTGGAACAGCAAAGGCATACCTGTTTTATATACGGCAGCATCGCGGGCGTTAACGGTGGTTGAAATAGCTGTCCATGTGCCGCTGGGTATTATTCCTGTTGACTATTATGTGGCTGCAATTGAAATACCGGATAAAGCGAGTATGCACCGCATTGAAATTACCGACCTCCCGGTAAACTGGAACAGAAATCCTTTTATAAAAAGCACGCAGTTAATTGCCGATAATTTTATTAAAAGCAACAAACATTTAATAGTGCAGGTGCCCTCGGCAACCGTTATTGGCGATTACAATTACCTCATCAATCCACGGCATCCTGATTTTAAAAATGTGACGATTAAAAGTATTGATGCATTTGAGTTCGATTCACGGTTGTTTAAGAAATAATCTAAGCCAGTATACAAGTTTTAGTTCTAAAACATCCGGTTTGGCAAAGGCTTCAACCAGCGGTTCTATCGGCTTTATCCCAATAAATTTCCTAACACTCTGGCAAACTTAACGGGATGTTTATGGCAAGGCCGCCATCAGAGGTTTCTTTGTATTTAACATTCATATCCTGTGCGGTTTGCCACATGGTTTTAACCACAGCATCTAAGCTAACCTTGGCTTTGTCCGGATTGCTTTGCAAGGCCAGTTGCGATGCTGTGATGGCTTTTATGGCGCCCATTGTATTGCGCTCAATGCATGGCACCTGCACCAGGCCGCCGATGGGGTCGCAGGTCATGCCTAAATGATGCTCCATAGCAATCTCTGCCGCCATTAATACCTGCCGCTGTGATCCGCCTAAACGCTCGGTAAGTGCCGCTGCCGCCATTGCCGATGATACTCCAATTTCTGCCTGGCAACCACCCATAGCGGCGGATATGGTGGCTCCTTTTTTAAAGATGCTCCCTATTTCTGAAGCGGTAAGTAAAAACTTAATGATATTATCCTCATCATCGCCATCGCAAAAAGCAATATAATATTGCAGCACCGCAGGGATAACACCTGCCGCGCCATTGGTTGGTGCCGTTACTACCCGCCCAAATGATGCGTTCTCTTCGTTAACGGCCAATGCGAAGCAACTTACCCAATCTAATATATTATTAAAGCTGTTGCCTGTTTTTCTGATAGCGTTTACCCATTCCTGATAATTGATATAAGAGTTTTCACCTATCAGGCGCTTATTCAGTTGGGCAGCCCGGCGGGCAACGTTTAGGCCGCCAGGCAAATAGCCGCCGGTATGGCATCCGCGATACATGCACGCTGCCATAACTTTAAAAATATCCAGAACCCCTTGGCGGGTGGCTGACTCCGTACGCCAGGCCAACTCGTTTTCCATCACCACATCAGCTATTTTCAAGCCTGTTTTAATGCACCAGTGCAGCAGGTTACCTGCGGTATCTATTGGGAAAGGCAAGTCAACTTCTGCCTTTGCGTTCCCCTCGTCCCCTTCTGTAACCACAAAACCACCGCCTATAGAATAATAAGTTTTAGACAGGGCCTTACCATCAGACAACAAAGCCTGAAAAGTTACCGCGTTAGGATGAAAAGCAAGGCTTTCGTTATAGAGAAACAGCAAATCATCATCAATACTAAAAGAGATCTCTTTCGTGCTACCAAGCAAAAGTGTTTGCCCGGTTCTGATGCTGTTAACTTCATCCTCCACCTTATCAACCGGGAACGTAACAGGGTCAAAACCGCTAAGGCCCAGTAAAACTGCAATATCAGTACCGTGCCCTTTACCTGTTTTTGCCAGCGATCCGTAAAGCAATACTTTAACCCCCTGAACCGAAGAAAAGGAATTATCGCTTTCTAAAAACTGAACAAATTTTTGCGCTGCGCGCCAGGGCCCCAGGGTATGAGAACTTGAGGGGCCAATGCCCACCTTAAACATATCAAATACGGATATCTGCTCGCGCTGCATAGCGCAAATTTAGGTATTATAAGGCAGTATAGCGGCTAATACTGCATGAGAATAAAACGGACTAAAATTTTGTTATTTTTATTATATTGCCATTAATTAAACCAAAATATTAACCCCTTTTTACCTTATCAAATTATGAATGACTATTCTTCAAACCCAGAGAGCGCAAACATGATAGCAGCAATGTTCGGCGTAATCTTTATCCCTTTCCTTGTTATTTGGGTTATTTCCGTAATAGGCAAATGGAAAATATATGAAAAGGCCGGCAAACCTGGCTGGGCAGCAATTATTCCAATCTACAATTATATTGTACTGCTGGAGATAGTTGGCAAGCCGGTATGGTGGATAATTTTGCTTCTGATACCATGTGTGAACATTGTCGTTTTAATTTGGTTAGCCAACCTACTGGCCAAAAGCTTTGGCCAAAGTGAAGGCTTTACAGTGGGCCTTATATTGCTTCCGATGATATTTTACCCGATACTTGGTTTTGGCAATTATAACTATTTGGGCCCATCAGCCAGCGAAGCGAAAATGGCCGGTTTTCCACAAGATCCTTTTAACCCCAACCCGCCGCAGGTTTAGTGATAATATTTGCTGCAATAAATACATCCCGCAGCCAGCCGCTTTTCCTCAGTTGGCTGCGGGATCATTTACTGCCCTGTCCGTTTAAACTTATTACCGGTTTGGACTGCCCAGGCTGCGGCTTTCAGCGTGCCGTGCTGGCGCTTATGCAGGATAATTTAGGCGAAAGCTTCCGCCTCTATCCATCCACCATTCCGTTATTGCTTTTCTTCGTGTACGCCCTTGCCGACCGGTTTTTAAAACTGGATACAGAAAAAGGCCTGATTAAAAAAAGCCTGTTTATTATAATTGGTTGGATGGTGCTAATAAGTTATGGGGTAAAACTGTGGCACATGGCTCATGATAATTCACCTGCACTTACAGCAGCTATAATGTGATTATAGTCTTTGATAAGCGTTTGTAAAAACTGCATATCATCCATATTCGTTTGCACATTTAATACCTGCTTTAGCTTAGTTGCGGTGTTATATAATATAACACTGTTGCCAGATTGTATGTAGCTTGACAGTACTTCGTGTACCAGGGCTATCTCCCTATCATTTAACTGTGCAGCTTCAGCAAAAACCGGGATATATCCTTCCTCTTCGGGCGGGGTGAATGCAATATCCCTCATTTTGGTATTTGGTTTAGTGCTAATCAAAGCGGTACCAGCCACCATATCACCAACACGCTGGTTTTTTTCGCTCACTGCTACTGATATCAATCCGCAAAGTCCGCTGGTTAAACTAAAGTCAACTATCCTGAAAAGCCATCGCAACATATACTGCCCCACAGAGGGGCGGCCCCCGTCAAGGCTAATAACCTTTATCTTCATGATCTTTTTGCCAATACTTTGGCCATTCATAAAGATCTCGCAGAGCAAGTCGTAAAAAACATAAAGAATTACAAAAACCACAATAGTTGCTATTGCACTAATTTCTTCCAAATGGCTCAATATACCTGCAATAACCGCAGCGATTATTATTAAGCCAAACAGCACACCATCAAGTAAACGCGCCACTATACGCGGCCCAAGGCCGGCTATTTCATAATCAATATCAATATTCTGCGAAGTTGTGATCCGGATGGTTGGCATACCTAAAAATTTATTAGCTGAATATTCAATAAATAGTTGAATGATACAAATTTTGTGTCTAATTTACCCCTGCAATTTGAATATTAATGCGCGAACCTTTATTTGTTAAACAAAACTCGGCTAAATGGAAAAGCTTTGAAAACGAGCCATCCAATGACCCCGACATACTGGCCGACCGCTTTATTCAAATAACGGATGACCTAGCCTTTGCCAAAACATTTTATCCCGACTCAAAAACTACTGCTTACCTCAATGCCCTTGCGGCGGGCCTGCATCAATCTATTTATAAAAACAAAACCGAAAAGAGCAACAGGTTTATCTCGTTCTGGCAATATGAGCTGCCTTTTGTATTTTATACCTATCGCAGGCAATTGCTCTACGCGTTTCTGTTCTTTTTTGTTTTTTGTTTGATGGGGGCGCTATCTGCAAAATACGACGATAGCTTTGTGCGCATTATTGTGGGTGACGGATATGTTGATATGACGGAGGCCAACATTGCCAAGAATGATCCGTTCGCGGTTTACAAACAAGAGAACGAGTTTTTAATGTTTCTGGAAATTGGCGCAAACAATATATACGTGGCATTAACCACTTTTGTGTGCGGCATATTTGCCTCGGTGGGTACGGTGTACTTTCTGTTCACGAATGGTGTAATGCTGGGGTCGTTCCAGTACTTTTTTTTTAGCAAAAGCCTGGGCATGGCATCTGTACTGGTTATATGGATACATGGAACTTTAGAGATCTCATCTATTATTATTGCCGGTGGCGCCGGGTTGGTATTGGGCAATTCCATACTGTTCCCAAAAACATTTTCGCGCTTAGCATCATTAAAACGCGGGGCTAAGGACGGTATGAAAATAGCCATAGGCCTGGTACCTATATTTATTGTAGCCGCCTTTTTTGAAAGCTTTATAACCCGCCATACCGAAATGCCTATGTGGTTAAGTGTGTTAATTCTGGCAGCCTCGTTAATTTTCATTATCTGGTATGTAATTATATACCCTTACAAATTATCAAAACCTAAACAAATACCACAATGATACAAGCCAATATGGAACTGGCCAAGGTTCGCGATTTCAGCGCCATTATTAATGATTCGTTTTTGTTTTTACGACAGAATTTTAAGCCTCTGTTAAAAGCTTTTTTTACATTTTGCGGTTTTTTTATTGTGGCCGCCATAGTTACCGGCATTATACAGCAATTTAAAATCCGTGAGTTTGTTGACGGAAACGGAATGGAAAATATGTCGACAAGCAACATTTATAATTATTACAGAACCTGGGGCTTAGAAGCAGCCCTGGCTATAATTTTTATGATACTTAGCTATACGGCTATACCCGTTACGGTGCTATGTTACATAGCTATTTACAAAGAAAAGGGCAATGTTGCACCTACCAACGAAGAAATGTGGGGGTACATTAAGTATTATTATTTAAAAATATTGGGCTGCGCCGTGCTTAATGCTATTATAGTATTTGCAGGTGCAGTATTTTGTTTAATTCCGGGTATATGGCTCTACCCTATTATGGCGCTAACACTGCCCATAATAGTAATGGAAAACGTTACTTATGGTTACGCTTTTAACCAAGGTTTCAGGCTGATAAAAGACAACTGGTGGACAACCTTTGGGGCCATATTTATAATGGGCATTATAGTGGGCATCTCCGCAGCAATAGTTACGGTACCGGCGGCAATATGGAGCCAATTTTCGCTACTGCTGCATTGGCCGGGGGGTGACTTAGCAACAATACTCACTGTTATTTTAAGTCATTTGGCATTGGTGTTATATATATTACCTGTTATTACAATAGCCTTGTGTTACTTTAGCCTTAATGAACAAAAAGAAGGTACCGGCTTAATGGCGCGGATAAACCAGATAGGTGAAAATAAAAACGACAGCAATTTACCCGCCGAAGAATATTAAATGCTGCGTTACTTTTATTTAACCCTATTCTTTATAGCTATGCACACTGGCATGGTTCTTAGCGCCACACCCCAAAAAGAGGCAAAAAAACCATTAGTGGTTAAATATGACAGTGTTGATATCAGCAAGAGAATATTTGACCAACCTGCTTTAGACGAATACCGGCAACAAGAAGAGTTTCAGTATGACGATGCTTATGTTGGGCCATCTCTTTGGGACCGCTTTTGGCGTTGGTTTTGGGGTTTATTTAATTTTAAAAATGCCTCGGTAATTGGCATGGGAGTGCAATATCTGCTGATAATACTTGGCGTTGCCGCCATTGTTTTTTTAATAATGAAACTGGCCGGGGTTGATCCTTTTAAAGTGATAAGGGGCAAATCTGCTGCTGCGCCACTACCTTATAGCGAATTGACAGAGAATATCCATGATATTAACATGGACGATGAGCTTGAAAAAGCTGTTAACGTACGCAATTACCGCCTGGCCGTAAGGCTACTTTATTTAAAAAGCCTTAAACAGTTAAATGATGCAGGGCTGATACACTGGGAACCCAATAAAACTAACAGCCAATACAGTAATGAGCTGCAGGATATTGACCAACGCCTGGCTTTTAACCTTTTAACCCGCCAATTTGAATACATATGGTACGGCGAATTTAATATTGACGCGGATGTGTTTGGCCGTGTAAGCAGTTTGTTTAAAGATTTTAAAGTTAAGCGCTGATGAAAGACTTTAAGATATACATAATTGCGGCCAGCACATTGCTGATAATTTACCTGGTTATTCAGTACAACAAACCCGCACCGGTTAACTGGAAACCCACTTTGGCCGCGGCAGATAAAATTCCATTTGGCACGTATGTGCTGCGCGAGCGCTTGACAGATATTTTTCCGGGAGCTGCGGTTACTAACACCAATCAGTCGGTTTATAATTTCTTCCGCAGACAAATAAAACCCGGCAATTACATTATCATAGCCAAATCAGTTACTATTACCGGGGCTGATTTTGAGCAGATGGTAAAGTACATCAAAGCCGGCAACAATGTATTCATTACCACATTTAGCTGGGATGGCGTAATTGCAGATACCCTTAAGTTTGAAACCGGTTTTAATGACGATAGCAAGGTTGCATCTATTAATTTCAATAACGAACATTTAAAAAGAACCCGGCCCTATAATTTTGATAAGGACGTTAGCGCCCAATATTTTTCTGAAATAGATACTGAAAGGGCAACCGTCATCAGCAGCAATACTGATGGGAAAGCCAATTACCTGCGTTACCGTTTTGGCAAGGGCAGCCTGTTGCTTTGCGCCAACCCCGAATTATTCACTAATTACAGTCTGCTCAATGCAGATGGAGCGGATTATGCCGCCAAAGCACTATCTTACCTGCCTGCTCACACCAATATTTATTGGGACCAATTCCAAAATCACGATGTGGAAGTTGACGCGTCGCCGCTTAGGGTTTTTCTTAAAAGCCCAAGTTTGCAGTGGGCTTTTTACATCAGCCTTTGGGGCTTAATGCTATTTGTTTTGTTCGAGATAAAAAGGCGGCAGCGGATCATCCCCATAATTGAACCCTTAAAAAACAGTACGGTTGATTTTGTTGAAGTTGTAGGAAGAGTTTACTACGAAAAACGCGACAACGCCAACATAGCCCACAAAAAAATATTGTACCTGTTAAGTTTTCTGCGCGAGCAATACCAGCTAAGAACAACAACGCTTGATAGCGAATTTATTGAAAGTGTAGCGTGGAAAACCGGGATTGACACTGCCTTTGTGCAGGAGCTTGCCGATTACATTATTTACATTAGTCAGCAAACGAAAGTTACCGACAAAGAACTGATTGAATTGAACCACCTTATCGAGAAATTTTATAAAAAAATATGAGCACCATGGAGGACGAATTATTTGAACAAAGAACCGACCTGAGCAAGCTGAGCAAAGCGGTTGAACAAATTAAAACGGCTATAGGGCAAATTATAGTTGGTCAGCATGATACTATCGAATTAATCATTACCGGTATTTTAGCGGATGGGCACTTGCTTATTGAGGGGGTACCCGGCGTAGCCAAAACATTAACCGCCAAGCTTATTGCCAAAACTATTAACGCGCAATACTCACGGATTCAGTTCACGCCTGATCTGATGCCTTCCGACGTTTTAGGGACATCTATATTTAGCCCTAAAAGTAGCGCTTTTGAGTTTAAGCGCGGGCCCATTTTCGGCAACATTATTCTTATTGATGAGATCAACCGCTCGCCGGCCAAAACGCAGTCGGCATTGTTTGAAGTGATGGAGGAGCGCCAGGTAACCATTGATGGGCAAACCTATAAAATGCAGGAGCCTTTTATAGTGTTGGCTACTCAAAACCCCATTGAACAGGAAGGCACCTACCGCCTACCCGAAGCGCAGCTTGACCGCTTTCTGTTTAAAATTGAAGTGAAATATCCCTCGCTTGAAGACGAGATAGCTATACTTACACAACAGCATCAGCAAACCCCTGCCGATCAGTTAACTCACATAGCCCCGGTACTTTCTGTTGAAGACATTGTAAGCCTGCGTAAACAGGTTAAAGGTTTGCATGTAGAACCCAAACTGCTGGAATTTGCCGCCAAAATAACACACGAAACCCGTAACAATAAATCAGTTTACCTGGGCGGATCGCCACGGGCTTCACTGGCTATAATTAATGCAGCAAAGGCATTGGCCGCCATAAGAGGCCGCGATTTTATTACACCTGAGGATATTATAGCTACGGCAGTGCCTGTATTAAGGCACCGGATTATGTTAACGCCAGAGAAAGAAATGGAAGGGCTTACACCGGATGACGTTATCCACCAAATAATTAAAAAGATAGAGGTACCTAGATAAGCGCTAGCGTGAAAAAATTCATCAGCAAGTTTTATACCGATCTGTTTTTAACCAACAGATTGTTCATTGCCATTGCAACCGCAGTGGTGTTGTTTATGCTGTCGTTCTTTTTTCCGTGGTTAGGCATAGTACCGCAATTGTTTTTTTGGGCCTTTGTTGCTCTAGTTGTGGTAGATATTACATTGCTTTACAGCACCCCAAAAGGCATATTTGCACGCCGCCACGCCCCCGAGCGCTTAAGCAACAGCGATGATAACCTGCTTGGCGTTTATGTGGAGAACAATTACCCTTTCGCCGTTAAAGCAGGCATTATTGACGAGATCCCTTTTCAATTCCAGAAACGCGACGTTTGGTTTAAAACCAGTTTACAGCCGCGGGAAAACAAGGTGGTAAATTATATTTTACAACCCCGCAAGCGCGGCGAATATGATTTTGGCGCTGTGCGTATCTACATAAGCTCGCCGTTAGGCTTACTTAACCGCCGTTACAATTTTGAGCAGGCTAAAACGCTGCCGGTTTATCCATCGTTTTTGCAGATGCGTAAATACGAGCTGATGGCCATATCAAACCGGCTGGATGAATTTGGCATAAAAAAGATCCGCCGCCTGGGGCACAGCCTGGAGTTTGAACAGGTAAAAAACTATGTACCCGGCGATGATTACCGTGCTATTAACTGGAAAGCGACAGCAAGGCAAGGCAACCTGATGACCAACTCTTACACCGACGAGAAATCGCAGCATGTATATTGCGTGATAGATAAATCGCGGGTGATGAAGATGCCTTTTGCAGGTTTAAGTCTGCTTGATTATGCCATTAATGCCAGCCTGATATTATTGAACGTGGCTATGCTTAAGGAGGACAAGGCGGGCCTGATAACCATATCAGAAAAAAAGGGCACCGTTGTACCTGCCGACAAACGCGCCAGCCAGCTTAATAAAATAATGGAAGCCTTGTATAAAGAGAAGACCCGGTATTTGGAAACTGATATGGGCCTATTGTATACAACTATCCGCGGTGTTTTAAAGCAGCGCAGCCTGGTGGTTTTTTTTACCAATTTTGAAAGCATGTCTGCGCTTAACAGACAATTGCCCTACTTAAAGCGGATAGCCAAATTCCACTTACTACTGGTTGTTTTTTTTGAAAACACCGAGTTGAAAAAATTGAGCGAAGAACACGCGGAAAATGTAGAGGGTATTTATATAAAAACCATTGCCGAAAAAATGTCCTTTGATAAAAAGCTTATAGTAAAAGAGCTTACTAAACACGGCATACAATCCATACTGAGTGCTCCGGAAAATTTGAATGTAAATACCATCAACAGGTATCTGGAGATAAAAGCCCGGCAGAAAATATGATCTCAGGTACCGAGTAATTTTACGCCGCCTGCTTTTAGCGCTTTTATTATATTCTCTTGCAGTTCCATCTTAGCCGTTAAAAAATCTGACGGTTTTACCCAAACATTCACGGCGAAGCGGATGGAGTCTACCTCAAGGGATATAACGCCTACCTTTATGGCCGGGTTGTTCAATATGGCACTATTAGCTTTAACGGTATCTAAAATTATTTGCTTTACCTGATCAATATCCACTATATACCCCACCTTAACTTCAAAGTCAAGCCTGCGTTTGCCTTCGCGGGTAACGTTTACTATCACTTCGTTAAATAGTTTTCCGTTAGGAATAATTACAGTTTTATTATCCGCAGTAAGTAATACCGTATAAAATATTTGTATTGATGTTACCCTGCCATCCTGGCCTTGTGCAACAATGCTATCATCTAACTCAAAAGGCTTTAAAAGCAATATTAGCACACCTCCGGCAAAATTTTGAAACGTACCCGATAATGCCAGGCCTATAGCTACTGTAGCGCCGCCTAAAATGGTGCTCACGTTTATAACATCTATCTGGTTTAATGCCAGTACAGATACAATAAGCAATACATATAGCGCTGTTAATGCCAGGCTAAGAAAGAAAGGCTGTAATGATGAGTGAACTTTTTGCCTACTCATCCTGCCGCGCAAACGTGTACCTGTGAATCTAATTATTCGCAGACCTATTAGCAGAAGGATAATGGATACTATGAAACGGGCGCCGTGTATTAATAGCCATCTGGAGGCCTCGGCGTAAAACGCGTGTAAATTAAAATCTTCTAACTTCATGATGGAAGCGCGAAGTTAAGCAATAATTATCTTCCGTAAATGGTTACAAATAACTCTGGCACTTTAAAAAGCACCCAATCAACAAGGGTTAAATGTACGTGTTTAGATGTATTTGCCAAGCGTTTCATATTTAATCGTATTCAATTGTTGTGCCTGTTTAGCATGTTTTGAATACTGGTACAAAAATAAGCTACTAATGCACGCGTTTTGCCAATAATTAATCATTTGATTAACTGATGACCGTCAGTTTACGCTGAAATGACTTTAGCAAATCGTATACAAAACAAAACCCTTGTATGTAAAAACATACAAGGGTTTAAATTGTGTATCAATCCGTTAAACGGAGCGATGCAAGGGGATATTACATCATACCACCCATGCCACCACCACCCATTGGGGCGCTGGATAATACTTCTTCAGCATCGTCAGCTAACACACACTCTGTTGTTAACAACATAGCGGCAATTGAAGCTGCGTTTTCTAAAGCTATACGGCTTACCTTAGTTGGGTCAATTACACCTGCGCCAATTAAGTTTTCAAACTTGTCTGTACGTGCGTTGTAACCAAAATCGCCGGTTCCTTCTTTTACTTTTTGTACGATGATAGAACCTTCAATACCTGCGTTTTCGCAAATCTGACGTAATGGTTCTTCAATAGCACGACGGATGATCTGGATACCTGTGTTCTCATCGTCGTTATCACCTTTAAGCTCTGCTAAAGCAGCAACTGAACGGATGAACGCTACGCCACCACCTGCAACAATGCCTTCTTCAACAGCAGCACGGGTTGCGTGTAAAGCGTCGTCAACACGGTCTTTTTTCTCTTTCATTTCAACTTCTGATGCAGCACCAATGTACAATACAGCAACACCGCCAGATAATTTAGCTAAACGCTCTTGCAGTTTTTCTTTATCGTAATCAGATGTAGTAGCTTCCATTGAAACAGAAATTTCATTGATACGGCTTTTTATAGCCTCTGTAGTACCACCACCATTAATAATGGTAGTATTGTCTTTATCAATAGTAATTTTTTCTGCCTGACCTAAATCGCTTAACTCAGCTGATTCTAATTTAATACCTTTTTCTTCAGATATTACGGTACCACCTGTTAAAATAGCGATATCTTCTAAGATAGCTTTACGGCGATCGCCAAAGCCAGGTGCTTTAACAGCAGCAATTTTAAGTGAGCCACGGATTTTGTTAACTACCAAAGTAGAAAGCGCTTCGCCTTCCAGATCTTCAGCAATAATTAACAATGGTTTGCCTGTTTGTATTTGTTTTTCAAGGATAGGAAGGATTTCCTTCATTGAAGAGATTTTTTTATCGCAGATAAGGATGTAAGGATTTTCCAGTTCTGCTTCCATTTTGTCGGTATTGGTAACAAAATAAGCAGAAAGGTAACCACGGTCAAATTGCATACCTTCTACGGTTTTAACTTCGGTTTCAGTGCCTTTTGCCTCTTCAACAGTTATAACGCCTGCAGTACCAACTTTTTTCATCGCGTCGGCAATCATTTCGCCAATCACGTCATCATTGTTAGCAGATATAGAAGCTACTTGTTTAATTTTGCTGAAATCGTCGCCTACGTCTTGTTTTTGTCTTTTCAGATCGGCAACAACAACTTTAACGGCTTTGTCAATACCACGTTTCAAATCCATTGGGTTTGCACCTGCAGCTACGTTTTTAATACCTGCCGTTACAATGGCTTGTGCCAATACCGTTGCAGTAGTAGTACCATCACCAGCCTGATCTGCTGTTTTTGAGGCTACTTCTTTCAACATTTGGGCACCCATGTTCTCAATGGCGTCCTTCAGTTCAATTTCTTTAGCTACAGTAACACCATCCTTAGTAACAGCTGGTGAACCAAATTTTTTGTCGATGATTACGTGGCGACCTTTAGGACCCAACGTAACTTTTACTGCATTAGCCAGAATGTCTACGCCTCTTTTAAGCGCGTCTCTTGCTTCAACGTTATATTTAACTTGTTTTGATGCCATGTTTTTTTAATTTTTGAATTATTGATTTTTTTGAATTATTGATTTTTGGGATTGAAAAGCAAATTCAGTAACTCACTCCTGCAATCATTCAATAATTATAGAACTACGTATATATCAGATTCTCTCATTATCAGGTAATCTTTACCGTCAATGGTAATTTCCTGACCGGCAAATTTGCCATAAAGAACTTTATCGCCTTCTTTAACTGACAATGGAATAAGGTTACCGGTTTGCTCGGCATATTTACCGGGACCAACAGCTACAACTGTACCGTGCTGAGGTTTTTCCTGAGCAGTTTCAGGAATGTAAATACCTGATGCTGTTTTAGTTTCTGCCGGAGCAGCTTCTATTACCACCCTGTCTCCAAGAGGTTTAATGTTTAGTGACATAATGTATACTATTTTTTAGTTTATATAAGTTTTTCTATGTGCTTGCATTTACACATCAATTATGCCAAGCAGTTAAAAAAACAAAAATTGGCGTTAACTGCTGTTTTATTGTCAGTTTTATAGGGGCTGCTTTTTTAAAAGCCTGAACAGTTTTAAAACCAGGTGCCATGATGACAGTGTTATAAATACAAAAAAGGCTTTGGGGTTACCAAAGCCTCTCTTATTATATTTTATTACTACTATTTTTTAGCTGTGTCTTTACCCGCCGGAGCAGCAGCAGGCGAAGGGAATGCAGGTGCAGGCGCAGCTGTACCCGGCGCAGCATTAAGCGATTTATTTAGCTGTTCCTGGTATTTACTGGCAGTACCGCCAGCGGTGCCGTCCTTTGCAATAACATTTATACCCAAGGCCAGCACCATTAAGGTAATTGCCAGCACCCAGGTACCTTTTTCTAAAAAGTCGCCTGTTTTTTGCACACCCATTAGCTGTGATGAGCTTGAAAAATTTGATGAAAGACCACCACCTTTAGGGTTTTGGATCAATACGATAAGTCCCAGCAAGGCACATACAAGCACCACCAGAATCACTAATACTATTAACATATCTTTATTAATTTATTTTATTTTCTAATTGTTCAATTTGGCCTGCAAAGTAAAGGCTTTTTTCCGGGAATTTCAACATCAATTTTTTGTATGTTAAAATGGCCTTATGATATAGCATTTGCTCGGTATATATTTTGGCAAGCGTCTCGGTAACAAGTTCGTCTTTGTCTTCTGAACTTTTCTTGGCTTTATTCTCATTATCCAGCTTAACCTTGCTCGGATGCTTTATTTGCGGCTCTTCGTGAATAAACTTCTCTATTATTTTATCCTCTTTTGTTTCAACGGGCAGAGGGTCTACTTTGGGTGGCGTAATGTTCAAATCGCTCACTGCCGCAGTTACCGCAAATATATTTTCAACATACTGTTGCTGCAGGTGGTCTGCAGCGTGCCGCGGCTTCTCTGCCGGGTCAACCGTTGCCGAATGGAATTTGCCTTCAACCGCGAAAGGCTGATAAATAGCAGCATGTTCTTTACGGGTTTTATCTAACCACCACATAAAGCTATAAGGCATTTTCTCGTCGTTATACTTTGATATACGTTGCCCTGCATTGCCTTGCACGGTGATACTTGCCGGGGCGTGTGTAACGTCGTCTTCCGGAAGTGCGGGTTCAAATACAAAGTAACTATCACCCGTTGGCTCCTCTTCAGTTTGCTGCTCGTTGCTTGTTGCAACCGCATCTGCTTCGTCTATAACGGTAGTCTTATCAAGTATGGCCAACTGCTCAAGGCTTATGTCTTCAATGCTTACAATTTCTTCAAAAACCTCATCGTCAATTTCCTGGTGCGTTGATGTTGGCTTGTTGCCTATTTTGCTGGCATCGGTTTCGGTAACCTGGTTTTGAGCATGCCCGGTGGGCTGTAAAGCTTCATGCTCTTCGGTAGGAGTAGTTGCGCTTTCATTATAAGGTTCTTCTTCCTGCGCCAGTACCTGCTCTGCTGTTTTATCGTCGACTAATTTTTCCGGATCTTCATTTTCAACAGGTTGAATATCTTCGCTGTCTGCTATTTCATCTGTTGCAGTTTCTACATGGGCGTCATCGTCCTGTACAGACAATCCCTCCGTAGTACAGTCCTCTACTTTTTCCGGATCTTCATTTTCAACAGGTTGAACATCATCGCTGTCGGCTGTTTCATCTGTCGCGGTCTCCACGTTAGTATCAGCAAGCAATGCAGATAATTGCTCCGCTGTTGTATCACCTTCTTCCTTTTCCGGTTCTTCATTTTCAGCAAGCAGATCTTCTTCGCCGGCGGCAGTTTCATCAACGGCGTTTTCTACATTTTCAACGGGCTCCTCGCCTGTTTCTTCTGCTTCATAAAGTGGAGCATAGGCTGCTTCGTCTACTACTTCATTTTCGTGTATTGCTTCGCCATCCACTTCGGCTGGTGCAGCGGTATCAGGATTTAAAACCTCGCTGCTGTTTTTACCATTTTCCGCATCATTTTCAACATACGGAGCATCCACATCATCCTCAAGTAAGGCAACATCCTCTTCTATTCCAGTATGGATCAGATCGGCTTCTATCGGAACATGAAAATAGTTGGATTCATCAATAGTCAAGTGGGGTATTTGTGCATTTCCGGGTAGTGGCAGTGCTGGTTTTTGCTGGCCCGGTTTTTCACAAAATGCTACCTGATCATCAGACACCGCACTAAGCGCACCTAATGTATTAGCAATTTTATAAAGCAATTTGGGGTTAACGTATGCACTTGCGCTTTGCAGGCTTTGCTCCTCGCGTTTTACTGCCAGCATTGACCGTAATAAACCGCTTTGCGGAAAATCGTTAATAAGCAGTTGCAAATTGAAAGCATTAGAATGAGACAGATCAGCCGGATTATCCAGCAGATCATAAAAAAACTCATTCCCGTTATTTCCTGTATTTTCGTTCACGCCGCTGAATCTATAAAATTGTTACCAATTATTAAAAGCTTTGTTAAAAATATCATCAATTAACTGCTGCGTTAGCTTTTGCAAAAGCGCCTGTTCCTGCGATGCCAGATTGCCTGAATAATTAATGGTTTTGGAAAAAGGCTGATCAAACGACAGGGTTTTATCGTTCGGATAGTCAAATTTAACACGTATTGTTAACGTAAGCGCCTGGGCACCCGCTATGGGTGGCGCGTTACCACTTGGTGCCTGTATTGAAACGGGCACACTCCGGTAGTCTGTTATAGCACCGCTCAAGTTGGCATCGCCCTCGCCGCTAACAATACTTAAATTGGTGGTGGTACGTAAGCGCGCCTTTAGGGCCTCGGTAAATGTTAAACTTAAATTACTTACAACCAGCGGGGCATTGTTTTCAAAAAAAGCAATGTTAACTGTCTTCATCTCGGCCGGTATGGCTGTACTTTTTAAGGTATAGCATCCTGGTAGTAAAAGGGCCAAAGCAGTTATCAGCGGCAGCGCAAACAAAAGTCGTTTCATTGGCTTATAAGTTCAATTCTTTAATTTTACGGTACAGGGTGCGTTCAGAAATGCCCAACTCATTAGCGGCAAGTTTGCGTTTCCCTTTATGTTTTTTAAGCGCTTTGCGTATCAGGTCCGATTCCTTTTCAATCAGTGATAATGATTCCTCCACCTCTTCGGCATGGTGCGTTATATTAAAACCGTCATCATTATCATTAGTATGTTTGCTGATATTGTTATTACTAACGGGTTGCTGAATAGTAAATTGTGGCTCGTTTGCCGCTGGCAGCTCAATATCGCGGTATAACTGTGTAAGTGTTTGCGAGTGGTTAGCATAATTAGGTGCCGCGCCGCCATGCTCAATCATATCAACAACCAGTTTTTTAAGTTCAACCATATCGCGTTTCATATCAAACAATACTTTGTACAATATGTCGCGTTCAGAAAAATCTTCTTTAGGCTGATTGGCAAGCCGCATGGGTAAATTGCGGTTACTACCGTCTGATGGGATATAGGTAAGCAGCGTTTGCCCGGTTATCAAATGATTCCTTTCTAAAACGGCCAATTGTTCGGCCATGTTCTTTAACTGCCTAACGTTACCCGGCCACCCATAGTTACTTAGCATTTGTTGGGCCTCGTCATCTAATTGTATAGGCGAGGTGCGGTATTTATCTGTAAAATCTGAAGTAAATTTGCGGAACAACAGGTAAATATCTTCTTTTCTTTCGCGGAGCGATGGGATGCGCAGGGGTACTGTGTTTAAACGGTAATAAAGATCTTCGCGAAACTTTCCGTTTTTCACCGCATCGTAAACATCAACATTAGTGGCCGCTATAACCCGTACATTTGTTTTTTCAACCTTTGACGAACCTACACGGATATATTGGCCAGACTCGAGCACGCGCAGTAACCTTGCTTGTGTGCCCAAGGGCATTTCTGCAATCTCGTCTAAAAAAATAGTGCCGCCGTTAACGGTTTCAAAATAACCCTTCCGCTCACCTACCGCACCGGTATAAGCGCCTTTTTCGTGGCCGAACAATTCTGAATCAATGGTACCCTCGGGTATTGCGCCGCAGTTAACCGCTATAAACGGCCCGTGCTTACGCTGGCTCATGTGGTGTATAATGTGCGAGAACACCTCTTTGCCGCTACCACTTTCACCAGAAATTAATACCGAAATATCAGTAGGTGCAACCTGGTTAGCTATATCTATGGCTCGGTTCAATAACGGCGAATTGCCGATGATACCGAAGCGCTGTTTTATTTCTTGTATTTCCATTTTGTTAGTGAGTGGTTGATTGTGTTGGATTGGGTGAATGGTTTTTATTTAAAAGCCCAACTACTCACTTAATCAACCTAATAAACTAATCAACTATTCTCCCCATCAACGTAGCCGTAGTGCACCTTTCTGCCATTACATACACATACTGCCCCGGTTTATACCGTTCGTCAACCGGGAAAACCATCATGGCATTCTTGTCTGTACGGCCCGCGTAATCATTTTTTGATTTTTTAGAGAAACCCTCTATCAGCACTTTTTGCACTTTGCCTAATTGAGCCTGTAAGCGATGGAGCGAATGCTGTTGTTGCAAAGCCACAATCTCGGTTAAACGGGCAGCCTTAACAGGCTCAGGTATATCATCAGCATAACGTTTAGCGGCTAAAGTTCCGGGGCGTTCAGAATACATAAACATGTAGGCAAAATCATACTTTACATACTCCATCATGCTTACTGTTTCTTTGTGTTCCTCGTCGGTTTCTGTGCAGAAGCCCGTGATCACATCAGTAGAAATAGCGCAATCCGGCATAATGCGACGGATGGCATCAATACGATTAATGTACCAATCGCGGTCGTACGTGCGGTTCATCAAGTCAAGTACGCGACTATTGCCTGATTGTACCGGCAAGTGAATGTACTTGCAAATGTTATCATGCTTAGCTATAGTATACAAAACCTCGTCGGTAATGTCCTTTGGATGCGATGTTGAAAACCGAATGCGTAATTCAGGACTAACCTGTGCTACCATTTCTAAAAGGTTAGCGAAGTTAGTAGTAGTTGCAGGGGCAGTAGCAGGCTGTTCAGGCGCTAACAACTGCAAACTGTCAACTGGCAACTGCCCACTCCATTTATAAGAGTCCACATTCTGCCCCAGCAAAGTCACCTCGCGGTATCCCTGATCAAACAGATCAGTACATTCTTTTATTATTGAATAAGGGTCGCGACTGCGTTCGCGGCCACGGGTAAATGGCACCACGCAGAATGAGCACATGTTATCGCAACCGCGCATTATAGACACAAAGGCGTTTATGCCGTTGCTGTTTAATCTTACGGGACTTATATCTGCATAGGTCTCTTCGCGCGATAACAATACGTTCACAGCTTTCTGCCCACTATCAACCTGATCTATCAGATTTGGCAGGTCGCGGTATGCATCAGGGCCAACCACCACATCAACCAGCTTTTCTTCTTCTAAAAATTTAGCTTTTAAGCGCTCGGCCATACAACCCAGCACACCTACCACCATACCGGGGTTTTTAGCTTTTGCTGTTTTAAATTCTTTTAAACGGTTGCGTACCCTTACCTCCGCATTTTCGCGGATAGAGCAGGTGTTGATAAATATCACGTCGGCGTTGTTGAAATCGCCGGTAGTTTCAAACCCTTGCTCTGATAAAATGGAGGCAACTATCTCGCTGTCAGAAAAATTCATGGCGCATCCATAACTTTCTATATAAAGTTTGCGTCCGTTATTCTTACCATCAACCGGCTCTAATAGTAAAGCCTCGCCCTGTCTACCCTCATCGTGTGTTTTATCCGGAAGAACCAAATCTATCATTGCTTATAAAAATTGAGCTGCAAAAATACATAAATTTTATATACAGCGTGACAGATTGGCAGAATTAACAAAATGAACATTTTGTTGTTATAACATTAACTAATCACAAATAAATGACCACAGATAATACTCCCGAAAAAAAACGCATTGCTCGCTGGCCATTTATTGTGCTGGGTATATTGCTGTTAATTGGTGCCGGGGCCTGGTATGCTTATAATCGCTTTTTTGCCGGCGACAGGTGGAAGCCGTTACTGCAAGCACGGCTAAAGGAAATGATTTTAAAATCAACCGATAGCCTGTACCGCATAGAATATTCGGATTTTGACCTTAATATCGCCTCAGGCAACGCTACCTTGTCAAACTTTAAGTTAATACCCGATACCAGCGTCTATAACAGGTTAGTTGATGAAAAGAAAGCGCCCGACAACCTTTTTACCCTCAGCGTTGATAAACTGACCATTGAAAATGTGGGTGCAAAAAAAGCCTATCAGGAAAAAATACTGAATGTAAGCAGTATTATTATTGATAAGCCCAGCCTTACTGTTGTAAATAAGCGGTATGCCTTTAACGATACCGTTAAGGTAGGCAATCCTAAAACGCCTTACCAGCTTATTAAAAACATATTTAAAGAATTACGTATTGATTCCATCTCTCTTAAAAACATCAGCTTAAATTATATTAATAATAATGAACGGGTAACCAAGCGAACCGCTTTAAAAAACCTGGATATTAATATATCTAATGTACTGATAGACTCCTTATCTGCACAAGATGCAAGCCGTTTTTATTACACCAAAGGAGTTGAGGTTACCATCAGAGATTACAAGGTAAAAACACCGGATAGCCTCTATACATCAGCAGTTAAAGAAATCTACTTTTCTACTGCTAAGCGTACAATTCAATTGGAAGGGGTGGATTTTTTACCGCGTTACAGTTACGCAGCCTTTTATAAAAAGAGCGGTGAAAGTGGCGACATATTTACGCTTAAATTTAAAAAAATAGCGATTAATGATATAGACCTGCAACGTTTTTTACGGGACCAGAAACTATACGCGGGCACGATAGATGTTGAAAATGCGGATGTGAAGATCTATAATAACAGTAACTATAAAGGTAAAAAGTCGTCAAAAATTGGGAAAGATCCGCACCAGGCATTACAGAAAGTAGCGATGGATATGAAGCTTGATCGTCTGAATATATCAAACTCCAATATCACCTATTCAGAAACCGATGCTACAACTCAGCAAACAGGGTTAATAATATTTAAAAACACCAGCGGCCATTTTTTAAATGTTACAAACGATGCCGACGCAAAAAAGAAAAACCATTACATGACAGCGCACATCAATACCCGGTTTATGAATGCCGCGCCGTTAACAGTTAACTTTAAGTTTGATCTTAACGACAAAAAAGGCGCATTTAATTATTCGGGCAGATTAGGAAAATTTGATGGCCGCGTGCTGGATAAACTGGTAAAACCACTGGCTATGGTACACGTACAATCTGCCGATGTAGAGCGCCTGGACTTTAATATTGATGCCAACAACTATTACGGCAAAGGCGGGCTGAAGTTTTATTATAAAAACCTTAACGTGCAACTGCTAAAAAAGGTGGCAGGTAAGAGGGAGCTTCAAAATCAGGGGCTGATATCAACCGTTGCCAACTCGCTTATAATTGAAGACAGTAACCCCAACAGGAAGGGTATTTTCCGACCGGGACCTATTAACCTTAAACGCGAGCCTACCGTATCGTTCTTTAGTTTTTTATATAAGGGCCTGCTTGACGGGTTAAAACCAAGCGTAGGCTTTGATGCTAAAACGGAAGGAACTATTACTAAAGTGGCAGAAAAAGTAGGCTCTGTTCTCGAGTCATTTAATAAGTTTAAAGAAAATCGTAAATTGAGACGGGAAGAGCGCAGAAAGAAAAAGGAAGCAGAAAAGGTTTTGGAAGAAAAGGCCAAGCAGTAAACTGACTATTTAGAGCAAAACAGCGGGAAAGCTAATTATGGCTATTAAATTTTTGAGTACCAAACGCAGTAAAATTATAGCTGCTGCCATAATAATACCTGTTGTTTTACTGCTGGTAGTGGCTATAGTGATCAACAGGATCTGGTCACCTATACTGGCTAAGAAAGTACGGAACGCTGTTATTAAAAGCAGCGACAGTTTATACCGTGCTGATTTTTCTGACGCGCAGCTGCATATTTTGCAGGGCAAAATAATGCTCTACAATGTATCAATAGTACCCGATACCCAGGTTTACCGCCGCAGAATAAAACTAGGTGTTGCCCCTAATAACCTGATAAAATTAAACGCCCGCCGCATTATCATATCAGAGATACACCCGTTTACTTATTTATTGCAGAAAAAATTAGATATCGGGCGTATTGCTATTAATTCGCCGCATATACAGATAAGCTACCAGCTAAACCACACCAAAGACACCACCGAAAAAGATCATCGCACCGCCTGGCAAAAAATATCAAAAAGCCTTAAATCTGCTCATGTTGGTGATATTTTTCTGGATAATATCTCTTTTAAGTACGATGATTACTCGGGCAATAAGGTAGCCGTTTCTGAAATTAAACAGATGAGCCTGCACGCGCATGATCTGCTGGTGGACTCGGCAACGCAAACAGACCGCTCACGCCTGTTATACTGTAAAGATATTACGGCGGATGTTCAAAACTACTCGGGCCGAACGGCTAACGGACTTTACACTTACTCTTTAAAACGTTTAAAAGTATCTACCTCAACATCGCAGGTTAACATTACGGGGTTTGCGTTTAACCCGGTAAATGCCGAAGTGTTTTTTGCTAAAAGCCGTAAGGATAAGTTCCAGATAAGGTTTGATTCTGTGCAGCTAAACAATTTCGATTTTTTATCCTACCATAAATACCGCAGCCTTACGGCAAGCAGCTTTATTATAAACGGCGGGATGCTGGATGTTTACAACAACCCTAATAAGATCAGGATCTATAAAGACAAATTAGAAACCTTCCCTAACGTGGCCATTTACAAGCTCAAAACCGACCTTAAGATAGATACCATTATCCTCAATAAATTCAACATTACCTACAGCGAGGTAGGCAAAAAATCGCACAAAACAGGAACGTTGGCCTTTGCCAAAACCCATGCAAAATTGCTTAATGTTACCACCAACCCAAACGCCTTAAAAAAAGACAGTATTGCAACAGCAAAAATTTCAACCTGGTTTATGGGTAAGGGCAAGCTTGACATTTCTTTCAGGTTTAATTTGCAGGCCCGTAATGCAAATTACAGTTATAAGGGCCACCTGGGCCCCATGAGCCTGCAGGCACTTAACAAAGTTACCATGCCTTTATCCATGGTAAAAATTACTGACGGTACACTTAAAAGTTACGACTTTAATATTTATGGCAACGCAAATACCACTAAAGGCTATATAGCGCTGTTATATAACGATATAAAAGTAAGGCTGCTACGCGTAAACGAAGACAACCTGCTGTATTCGCGTAAGCTAATACCAACCCTTTTTGCCAATTTGTTTATTATAAAACATAACAACCCGGATAAACCCGGCGAAGCGCCACGAGTGTTTAATGTGTCCAATCGCCGCCCCAAGGATGATCCGTTTTTTAAAACCGCCTGGAAAACTATGCTGGCGGGCCTTAAACCCACCATTGGTCTGGATGAAAAAACCGAAAACTCTGTTAACAAGCGCGTAACCGACATGGCAGAAAAAAAGAAGGCCAGGCAATTGAAGAAACAGAATAAGAAATAAACCTGGGCAGATGTAGCGTAACAGTTAGGGTGATACACCCTGCTACACTAAAAACGCAAGTCCTTACAAAACAGAATCTTCCCTAATACTAATTCGTCACACGCATTTGCCTTTTCGTCCCAACTGTTTACAACCAAGTATATGGCTGATTACCTTGCAGCATAATTAACCTTATTAGTATGGACACCCGCTTTAACAGGTATAACAAAACAGAATTTCGCATTGTTACCGCAATTTTTATTCTTCTGGTATTTAACGTAATTAATGTTGCAATTAACGGCAGTAATGATATTGTAAGGCTCATTAACGCTTACAGCCAAAAGGGGGTGGGCTTTACTTACATGGGCAACTACCTGTTACCCTGGTTATGCAGGTACGCTGCTATTTACGCCGCATACGCAGTATCACACTTTGTTATCGAAAAAAAGTTACTGGCCAAAACGGCCATGTTGCAAAGCATTTGCCTTATAATTCTGCTTTTTACAGCGCTGGTTGTAACATGGGCCGAAACCGAGGCAAGGCTGCAACAATACAACTCTTTTATAGGCTTTTTTAAATATGCGAACGAGAGCAGCGACATTATAATGACCCTTCTAGGTAAAAGCTTCTTCTCTGTATCATGGCTTATGCTCTTATATGCCTCCTACATTTTCCTCAAGCATAATGCTACTGTTGCTTCTTTTTTTAAAACCAATAACTGGTCTTTGATAATACTGCGCGAATGTTTAGCTGCTTTAACCATATGGGTTATTGTGTTTTATTTTGTTAAGGACACGCTGTTGGGCGAAAATTATATGATAGCATGGATAACTATAGCTTTCCCTGCCATCCCCCTATATGCCTACGCCTCAATCAGGCTTATACCTTTGGTAAAAAGTAAAGGAAAAGGATTTTGGTATTACTGGCAGAGGTTTGCTTTAATAGGGGCTGTGGTTACTGTAGCGCTGGTGCTGTGGGACACGCTTTTTATCCAGCCCGGAGGCCAAAAGCAGCTTTTAATAATGGGTATTATTACCATATTTGTGCTTGTGCAGCTGTGTATAAGCGTACCTGCTTTTTGGTTTATTTACCATTACCGTGCATCGCGAAATGCTGAAATAACCGGGCTTAAAACGGCTCTTGGCCAATCATCTGCCAATCTTGATTTTTTGCGGTCGCAGATAAACCCGCATTTCCTATTCAACGCCCTGAACACACTTTACGGCACAGCTATACAGGAAAACGCCGATCGCACCGGCGAGGGCATACAAAAACTTGGCGATATGATGCGGTTTATGCTGCAAGAGAATATGCAGGAAAATATCTCGCTGATGCGGGAAGTGGACTATTTGAAAAACTACATTGATCTGCAAAAACTGAGGACCCATTCATCGCCGGAAATTGTGATCCAAACCGAAATTGAGGAATCTGTAAACGGTTTACAGATTGCCCCTATGCTGCTGATCCCTTTTGTAGAGAACGCATTTAAGCATGGTATCAGTTTGCGCGAACCTTCGTATGTTAAAATAACACTGCACACTGAAGGCTTAGAACTGTTTTTTGATGTGCACAACAGCGTACACCCAAAAGTTGGCATCGATCCTGAAAAGAACAACAACGGTATAGGATTGCAAAATGTAAAACAGCGGTTGCAGTTGCTATATCCAGACAGGCACGAGTTGATGATACGCGAAACCAGTAAAGAGTTTTTTGTTCATTTAACAGTGCAGGTGTAGCACATTGCTTCCTGAAGTGAATTCCTGACAAAATTTCGGCGGTCCCAATCTTTTCCATCCCACTAATTGAGCATTCCATCCCAAGTAGTTGAGCAGCAATATACTTGCAGCTAGCTTTACAGTATAAATTAAAAAAAACATGAAAAAACTATCACTTACCTTATTACTGTTTGCTATTGTAAAACTTAGCATGGGCCAGTTACAACTTAACGGCACAATTAAAGACGCAAAAAAAACCGGCGTTGTAGAATTTGGCTATCCCTTTGATGATTCCTACCCCGCTACTTACAGGCAAGACAAACCATTGCGAACAAAACCCGGCGCAATTGGCACGTTTAATTTTAGCGTAAACAGCAACCAGCCGCAATTTATGGTGCTGCGTAATAACGGGGTTGAACAATACTTGCTGCTGTTACCCGGAAAACCCTTAGCTGTCACTGTCATCAACAATAATATTGTTGCCGGAAATATTGAAAATAAATGGCTGTTGAATAGTAGTTTAAACGATTCAACTTTTGCCATCAACAGGCTGCAAGATCACAAAAAATGGCCGGCAGATTCGTTGGTTAACATTATGTTGCCTAAGCTTGACAGGGACCTACAAGCTGAACTAAAAAATATTAAAAGCTTAAATATATCAGCAAAAACAAAAGACCTGCTAACTACAGAGACAAAATATTTTTACGCTAATAAGCTTTTTAAGTTTAGCAAAAGCTTAATGCAGAAAATATCGCGCCAGGCCAGCTGGAAAGTACTAAGCTACGCGGTTGCAAGCAGAAACAAGTTACCCCTGGCTGCAGAATTACAGAACAACCCGGCGGCAAACACCTACCTGCATTATTACACGGTGGAACGGCTTATGGAACTGGGATTGCAGATGCGCGAAGACCGCTCTAAAGCAAAAGTAATTGTGGAACGAGAAACAGGCCTTACTCCTGATTCTTTGGCAAAACTCTCCAATGAATTTGGCGAAGATTACATAGTGGCATTTATAGCAAAAAAATACTTGCCGGGTTACGCTTACGAAAAATTACTGACTAATATGGTGCTTGCGTATAGCGCCAATAAAGACCTTAAATTTGCAAAACGGCTAAATACCGACTTGACTGCAAGCTTTCCGAACAGTGCGTTATTAAAAACAACAAAACAGGCTTTAAGCCAATTAGAAGTTGAAGCCGCTGAAGCGGAAAAAAACAAAGACATTGTTTTTGTTGATAACACCAGCCAAATAACAAATATAGCCCAACTGGTTGCACCCTATAAAGGCAAAATAGTTTATCTGGATTTTTGGGGTACCTGGTGCGGACCATGTATGCAGGAAATTATAGACCATTCGGCACCGCTTAAGGAGCGCTTTGCCGGTAAGGATGTGGTTTTTTTATACCTGGAGATGGACTATTATAACAATAACGACGAGGTAAAATGGAAGGATTTTGCAAAGTTGCATAACATGACCGGCTACCACATCCGGATGAACGATAAGCAGATAGAAAACATATGGGTGGATCTATTGCATACGCAAAACGTTCCGCGAAATTTCCCTACCTATGTAATATTTGACAGGATGGGGAACCCTGTTAATAAACATGCTAAAAACCCAAGTGAAGGCGAAGCGCTTTATAAAGATTTGGAAACCGCTTTGAGTAAATAATTTTATACATTTAAAAGACGGAATCTAAATTCCCCCTCTTGAGATGGGGCGCGTGGGATTGTGAAATGGCAGGGGTGTGTTTGTCAAGCGTTTATACACACCCCTACACACCTCCCAGGAGGCGAATCTCACAGCCTCCGTTTTTTGTTATCATTAAAAACAACCCATGCTCACCGCAATAGCCATTGATGATGAACCCTTAGCTTTAGAAGTAGTGCAATCGCATGCATCAAAAGTACCTTTTATTGATTTAAAGGCCAGCTTTGCTGATGCTTTTAAGGCGATGGCCTATTTGCAGCAGCAGCCGGTCGACCTGCTTTTTCTGGATATAAAAATGCCCGACATAAGCGGCATGGACCTAATGCGCTGCCTAAACAAAAAGCCAATGGTAATATTTACCACCGCTTATAGCGAACATGCGGTGGAAAGCTTTGAACTTGACGCGGTAGACTACCTGCTTAAACCTTTCTCGCTGGCGCGCTTTACCAAAGCCTGCAACAAAGCCAACGAGCTTTTTTTGCTGCGCGAAAATGTAAATGATAAAAAGAAATACCTTTTTGTAAAAACCGGCTATGAGCAGGTTCGCGTAAACTTTGATGAGATCTGCTATCTGGAAGCAACCGGCAATTATGTAACCTTTGTTTTAACCAACAACACAGTCCTGTCGCGTATGACAATAACAGAGGCTGAGGCCCTGTTGCCGGCCGACGGGTTTATCCGCATACATCGCTCGTTTATAGCGGCGCATAATAAAATTGAAAAAATAGAGCGACATCAGATCAACGTAAACGGCGCGGTGCTGCCGGTGGGGAGTTCGTACATGCAAGGCGTTGATCTGGTAAGTAACCGTATAAAATAATTTCGGTCAACATTCTTGAATGAATACCAACAACGGGATTATTAACGGATTACAAAAGAATTTATAGCTGGATTCATGAATAAGTCTGTTGCAAGGTGTTGCATGTTTGAACGTGCAATATTTATAAAAAACTTACAATCAATTAATTACATAAAAAGCAGTTGCAAACTGTTGCCTATTTTTCTGCAACAGTTAAATACTACATTTAGGTTTTCTGCTTCTTCTTCTTAGCCGCCGGGAAAAGCACATTATTTAAAATAAGGCGGTAGCCCGGAGAGGCCGGGTGCAGGTTCAAGTCAGTCGGCGGATCATTTACCGCGTGCTGATAATCTTCAGGGTCGTGGCCGCCGTAAAAGGTCCATTGCCCTTTGCCGTATTCGCCATGCATGTAGCGCACCTCGTTGGCGGTCTTCATTTCGCCCATAATGGTAACACCGGGCTTAAGCAGGTTTTTGTTAAAAGCGGTGGTTAATCCCTTAAAGCCTTTAATAACCCTATCGTGGTTTTGGGTTAGCATGCTGGGCACCACATCCCATTTGGCCGAAAAATCAAACAGGGTAAAAAAATCCTGTGTGCGTTCAACCGTGCGGGTGGGGTTAACATCAATATTACTAAACGTATGCGAGTAAGGATCTGTATCTAACCTGAAACTCTGAAAAGCAAATGTTTGGGTAAAATCCAGTTTGGCCTGCGCATCGGGGTCGGCGCGGTCGCCATCAAACATCACTTCGCATATATCTGTATTGGCCGCGGCCAAAGCAATGTCAAAAGTTTCGGCACCGGCGCACATGGCAAACAAAAAACCACCACCTGAGCAAAAATCGCGGATGTGCTCCGCAACTGCCAGCTTCATTTTAGATACTTTTTTAAAGCCCAGCTTTTTTGCCATAGCTTCCTGCGCCCGCTGATCGTCAACGTACCAGGTGGCCGTGCTGTATGATGCATAAAACTTGCTGTACTGCCCGGTAAAATCTTCGTGGTGCATGTGCAGCCAATCATATTTGGGTAGCTCGCCACCTATAACTTCCTCATCATAAACAATATCAAAAGGTATTTCGGCATATTTTAACACCATTGTAACGGCGTCGTCCCAGGGCATTTTACTTTTTGGCGAGTACACTGCAATTTTGGGGGCTTTTTCAAGCTTCACCAAATCCATGTTAACAGATGGGTCGCTCACTTCGGTTATAATGGCGCTGGCCTGGGCATCGTCTATCAGCTCATAACTAACGCCACGTATTTTGCATTCGGTTTCAATGGTACTACTGTATTGCGTCATAAAACTACCACCGCGATAGTTGAGCAGCCAGCTAACCTCGCCGCCGTTTTTCAGCATCCAGAAAGCTATACCGTATGATTTTAGGTGATTTTTCTGCGCCTCATCCATTGGCAATAATATGGACGATGCCCGGCCCAGTACAGGCAGCAGCAGGCAGCATATCAATAGCAGGAACTTAAAACCAGGCCTCATGCTCAAATTAACGAATAAATTTTGAGGGTATTATAATACCCGGTTGTAATAAATACCGCGACGAGCCCCTGTAATACTTTATTTTAGCTACACGGTTTTAAAAATTAAAGCCGATGTTAACGGCGCCCCTTACACTACGTATGGTATTTGTTGACGCCCCTGTGGCGAAAAGATCAGCCACACCGTTTTGCCCGTCAAACTCAATAAAAAACTTAGCTTTCTCTGCCAAAGGGATTTTTACACCAATACCGTATGCCACTCCGCCATCAACATCGTTAAATATTTCTTTCACCGAAGTAGGATAATTTGTTACGTTGGCACTGGTTAAAAAACCTACATACGGGCCCAGGTTTAAATACCAGTTTTTGGCGCTACCAAAATGCCAGTTAGCCATAACAGGTACTGTGATGTAATTTAACTTATAGTCTACCGGTTTATAAGTAGTGCTAAAGCCTCCATCCTGTACTGTTAAAAAACCATCAGCCCAACCTTTTTGGTCATAAGCAGGTTTAATTTTAAGGCTCCAACTGCTTGAAAAATACGCATCTAAAGAAAGCGCAACATTAACGCCTGATTTTGACTTGGTAGTTTGGTTATCGGTGGTGCTTACTGAAGCGCCGTTGTAGCCCACACCTATACCAATCTCAACGCCTTTTGATTGTTGTGCAAATGACACTGTATAAATGCCCGCCATCGCGAAAAGAGTAGTGATTAGTTTTTTCATAGTGTGCTAAAATAAATTGTTAGTGGCAAAAATAGTAACTAAAATGCTTCGCCGCCGTAACTGTTGGTAAGCAATCTTAAAAATTCAATCCTATGTTTAAGCTAGTTCTTGAATTAATACTATTGTCTGTTCTATTTGTAAAAATGTTTGTTACACCATACTGGCCGTCCAACTCCATATAAAACTTTAACTTTTTAGCAACCGGTAATTTAACGCCTATTCCATAAGCCAGGCCGGCATCAACTGCATTAAACCCACTTTTTAATGATCCGGAGTAAACTACATCTGCATACTTAATTGACTTTTTTGCATCCAACAAAAAACCGGCATAAGGGCCAAAATTAAGATACCAGTTGCGTGTTTTACCAAAATGCCAGTTAGCCATTACAGGCACGGTAATATAGTAGGCCGATATGTCAGTATATCCCATTATATCGCCACTAACTACCTCACTACTATTGGCTCCTTTTTGGTCGTAAATGGCTTTTACTTTCAGGCTCCATCTGTCAGAAAAATAATCTTCTGCTGATAGCGCCGCATTAAAGCCTGATCTTATTCGGGCCCTATCATTATAATCGCTAACAATTGTAGAACCGTTGTAACCAATCCCAACGCCAAATTCAACGCCTTTTGATTTTTGTGCCGAAACGTGTGTGCATATACCGAAAACGGCGAAGAGTGCAATAAAAAGCTTTTTCATATTTTGATAGATAAGATTCGGGGTAAATTTAACAAACATTCAATAATTGCATGTTAAATCTGGGTGACATTAAGGGAAGCAGGTTGCAATACCAATAAAACTACGGTACTAATATAGAATTTCTTAATTTCGCGGTTCAACACCGCAGAATTAAACCAATGGATTACCAATTTAAGGATATAGAGCAAAAGTGGCAGCAATTTTGGGCCCAAAACGGAACGTTTAAAGCTGAAAATAACAGCGAAAAGCCTAAGTATTATGTACTGGATATGTTCCCTTACCCATCGGGCGCGGGCTTACATGTGGGGCACCCGCTAGGTTACATTGCTTCGGATATTTTTTCGAGATATAAGCGCCTGCGTGGTTTTAACGTTTTGCACCCCATGGGGTATGATTCGTTTGGCTTGCCTGCAGAGCAATACGCCATACAAACCGGGCAGCATCCTGCGGTAACTACCGAAGCCAATATTGCCACCTATCGCCGCCAGTTGGACCAGATAGGATTTTCGTACGATTGGAGCCGTGAAGTGCGCACCAGTTCGCCCGATTATTACAAGTGGACGCAGTGGATCTTTATGCAGCTGTTTAACTCCTGGTATAACAAAGCTGCTGATAAAGCAGAAGCTATTGATACATTGGTTGCCCATTTTGAGCAGAACGGATCGGCAGGTGTTGATGCTGTTTGTGATGATGAAGTTTTAACTTTTACGGCTGACGAATGGAAAGCCCTTGATAGCCGCGCCCAACAGCAGGAGCTATTAAAATACCGCTTAACTTACCTGCGCGAGAGCACCGTTAACTGGTGTGCCGCTTTAGGTACCGTTTTAGCAAATGATGAAGTAAAAGACGGCTTTAGCGAGCGCGGTGGCTACCCTGTTGAGCAAAAGAAAATGATGCAGTGGAGCATGCGCATTACCGCTTATGCTGATAGATTATTGCAAGGTTTAGACACCATTGACTGGCCCGAACCGCTGAAAGAAATGCAGCGCAACTGGATAGGCAAGAGTGTGGGTGCGTCCGTTAAATTCCCTATTGAAAAGGCCACTCACAACTCGCAACTCGCAACTCATAACATTGAGGTTTTTACTACCCGTGTTGATACCATTTTTGGTGTTACCTTTTTGGTGATAGCGCCGGAGCATGAGTTGGTGGCAGAACTGACTACGTCTGAGCAAAAGGCCGAGATTGACGCGTACATCATCCAAACTAAAAAGAAATCTGAGTTGGACCGCATGGCTGATGCCAAAACGGTTTCGGGCGCGTTCACGGGCAGTTATGTGCTTAACCCGCTTAACGGCGACCGGGTGCCGATCTACATAGCCGATTATGTTTTGGCAGGCTATGGTACCGGCGCGGTAATGGCCGTGCCCAGCGGCGATCAGCGGGATTATTTGTTTGCCAAGCATTTCAGCTTGCCGATCATCCCGATACTGGATGCACAAAATATTGTTGATGAAGCAGACCCCACCAAGGAAGGCAAATACATTAACTCTGATTTTATAAATGGCTTAACTTACAAAGGAGCCACCTCCGCAACCGTTGCTAAACTAGAGGAACTGGGCGCAGGCAAAGCAAAAGTAAACTTCAGGATGCGCGATGCCATTTTTGGCCGTCAGCGATACTGGGGCGAGCCGGTGCCGGTTTATTTTAAGGATGGCTTGCCACAGTTGATTGAGGAAAGCGAGCTGCCGTTATTCTTACCAGAAATTGATAAATACCTACCCACCGAAACCGGCGAGCCGCCGTTGGCAAGGGCCGAAAGTTGGAAACATCCGGACGGCGAATATGAACTATCCACCATGCCGGGCTGGGCGGGCAGCAGCTGGTACTGGTACCGTTACATGGATGCACATAACGACAGTGATTTTGCTTCAAAAGAAGCAATTGACTACTGGAAGGCTGTTGACCTTTACATTGGCGGCAGCGAACACGCCACCGGCCACTTGCTATACAGCCGCTTTTGGAACAAGTTTTTAAAGGATATTGGCAAAGTTGACGAGGAAGAGCCATTTAAAAAGCTGATTAATCAGGGGATGATACAGGGGCGGAGTAACTTTGTTTATCGCATTATGCCGGAGTTGGCTTATAAACCTTACATAGATGGGTTTGAAAGACCGGAGGTGTTTATTTCGAAGGGTGTTTACGAAAAATTCAATTCAGGAGAAGAAGATGTTAAAAATCTTACCCTTTCTACTTATCAAAGTCTAATTTCAGTTGATGTAAGCATTATAAATTTAAATGTAACATCATTACATGTTGATGTTAACATCGTTAATAATGATTTATTAAACAAGGATCAATTTAGAAACTGGAGATCTGAATATAAAGATGCGGTTTTTATTTGTGAAGATATGTCGATATCTGCACCACATAATTCGAACTCCAATGGTGCCTACATCTGCGGCGTTGAGGTGGAGAAAATGTCCAAATCTAAATTCAACGTAGTTAACCCGGATGATCTGATTGCCCGTTACGGCGCCGACACCCTGCGCATGTACGAGATGTTTTTAGGTCCGCTGGAGCAAAGCAAGCCGTGGAACACCAACGGTATTGAGGGCGTGTTCAAGTTTCTGCGCAAATTCTGGCGTTTGTTTCATAATGATGCCTGGGAGTTCAGCGTATCAGATGCGGAACCTACCAAAGCTGAGCTAAAATCATTGCACAAGATCATCCGCAAGGTAGAAGAAGATATTGAGCGTTTCTCGTTCAATACCTCGGTATCCAGCTTCATGATCGCCGTAAATGAGTTAACCGATCTGAAATGCAACAAGCGCGCTATATTGCAGGAGTTGGTTATTGTATTATCATCTTACGCGCCGCACATTTGCGAGGAGTTGTGGGTAATGTTAGGCAATGCTGCGGGAACATTATCATACGCTGAATACCCTAAATTCAATCCGGCTTATTTGGTAGAAGATGATTTTGCCTACCCGATTTCCATCAACGGTAAAACAAAAATGAATTTGAGCATACCGCTAAGTATGGAGCCTAAAGACGTTGAGGGCTTTGTTTTAGCTAACGCTGATGTGCAACGTTACCTTGATGGAAAACAGCCTAAAAAGGTGATTGTGGTGAAGGGTAGGATTGTTAATATGGTTGTTTAATTGTTTTAACTAAGATTTGTAGGATTTAAGATTTCCTGTTGTCTGAACCAAGATTTTAAGATTAAAGGATGATAGGATCGCTATCATCCTTTTGTTTTAATATGACTTGTTGTCTGGATGTTTAGCGTTATAAACACGTTTAAACTCCATACTTTTACTTCCAAAGTTTATAAGCAGCCCAACCGGCAATTTATAAGCCTCCAAATAATTTATAGCTTGGGCAAGGTGCAGCTCTTCTAGTTTTGTTACAGCCTTTAACTCCACCATTATTTTATCTCCAACAAAAAAATCTACACGACGCGTACCTATTTCAATGCCCTCATAAAATATCTGCATTTCCATTTCGCGACCGAACGCTAAGTGCTGCATCCGCATTTCTATCTCTAACGCCCTCTGATAAATAACTTCCTGAAAACCGCTTCCCAGTGTAGAATGTACCTTCATGGCGCAACCAATTATTTTGTGAGTAAGGTCCTGGTGCTGCATATTTAAAAATAGTAATAACTTTAATCAATTATAGAAGGTAATCTTATAAATCATAAATCCGTTACAAGTATCCTATAATCCTTTAATCCTACAAATCTTAGTTCAGACAATGAGGCGTTATTTTATTCTTTTGCTATTATTAAATACCACGTTTGCTTTCGGCCAAACACCTACCTACCCACCCACCGAGCAAGTCGCCAAAGATTTCAAAGCCTTATTACAGCGCCCTCTGGTAGATGCCAAACCCTCGTTCACAGCCACTACAACTGATAGCATGCTGATAGAAAAAGGCACCATCTATACAGAAGCAACCGAGAAAATGCCCGTGGTTATTTACAAACCTGTTATTAAAGGGCAAACCAAGTTTCCGGTGGTGGTATTTCTGCATGGCACGGGTGGCAGCAAAGACGCAGGCGAAGTTAGGGCTGTTTTGTTACCCTTAGTTAAGCGCGGTATTATGGCGGTGTCTATTGATGCCCGCTACCACGGCGACCGCATACCGGGTGGCGCGCATGGCAGTAAAGAATACGTTGAAGCCGTTTACCAGGCATGGAAAACCAATGATGCCACACATCATGCTTACCCTTTTTTATACGATACCTCTTACGATCTGCTCAGGCTGGTTGATTATTTGGTAACCCGCCCTGATGTTGATGCCGGACGCATTGGCATGGGAGGCATATCAATGGGGGGCATAGAAACCTATATGGCGGCAGCGGTAGACCCGCGTATTAAAGTTGTGGTGTTAGGTATTGCCGCGCAAAGTTTTAAATGGACATTGGATAACAACCAATGGCAGGGCCGGGCCGCTACTATAAATGGTGCGCTTAAAAAAGCTGCTAACGATATGGGCTATACCGACCTGAATACGGCTAATGTAACAAGAGTTTGGGAAAAAATATTGCCCGGCGTTACCGGGGAGTTCGACTGCCCATCATTGATAAGGCTTATAGCGCCGCGCCCGCTGCTGATACTCAGTAAGGATAATGACCCCAATAACCCTTACGGCGGCGCGCAAATAGCGTTTGTATCTGCAACAACTGCTTATAAGCAAAGCAATGCAGCCAGTAATCTTGCTATTGTGGTGCAGCCCAATTTAGGGCACGTTTTTAACGCGCAGGATAATTGGCTAACCGTTGAATGGTTTGCCCGCTGGCTGTTAAAATAATGGGGACCGCCGGTAAATACTTATAATATATTCTTAACCCAATTAAGCTCCCGTGCGATTGAATCATTTATGGGGAGCTTTTTTTCATCGGGCAATACACCCCATGTATAAGTTTCCACCTCAAGGTGAGTGCTGAAAGGTTTGTTTTTGTTGATCTGCAACACCTCTGCTATATCGCTTTGCGTGGCTTTTAGCAAGCCTAATTCTTCGGTAAATATCGGCACATGGAAATGTGCACGCCACTCTTCAACATCGGTATTCTGGCCATCGCTTAACGCACCGGGCAGATCGCGATAGCGCAGTAATTGGCCGTCCTTGGTTCTGGCAATAACCTGGTGCAGGTAGGTGGGTTCGTTAAACTTCTCAAAAGTATCCAGTATTGGCTTACGTAAGTTTATTTGCGATGGTAAGTCGGCTTTTAACGCCGCGCTGATCTGGATCTTGCCCACTTTCAAGCCCTTTTGCTCCAGTTCATCAATAATTTGCTGATGCGGTTCGTAGCCTATTGCAAAGTGGCAAACATCATAACAAAGGCAAATATGTTTCTTTAGCAGGCGTTCGGCCTCCTGCTCTGTTACGCCAAATGTATCTGCAATTAAAGGTATGCCCTGTGGTAAAAGCACCTCGGTATACCAGGTAATATATTCGGGGCCGTTCTCTAAAATACCATCCGGCTCCGGCTCAATATCCAAATGCATATATACGCCGCTTTCGCGCTCCATGCTGATGAGTTCCTGAGCTACCTTTAAAATATTAGCTGTAGCAACAGTGGTAGCTTCTGCCAAAAGCTGCGGCGTGGTATGCCAGTACCTATAACTTAAGGGAGATGTGGATATGCCGCCTTCCATTCCCTGGGGAAGTAGTTGCTTTAGGATATGAAACATGCGGAGGGTATAGTCCAACCGCTCGTTGGTCGTCCAATCGGGTGCATGCACCTGGTCCTTCACCTCGGTATTATGAAACTCGCCATAAGGGAAACCATTCATAGTAAACACGTAGGCATCGTTTTCGGCAAGCCATTGTTTAAACTCATGCAGTTTATCGTCATGCTGTAACACAACGCTTGCCTCGTGCGAAAGGCGCAGACCAATGCCCAATGCCTGCCCGGGGGATACCTGCGCTTTAATAGATGGAAAGTTTTGCTGTAGGGCCGCAAAATGCCCTTCCCAGTTCTCGCCGGGATGAATGTTGGTGCAATAAGTTAAATGGCCCTGTGGCGTTTGCATGGTTTATATTATTAGCAACGAGGGTGTCATCCTGAGCCTGTCGAAGGATAGCGCGTAAAGGCCCTGCCCGCTATGGTTCGACAAGCTCACCATGACACCCTATTTTAGATAATTTATGCCGGGTTTAAACCGGCGTACTCATTCTTTAACGCTTCGCCTGCTTTTTTAAGTATTTCGGTATCTATATCATGCACCTCAAACCCTTCGCCAATTTTTTTAAGCAGCATAATGGTTAATTGCCCACCCAGGTGTTCTCTAAATTCGTTCAACCCAACTAATATGGGGCTGTCATCCGAAGAAACCTCTAACAGCGGGTGCGTAATATCAAAGCCTATTTTTTTAATAAGCGCTATAGTGCGTTTTGTTTCCGGGGTTGACAAGAGCCCTGCAAGGTTGGAGTATACGGTATCTAAAGCAATACCCATAGCCACAGCTTCGCCGTGCAATACAGAAAAATTGGTCAGCTGCTCTAATTTGTGCGCGCTCCAATGGCCGAAATCTAAAGGCCGCGATGAACCTTTTTCAAACGGGTCGCCGCTGGCTATGTGGTTAAGGTGCAACTGGGCGCAGCGTTTTATCAGATACTGCATTGCCTCCATATTGCGGTCATTCAATGCTTCAGCAGCCTCCTCAATCCACTCAAAAAAAACAGGGTCCTTTATCAGCGATACTTTAATCGCTTCGGCAATGCCTGATCGCCAGTCTCTATCGCCTAAGGTCAACAAAAACCTATCGTCGTTAAATACAGCCACCGGTGGGGCAAATGTGCCCAGAAAATTCTTCTTACCAAAAAAATTAATCCCGTTTTTAACCCCTACGCCCGAATCATTTTGCGCCAGTACCGTTGTAGGGATGCGGATATGTTTAATGCCCCTATGCGCAATTGCCGCTGCATAACCGGCCATATCCAGCACAGAACCACCGCCTATGGCGGCTACGTACGAGTGCCTGTCAATACCATATTTATTAATGGCATCTAACAGGTTATGAAAATTGTCTTCGTTGTTTTTAACGCTCTCGCCGCCGGGTACTAATATCAGGTCGGGGATAAGCTGTGCTCCTTTATGGATAGAGAAATACCTCCGTATTTTATCCGCCAGTTCGGGTGTGGCTTTCATCACATCTTTATCAACTACAAAAAGTATTTTCTTAACCGACTCTGTTGTTGCATTGTCCAACAGGAAATCGTTAATACATGTATTTGAAAGATCAAAAAGCCCGGAAGTAAAAAAGACCTTGTACTCAAACTTCACACTGAAGGTCTGCTGCAAATATTCCATATAAAAAGCTAATATCTAAAAGATATTAGTAAACTAGTAAGCATATCAAAAATTTGACGGAAATATTGAGGTTTTGGTGTTGGATGTAACGTTGAGTCTGTCGAACCATGTCGGGCGGGCCTTGCGCTCGTCCTTCGACAAACTACCCATGTCATAATTGTTTTAGGGGTGGCTCAGAGCCGGGTGAGCCAACGTGAGCCTGCGCAGAGCCCCCGTAGAGCCACCTAAATGTTTGTCATTGCACCCCTAGAGTCCACGGATTTTATAAATCAGGATGACAGGCCTTTTCGCACACTAAATTACAACTCTCAGGTAACCGCAAACCACTTTGAAAAGCCTATGGATATTGGCAGCAAACAAGCGATAAATATAGCCGGGTAAATGGCACCGAACGCGGCCGCCCATGCGGCATCCATCAATATCAATGAAATAACGCCCGCTTTAACAGCGGCACCAATGTTTTTTCCTGCCGGATCTTTTATAGCGGTAGCCAATGGTTTAAATATCATCCACCCGAAAGGAACAAGAAAAACAAGCGTGTAAAGCATGGTTCGCGGCCATGCCCCCTGATGCGAAGAGATAAAATGAATGGCAAATATTACTATTAAATAAAGCGTTGCGCCAATGTACAAGTTCTTTTTATTGCCGCCATGTACCTCTCCGCGACTTATCATGGTGATAGAAAATATATACAGAATTGGCACTGCCGCCAGGTAATACCATTGCACCAACGCACCGGTAATTATGCTGATGCCCAGCAACAGGTTGAGGCCGCGACAAAAACCCATGTTAAGCGGACCGAAAAACCTGTTATGTTTGCTGATACGGTTATACAACAAAGCGAAAAATGCAATAAATACAGCAATTAAGCCCGATTGCGGGCTGTGCGCATAGGCAAAGCCTATCCCCCATAACAATAAAAATATACCTAAGGCAGTAGCCTCGCCTTTGCTGACTAAACCACTTGGAATGGCGCGTTCGGGGCGTTCTATTTTATCCAACTCGGCATCAAAAACATCATTAAAAACAATACCGCCTCCATAAAGGCCCATCGTTGAAAGGCACAGCAAAACAATGGGATAAAAGCTGTTGGTGAGCAGTGGCAAATTGGTAAAATAACCGGCAATAGCTATACCCGCCAGCACATCCGCAACAGATGTTACAATGTTGGCCGGCCGCATCATGCGCAAATAGGTAATAGCTTTTGCTGCCATTTTTTAGCTGATGATGATTGAGTTTTTATCTACACGTGGTTGCTGACCGCCGCGTAACACGGTATTACCTTCAAAGCGCTGGCTTTGGTCTATTGTGCTGCCTCCTCCTGCAAAATCGGCCTCATCTATCTGCCCGCTTTGCGCAAACGCGGTTATAGCATTTTGATAGGTGATTAAACGGATATCTTCATCGCTTATACCACGTGTCTTCATTAAAGCCGCTGTTTTGGGCACAGCCAACGGGTCGCTGATGCCCCAATCGGCAGCAGAGTTTACCATAATACGTTCAGGGCCGTATTGCTTGGCAATTTCAACCATGCGCTCGTTACCCATTTTGGTAAACGGATAAATGGTAAATGCCGCCCAAAAGCCACGATCAAGCACTTCCTTAACGGTCTCTTCGTTATTATGGTCAACAATTACCATATGTGGGTCAAGGCCATGCTCCAGGGCAATAGCCATACTGCGCGTGGTACCGCCTTTTTTATCGCGGTGCGGGGTGTGGATCTGCACGGGTAAACCGGCTTCTTTAGCCAGTTCAAGCTGCGCGCGGTAATATTTTTCTTCCGCAGCGGTTTGGTCATCAAAACCAATCTCGCCAATACCTACTACGCCTTCTTTGTAAATAAAAAGCGGCAGCAATTCCATTACCTGCTCGGCAAGGGCCTCGTTGTTGGCCTCGCGCGAGTTAAGGCCGATAGTGCAATAATGTTTAATACCAAACTGCGATGAGCGGAAACGCTCCCAGCCTATCAAACTGCTATAATAATCGCGAAAACTATCCAAGCCCGTACGCGGCTGGCCGAGCCAAAATGCCGGCTCAATGAGCGCTACTACGCCTGCGTCGGCCATGGCCTGGTAATCATCCGTGGTGCGCGATGTCATGTGCACATGCGGATCAAAAAACTTCATTCCCTTTATACCGCTCAGGTCAACCGGAGTAGTGTCTTTATCTTGTGATATCCTGTCTTCAAACGAATGGGTGCAACACATAATTTTTTATTTTGGAGGGATGTTAATGCTGATGCTCGGCCGTTAAACTATCCCAGGTTAATTCTTCTTGTTCGATTGCCATTTTTAGTTGTGGCTGGCTCTCCAGCAATTCAACAGCGGGCTGATACTTTGATTGCGACATTGCTAGTGCCGCCGCTTTTTGATTAACGTAAACGCCGCTTTCCAGCGCCCATTTTACATCCTCAAATAATTTATCGTCTATAAATGGCCCCACCAAACGCCATAAAGCAGGGTTAATGTCCCTGCCCGCGGCACGCCGCTCATGTACATAATCGCTTACTACATAGGCCAGATCTTTGTTGGCGCGGCTATCAATGCCTTGTATTTTGCCAACATCTTTGCCTGTAAAAAAAGCTTTCAACACCAACTGGTTCCAGGCGCTTTGGTCCAGGTGTTTCTGCGGATAGGGGTTTTGATACATGATAGCCTCCAACACATTGGCAATGTTGCTGCGGATGCCTTCGGCACAGCGCTTAATCCACATTTCGGGGTGCGCTAATAAAGGCAGTGCGGAATAGAGCGCCACCAGTTCATTCACCTCGGCAGCTAAAAACAGGTTTTCTATTTTGCGGAAGTATTCGTCTTTATTGGTTTCATCCAACTCAAGCAGTAAATAGGCCCTACCGAGCATATCAACGCTCCAACCATTCAAACTAAACCCGGGAATAATTTCATTAATTTGCTGCGCTTCCTCATCATTAACATGTAGCGCAGCCTTGCCTGTTTTGCGCGGCACCAAAACAAACTGTGTATTAAAATTGCTTTGTTGCTGCAGCCACGTTAAAACATCAGCGGGCACATTGGCAGCTAATATATTTTTAAATAAAGCCTTAATAGTGTTTATATCGTAGGTATACATAGTATTAGGCCGCAATATTTATCACCACAACATAGTCAATAATAAGCGCGGCAGATATAATCAATAACCCAAAAAACTCGCGGGTGTTTTCAATAAAGGGCTTCTCGGCCTTCATAGATTCAACCAGGCTTGGTGTACGGTACTTTACTATCCAATCGCGCACGCCATCCTTATCAAAATATAATTTAACCGCGTATATCAAATAAAAAGCTGTTAGGCCCAGGTATACATTAGGGTAATACATGCCATAAGCCGCCAAACCGCAGCAGGCAGCCACTGCCACGTATATGGGCACCCACAGATACCAGTCGGGGTCGTTAAAATTAAGGTAGGCAAATACCAGGAACGATAAACAAAAAATAACGTTAACAATAACGAAAGCAATCATGATGAATTATTTTTAGCACGGAGGTTTATTTGATCTACAGGTAAACACGGTTCACCAATAATCAACGTGCAAATTTACAATGATGCTTATATAATCAAAGCGGATAACCTAAAAATGAGGATAAGATTACTGTGATTCTTGTCAATTTATTCTACCAACTGATAAATACCGTTCAGGTTTCTGCCTTGCTCTTTGTAATCAAGGCCATAACCTACCACAAATTTATCCGCTATCTCAAACCCAACATGTTTAAGTTCGGCAATGTGATACTGTTGTGCAGCGGGTTTAACTAACAAGGCACATACTATTATGGATGCCGGCTTTCTTTGTTTCAGGTCTTCAATTAAAAAGCTTAGCGTGTTACCGGTATCGCTGATATCTTCTAATAATATTACATCGCGACCTGCAATATCAACGGCAAGGTCAAGATCGTTGCGCAGCTGCCAGGTGGTTTTCATGCCCCCGTGGTATGACGCTACTTTTGTAAAAGCAGCCTCGCAGGGCATGGTCATTTGCCTGAACAGGTCGGCCATAAAAACAAAACAGCCATTAAGAACGCCCACAAATAAAGGTCTTTTGCCTGCATATTCGATATTCAGGGCCTCAGCTATAGCATCAACGCGGGCTTTAATCGTTTCAGCGTCAATAATTAATTCAAATTCAAGGTCGGCTACGTTGGTTTTCATTTACTTCAGGTTTTCTGCTTTAAGCAGCTTTGCGATAATTATTGACCCACTTTACAAACAATCTGATATAGTGTATAACCACTACCACCAGGGCTATCTCCAGCATTCCTGTGAACATCGGATCAAAAGTGGCAGATTTTTCGGGAAAGAAACGTGTTACCATAAATTTTGCACCGAAAATGAGCAACAACACAATTGACGCCACCGGGAACCTGCCAACTCTCATACTGTTTTGTTTAAGGCAGTAAATGTAATTTATTTTGACCGGATTGCCCTTAAGTTAATTAAATTCAAAAACCCCTCAATATATTTATCTTTGCCGCTCATGACGGAATATCAGGTTCATACACTTGCCAACGGCATAAAGATATTGCATAAACACAGTACCTCCCCTATAACACATTGCTGTTTTATGGTGAACGCAGGCTCGCGCGATGAGCCGGAAAACAAGGAAGGCCTGGCGCATTTTATTGAGCACTTGTTGTTTAAAGAAACAGAGCGCCGCAGCACCAGCCAGATCTTAAACCGCCTGGAACTAGTGGGTGCCGACCTGAACGCCTATACCACCAAAGAGTATACATGTGTGCATGCGTCGTTGTTAAACCCTCATTTAGAGCGGGCCATTGATCTGTTTGAAGATATTATTTTTCATTCAACTTTCCCCCAGGATGAACTGGAGAAAGAACGCGGGGTGATATTGGATGAAATAGCATCCTACCTTGACCAACCAGAGGAAGCCATTCAGGATGATTTTGAAGCGATGTTGTTTAAGGGCCATGCTATGGGCAATAACATTTTGGGTACCCCTCAAACCGTTTCTGCTTTTGGTAAGGCAGATATTCAGCAGTTTATTAAAAACAACTACAATACTTCTGAAATGATTTTTGCCGTTTTTGGCGATTATACCTTTGAGAAAGTGATAAAGTTGGGCGAAAAATACTGGGGGCAGGTTCCGGCTAATCATCCGGTAAGGAGCCGTATAAAGCCTGAAAATTATGGTTTGGCTAAAAGTACTGTACACAAACCTATATCGCAAACGCACTGCATTATAGGCAGCCAGGCTTACAGAGCTATGCACCCCAACAAAACCGGATTGCTATTATTGAACAACCTTTTAGGCGGCATGGGGATGAGCAGCCGTTTAAATTTGGAGATCCGCGAGAAATATGGCATCGCTTATACCGTTGAATCAAACTACACATCGTTTACCGATACCGGTATATTCTCGGTTTACTTTGGTACCGATACCGAAAAAGCCGAAAAAGCCATAAAACTGGTACACAAAGAGCTTAAAAAACTGCGCGACCAACCGCTAGGCACCCTGCAACTGCACCAGGCCAAGCAAAAGTTTATAGGGCAGATTGCATTGGCCGAAGAGAATCGCATGAGCCTGATCTTATCTATTGCCAAAAGTGTGCTTGATTTTAATTGTGCCGATACCTTGCAGCAGTTGTTTGATAAAATAAACCACGTAACCGCTGCGCAACTGCTTGAAATAAGTAACGAAATATTTGACCCAAACAAGCTTACCACGCTGTTATTTGAGCCTGAGCCGCAAGCATGACCTTGCCGTGTTATAATTTTATTAAAATATCCTGTAATTTTGCCGCATGAAATATCCTGTTATAGCCTATGGAAGCCCGGTTTTACGCAAAAAAGCAACTGCGATAGAACCTGCTGAATATCCGCATATAAAAGAATTGGTAGCCGATATGTATGAAACCATGTATGGTGCCCGTGGTGTTGGGTTGGCTGCGCCGCAAATAGGCTTGAGTATGCGCTTGTTTGTGATAGACGCTACACCATTTGACGACGAAGAACCTGAACTGAAAGATTTTAAGAAAGTTTTTATTAACGCCAATATACTGGATGAAAGCGGCGAGGAATGGGCATTTAACGAAGGCTGTTTAAGCATTCCTGACATACGCGAAGATGTGATGCGCAAATCGGTTATCAGAATATCTTATTACGACGAGAACTGGAAACATCACGAAGAGACCTTTTCGGGCATGTCTGCCCGTATTATTCAGCATGAGTATGACCATATAGAGGGCAAGTTGTTTACTGATAAACTAAGCCCTTTGCGCAAACGCATGCTAGAGAAAAAACTAGGCGATATATCGCGCGGGATGGTTGATGTGGAATATAAAATGAAGTTTCCGGCGGTAAAAAAGGGAAGATAGTTAGTTCTCTTCTTTCCGGCTTTTGTCGCCTGCGGCAATATCCCGTATCAGGCTACCCCAAGCCAGCGGGTTAAGCAACGGGTTAGTGAACGAGTGTGAGCTTGCCACGGCATTGTGTTTATCCTGCGCATTAAAGCTTTCATAACCACTTAGCGGCAAAGTGCGTTTTAAGGCGCTGATTGATGTTGCACTCAGGTTTTTACGGGCAATTTCCAGGTCGTCATCGGCTACCTTCATACTCAGGAAATCGTGCCTGAACTCATCAGTAGTGGCCCAGGGGAAGATACGCACCATTGGCAAATTAACAACCTGGGCACGCATCCGGATCTCTACAACCAAACTCTTTTTGTTGATACCTGCAGGTATAACAACCGTAGTAGGGTGATAACCTACGCTGGTGAATTTAAGACTATCCTGCTCAGTTACCACAAATGAGAAGTAGCCTTCGTAATTGGCAGCACCAACCTGTTTACCTGTTGTTAGGTTGGTAACAGTTACATAAGGTACTATTGAGTTATTATCGGCATTATATACAATACCGGTGAATTGCAGCAAAGGCTTGTCCGCAGTTTGCGCGAACGACGTTAAGCTGAAAACCAGTAATAATATGCCAACCAGGTATCTCATTTATATTTTATTCTTTTATATCCTTTACAACGGATAAAAATACTTTTTAGTTTTTAATGCTACAGCAAGGTTGCCGCCAATTAACAAAACATTAACAATTATCGTAAATTTTCCGGCAGCACCGCATCCGGATCATCAATATCCGTTAGGTTTATCGCCTCAACGCCGGTTATTTCGGGCACAGCACGTTTAATTGCACCTTCAATGCCTGCCTTCAACGTCATGATGCTCATTGGGCATGATCCGCATGAACCCAGCAACTTAAGCCGCACAACATTATCCGCAGTTATTTCCTCCACAGAAACATTGCCGCCATCCGTTTCCAGATAAGGACGGATGCTATCCAACGCTGCTTCTACCTGCTCTATTAAAGTCATTTTTACTATTTTAAGTAAAGTTATTAATTATTTACAACATTAGTGCTATTTGCCAACGCGTTAGCTACCGATACCTGCTGCGCCACGCGGTTAGCCATTTCGGTAAACGCGTTTACCATCAACTCATTCTCTTCTGTCAATACTATTGGCTTGCCCGCGTCGCCGCTGTCGCTTATGCTTTTTATCAGGGGTATCTCTCCTAAAAACGGCACCTCCAGTTTTTCTGCCAGCTTTTTACCACCACCCTGTCCAAATATATAATATTTATTATCGGGCAGCTCGGCCGGGGTAAAGTACGACATGTTCTCCACTATGCCCAACAACGGCACATTAATGGCATCCATTAAAAACATGCCTATCCCCTTTTTGGCATCGGCCAGGGCCACATTCTGTGGTGTAGTAACAATAACAGCGCCCGTTACCGGGAAGGTTTGTGTTATTGTGATATGTATATCGCCGGTACCGGGCGGCAGGTCTACCACCAGGTAATCCAGCTCGCCCCAGTCGGCATCATTAAACAGTTGTTTTACCGCTGTTGATACCATTGGCCCGCGCCATGGCACTGGCTGGTTGGGGTCTGTAAAGAAACCTATAGAAAGCAGCTTAATGCCGTATTTTTCTATCGGTTCAATCCTGGTTTTGCCGTTAACGCTACTGGCCTGAGGTTTTGCACCCTCCAACCCGAACATGATGGGTACAGAGGGACCATAAATATCAGCATCTATCAGCCCAACACTTGCACCGCTTTTTGCCAGCCCTAAAGCCAGGTTAGCAGCCACAGTTGATTTACCCACACCGCCTTTGCCCGATGCTACCGCAATAATATTTTTTACGCCGGGCACACCGGTGTTCTTCTGCGTGGTTACGCGCGAGGTCATGTTGATGGTCACCTCAACTTCCTTGCTGATAAAATGACCTATGGCATTGCGGCAGGCATGTTCAATAAGCGATTTTAACGGACAGGCAGGCGTCGTCAATATAACCGAAAAACTGAGGCGGTTACCATCAATCACAATATCCTGTATCATGTTCAGAGTAACCAGGTCCTTCTTAAGGTCGGGTTCTTCTACGTTGCCAAGCGCCTGTAAAACTGTATCGCGGGTAAGATTTATCATTGTGCACAAAATTAACAAAATATTGTGGGTGGGTTTGTCATGGTAATGATAAATAGTGACGCGGTTAGTGGTCATTAGTCACTGGTCATCGGTCACTAGTCATTGGTGCTTAATATTAAATCACCTCGAAGTATAAATTTCGAGCATCTAATGCCGAAGGAGAAATATCTCTTAACTCACCTAATTCGGGTGTAGCGTAGCAGGTTGGATGCTACACCCTGCTATACCGGGGGCTACACTTGCAAAAAGTACCTTGGTAAGCTCCAAAGGGCATTTTTGAGAAATTTACCGAATTTAAAGTGTTTAGAATTTCTAAACATTGTTTAGATTTCCGAAACTTTGTTTAGAATTTCAAACAAAAAGGGGCTGTAATACACCTATCACAGCCCCTTTTGAAAATATAATCACGTTAATACTACGCTTCCAACAATTCATCCAGATTGTTAAGCCCCATTTTAAAGCCGCCTTCAAAGCCCATTTGTAAAATTTGTTCCAGGCTGGCCTCATCGTCAAAACTTAAATTTACGTCAACTTTTGAGCCCGCTCCAGTGGCAGAAAAAACATTATGCCAGTACATGGTTGGCATCCCCTCGGTTATGTTACCACTTTCATCGCAAAAGTTACTTGCGGCCCTAAAGCTTGTACCAGGCACAATTTCTCCAAAATCAACGCGGCAATAATGGCGTTCGCCCTCGGGGCCAAGCATGTAGTACATCCATTTGCCGCCCGGTTTAAAATCCATACTTTGGGTAACGGTTTTCCAGGGGCGCGGTGCCCACCATTGGTCAAGCAGTTCGGCCTGTGTCCAGGCGGCCCAAACGCGCTCAACCGTTCCCTTAAATTCTCTAACTACATGTAATGTTTTGTTGGGCAGATCTTTTTCTACCACAGTCTCATAATTTGCCATAGCTGTCTGTTTTATGTTTATCCAAGTAAGTTATCTAACTGATCAAAGCGGTCTTCCCACTGCTTTTTAAACTGCTCCAACCATAAGTCAATCTCTTTCATTTTTTTAGCGTTAAAGTGATAATATATTTCGCGGCCATTTTGTTGCTGTTTTACAACCTCGCACTCTGTTAAAATTTTTATATGCTTTGATACCGCCTGCCTGCTGCTGTTAAAATGTTCGGCCAGGGCATTAGGCGTCATGGCCTGTAGTGCTAACAGCGCCAGTATGGCGCGGCGGGTGGGATCGGCAATTGCCTGAAATACATCGCGTCTTGTCATAACTTGCAACCGTTTGATTGCAAATATAATCGCAACCGATTGATTGCGCAAATTTTTGTGGAAATTTATTTCTAACATTTGTGTTTAACAATAATTAGCTTTGATAACACTATAAATACAGTATAAATTTTACTAAAAAAATTAGCATTTAATAAAAGTATTATTATATTTGCTGTAGAAATATTTAAGATGAGCAACACAGATAAGTTAAAAGCACTGCAGCTAACGCTGGATAAGCTGGAAAAATCATACGGAAAAGGCACCATCATGAAACTGGGCGATTCTGTTATTGAACCTATAGAATTTATTTCAACCGGATCATTAGGCCTGGATATTGCATTAGGCGTTGGCGGTTTGCCAAAGGGCCGCGTAATAGAGATCTACGGACCGGAATCATCCGGTAAAACCACACTGGCCATACATGCCATTGCCGAGTCGCAAAAAAATGGCGGCATAGCTGCATTTATTGATGCGGAGCATGCTTTCGATCGTTTTTACGCTAAGAAATTAGGTGTTGATGTGGAGAACCTGTTGATCTCTCAACCCGATAACGGCGAGCAGGCCCTTGAAATTGCCGATAACCTGATCCGCTCAGGCGCTATTGATATCCTGGTAATCGACTCGGTTGCTGCCCTGGTACCAAAGGCAGAGATAGAAGGTGAAATGGGCGACTCAAAAATGGGTCTGCATGCGCGTTTAATGTCGCAGGCTTTGCGTAAGCTAACCGGCACCATCAGCAAAACCGGATGCTGCTGTATATTTATTAACCAACTGCGCGATAAGATTGGCGTTATGTTTGGTAACCCCGAAACTACCACCGGCGGTAACGCCCTTAAGTTTTACGCTTCGGTGCGTTTGGATGTTCGCCGTATCTCGCAGATAAAAGATTCTGACGAAGTATCGGGCAACAGGGTTAAGGTGAAGATAGTTAAAAACAAAGTGGCCCCCCCGTTCCGTATTGCCGAGTTTGACATTATGTTTGGCGAGGGTATATCAAAAGCAGGCGAGATAATTGACCTGGGTGTTGAGCACAACATTATTAAAAAGGCAGGATCATGGTTTAGCTACGGCGACACCCGTTTGGGCCAGGGCCGCGATGCGGTTAAGCAATTGATATTGGATAACCCTGAATTAATGGATGAACTGGAAGCACGAATTAAAGCCGAAGTTACCGGTGATAAACTGGTAGAAGAGGCAGAGTAATTAGTTTTTAAGATTAGTTAATTAGTGATAGTTTTAAGGGGCCGCTCCAATTGAGCGGCTTTTTTGTTTTTTGTTCGATAGAAAATATATCTGCTAAAAATCCGCTTAAGGTTAATCTGAGCGATAATTTGCGCGATGTCTTGGCCAACCACCCGCAAATCAACTAATCACTAATCAACCAATCGCTGGTCAACTAATAATAGCTATATTAGCTTTGATGAACAGGCTTACCGGATACTTTTATTTATTTCTTTTTTCTGTTGCTTTTTCATCGTGCTGGTCTGCTGATGATAATAGTTCAAAAACGGTTTTCAATTTAAATCTTGACGAGGGCCTTACTTCATTAGATCCTGCTTTTTGCCGCAACCGTAATACCATTTGGATGGATAACCAATTGTATAATGGCCTGGTACAAATAGACGACAGCCTGCACACCATTCCGGCCATTGCCAAAACATGGGAAATATCTCCGGATGGTTTGATCTACATCTTCCACCTGCGTAACGATGTTTTTTTTCATGATGATCCGCATTTTAAAAACGGGAAGGGTCGCAAGGTAACTGCTGCCGATTTTGCCTACAGCTTTTCAAGGTTGATAGACCCCAAAGTGGCATCATCCGGTTCGTGGATCTTCAGCGATAAAATCACGGGCAAAGAAGCTTTTAAAGCCGTAGATGATTCTACCTTCCGCATTACATTACGGCAACCCTTTGCCCCCTTCATCAGCATGCTTACGGCGCAGTACTGCTCGGTTGTACCGCATGAGGTAGTTGAGTTTTATGGCAAGGATTTTCGCAGCCATCCTGTAGGCACCGGTCCGTTCAGGTTTAAATACTGGAAAGAGGGCGAAACCCTGGTGCTGTTAAAAAACGAAAAGTACTGGGAACACGATGCCAACGGTAAAGCACTCCCCTATCTGGATGCTGTGCAGGCCGGTTTTATTGACGACAAGCAAACCTCGTTCCTGGAGTTTATGAAAAAGAAATTGGATTTTCTGAATGATATTGACGGCAGCTACCGCGATGACATCCTTACAAAAACCGGCGGTATCACTAAAAAATATGAGGGCAAATTTCAGTTAAGCACCGGCCCGTTTCTAAATACGGCCTACCTGGGTATGCTGGTTGATACCAACCTGGCCATTGTTAAAAATTCGCCTTTAAGAAAACTTAAAGTAAGGCAGGCCATTAACTATGCTATAGACAAACGCAACTTGATAAAATATCTGCGCAACGGGCTGGCACCCCCGGCGAAGCCGGATTTATACCCAAAGGTATGCCGGGGTTTGATGCCGATAAAGTAAATGGTTATAGCTATGACCCGGCTAAAAGCCGCCGCCTGCTGGCCGAAGCAGGATATCCAAACGGTAAAAACATGCCGGTTATAACACTTAACAGCACAGTTGCCTACCATAACCTGATTGAATACGTGCAGGGCGAGTTGGAACGTGCGGGGATAAAAACCAGTGTGGAGGTGGTGCACGGTGCCAGCCTGCGCGAGATGATAGCTAAAAATGGCATCAACTTTTTTTACGGCAGCTGGATAGCTGATTACCCCGATGGCGAAAATTATCTTTCGGTATTTTATTCAAAAAACAAGATCCCATTTGGCCCTAACTACACCGGTTTTAATAATAAAGCTTTTGATAAGCTTTACGAATCATCCTACCATGTAAAGGATGACGCACAGCGCTATGCCATCTACCAGCAAATGGATAACCTGATTATGGAAAAGGCCCCTGTAGTGGTTTTGTATTATGATAAACGGGTAAACCTGTATCAGAACACCATATCGGGCTATGGCACCAACGCGCAAAACCAGCTTACCTTAAAGCGGGTAAAAAAGATCAATTAAATTAAAAATTTCCCCTTTCATAAAAGACTCATATAAAACAAAAAAGGATGGCGTTTGGGCCATCCTCTTCACTGTAAATTCTTTTATACTTACGCCTTTTTAGCCGGGCCTTTCTTTCGTGTCTCGGTGTATCCGGCAGCGCCAATGGCTAATACCAACAGTACTGATCCGGCCAATGAGATCCCTTCGCCGGTATAATAAGATGCCGGGTGGAAGACAAATTCAATATCATGGTTACCCACCGGTATTTTAGCGGCACGCAGCAAATAATCTGCACGGAAGTACGGTGCTTCTTTGCCATCTATGTACATGGTCCAGCCTTTGTCATAATAAATTTCAGAAAAAACGGCAATCTGCGAAGCCGTTGAACCGCTTTTGTATTTTAATGTATCGGGGCTGTAATGCACCAATTTAATGCTTGCGGCAGGGTCAAACTGGGTTTCGTTACCTACTAGTTTTTTATACTGATCACTAACTATAGCTTCTTGCTTGGGGTCAAAGCTACTAATGGCCTGCATTTCCAGATCGGCAGTTTTTGCATATTTAACGCTGGAAACAAACCAGGCGTTGCCGCAAGCTGTATTGTTTTTCTGCATGGTTACTGACTGGCCCTGCTGATCGGCGGTTAAAATATATTTAACATTGAACATATCCAGCACATCCTGATTTACACTTTTGCTGAACTGTGCGTCAATTATTTCCTGAAACCGCTTTAGTCTTGCCGCCGAGTATCCGCCGAATGATTTATGGAAGAAAGGATTATAAGTATCTTGCAATACCCCCGCAGTTGCGTCAAATACCCGGAAATTCGGGTCTGAGTCGCGCGCTATAAAGGCATCAACCTCACGGGGCTCGGGTTTGTTGGATATTTGCTTATCTGCAAAGTTCTCATCTCTTAAATAACGTTTATCAACCTGCCAAAGGTCGATCAACACCAAGGCTAGGAAAGCCAAAGACAAGACGGTAACATTAATTTTTTGTTTGATGTACAAAAACACTATACCGAAAGCCAATGCAACAAATATCAGTGTCCTGAAGGCATCCATCCGGGCCAGGCTAATTCTATCCTGAACAACGCCATTAGCTATTTCCGAAGCTGAGGGCAAGCTGGTACTGCCCTGTAAAGCCTGCGTAAGCGCAGTAATACCTTCTGCCTGATCTGATGGGCGGAAGCTTAAAATTACATCAGGCAATACCGCCAGTATTAGCGCTATGCCACCTGTTATATATAATGATAAAAGCGCCTTTTTTTGTAAGGCCTGTTTATCAGTATTGTCTATCAATTCCTTTACAGCCAAAAGAGCCAGTATCGGAAAGCACAACATGGTTACCGCCAAAATAGACTCCACCGCGCGGAACTTGTTATATAATGGGAAATAGTTAAAGAAAAGATCGGAAACGAACGGGAAGTTTCTGCCGAATGAAAGCAGCATGGTTAATATAACCGTTGCCAAGATCCACCATTTTAGACGGTCCTTCACAATTAACAATCCTAATACAAACAGAAAACATACTACAGCACCAAAATACCATGGCCCGCTGGTTGACGATTTAGGCCCCCAGTACATGCTAAACCCAGGATACTGATAGCCTATTTGCGTAGCAATTCTTACCGCATCTGCTTCGGGTACACCTTTGGCAATAAAGGCTTTTGTTATATTAGATTTTTGATCGATAGGTTCAACGCTTGATCCACCGTAAGCGTTTGGCACCAAAAAGGTGAGGCTTTCGCCAACGCCCTGGCTCCATTGGTAGGCGTAGTCTTTGGCTAGGCCGGTACTTGGCTCGTCGGTTGTAGCTTTTAAGTTAGATTGGCCGCGGATGGTTTCTTTGGCATACTCTGCATTGCTCCAAAGCATTGACGCGTTAACCGCTACCGCTATACCCAAACCAGCCACCAAAAAGCCTGCGGACTTGAGCAACTGAGGCATTGTTTTAGTTTTTACGGCATGATAAACTTCTACAATAACTAAAATTAATACCGCCAACATAAGGTAATAGGTCATCTGCAGGTGATTGGCACGAATCTCCATCGCCAAAAAGAACGCTGTTAATGCACCACCCAAAACGTGCTTACCCCGTAGCGTTAATATTATACTGGCAATTATAGGCGCGAAAAAAGCTATGGCAAATGTTTGGTTGGAGTGCCCCGCCACTATATAAATAATATTGTATGATGAAAATGTAAACGCAACCGCGCCCGCTGCCGCCAGCCAGGGGTTAAGCTTTAATACAATAAACAAAAAGTAAGCCCCTACTAAAAGCAGCATTATGGTATCAATAGGGTTAGGGAAAATGGTTTTTAGTGCAACTATAACATGGCTGGTAATGTTATTGGTATATGGCACCCAGATCTGAAAGACGGGCATACCACCAAATATCTGGTTGGTCCATAATATGGTTTGGCCCTTATCTTTATAGGTGTTTATTTCTGTTTGTGTTGATTGCGCGCCGGTTACGTCTGTTTGGCCTAAAATTTTACCCTGAAAAGCGGGCGTAAAATAAATAAAGCACATTATAAAAAATATGCCGATAATGGCAAAGTGAATGCCATTGCGCTTGAACCAGTTATTCATCTATTTGATTTAAATTGGAATTAATTGTAACGCTCAAAAATAGAAATTTACGCGAGAATTGAAACCGCAAAGCTAAAAGGATTTGCTTTAAATGTTGCGGGTAACAAAATACAGCAACACTATGCCTGCCCAACCTATGGTGTAGGCAATAATGTTTATACGGATTATCTCATCGCGGTTGCGGCGGATGGTGTAATAATTATACCAGGCCAGGCCTGCCAAAACCACGTAAAAAAACCAGTTTGCGGTACTTATAGTGGTAAAAAGCAGCGTTGCAACAATGTAGTTGGTCATGATAAGAACCATAACAACGGGCGTATTGTCATGCCGGCGCCGGCGCTTATATAGTTCTTCAGGGATCATTTATTTTTTGATCTCTTCGTACTCCACAAAGTCGCCCTCGGTATCAGGCACCTTGCTTTTTGTGGCTTCAACCGGGATGTAGTCTATTTTTACACCACCTGAATGCTTATGTTGGTTTGGTGCACTATAATTTTGCTGACTTTGCTGTTGTGCCTTGTTTACCAAACTTTGAAAAAGCATGGGCAACAAATAGCGCAACAATGCGCGCACAGCATA
>Ga0247740_1000030_pt1 | contig 62454 bp, 53 predicted proteins | sample UWRJL148409B2_FD_180942 | JGI IMG/M metagenome (GOLD analysis project Ga0247740, IMG submission 180942) | Plant litter microbial communities from Arlington Agricultural Research Station in Wisconsin, United States - UWRJ-L148-409B-2 | ecosystem: Environmental > Terrestrial > Plant litter >...
GCACCGGCGGACGAACCGCGCCCCGCGGCATCCGCCACCCCCACCCCCACCTCGACCCCCGGCGAGAAGACGAGCGCCGAGATCTTCCCGGGCGGGCCGTTCCTCGACCCGCGGTCGGAGGCGATGGTGGCCGAGAAGCAGCTGCTCGACGCCGGCAAGACCGACGAGGCGAAGAAGATCGCGCAGATCAGCCAGCAGCCGACCGCGATCTGGCTGGGCGAGTGGCTCACCGCCGACAAGATGCCGACCATCGTCGGGCAGTACATCGCCGAGGCGGAGGAGGCGGGCACCACGCTCGTCTTCGTCGCCTACGCGATCCCCAACCGCGACTGCGGCGGCCACTCGGCCGGCGGACTCGACTACGACGAGTACACGGCGTGGGCGCAGGCGCTCGCCGACACCCTCGAGGGCACGGGCGCGGTGATGATCGTCGAACCCGACTCGCTCGCGATGCTGTTCAGCGAGAAGTGCGCGGGCGAGGAGGCGCGTCGCCTGCCGCTCATCCAGAAGGCGGTCGAGAGCTTCACCGCCGCCGGGCTCACGTCGTACCTCGACGCCGGCAACAACAACTGGATTCCCGAGCACCGCATGTCGGAGATGCTCGTCAAGGCGGGCGTCGAGAACGCGCGCGGCTTCTTCACCAACGTCTCGAACTTCTACCGGGTCGACGAGGAGCGCGAATACGCCGAGGCGCTCTCGGCGATGATCGGCGGCAAACGCTTCGTGATCGACGTGTCGCGCAACGGCAACGGCTGGAAGGGCGACTGGTGCAATCCCACCGGCGCCGCACTCGGCCAGGCCCCCGTCGTGACGACGAGCGAGAGCACGAACCTCGACGCGCTGCTCTGGGTGAAGCACCCGGGCGTCAGCGACGGAGCCTGCAACGGCGGCCCGAAGGCCGGCCAGTGGTGGGAAGAGCAGGCGCTCGCCCTCGTCGACAACCGGCCGGCGAAGAAGTGACGCGCTAGCGCGGCGCGACGACCAGCGTCTGCCGCATCACGCCGAGGCCCTCGACGCCGAGTTCGACCACGTCGCCGGCCTTCAGGAACGGGAAGCGGCCCGACATCGCGACGCCCTCGGGCGTGCCGGTGTTGATCAGGTCGCCCGGGTCGAGCACGCCGTACTGCGACAGGTGCCAGACGAGGAACGCGACCGAGAACACCATGTCGGCGGTCGTCGAGTCTTGGCGGTGCTCGCCGTTCACTGTCGAGAAGAGCCGCAGGTTCTGCGGGTCGACCTCGTCGGCGGGCACGAGGTACGGGCCGACCGGGTTGAAGGTCTCGGCGGTCTTGCCCTTCGACCACTGGCCGCCCGACTCCTCTTTCTGCCAGGTGCGCTCGGAGACGTCGTGGCTCACGACGTAGCCGGCGACGTGGTCGAGGGCGTCGTCGACCGACCCGAGATAGCGGGCGCGGGTGCCGATGACGACGCCGAGTTCGACCTCCCAGTCGATCGTCTCGGCGCGCGGCGGCACGTGGATGTCGTCGAACGCGCCCACGACCGTGTTCGGGTGTTTGAAGAACAGGATGGGCACGGCCGGTGCGCCGTTGCCCGATTCGGCCGCGTGCGCCGCGTAGTTCTGGCCGATGCAGAGCACGGCTCCTGGGCGCGCGATGGGGGCGCCGACGCGCAGGTCGGCCGCGTTCTCGAGAGCGGGAAGGTCGGATGCCACGGCTCGCGCCCGGCGCAGGCCGTCGCTCTCGAGGAAGGGGCCGTCGATGTCGGCGGTGAGCGATCTCAGGTCGCGGATCACCCCGTCGCCGGCGTCGACCGCCGGGATCTCGCTGCCGACGGGGCCGAGGCGCAGAAACTTCGTCATGCGTCGATCCTAGGCACCGGGCCCCGCAGAGACCCGGTGCCCCGCGACTACTGCGCGCCGTACCCGCCGACCGGGCTGAAGCCCGCGGGCAGGGCGAACGGGTCGACCACCCGGCTGCTGCGGTCGGATGCGGCCGCGAGGCCCGCGAGTTCGCGGGCGGCGCGCTCGATGCGGTCGGGAAGGGCGGCGGCCACGCCGTCGCCCGTCGATCCCCAGTCGCTCGACGCCGCGTACACGCTCGTGGGCACCACGACCGCGTGCAGGTAGGTGAAGAGCGGGCGCATCGCGTAGTCGAGCGCGAGCGAGTGGCGCTCGCTGCCGCCGGTCGCCGCGATGAGCACGGGCATGTCGGTGAGCGACTGCGGGTCGAGCACGTCGATGAACGACTTGAACAGTCCGCTGTAGCTCGTGGTGAACACGGGCGTCACCGCGATGACCGCGTCGGCACCGGTGACCGTCTCGATCGCCTTCTCGAGCTTGGGGCTCGGGAAGCCGGTCATCAGGTTGTTGACCACGTCGGCCGCGGTGTCACGCAGCTCGATGATCGACACCTCGGCGTCGATACCCTGCGATTCGAGGGCGCGAACCGTGGCATCCGCGAGCCTGTCGGCGAGGAGCCTCGTCGACGAGGGCTGGCTGAGGCCCGAGGTGATGACGGCGATCTTGCGGGTGGTCATGCCGACACCTCCACGGTCTCGGCGGGTGCGACCAGGGCGGCGTCGCGCTTGGCGACCAAGGCTTCGTGGGTGGGGCCGTCGGGCACGTTGGAGGGACGGTTGTTCGCGAGCTCCTTGCGGAGAACGGGGATGACCTCCTCGCCCAGGATGTCGAGCTGCTCGAGCACGGTCTTCAGCGGCAGGCCGGCGTGGTCCATGAGGAACAGCTGGCGCTGGTAGTCGCCGTAGTGGTCGCGCATCGACGCGTAACGGTCGATGACCTGCTGCGGGCTGCCGACGGTGAGCGGGGTCTGCTCGGTGAAGTCCTCCATCGTCGGGCCGTGGCCGTAGACGGGGGCGTTGTCGAAGTACGGGCGGAACTGGTTGACCGCGTCCTGCGAGTTCTTCGCCATAAACGCCTGACCGCCGAGTCCGACGATCGCCTCGCTCGCCTCGCCGTGACCGTAGTGCTCGAAGCGCTGGCGGTAGTAGCCGATGAGCTTCATGTAGTGCTCCTTCGGCCAGAAGATGTTGTTGGCGAAGAATCCGTCGCCGTAGTAGGCGGCCTGTTCCGCGATTTCGGGAGAGCGGATGCTGCCGTGCCAGACGAAGGGAGCGACACCGTCGAGCGGGCGCGGGGTCGACTGGAAACCCTGGAGAGGCGTGCGGAACTTGCCCTCCCAGTTGACGAAGTCCTCGCGCCAAAGGCGCTGCAGCAGGGCGTAGTTCTCGATCGCGAGCGGGATGCCGTCACGGATGTCCTTGCCGAACCAGGGGTAGACGGGGCCGGTGTTGCCGCGACCCATCATGAGGTCGACGCGGCCGTCTGCCACGTGCTGCAGCATCGCGTAGTCCTCGGCGATCTTCACCGGGTCGTTCGTGGTGATGAGCGTCGTCGCGGTCGACAGGATGAGTCGCTCGGTCTTGGCTGCGATGTAGCCCAGCATCGTGGTGGGGCTGGAGGGCACGAACGGCGGGTTGTGGTGCTCGCCGAGGGCGAAGACCTCCATGCCGACCTCTTCGACCTTCTGCGCGATTGTCAAGATGTTCTTGATTCGCTGGTGCTCGGTCGGCGTCGTGTCGTTGGTGGGGTCGGTCGTCACGTCTCCGACGGTGAAGATTCCGAACTGCATACCTGTGCTCATGGTCTCTGTACCCTCCCGGGCTTCCTGTGCGTATCTGCTGCCTGCAACTCTATGCGTTTGCATGCAATGATCCAAACGGATGACACGGCGAATCTATTCCCGGGCAAGGAACGGGTTCTCCTCCACCGACCAGCCCTCCATTCCGGGGATAGTCGGCTCGCAGATCGAAAGCAGCCTGCCGTACACCGTCTCGTTCGTGGGCGGGGCGGCGAGAGCCGAATAGGGCGTCCAGCGCCAGCCCATCAGCTCGCGCGAGTCGTGGAACTCCTCGCGCGACGGCACGTCGGTCACCGCGTGGCCCTGCTGCCCGAGGCAGGGGACGAGCCACCCCGTGTAGTAGTCGTAGACGAAGTCGAGCTGCTCGGTCGACAACCGGTCGACTCCCGGAAAGCGGGCTAGGCAGCCGTAGTAGTCGAGCTGCTGCTGTTGGGTGGTCGCCGCTCCGTCGGGGTTGACCGTCGACATGTCGAGTCCGCGCGGGCCGGTGCCCCAGCCGGAGAACCCCGCGTCGCTCATGCACTGCCCGAACTCGGGCTGGAAGCCGTCGATCGAGCCGGCCTTCTCCACCTCGACCACGGGGCGCGGAACGACGCCGTCGAGGCCCGTGAACTCCCACTGGCGGTCGAGTTCTGCCCGCACGAGTGCGTCGAGCTCGCCCTCGGTCAGGGCCTTCGGCGCCGCGGTGGTCGCCGTGCATCCGGTGGTCGCCACGGCGGCGGCGAGCAGCACGACCAGAGTCACGATCCGAGGTGTTCTCACTCCCCCATTCTCGCGCCTACGCGAACGGATCGGTAAGACCGGGCGGCATCGGCGGGCACTCGGTGCGAAGCCGCTCGAACCTCTCCATGTCGCGGGTGACGATGGCCCAGTACGGGCTCCACGGTCCGAGCGCGCTTTGGGCGACGAACACCTCCCGACTCGGAACGTCGTCGAGGGTCTCGCCCTGAAGCTCGAGGCACGGGATGAGGAAACGCAGGTAGTAGTCGTAGACGTAGTCGAGTTGCGCCGCGCTCAGGATCTGGCCGGTCACCGCGGCCGGTTGGTAGGACAGCTCGCAGACGTAGCTGGCGAGCTTCTGCTCGGTCGACGGGTTCGGGTCGGGCTCGGTGATGGTGAGCGAGCCGCCCTGCGCGCTGTACTCGTCGAAGCCGGCGTCGTTCATGCAGCGGGCGACGGATGCCGCCCAGGTCTCGGGGGTCGAGAACTGGGTGGCCGGAGTGACGGGTCGCTCGACCGAGGGACCGAATCCGAGGGCGGCCCAGTGGGAGTCGGCTATCGCGTCGTAGTAGCGGGCGACATCCGCGTCGGTGGGGCCGGGTGGGAGCGGCCGCGCCGTACACCCGCCCAGCACGACGACCGCGGTCAGTGCCGCGGCTACGAGACATCCGCCCCTCTTCACTCCCCCATCATGCCGGGTCGCTGTGTGCGACGCCACGGCCTCGCCAGCGCATCGACACGAAGGCCGCGAGCAGAACCACCATGGCGATCGCGGCGCCGAGCAGCGTGTCGAAGAAGCGCTCGCCGACGATCACGGGAACTTCGGCGCTTCCGGCCTGGGATGCGATGGTCAGGGCGAGCGGGGTGATGAACACGAGGGCGAGACCGTAGTTGCGGATGACCACGAGTTCGACCACGAACTGCAGCGCCATCAGCAGCAGGGCGAGCCAGATTCCGCTCGGGCTGGCGAGCGAGACGAGGGCGAACAGGCCTAGGCCGACCAGGGTGCCGAGCACGCGGTGCACGGCGCGCAGGCCGGTCAGTCGCAGACGGTGGCCGTTCTGCAGGATCGCGACCACGGCGACGACGACCCAGTAGGCGCGGTGGATTCCGAGCGGGGCGGTGACGAGAACGGCAATGCCGGTCGCGATGACCAGTCGCACGAGGATGATCCTGATCGTGTCGTCGATCTCGAATCGCATCGGGGTCGTCCCGATGGCCCCGTCGGCGCGGCGCACGCTCGGAACCACCAGCGGCGCGAGCACCACCAGGTAGGCGATGACGAGTCCGAGGGCCAGCATGCCGAGCACGAGCCAGCCGTTGATGGCACCGCCGTCGAGCTCGGCGGGGCCGGCGACGTGGCCGCTCACGCCGGCGACGAGCACGAAGAACAGTGCCCCGGGCGGGCCGACGTTCAGGCCGAGGCAGAGGATCGCCGAGCCGGCCGCGACGACGAAGAGCACGACGAGGCCGACTACGGCGCTTCCGGAACCGGCGATGCCGAGGGCGCTCGCTGCGAGGAAGCCGAGGGCCAGGAACGGCAGCTTCGCGGCGCGATCGCGGCGGCTGCGCGCGGTCAGGTACAGCGCGAGGAAGGCGCCGCTGCTGGCGAGCAGGCCGAGTTCGGGGCGGCCGGCGAGGGCGAATCCGACGGTCGGGATGCCGATCGCGACGGCGCCCTGCAGGGCGACGAGAAGGCGGGGCGGGCTCGGGCGCAGTTCGACGATGCTGCGCAGGTCGGAGCGGAAGGTCATGGGTCTCCGATACGGGGTGTGCTGTATCTAGGTTATAGCCGCAACGTCGCCTCGGCAGCCTCGGTCAGGGCGATGCCGTAGCTGCGGCCGTGGCCGGCGGCGTGCACCGCGAGCGGGTGCAGCTGGTGTACAGGCACCCGTTCGCGCCAGCCCTCACGCAGCGGCTCGGTCTCGTCGTACGCCGCGAGCACGCGCTCGAGAAAGGGGCATCCGAAGAGCGCGAGCATCGCGAGATCGGTCTCGCGGTGTCCGCCGTGGGCGGCGGGGTCGATGAGCACGGTCCCCTCGGCTGACCAGAGCACGTTGCCGTTCCAGAGGTCGCCGTGCAGTCGGGCGGGCGGCTCGGAGTCGTCGAAGTCGCCGTTCGCGATGCGGTCGCAGGCTTCGCGGATGACGCGTTCCTCTGGTCCGGTCACCGAGCCGGCCTCCACGGCGGCGGCCAGGTACGGCAGCACGCGGTCGCGGGCGTAGAAGCGGCCCCACCGGGTCTGCCGCGCCGTCGTCAGGGGTCGGCGGCCGATGAACGTCGGGCCGGTGTAGCCGTGCGGGGGTGAGCCGAAGGCCGCGGCCCCGGCGGCGTGGGTGCGCGCGAGCGCTGCGCCGAATGCGTCGGCGGCCTCGGCGGTCGGGTTCGCCAGCTCGATCTCCTCGAGTTCGATGCGACCGGGGCTTACGGCCAGCACCCGTGCGATGTGCGCTCCGTCGGGCACCTCGGCGAGCCAGGTCAAACCCGCGGCTTCGGCTTCGAAGAATCCGGCCGGGGCATCCGCTCTGCTCTTTATGAAATTCGGCATGACCCACGTTAAACCACGAAAGCCGCCATCCCGAGGGATGACGGCTACCGTTCCAAGAACTAGTTCGTTCCTAGCGGATCGAACTAGCGACGCAGTCCGAGACGTGCGATCAGCGAGCGGTAACGCTCGATGTTCACGTCGGAGAGGTAGCCGAGCAAGCGACGACGCTGGCCGACCAGCAGAAGCAGTCCACGACGCGAGTGGTGGTCGTGCTTGTGCTCTTTCAAGTGCTCGGTGAGGTCCAGAATTCGTGCGGTCAGCATAGCGACCTGCACTTCGGGGCTTCCCGTGTCACCAGGGTGAGTGGCGTACTCGTCGATGATTGCTTTCTTGGCATCTGGTGCTAAAGGCATAGATGACCCCTTTCCCTCGTTGCGCGGTGCCGGTCACAGAATGTGCCAGCTCTCTTTATCCGCGGCCGTTTGACGGCAACCTTGGGAGTTTAGCAGGTTTGGGGTGGGCGGCGTTCGCGGATGAACCGGGGCCCTCCTGTCCTCCCCAGTGTGTCAGGTTCGCGCGGGCCTGTGGAGAGGTACGGGTGGTGTCGGTGGGGTCGCTTTCGATGTCGGCATGAACGAATCAGAGAGTGATCCGGCCGCCGACGCGAACCCCGCGTCGGCCGACGGTGGTGGGCGTTTTGACGGCTCGCCACCCGATGTTTTTCTCGACGAGTACCGGGCGGCGCTCGACGCCGTGGAAGCGGCGGAGCGGGCCATCGCGACCGCGCACGCCGACCGGGCCGCGGCGATCGACCAGCTGCGGGTGTGCAGCGAGCGCATGTCGTTCGCGACCCGTGACGCCACTGGCGACCACGGCTGGTCGGAGGAGGTGTGCGCCGAAAAGGTCGTGGTGATGGAGCTCGTCGGTGTGCTGCGCGTGTGTGACAACACGGCGCGCAATCTCGTCTGGCAGAGCAAGCTGCTGATGAACCAGCTGCCGGGCACACTGAACGCGCTGAAGGAGGGGTCGATCAGCTACCCGCACGCGCGGGTGCTCATCGACCAGGGTTCGTCGGTGCCGATCGAGAACGTCGACGAGTTCGAGCAGACACTGCTGCCGGGGGCAAAAGAGCAGACTGTGCCGAAGCTGAAGAAGGCGGCGATCCGGCTGCGCGAGAAGCTGCAGCCCACCTCGAGCATCGAGCGCCACATCGAGGCGGTGGAGAAGCGCATGGTGTGGTTCGAGCCGCGCGAAGACGGCATGGCGGTCGTCGGTGCCACGCTGAGTGCCGAGATCGTGGAGGCCATCCGCGACCGGCTGACGACGATCGCGGACGCGCCAAAGATCGACGGCGACGAGCGAACCCCCGCACAGCGCAAAGCCGACGCGTTCTCCGACCTGCTGCTCACCGGTGACACCTGCGCGGCGACGCTGGAGGGCACGGGAGGTTCGCGCGAGAACGTCGGGCACGGCATCCGGCCGAAGGTGCTCGTGACCGTCCCGGTCATGACGCTGCTCGGTCGCGACGACGAGCCGGGTGATCTCGAGGGGTACGGGCCGATCGATCCGGACACAGCGCGGCAGCTCGCCGGTCACGCTCCGAGCTTCACGAGGCTGCTGGTGCATCCGGTGTCGAGTGCGATCCTCGACTTCGACCGTACGACTTACGCGGTGCCGTCGGATCTCAAGAACGTGCTGCGGGTGCGCGACGGGGTCTGCCGCGCCATCGGGTGCGAGCAACCGGCGACGCACACCCAGTTCGACCACACCGAGGAGTGGGCGAAGGGCGGAACGACCAAGCTCGGCAACCTCGCCTGCCTCTGCGACGCACATCACAAGGTGAAGACGTACACGCGGGTGAAGATGCGCAATCTGCCGAACGGCGACATCGAATGGGAGCTGCCCAGCGGGCGGAGTTACGTCACGCATCCGGCGACGCGGCTGCCGTCGCCCGATGCGCCGTCGTCCCGAACGCCGTCACCCGAAGAACCGCCTGCTCAGTTTCCGGAGGTGGCATGAGCTGAGCGGACGGGTCGCTCGAGTCACCGCCAACGCGCTGGTCAGCACAGTCGCGGGAGTCAGCCGCCCAGCAGCTCCGTCACGATCGCCGGGACCGCCGGTGCGATGAGCATGGCGGATCCGATCACGGCGGCGAGGAACGCGGTGGCCCCGAGCAGCGACCAGGCCTGACGGCGGGAGTCCGCCGTCTCGACCTCGGAGCGCAGCTCGGTGAAGCGGCGGTCGACGTCGGCGGGATCGGAGTGCCCTGGGGCCCCGGGATTAACGGGAGTTCCGGGGTGCACGAGAGTTCCGGGGTGCACGGGAGTTCCGGGGCGCCCGGGAGTTTCGTTCTGCCCGGATGCGGGAGATTCACTCCCGACCGATTCCACATCCTCGAGCAACGTCGTCCAGGTCTCGCGCCGTTCGGCGGCCCACGCGATACGGGCGACCGTGGCATCCGTCTGCATCTGCGGCTGACGGCGCAGCCAACGGAACAGATCCGTCGACTCCATCACGGTGACGCCGGGCTTCTTGCGAATCAGGGATGCCGGACGAACCACGACGATGAGCGGCGTGACGGCGACCGGGGTTCCGGCGACGTCGCTGAGGAGGCGCGCGGCCCGTTTCGCCTCGAACGTCGAGTGGTGGATGTGGCCGAGCTTCTGCCCGTCGACCATAAACGTCGTGCCGGCGGTCCAGATCTTCTTGCCGCTGTGGTTCTTCGTGTTGATGGTGAAGGTTCCGCCCGGGCCGATCACGACGTGGTCGATGTCGGCGCCCGCATCACCCACCGGTACGGCGTGCAGCACCGTCCAGCGGCGGTCGAGGCGGGACAGGATTGCCGCGACCTCGAGTTCGCCCAGCGCTCCGCGGTACCAGCTGCGGGCGTCCGGATGCAGCGGCTCGCGTCCGAACAGACGGGCGAGGGTCGAGCGTTCCGGAGCGGCGGACTGCATCCGCAGGCACTGCTGCATCACGGCGAAGGCCGGCATCCGGGTGCGCAGCGACGGCGCGGACGGCGCGGCGGTGGCCATCGCGACGAGCGCCTGGTACGCCGCCCGGTGCACGGCAGCCTGCTGTTCGGAGCGCTGCTGCACAGCAACCTGTTGCACGGGCTTCTGCTGCGCGGGCTTCTGCTGTGCGGCCGCCTGCCGCACGGACGCTTTTGGCACGAGCGCCTGCTGCACGGGCTTCTGTTGCACGGACTCCTGATGCGCGAGCGCCTGCTGTTCGGGCACCTGCTGCGCTAGCGGCCGAGGCCTCGTTAGCGCCGGTTCGTCGAACAGCGGCGGTGCGACGAGCGTCGGCGGCGCAACGAGCGTCGGTGATGGTCTCAGTGCCGGTGATGGACCTAGCGCCGCGGCACGGCCCTGCCCCTCGATGATGTCGGTCATGTGTCCCCCCACTCCCACTGGAGAGGCTACGGGCAACCGACAGCCGACAACTAGACCCAGAACGGGGCGCAGGACCAGCACTTTTGCCGCCGCGCCGCGACCGTGTGACGGTACGGCGCGACGGCAGTGCCCAGCCGGACCGTGGTCCTACGCGGCCGGCCCAGCCATCAGCGTCACCGTCGCGGTACTCGCGACACCGGCGGCGGTCGTGTAGCTCAGGGTGACCGAGTCGCCCACCTCGTGCCCCGCGATCAGCGCACTGAGCGCATCGGTCGTCGCGACCGCGACACCGTCGACGGCGGTGATGACATCACCGGCGGCGAGACCGGCGGTAGCGGCCGGCGTCCCGGCGATCGCACCGCCGAGCGTGACACCCGCGGCGGTCTGCGTCGTGGCGAGCTGCACCCCGAGGAACGCCGGCGCCCCGATCGACACGTTGCCCGACTCGTCGCCGGCCAGGATCTGCTCAGCGATCGACAGCGCGGTCGAGATCGGGATGGCGAACCCGGTGATATCGGTCGTACCCAACGACGCGGCGGTCACCACACCGGTGACCTCGCCCTCGGCATCGACGAGCGGACCACCCGAGTCGCCCGAGACGACGTCGGCGTCGATCTGGATCAGACCGGTGAGGCTTTCGGATGACCCGGTGCCCTCGTTCCCGACGGTGATGCTCTCGTCGAGGGCGGTCACCGTGCCCGCGGCCGCAACGAGGTCGCCGGTGCCTTCCGCGTTGCCGACGGATGTGATGGCGTCGCCGAGAGCGAGCACGTCGTCGTCGAGCGTGGCCGTGGTGAGACCCGACGCCTGTTTGCCCGAGTCGGTCACCAGTTGCAGCACGGCGATATCGTCCGTGGCATCCGTACCGACGACCTCGGCCTGATACGTCTCGCCCGTCGACTCGATCGTCACTTCGATGCTCGTGGATCCCTCGATGACGTGGTTGTTGGTGAGGATCTGCCCGCTCGACGAGAGCACGATTCCGGTACCGGCCGCCTGCGAGGTCTCGCTGTAGTAGAGGTCGGAGACGATGGTCACGACACCGATCTTCTGCGCGTCGGTGGCGGCGGTCGCCGCGGTGCTCGTGCTGGAGGTGGTGTCGGTTCCGGAGCCGTAACCGTAACCCGTGCCGGATCCCGCATCTCCGCCGAACGGCGTCGTCTCCTGGAAGTTACCGGGCTGCACCGCCCCGAACGAGCTCTGCTCGAGCGCCGCGATCGCGCTCTGATTGTTGAACGCCGCGATACTGGCGCCGAGGGCGACACCGCCGCCGCCCATGCACAGCGCGAGAGCTGTCGCCCCACCGACGACGAACAACGTGGTGCGCTTGCGACGCGACCGGGCCGATCCGGCTGGACGGGCCGGATCCGTGGCCTGGGTCGAGGTGACGACGTACTCGGCGACGACCGGGCCGGCGCCGCGGGCACCCTCGGCCGCGGCAGCGTTGAAATTCTCTACGTTCTTGTCGGCGTTGTTCTGGTGCATGACTGCTTCTCCTGTGCGTTCGGGCTAGTGAGACCAGAGAACTCCCCGTTCCTATGCACCGCGTATGTCGGCGCCGTGGCCCCGCCGCACGTCGTCGGTGAAATCCCGGTGACGGCTACACACCGTATTGTCATAGGGACTCTGCTGCGATCGGGACCCGACCCGAAACCGAGACGGGAAAGGGGACCGCCATGGGCGAAGCGTGGATCCTCGACCTGTTTCTGCTCCTACTGCTCGTCGGCTACGTGGTATCCGGCTACCGTCGCGGCCTGCTGCACAGCGCGTTCGCCCTACTCGGGGTCGCCGTGGGCGCCGTCGTCGCCTACTTCGCCATCCCGCTGGTCGGCTCGTGGGTGCCCGAACCGATGTGGCGCATCGTGGCGACCGTGTTCGTCGCGATCGCGCTCGTTGTGTTCGGCCACTCCGTCGGAGCCGCGATCGGCCGCTCGATGCGCTCGAGCCTGAAGAAGTCGCCGCTGCGCTTCGTCGACCGACTGCTCGGCGCCGCCGTCAACGGAATCGCCGCCGCCCTCATCACCGCGCTCCTCGCCCTGAGTGTCACCGCGCTCGGCGTACCCGTGCTCTCGCAGGCCATCGGCGCATCAAGCGTGCTGCGCGGAATCAGCGACGTCACCCCCGACCCGGTAGAGGGTTTCCTCGCCCAGCTGCGCGCCACCGTCGTCGACGACGGACTCCCCCTCATCACCGAGGCGCTCGGCGGCATCACCACCTCGCCCGACCTGCCCCGCGCCAACACTGCCACCGATGCCCTGACGCTGGCCGCCCAGTCGGTCGTGCGCATCACCGGCAACGCCTACGAGTGCGGCCAGAACCAGACGGGCACCGGTTTCGTCGTCGCGACCGACCGCGTCGTCACCAACGCGCACGTCGTGGCCGGCGTCGCCGCACCCATCGTCGAGACGCCCGGCGGCGGCGCACTCCCCGGACGCGTCGTCTACTTCGACCCGGCGAAAGACCTCGCGGTCATCGCGGTCGACGGCATGACCACGGCGCCGCTCCCGCTCTCCGAGACGCTGGAACGCGGCACCATCGGCGTCGTCGACGGCTACCCCTACGGCGGGCCGTTCAGCACAAAACCCGCAAAGGTGCTCTCGGTCGCGACCACCTCGGTCGACGACATCTACGGCGGCTCCCCCAGCAGCCGCGAGATCTACACGCTCGCCGCCGACGTGCGCGAGGGCAACTCGGGCGGACCGTTCCTCGCCGAAGACGGCTCGGTGGCCGGCGTCGTCTTCGCCAAGAGCGCCGACCTCGACAACGTCGGCTACGCCATGACGATGACCGAACTCTCCCCCGTCGCGGCAGCGGCTCCCGGACTCACTGCGCCAGTCCCGTCGGGAACCTGCGTGCGCGGGTAGCCTCGGTGGAATGGATGCCAGCAGCGCCAGCGCACGGATGACCGAGATCTACACGTTCCTCGAGAACTCGAGCGGAGGCGACAGCCCGGGCGGAGGCATCAACCCGGGCGGCGGCATCCGGCTCCAGGTCGAGTTCCAACCGCGCGTCAACTACTCGCTCGGGCAGAGCGGCATCCCGTTCGTGCGCGCGATCGTCGTGCACAACGAGACCGGCGTCGAACTCGCCGGCATCGACCTGACCGCGGTGCTGAGCCTCGGATCAGGAGCCGGCACCGGCACCGGCGCCGGCGCCGGCGACCGCGCCCAGACCTGGCGCCACACCATCCCCGGCCCGATCGTTCCCAACAGCGTGACCCGCATCGACAATCCGCGCGAGTTCGACGTGTTCGGCCCGCTGCTGGCGGGCGCCGCCGAGTCGCTGCCCGGCACCCTGGATGTCACGGCGAGCGCCGCAGTGACCCCGGCAGCCAAGATCACGACGGCCCGCGTCCTCGCCGCCATCGAGGTGAGCGCCGCCAACGAGTGGCTCAACTTCCCGGGCCTGCACGCGGCCATCGCCGCCTTCGTGCAGCCGAATACCCGCACCATCACGGGCATTCTGCGAGCGGCATCCGATCTTCTCCTGAAGAGAACCGACAGCGGCGCCCTCGAGGGCTATCAGTCCGGACCCGGCCGCGCCCACCAGATCGCCGCGGCGATCTACGAGTCGATCCGCGCGCTGGGTGTCACCTACATCAGCCCGCCCGCCTCGTTCGAACGCACCGGACAAAAGGTGCGCACCACAGAACAGGTGCTCGCCGACCGCTTCGGCACCTGCATCGACCTCGCCGTGCTCTACTCCGCCTGCCTCGAAGCGGTCGGCCTCTCGCCCGTGGTCTTCATCACCCGCAACCACGCCTTCTCCGGCTTCTACGCCGACGAGACCTACGGCGAGCGCGCCACCATCGACCAGGTGAACTCGCTCACCAACCTGGTCGAGGCCGGCGTGGTCGTACCGGTCGAACTCACCGGCATCGGCCCGGGCGGCGCGAGCCTCGACTTCCCGGCCGCCGCGAAACTCGGCGCCGCCTACTTCCGTACCGATTTCCACCTGTTGCAGACGATGGTGGATGTCACGAGGGCACGTCTCGACGGAGTGCGACCGATGGCGGCTTTCGTCGGGGGTACGGATGCGCCAGAGTCGCAGGAGGCCGTCGATGCCGAGCGGCCGTTCGTCGCGAAATCCAGTCTGAAGAACCTCAGCGCCGCGGCCGAGGAGGAGGTCGTGCGCGGCCAGCTCGACCGGCACGACGACTCCCCCGCGCGCTTCAAGAACTGGAAGCGCGACCTGCTCGACCTCACCCTGCGCAACCCGCTGCTGAACATGCCGCGCACGCAGAAGGTGCTCGACCTGCTGGTTCCGGGCGGCATGCTGCCGATGCTCGACGACGTCGTGCACTCCGGCAAGAGCGTGCGGGTCTCCGGCGGCCTCGAGTCGAACGAGCTGCAGAAGCTCGCCGGCCAGCGCATCGCGAGCGAGATCGCGCCCGACGTGATGAAGACGGTGTTTTCGACCACCCGCACGGTCTTCTCGGCACTCTCCGACGACAAGCACCGCGCCCAGCTGCGCGCGATGAAACGCGAAGCCGACACCCTGGAGCAGGAGTCCGGCAGCAACTACCTCTACCTCACCCTCGGCACCCTCGTGCACGAGAAGGCCGACGGCTCCGAGGCACGCGCACCGCTGTTCCTGCTGCCGGTGCGCCTTACCGGCGGACTCGCCTTCACCCCGTACGCGATGAAGCTCGACGGCGACGACCTGGCCCAACCAAACCTGTGCCTCCTGCAGTGGTTGAAGACCACGAAGGGCCTCGACCTGACCGAGCTCGAGAACCCGTCGATCGACGACTCCGGCCTGGCGATCGGTGCCGTGCTCACCGGCATCCGACGCCAACTGCTCGAGGCCGAACTGCCGTACCGCATCGACGAGTCGGCGAGCCTCGCCATCCTGCGCTTCTCCACCTTCCAGATCTGGAAGGACCTCGACGAGAACTGGCAGCCGCTGCTGACCAACCCGGTGGTGCGGCACCTGGTCGAGACGCCCGGCGAGACGTTCCAGGATCCCGCCGGCCGCGACCTGCCCACCCTCGACGAGTCGAGCCTGCGCCTGCCGATCGCGGCCGACGGCTCGCAGATGGCCGCGATAGTGCGCGCGACCGGCGGCCAGTCGTTCGTACTCGAGGGCCCTCCCGGCACCGGCAAGTCGCAGACCATTACCAACCTGATCGCGCACGCGCTCACCGCGGGCAAGAAGGTGCTCTTCGTCGCCGAGAAGCAGGCCGCCCTCGAGGTGGTGCGGCGCCGCCTCGACGCGATCGGAATCGGCGGTTTCGCACTCGAACTGCACGGTGCGAAGCAGTCGATGAACTCGATCCGCGAGCAGTTGCGTACCGCTCTAGACACGCGGGTCGCATCCGACCAGGCGGCGTGGGATGCGACCGACGCCCGCCTGCGCTCCGCCATCGTCGCCCTCGAGCGCTATCCCGAACTGGTGCACACCGCGAACGCCGCCGGCTACTCGCTCTGGACCGCCTACGACGCCGTGGCGAAGCTCGGCGACGGACCGGCCGCGTCCGTCCCCCTCGGATGGCTCGCGACGGAACCCACCGCCGACGTGCGCCAGCTGACCCGCGATTTCTCGGATGCCGCGATCCGGTTCGGACTGCGCCCCGCCCACCACTGGCTGCTCACCGGCGCGACCGACCCCGCGGCACTCGTGGCGGCGACGGTGCGCGACGCGTTCTCCGACCTGGCGTCCGCGCGCGGGCGCCTCGCCGAACTGCCGCCCGAGTGGACCGAGGCCCTTGCGACGCTGCTGCCGGGCGCGGGCCTGGCCGCTGCGGTGCGCCTCGCCGCGGCGCGCGACTCCGGCCTGCTGCCGACCGACGGACACCTCGCCTACATCGACCGCACCAGCTGGCGCGACTCCGCCGAGGCGTTGCGCCGCGCGACGGCCGAATACCGCGCGACCCATGCGCGGGCACTCGCCGAGGGAACCCCCGCGGCGATCGAGTTCGCCGCTCTCGGTGAGCTGATCGAGAAATCGGCGAAACTCGACGGCCAGTGGTTCTTCCCCGAGACGCGGCGCCGGGCGCTACGCAAGCGGATCGAACCGCTGCTGGCGACCGGCGCCACCGCCGGAGCCGACCTCGAGGGCGCCGGGTTCACCGCGATGCTCGAACGGCTGCGCGCCGCGCTCGTCGCCGCCGAACCGCTGCTCGCCGCCAAGGCGCAGCTGCAGGGGCTCATCACGCCCGAGCCGTGGCGACCCTATGCCCCTGGCGCGAGCGAACAGCTCACCGCGGGCGTGTTCGTGTCGACGACGGCGGTCTGGCTGGCGAAGCACGCTCCCGCCGCATGGGCGATGCTCGGCTCGTCCGCTGCACCGGCGGCCCTCGCCGACATCGACGCGGTCTGGACGCGCTGGCTCGCGGCCCTCGGCGGGTCGCAGGCGACGGCGCGCGACTGGGTCGGGCCGAACCGCGTCGGGTCGAACCCGGTCGGGTCAGCAGCTACCTCCTGGCTCGACCGCTGGGCCCACGACGAACCGCTCTGGCGCGCCGACCTCGACGCGACCGGCGTGCTGCAACCACAGCGGTTCACCGAATCCCGCCGACTGCTGGTCGCCCTCGCCGAGGCGGGACTCCCCCGCTTCGCCGACCAGCTCGCCGCCGTCACGATCGCGCCCGACCTCGCCCCCGAGGCGCTACTGCGCGGACTCGCCCGCGCCTCCCTCGAAGAGCGCACCGCGGCCGGATCCCTCGCCGACTTCGACGCCGACGCGCACGACCGGTCGGCGACCGCCTACCTCGAGCAGGGCGCCGCCTCCCGCGAACAGCTGCGTTCGGCCGTCGCCGCCCGGCTCATCGCCCAACGCCCGTTCGACGTGAACAACCTGCGCGGCGAGGTCGCCGAACTGAAGCGGCAGATCGACCGCAAGCGCGGCGGACTCGCCTTCCGCGAGGTCGCCCGCCGCTATCCCGACGCGCTGACGGCGATCGCACCCGTGTTCCTGATGAGCCCGGGCTCGGTCGCCCACTTCCTCGACGCGAGCGCCATCGACTTCGACCTGGTCGTGTTCGATGAGGCCTCGCAGATCCGTGTTCCGCAGGCGATCGGCGCGATGGGCCGCGGCAAAGCGGTCATCGTGGTCGGCGACTCGAAGCAGATGCCGCCGACGCGGATCATGCAGGTGGATGCCACGCCCGACGCGGGCTATGGTGCCGGCAGCACCGGCAGCAGCACCACCGAAGACCTCGTCGTAGAAGACCTCGAGAGCATCCTGAGCGAAGCGGTCGAGTCGGGCCTGCCGCAGCTCTGGCTCAGCTGGCACTACCGCAGCCAGGATGAGAGCCTCATCGCCTTCTCGAACACCACGTACTACGACGGCAAGCTCGTGAGCCTGCCGTCTCCGCGCGTGCGTGACACCTCGGCCCGAGACGATGCCGCCGAACGCACCGGACTCAGCCTGCGACGCGTCGACGGCGAGTTCGCCCGCGGCGCGGCCCGCACCAACGAGGTCGAGGCCAAGGCCATCGTCGACGAGATCGGCGCCCGCCTGCGCGACCCGGCCACCAAGGACGAGTCGATCGGAGTCGTCTGCTTCAACATCCAGCAGCGCGACCTCATCCTCGACAAGCTCGAAGACAGCGCCGACGTCGCCATCCAGCGCGCGCTCACCGCCGAGGCCGGCCTCGACCTGTTCGTCAAGAACCTCGAGAACGTGCAGGGCGACGAGCGCGACACCATCCTCTTCTCGCTCGCTTTCTCGATCGACGCGAAGACCGGCACCCTGCCGCTGAACTTCGGCCCGCTGAACCTAGTCGGGGGCGAACGCCGCCTCAATGTCGCCGTCACCCGCGCGCGCAAGAACGTGGTGCTGTTCGCGTCCTTCGATCCGGCCGACATCGACCTGCGTCGCTCGAACGCGCAGGGTATCGCCGACCTCAAGGGCTACCTCGAGTTCGCCGCCGACCGCACGCTGCCCGACGCAGGTTCCACTGGAGGCACCGCCACCGCCCAGCTCGACGGCAACGGCGGAACCTTCGTCGACGAACTCGCCGGCGCACTGCGCGACGAGGGCCTCGAGGTCGAGACCGCACTCGGACTCTCGTCGTTCAAGGTCGACCTCGCCGTGCGGCGCCCCGGCGACGACGAGTGGCGCGTCGCCGTGATGGTCGACGGCGGCGGCTGGGCACGGCGCCCCACGGTGTCCGACCGCGACGGAGCGCCGCAACTGCTCGTCGGCCTGATGGGCTGGCCGTCGGTCACCCGTGTCTGGCTGCCCGCCTGGATGCGCGACCGCGACGGCGTGCTCGCCCGCATCCGCGAGGCGGTCGAACGTCCGGTCGCACACAAGGCGCGTTTCGTCTCCGTGGCCGCGCCCGACACCGAGCCGGAGAAGCAGGAGCCGGGCATACAGCAGCCGGTGGCGGATGCCGCGGCGCCCGCCACCCCGACAGGCGTCGCCCTCGACCCGTTCGTCGCGGCCGACGACAGCGCGATCGCCAGCCAGTCCGTGCTCGAGAACATGCGCATGGCCATGCCCGCGGTCGAGCGCATCGCCACCGAGATCCTCGCGACCGAGGGGCCGATCCCGCTGTCCCGCCTCGTCGCCACCGTCGCGCGCCGCTTCGGCTACACGCGGATGGGCGAAGACCGCCGCAACGAGCTCGCCGCGGCCGTCCAGGCGCTCTTCGACGTGCGCGACGGCTTCGCCTGGCCGGCCGACACGGATCCGCAGCAGTGGCGGGGCGCACGCCGGTCGCCGTCGAGCTCGGTGCGCGCGATCACCGAGGTGAGCCCGCAGGAGATCGCCAACGTGATCGAACTGCTGCTGCGCGAGTCGTTCAGCATGACCGAAGACGACCTGCTGAAGGAGAGCGCTGAGGTTCTCGGGTACGCGCGGCTCACCGAGACGGCGAAGACGGCCGTCGCGCGTGGACTCGACTACGCCGTGACGCAGGACCGCATCGCCCGCGACGACGAGGGCCGGCTGCGGCTGGTGTAGCGCGGCGGACGCACGCCGATTCGCCCGCGGTCTTCCCTCACGGCGCGCACAGTGCCAGCATGGGCGCTATGAGCAACGATCAGAACGTTCTTCCGGGTGTGTCCGCTCGCTTCCTCACCGTTCACCGCGGCGAAGTGGTCGCCGTGGCGATCGTCGGCATCGTGCTCGGCATCGTCGCCCTCGTCTGGCCCGAGGCGACGCTCGTCACCGTCGCGATCGTCTTCGGAATCTACCTGCTCGTCTCGGGCATCTTCCGCATCACGGTCGCCTTCCTCGCGCACGACACCGGTGCGGGCATGCGCTGGCTCACCGGCATTCTCGGCCTGCTCGTCGCGGGTGCCGGCGTCTACTGCCTCGTCAGCCCCGAGCGCTCGCTCGTTGTGCTCGCCTTCGTCATCGGCTTCGGCTGGATCGCCGAGGGTGTCATCGACATCATGGCGGGCATCCAGGGTGTGGTGTCTCCGCGCTGGCTGGCCATCGTCAGCGGCGTGGTCTCGCTCATCGCCGGGATCATCACGCTCACCCTGCCGAGCCTCGCGGTGTCGGCGTTCCTGATCTTCGGCGCGATCCTGCTCATCATCGTGAGCGTGTCGACGCTGCTGACTCTGCCGCGCAAGCACAGCGTCGCGAGCATGTAGGCGAGGGTCTGCGGTACAGCCAAGGCATCGACGCTACTGCCACGGCATGCGCGCTACTCCCACGGCATGGACTCTGAGCGCACGGTCTCGCCCGTCGCCGCGGCCTCGTCGATCAGCAGACCTAGGTAGTGGTCGTGGCTCGCCTCGGCGAGCGAGTAGAACGGCTCCCCCGTCGCCACGAACACGGCCATGCGGTGCATGACCTCGGCGACCGCGATCTCGTCGTCGTTGAGCCTCGCCGGCGCGAACCGGTTCTCGAAGTAGACCCCCGTGTGCAGGGTGATGCGACGCAGATGATTGCCCGAGAGTTCGCTCTCGATGCCGGTGACGTCGCGGGTGAGGTCGCCGGTGGCGGGGTCGCCCGGCCCGATCAGGTGGTTGACCGTGTTGTCCCAGATCTCGCCGCGCGTTCCGCGCACGGAGATGTGCCGCGAACGCACCGGCGAGAAGTACTGCTCGTCGGTGAAGTCGAACACCGCGCTGCGCTGCTGCGGGCCGGTCGGGCCTGGCCCGAGCTCACCGGATCCGGGCTCGCCGAACCGCAGCATCGCCACCGTGCGTCTGCCCGGCACGGCCATCAGTTCGTCGTTCCAGCCGCCGCGGCCGTTCGACGACAGCAGTGGGTCGCCGAGCGCATCGGCGCGGATCATCACCGGGTCGAAGCCGACATCGAGCAGCAGCCGGGCGAGACTCACGCCGTGGTAGCCGTGCGCGACCGAGACCCGGGCGCTGGAGACCTCGCCGATGAGGCCCGACCGCACGACGGCGAGGCGGGCGGCGTGGTGCGGCTGCAGGAAGTACTGCTCCGCGACCTGCACGGGGGCGCCGCCGACACTGCCCCAGAGGGAGCGGAGAGCCGCGACATCCGGAGCCGGAGGCGTCTCGCTGAGCACCGGGATCCCGGCGGCGACGAGGTCCTCGATGAGGCCTGCCACAACGTCCCACGGGGTGGAGACGACGACGTAGTCGTAGCGGTCGCGCACGAAGTCGCCGAAGTCGGTCACCGCCGGTACTCCCCATTTCCCGGTGACGGATGACGCGGACGACGCCGTTCGCACGAGCACCCGCGCGACCATGAAGCGGTCGGGAAGCTCGCGGGCGATGCGCAGAAAGTACTCCGCCCGCCAGCCGGCGCCGATCAGCCCGATGCGTGCGGGGGTGGAATCACTGCCTGGCTGCGACATCGCGGCCTCTCTGAACTGTGGGGCGCTGGGTTGCGGGTGGCTACGGGGCGCCCAGCACGCCCACTGCGTTCAAGAGTATCGAGTAGGTCACGAGCACGAAGCCGCCGGCCCCGACGATGGTCGTCGCAGCCGCCCACGCCACCTGCAGCCGCCAGGCGCCGCGCACCTCGGCGCGCAGCTCGGTGAAGCGCTCACGCAGGTGGTCCTTGTCGGCGACCGGTTTGCCCTCCTCGTGCCAAGTGGTGGCCAGTTCGGCCGACCCACCGATCGCCGCCACCCGAGCGGCGTCGAGCACGACCTCGCGGTCGAGCAGCCACTGCACGATCGCCGCGGTGGAGAGCACCGTGACGTCGCGGTGCTTCTCGCGCACCGTGACGCTCTTCGCGGCGACGATGGCGAGAATGCCCGACACCTCGACCGGCACCCCCGAGGCCGAGCTGAGCAGCCGTTCGACGCGCCCCATCTCGTATTCCATGTTGCGGATGTACGGGTGACGGATGCCCGACACGAGAAACGCGCGCTGTGACGCCCACACGGTCTGCCCCGGATGGTTCTTGGTGTTGATGATGAAGACGCCGCCCGGGCCGATCACCACGTGGTCGATGTCGGTGGTCCCCGCGCCGACGGGCAGCGCGTGCAGCACGACCCAGTCGTCGCCGAGGCGGGCGAGCGCACCGCCGACCTCGATCTCGCTCACGGCCGCCTCGTACCACGACCGCGATTGGGCGCTGAGCGGGCTCAGACCGAACACGCGGGCGAGCGGCGAACGCGGCGGCACGGTCGCCTGCACGCGCAACAGCTCGATGATCGCGGACTGGCCGGGCAGGTTGTCGTCGAAGGACGAGGTGTCAGGCGCGGTGGGCGGAGCGGGCGCGTCGGCGGCGGGATCGCGCGCGAAACCGTCGCCGTCCGTCATTGTCTTCCCTCATCCGCGAATCAGCGAGCACGGTGCCTCGGACACCGTCGCGAGCGCGCTTCCCCCGGTGCGTCCGCTCGACCGGTACTACTCTCGCCTACTTGGACAAACCGAGATACCCCCAAATATGAGGTGACGATCGGGGTAACGCCGTCTCTACAGCTAGGTGCCGCCTACAGCTCGATGCCGGCCGGCAGCGCGGTCGACGTCACCAGGTGCAGCCGCTGGGTCGGCCGCGTCATCGCGACGTAGAGCGCGGCGGCTCCGCGCGCGATCTCGTCGACGATCTGCTGCGGCTCGACCACGATCGCGGCGTCGAACTCGAGGCCCTTCGACTCCTGCGGGGTGAGCACGGCGACAGGGCGGCTGAGCCCCGCGGCCCCTCGCCCGACATCGGCGCCGAACCGCTCGGCGAGACGGTCGGTGATCGCGCCGACGAGCGACTCGCTCGCGATGACCGCGATCGTGCCGAGCTCGTCGATCGCGCGGTCGCTCGCGACGGCGTCGGCGACCGCGCCCAACGCGTCGTCGGCACCGCCGTTCCGCGTATCGACCACGGCGACCGGCCATTCGCTCGACCGCACGGAGCGCGACCGGGTGATCGACAGGCCGTGCGCGATCGCCATCGACTCGGCGGTCTCGGCGATCTGTGCGGGCGTGCGGTAGTTCACGGTGAGCTCTTCGAGCCGCCAGTTCTCGGCGAACAGGGGCTCCAGCGCGTCGGCCCAACTGGTCGAGGCCGCGGCGGCGCTCGCCTGTGCGACGTCGCCGACGATGGTGAACGACTTCTGCGGGTTGCGGCGCACGAGCACGCGCCACTGCATCGGCGACAGTTCCTGCGCTTCGTCGACGACGATGTGCCCGTAGGCCCAGCTGCGGTCGGCCGCCGCGAGATCCGCGGTCGACCCACGCTCGACCGCGGCCTCGAAGCCGTCGGCGAGCGACTCGGCGTCGACGAGTCCCTCGACACCCATGTTGCGGATCGACTGCTCGGCGTTCTCGATGTCGCGCTTGCGCTGCTGCTTGCGCTCGCGCTTCTCGGCGTCGCCGCCGCCTGACACCGAACCGAGCAGCTCGGCGGCCTCGTCGAGCAGCGGAACGTCGCTCACCGTGAACGCGGCGTCGCGGTCGCGACGCAGCAGGGCTCGGCGCTCGGGCGTCCAGTCGGGGGTGAGCGACGCGAGCCACTGCGGGCGCGCGTACAGGTCTTGCAGGAGCTTCTGCGGCGTGAGCGGGATCCACGCCGTGTTCAGCGCGACCTTCACGTCGTCGGCGGTGCGGATGTCTTCGCGCAGCCAGGCCTGGTCGCTGTCCTCGATCGTGTTGCCGTGATCACGCAGCTGCGCGGCAAGCTGCTTGCTGAGCGCGTTGATCGCGGCCTTGTTGAACGTGGCACGCGCCACGTTGTGCGGCTTGCGGGTCTCCCAGGCGCGGTGCATCGCGTTCTGGATGAGCTGCGGCTCGACCGTGAGGTACTCGCCGTTGATCTCGAGCGTCTGCACCTCGCGCGGAACGACCTGGCGCGACTTCACCGCCCGTGCGAGCAGCGCGGCCATGTCGAGCGAACCCTTGAGCACCGCGACATCCTGGGCGTCGTCGGTCGCGGTATCGAGTCCGGGGTACAGCTGCCCGACACTCGACAGCACCACACCGGTCTCGCCGAGCGACGGCAGCACGGCTTCGATGTACTGCAGGAAGGAGCGGCTCGGACCAACAATAAGGACACCGGATGTCGCGAGCCGGTCGCGATAGGAATAGAGGAGATACGCGGCCCGATGCAGGGCCACGGCGGTCTTGCCGGTACCCGGACCACCCTGCACCACGAGCACGCCGCGCAGGTCGGAGCGGATGATGCGGTCCTGCTCGGCCTGGATGGTCGCGACGATGTCGCCCATGCGTCCGGTGCGCTGCGCGGTAAGGGTCGCGAGCAGCGCCGCCTCGCCCTGCAGGGAGCTGGTGTCGCCCTCGAGCATCGCGGCGTCGAAGATCTCGTCGTCGACGCGCACCACCTCGCGGCCCTTGCTCGTGATGTGGCGGCGGGCGCGGGCGCCGAGCGGCGTGGCCGCGGTGGCTTGGTAGAACGCGCGGGCCTGCGGAACGCGCCAGTCGAGCAGGATCGGCTGCAGGTTCTCGTCGCGCAGACCGATGCGCCCGATGTAGCGCAGCGTGGGGTCATCTCCGACCGGTTCGAGCTCGAGACGGCCGAACGCGAGGCGCTCGTCGATCTCGGTGAGCTGGCTCACGCGGTCTTCGTAGATGCGCGCGAAAGCGTCACGCTCCGACCGGTTCTGGTGGGTGCCGCCCTGGTTCGTGCGGCGCACCGCCTCGAGCTGTTCCTTCGCGTCGTCGCGCAGTTCGTCGAGCCTCGCATAGAGGGTCGCTACGTACTCGCGCTCGCTTGTCAGATCGGCAGAAGCCACAACACACCCCTCGAAATCAGGGTATCCAGCCTACGTGGTCTGAGCGGCCGGGATGTGCACCGTGCGTGTCGCTGCACCCCGGTGCATCCGTAGTCCCGCGGGGCGATTTTGGGTAGTTAACCAGTAACGACCACGCTTACACGCCCACGATTCCCGGGGTAATTTTTTTTGACTGACCAGCTTGGCGGTCTCTTAAAGGGGGAATCATGGCGACCTCAGCGCCCGAACGCACCACGAACCACACCCGACAGAACCGTAGCCGCAGATTCCGCGCCATCTTGGCCGGCGGACTCGTGCTCGGCGTCGGCGCCGCTGTCACCCTGGCAGCTTGGAACGACTCCGAGTTCGCGCAGGGCACCTTCACCGCCGGCTCGTTCAACATGGTCGGCTCGACAGACGGCACGACGTTCACCGACCACGCGACAGCGGCCGTCGGCACCGTCGCGACGCTGCCCTTCACCGTGCCCGCCGTGAACCTCACGCCCGGCGACACCACCTACGCGGGCTTCGCCGTGCGCCTCACCGCCGCGACCACGACCGACGCGGTCGTCACGGTCTCGAACTCCGCCACCACCGGCGTCGTCACGAACCTCAGCTACACGGTCATCGACACCGGGTCGACCTTCGGGTGCACCGCCGACAGCACGGGCACCGCGCTCATCCCCGCGGCCACCGCGATCGGCACCGTCCCGGCCTCGACCACGTTCACACTGCCGAAGGGCGTCTCGACCGGTGTCGACGGCGTCGCACACAACCTCTGCTTCAAGGTGACCGCCGGCCCTGGCCTCACGCAGGGGCAGAGCGGCACCGCCACCTGGCAGTTCCTCGCCGCTTCAGCGACACAGTAGGCCTGACTGATGCCAGGCGACTCCACTCGCCGGCGCAGGACGCTCCCGTTCTTGCGCCTGCGGGCGCTGCTCTCCGGTGGCCTCGTACTGGGACTGGGTGCCGTCGTTACCCTCGCGAGCTGGAACGATTCGGAGTACGCGCGGGCGACGCTCACGAGTTCGGTGTTCAACACCGAGTCGAGTGTCAACGGTCTCGCCTACGCCGACAACGCGGTGAGCCCCGGTCCGGTCGTCACCTTCGCGGGCGCCGGCTTCGGGCCGGGATCCGTGCAGTACCTGCCGGTTCTTGTGCGCACCAAAGCGACCTCGATCGCGGGAACCGTCGCGCTCGAGGCGGCAGTAGTCGGTGGGACGGATGCCGCGACGCTCGGTGCCGCGTTCGTCTACCGCGTCGTGCGCACCACCGCGACTTGCAACTCATCCGCGTTTACCGGCACGCCGGCGTTCGTGGTGGGTGCCGCGGCGACCTACCGTCCGCTCGCGACCGCGCAGGAGACCGGGGTGGTCAACACGCTCGCCGCGGGTGCGCCCGCGGCAACGGGCGCACCGACCGGCTTCTGCTTCGAGATCACGCTGCCGAACGGCGTCGACAACTCGCTGCAGGGCAAGACCGCCACCGCCACCTGGCGATTGTTCGCGACTTCGAGTTAGGGGCGGCACCGGTATGGGTAGCACCGTGGTGACCGAATCGGCCCCCGTGCGGCACAGGGCCGACTCCGGCCGACGAGCGCGACCCACAAAACGGTCGGGCGCCTGGCACCTCACCGACGCCGCCCTCACCTTCGCGGCGATCGGCGGGGTGCTCTGCATCGCCGCGGTGGTGGCGGCGACGTTCTTCGACATCACCCTCATCATGTTCAAAACGGGGTCGATGAGCCCCACCATCCCCACCGGGTCGCTCGCGGTCGTGCGTGAGATCCCCGCGTCGGAGGCGGCGGTCGGCGACGTCGTCACCGTCGACCGCACCGACCTGCTGCCGATCACCCACCGCATCACCTCGGTGGCCGACGCCGGCAACGGTTTCACAAGTATCACGATGCGCGGCGACGCGAACCTCGACGAGGATCCCGAACCCTACGTCGTGCAGAACGTGCGCACGGTGCTGTTCTCGGTGCCGGGGCTCGCCACCGTTGTCGTGGCGTTCTCGAACCCCTACCTGCTCGGCGGCATCACCTTCGGTGCGGCGGTGCTCGTGACCTGGGCGTTCTGGCCGCGCGGGGTGCGGCGCACCCACCGGCTCGGCACAGGCGCCGCCGCGGTGGTCGTGCTCGGCGTCGTTGCGGGCACCGTGGCCGCCCCGACGCCGGCGCAAGCGGCCGAGGTCGAGACCGTCGTGCGCGGCCAGTACCTCACGCTGCGGTCGATCGCCGATCCCGAAGCGATGCAGAGCATGACACCCGGCCGCCCGGTGCCGTGGCAGGTGGGCGTCTCGGTCGATGCACCCGAGCCCGGAACCGTGCACATCGGCATCTCGGCCGAGGGCGGACTGGTGAACCCCGGCGCGCTCGACCTCGAGATCCGCGCCTGCGACGAACGCTGGACGGCCGGCGTCTGTGCGACCGGCGAGTCGACCTGGCTGCCACTGCAGGACATCACGACGGCCGCCCGCGCCACAATGGCCGACGGCGTGCGCGAGCTCGACACGCTCGACTCTTCGAACACGGCGTGGCTGATGATCACCGTCGTGATGCCGACCGAGGCCGTGCCCGGCTCGGAGGCGCGGCTGAACATCCACGCCTGGGGCGAGGCGAACACCGACGCGACGGCGGGCGGAGACCCTGAACAGATCGACCCCGCACAGATCGACCCCGCACAGATCGACCCCGTACAGATCGGCGGCACCACCGGGACGCTCGCCGCTACCGGCGCACCGATCGAACAGTCGATCGCGCTCGCCGCGGTCGCCATCTTCGCGGGCCTCGCGCTCGCCGGGGTCGCCCGGCTGGTCGGGCTCGGCAGGCGGCGCGAAAGCGACCCGGAGGAGGCGATCGAGAATGCCTCGGTTGTCTAGGAAGAGCCGCTGGCTCGCCGGCGGGCTCGTGCTGCTCGGGGCCGTCTTCGTCGCCGGCAGCGGCCTCGCCGGCGGCGGCTTCACCTCGGTGGAGCAGACCGAGGCCGCCTGGCAGCGCCCGCACCACCATCAGGCGACTCTCAAAGCCGGCACCGTCAATATCGTGCCGACGGTCAGTTGTGTCGCGGCCAGCGGGCTGCTCTCGGGCAGCGTGCCGATCAAGTGGACCGCGCCCACCACGGGCCTGACGCCGACGGGGTACATCATCGCCTGGGCCGGCACCGCTGGCACGGGACAGGTCGCGACCGGCAGCACCGCGCTGACCGGCAGCATCCCCGGCAGCGGGCTGAGCGTCCTCGGCCAGTCGGCGGTGACCGTCTACGCCACCGTGGGCAACTGGTACTCCCCCGTGCCGATCCAGAGCGTGCGGGTCACGACCATCAGCGCGCTCGGCCTCATCGTCGGCTGGGACTGCGTGCAGAACACCTAGCCCGGTACCCATGTAGCCCCGTACCTGTTCGGCGAACTCAGTAGTCGGCGCTATTGATTTTGTGCCGAGTGAAGAGCACCATAAAACCCAGAACAACTCGTCGCCCAGTTTTGAGCCGCAGGCAATGCCGCGCCACTGGGCGATGAGTCTTTAACAAGCGTTCGGAGCGGGGTCTGACGCTATCGCAGCGTACCGGCCGGGGTGCGGGCCGCCACCGCCGCATTGAGTGCGGCGCGCGACGCCACGATCGAGGTGAGGAGAGCCGCTTCATCCGCCTCGGCACCGATGCTCGCGCGCCCGGTGACGATGCGCTGCCTCGTGAAGGCGAGGCGCGTCGCGTCGCGCGTGTAGGCGCGCATGACCCGACCGACCCCATACTTGGCCGCCCACGCCTGAGCACGGCGACGGCCGGCGCCCGTTGCGAGGGCGTTGATCTCGTCGCGGTTGAACCAGCCGACGGCGGCGTATTCGCTCAGCCGGTCGTGGGTCAGGCTCGCCTCCTGCCGACGCAGGAAGAGCACGATGAGCACACCGAGTACAAAGAGCGGGAACTGCACGACCGCGTACCAGCCGTAGAAGTCGCTGACGAAGTAGAGCGAGCCGTTCCAGAATGCGTGCAGCAGGATCGCGGGCACGAGTCCGACCAGGAACACGCCGACCGTACCCGCCGCGCTGGTGCGCCGGGCGGCGAACCCGAGCGCGATGCCGGTGCACGCGGTGAACATCACGTGCGCGAACGGCGACATGATTCCGCGGGCGATGAAGATCTCGACGAGTCCGCCGTCGACCGTGCCGGCGGTGAGCAGCTGCACACCGAAGTAGAGGATGTTCTCGGTGAACGCGAATCCGCCCGCGACCCAGGCCGCGTAGACGAGACCGTCGATCGGCCCGTCGAAGTGCTTGCGGGCGACCCAGAAGATGAGCAGCAAGCCGAGGCCCTTGGCGCCCTCCTCGACGATGGGCGCCTCGATGACCGAGGCGAGGAAGTCGCGCACCGTGGGGCTGCCGCCGATGGCAGTGAGAACACCCTCGAGCTGGGCACCGACGATGAGCGCGACCGCGACGGACGCGGCGGATCCCCAGAGGAATGCGAAGACGAGGATGCCACGGGGCTCGGGTTCCCACCTATCGATCCAGTGCACCCCGAGCAGCACGATGGCGAGCGGCACCAGAGCGAGGAACCCACCGATCGCGAACGCGACCGGCCCGAGCCCGGCGAATAGGTAGGCGATGACGGCGAGGCCGATGAGAGCGACCACCGCGATGCCGACCACACCGATCGCCGTGAGCCCGCCGCTGCGGGCCACCGGCTGGCTCGGGGCCAGGCCCGACACGATCGACGCCGCCTGGCGCACCTCGACCGGCGCCTGGGCGGGCGCTGGCGGCACCTTGACGGGCGCGGGATCACTGACGGTCATGCAGCGACCTTACCGGGCGGTCGTTCGCCCGGCGTGGCCATCGCGCCGTGTTTGGTCAGGCCGCCGCGGGCAGCAACACGATCGGGCTGGATGCCACGCGCTGGGCGAGTTCGGTGCGGGCGCGCTCGGCTTCGGCGATCGGGTAGTTCGTCACGGCGATGTCGTCGAAGATTCCGCGGCGCACCTCGGCGAACACGTCGGCGGCAGCGATCTGGCCGAGCCCGTTGGCGTAGCGCCAGCGACGCGCGGCGGCGAAATCGGCGGAGGTGATCACGACGTCGGCGCGGTCGCCGGCCGCCACAATCTCGGCTCCGAGGTCGAGCACCCAGGCGGTGACGAACGCGGCGACGCCGCTTCCGTCGTCGTCGATGCTGACGCGGTTGCCCCGGCCGACGGAGTGCAGCTGCTTGACCACGGTGCGGGCGACGAGACCGAGCGGGAGGTAGGCCGCCGCGGCCTCGAGCGAGACGTCCTTCGGGAAGCCGATGAGCTCACGCTCGGGAACGACGGTGCTGAGACCGCCCGACGAGTACGGGCTCGTCTCGCCGACGGGCATGTCGGTGCGGTACGAGACGCGGTCGCCCGCGGCGAATCCGCCGGCGTCGGGGCCGACCGCGGAGACGAGTCCGGCGGCCTGGATGCCGAGGGAGCTGAGGCCCAGGGCGCCGATACGCACACGCACCTCGCCGGTCTTCGGTCGGGCGAGACCGTCACGGGTGCGGGGCCGCGCGGTGGAGACGCGGGCGGGCTTCTTCGCGGAGGTGGTGTGTGAAGGCACGGTGAACGCCGCGGTGGTACGGAGGGGGGTGGTGTCTGCGGGGGTGTTACTGACTAGGGTCATACTGGCAAAACACCGGATGGCCGTGCGTTATTCCGTGAGAACGCTGTGTTCTTCCTCTACGGAGAACAGCTTGCCCGGATTCAGAATACCGCTCGGATCGAAGACCCGCTTGATGTCGCGCTGCAGGTCGACCTGGTCGTCGCCGAGTTCGTCGCGCAACCAGCGCTTCTTCAGGATGCCGACACCGTGCTCGCCGGTGAGCGTGCCGCCGAGCCGCAGGGCGGTGAGGAACATCTCGTGCGCGGCCTCCCAGATCACCTCGGGCACACCGGCGCCGTCGGAACCGTCGAACACGAAGTTCGGGTGCAGGTTCCCGTCGCCCGCGTGCGCGACCGTCGCGATGGTGACACCGAATCTGGCCGCGATCTCGTCGATCGCGTGGAACATGGCGGGCAGTGCGCTGCGCGGGACGCAGACGTCCTCGATGAGCACGGTGCCGCGCGACTCCATCGCCGGATGGAACGACCGGCGCAGAGCGATCAGGCGGTTGGCCTCGACCGTGTCGGTGGTGAGCATGGCGTCGCCACCGAGCGAGCGGATGACGGCGAGCGCGGCGACCGCTTCGGCCGCGGCGCCCTCGCCGTCGGTCTGCACGAGCAGGAACGACTGCGCGCGCACCTCGACGTCGAGGTACTCGGCGATGTACCGCATCGCGAGCGGGTCGAGCAGTTCCATGATGGCGGGGCGCAGGCCGGAGGCGGTGATCACCGACGCGGCGCGCGCCGCTTCCTCTACGGTCGGGAAGTAGGCGCCGATCGTGGTCGGTGTGCCCTGCGGCAGACGGCGCAGCTTCACGGTGGCCTCGACGATCACGCCGAGAGTGCCCTCGGAGCCGATCATCAGGCCGACGAGGTCGAGACCGGTCACGCCCTTGACCGTGCGGTGCCCGAGCGACATCAGCCGGCCGTCAGCGAGCACGATCTTGAGCCCGAGCACGGCCTCGCGGGTGACACCGTACTTCGCGCAGAGCAGCCCGCCCGCGTTCGTGGCGATGTTGCCGCCGACGGTGGAGATCGCACGGCTCGCAGGGTCGGGGGCGAACCAGAGTCCCTTCGCCTCGAGGGCCTGGTTGAGGTGCGCATTGATGATGCCTGGCTCGACGACAGCGAGTTCGTCGTCTTCGGAGATCTCGAGGATCCGTGTCATCCGCGTCGTCGAGAGCACGATCTCACCCGCGCTGGCGATCGCGGCTCCCGCGAGTCCGGTTCCGGCACCGCGGATCACGACCGGCGTGCCGGTCTCGGTGGCGATGCGCATCGTCGCCTGCACCTGGGCCACGTTCTCGGCGTGCACGATCGCGAGCGGCGCGGAGTCGGAGCGGTGACCCGACTTGTCGAGGCGGCAGGCGTCGAGCTCGGCCGGGTCGACGGATACGGCGCCGCCGAGCTGAGCCTGGAGAAGTGCAACTGTATGGTTCACGGTTACAGCCTAAGCTCCGATCGCGGGGCGCGAGCCGTGTCCGAAACCCGCTAGTGATTGTCGGCGGTCGGTGCGACTCTTGACGCATGACGCCATCAGCCGCAACCGATCCCGTCTTCGCGCAGCGCTACCGCGCGATGTCGTCGCGCGATTCGCGCTTCGACGGGCAGTTCATCACCGGCGTGCACTCCACCGGCATCTACTGCCGCCCGAGTTGCCCCGCGATGACACCGCACGCGAAGAATGTGTCGTTCTACCGCACCGCCGCCGCCGCGCACGAGGCCGGACTGCGCGCCTGCAAGCGATGCCTGCCCGACGCGGTGCCCGGCTCCCCCGATTGGAACACCCACGACGACCTGGCCTCGCGAGCCATGCGCCTGATCTCCGACGGCGTCGTCGAGCGCGACGGCGTCACCGGCCTCGCCGCCCGACTCGGCTACACCGCACGCCATCTCACCCGCGTGCTCGTCGCCGAGCTCGGCGCCGGTCCGCTCGCTCTCGCCCGCGCCGCTCGCGCCCAGAACGCGCGCACGCTGCTCGTCTCCACCGATCTCCCGGTCGCCGACGTGGCGTTCGCCTCCGGCTTCTCCAGCATCCGCCAGTTCAACGACACCATCGCGGCGGTCTACCAGACCTCTCCGACGGTGTTGCGCGCGCGTCGGCGCGACATCGGCCCCGCGGCATCCGAGGGCGCTTCCATCAGCCTGCGACTCCCGGCGCGTCCACCCTTCGACGGCGCCGGCCTCATGCGGTTCTTCGACGACCACGCCGTCACCGGGCTCGAGACCGTGGTCGACGGTGTGTTCGAACGCCGGGTGCGCCTGCCGCACGGCATCGCGACGGTGCGGCTGTCGCTCGACGGCGAGGCCGCGGTGCGCTGCGAGGCGACGCTCGACAGTCTTGCGGATGTCTCGACCCTCGTCTTCCGCGTGCGTCGCCTGTTCGACCTCGACGCCGACTCGGTCGCGATCGATGCCGCCCTGTCGACCGACGCGACCCTGCGGCCGCTCGTCGCCGCACTGCCGGGGCTGCGGCTGCCCGGGGTACTCGACGCCGAGGAGGCGCTGTTCCGCACGCTGGTCGGGCAGCAGATCTCGGTCGCCGCGGCCCGCACGGTGCTCGGCCGGCTCACGGCCGAACTCGGCACAGACGGGCTGTTTCCGACGGCCACCCAGATCGCCAGCAGCGACGGCGTCGTGCGCGGGCCGGCCTCGCGCGTGCGCACCATTATGGCTGTCGCCGAGGCCGCGGCGGGCGGCGAGTTGTCCCTCGACGTCGGCACCTCGGTCGGCGAGTTCACCGCCCGGCTGGTCGCGCTGCCCGGTGTCGGGCCGTGGACCGCCGGCTACCTCGCCATGCGCGTGCTCGGCAATCCCGACGTGCTGCTCGCGAGCGACCTCGTGGTGCTGCAGACCGCGGCGAGCCTCGGGCTGCCGGGTTCGGCACGTCCGTTCACGGCACACGGCGAGCGCTGGGCACCATGGCGCAGTTACGCAACCCTCCACCTCTGGCGGGCCCGTGTGCCCGCGCGCCCCGCCGCGGCCCGTACCATCGTGGGATGAGTGAGCAGCCTCCCGCCAGCAAAATCCCGCCGAGTCAGGAGACGGAGACCGACCGTCTCGAGCGCAACTGGTCCGAACTGCTGCAAGAGCTGCGCGTCACCCAGACCGGCACGCAGATCCTCACCGGATTTCTGCTGACGCTGGCGTTCCAGCCCCGGTTCGCCGACCTCGACCAGTTCCAGATCGACGTCTACCTCGTGCTGGTCATCCTCGCCGCCCTCACCACCGCGCTCGCTCTCGCACCGGTCAGCCTGCACCGCTACCTGTTCCGCGAGGGCGCGAAGGCGCAGATCGTGCGCATCACCAACGTGATCCTCAAGGCGACGCTCGTCGGCGTCGCGCTCGTGCTCACCGGCACCGTGATGCTGATCTTCGACGTGGTCGTCGGTGTGACGGCCGGCTTCATCGCGGCCGGGGCGATCCTCGTGGTCATCCTCGCGATCTGGATCCTGCTGCCCGTGCTCGTGCATCCCGACCGGCGCTCGTGAGCACCGACGGCACACCGCGGATCCGGCAGACCAGCCGCGGCATCCCGCGCTCGTCGTGGCGCTACGCGGTGCGGCGCGCCCGGCACGGCTTTGTGCGCCACCGCGGCATCGACTCGGCGGCCGCGCTCACCTTCTTCGCGGCCCTCGCGCTGTTCCCCGGCGCCCTCGTCGTGGTCTCCAGTTTCGCGATCGTGCGCGACCGCGACCGGGCGATCGAGAGCATCCTCTCGGTCGTCGGCGAGTTCGTGCAGAAGTCGACGGTCGACGCGCTCGAAGACCCGCTGCGGTCGTTCCTCACCATCGGCAATCCCGGCATCGCCCTGGCCATCGGCGTCTGGCTGCTGCTCTGGACCCTGTCGGCCTACGCGACCGCGTTCGGCCGCACCATCAACACGACCTACGAGGTGCTCGAGGGCCGCCGGTTGTGGAAGTTCCGCGGGCTGATGATGCTGGTCACCGTGGTGCTGATGCTCGCGTTCGGGGCGATCCTGCTGATTCTCGTCGTCACACCCCGCATCGCTGCGTCGATCGGTGACGTGGCCGGGTTCGACGAACCGTGGGTGGCCGTCTGGAACGTCGGCAAGTGGCCGGTGCTCGCCCTTCTCGCCGTGTTCGTCGCCGCTGTCCTCTATTACTACACGCCGAACGTGCGACATCTCCGCATGCGCTGGGTCTCGTGGGGTGCCGTCTTCGCGATCGTGACCTGGGCCCTCGCCACCGCGGGCTTCGCCGTCTACGTGGGCACCGTCGGCCAGTACGAACGCATCTACGGCTGGATCGGCGGCGGAATCGTGCTGCTGCTCTGGATCTACATCACGAATCTCGTGCTTGTGTTCGGTGCCGAGGTCGACGCCGAGATCGTGCGTCTACGTCAGCTCGACGCCGGCATCGCCGCCGAAGAAGTCATCCAGCTGCCACTGCGTGACACGACGCGCAACCTCGTGCTGGCCAGACAGCGAGCAGACGACGTGCGCGATGGCAAGACCATCCGCGACCGGGCGGTGTCGGTGGCAGAATCCGACCATGCCGAATTCGACCAATCCCAGCCTTGAAGACCCCGACCTCTACGAGAAGCTCGTCGACGAGGGCAACAGCAAGCAGAAGGCCGCCCGCATCAGCAACGCGGCCGCCGCGCGCGGGCGATCCGCCGTCGGCCACAAGGGCGGCAAATCGGGCGACTACGACGACTGGACAGTCGCCGACCTGCGCGGCAGAGCCAAGGAGATCGGCCTCACCGGCTACTCGAAGCTCACCAAGGCGAAGCTGATCGACGCGCTGAGGAACAGCTAGCTCGCGGCTTTCTTCGCAGCCGGCTTCTTGGCGGCGGCCGGCGCCTTCTTCTTCGACGCGGCACCGCGGCTCGACTCGACACTGCGGCGCAACGCCTCCATCAGGTCGAGCACCTCGCCGCCGTCCTCCTCCGACTGCTCGCCGAAGGTCTCCTCGGTGCTCACCGCATCGCCCTTCTTCAGCTTCGCGTCAATGAGCTGCCGCAGTTCGAGCTGGTAGTCGTCGCTGAACTTGCCCGGCGTGAAGTCGGACTCGAACGACTCGACCAGCGCGTGCGACATCTCCAGCTCCTTCGCCGACAATCGCACGCGCTCGTCGAGCGCCGGAAACTTCGCCTCACGCACCTCGTCGTCCCAGAGCAGCGACTGCAGCATCAGCACGTCGCCGCGCACCCGCAGGGCGCCCAGCCGGGTCTTCTGCCGCAGCGCGAAGTGCACGATCGCGGTGCGCTCGCTCTCCTCCAGGGTGCGCCGCAGCAGCGCGTAGGCCTTGTTCGATTTCGAATCGGGTTCGAGAAAGTAGCTGCGGTCGAACATGATCGGGTCGATCTGCTCGTTCGGCACGAACTCGACCACGTCGATCTCGCGGCTGCGTTCCTGGGGCAGCGAGTGCAGGTCGTCGGCACTGAGCACCACGGTGCGTTCGCCGTCGTCGTAGGCCTTGTCGATGTGATCGAAGTCGATGATCTTGCCGCAGATCTCGCAGCGTCGCTGATAGCGGATGCGCCCGCCGTCTTTGTCGTGCACCTGGTGCAACGCGATGTCGTGGTCCTCGGTGGCGCTGTAGACCTTCACCGGCACGTTGACGAGGCCGAACGTGATCGCGCCCTTCCATATTGCTCTCATGTAGACAGTGAACACATCTGCGCGCGACGGGGCAATGCCTATCGCCCGGCTTGGCGCGCGACCACGATGGTCGTATGGCAACCAGCACCGCAGAAGACCAGACCGTCTCCGTCGACGGCCACCGCCTCAAGCTCACCAATCTCGACAAGGTGCTCTACCCCGCGACCGGCACCACCAAGCGCGACGTCATCGACTACTACGCGCGAATCGCCGAGGTATTCATCCCCCACGCCGCGAACCGTCCCGCCACACGCAAGCGCTGGGTGCACGGGGTCGGCACCGCGGATGACCCGGGGCAGGTGTTCTTCCAGAAGAACCTCGACGACTCGACGCCGAGCTGGGTGAAGCGCCGCGCGATCGCGCACAAGGAGCGCACCAACGAGTACCCGTTAGTCAACGACCTCGCCACCCTCACCTGGCTCGCCCAGATCGCGGCGCTCGAGATCCACGTTCCGCAGTGGCAGTTCGGCCGCACCGGCACGCAGAAGAACCCCGACCGGCTCGTGCTCGACCTCGACCCCGGGCCCGGTGTCGGTCTCGCCGAGTGCGCAGAGGTGGCCCGCTACGCCCGCGAGATCCTGGCCGGCATGGGACTCGACCCGTTGCCGGTCACGAGCGGCAGTAAGGGGATCCATCTCTACGCGGCGCTTGACGGCAAGCAGTCGAGCGACGAGGTCGCGACGGTCGCCCACGAACTCGCGAGGGCGTTGGAAGCCGACCATCCCGACCTCGTCGTCAGCGACATGAAGAAGAGCCTCCGCGACGGGCGCGTGCTCGTCGATTGGAGCCAGAACAACGGCAACAAGACCACGATCACGCCGTATTCGCTGCGCGGGCGGGAGCGGCCGACCGTCGCCGCCCCGCGCACCTGGCGCGAGCTCGCGAGCAAGAGCTTCGCCCAACTCGAGTACACCGAGGTGCTGGCCCGCGTCGAGAAGCGCGGCGATCCGCTCGCCGGGCTGACCGCCGGACACCTGGCGTCGCTCGAGCCGACTCCCGAGCGCATGGCCGGTTTCGAGCCCGCCGGCACCGACCGGCTCGAGAAGTACCGCAGCATGCGCGACGGCTCGAAGACCCCCGAGCCCGTGCCGGCCGAGCCGGCGCCGGACAGCGACGGCTTCTCGTTCGTCATCCAAGAGCACCACGCGCGCCGGCTGCACTACGACTTCCGGCTCGAACACGACGGCGTGCTGGTCAGCTGGGCGCTTCCGAAGGGTGTGCCGACCGACTCGAGGACGAACCACCTGGCCGTGCAGACCGAGGACCACCCGCTCGAGTACGGGAGCTTCGAGGGGCGCATCCCGACCGGCGAGTACGGGGCTGGCGAGGTCAGCATCTGGGACGCCGGCAGCTACGAGCTCGAGAAGTGGCGCGACGGCGAGGAGGTGATCGTGGTGCTGCACGGAGAGAAGCACGGCACCCACCGCTACGCGCTGATCCACTCCGGCGGCGAGGGCCGGGCCGAGAACAACTGGCTGATCCACCTGATGAAGGAACAGCCCGGCCAGAGTGCGAATGCGCAGACGGATGCCGCGGCGCCCGCCTCACGAAAGAAGGCGTCGCCGCGCACCGACGCGAAGCCCCCGTCGCCGATGCTCGCCACCCTGGGCAGCGCGACCGAGGCGGCGTTCGACGACGAGGGCGACTGGGCGTTCGAGATGAAGTGGGACGGCGTGCGCGCGATCGCCCAGGTGCGCGGCGACGGCGCCGAACGCGAGCTGCGACTGTTCAGCCGCAACGGGGTCGACATCTCGGTGGGGTATCCCGAGCTCGAAGAGCTGCTGACAGCCGTCGATGGCGACGTGGTGCTCGACGGCGAGATCGTCGCGCTCGACAAGGCCGGACGCCCCGACTTCTCACTGCTGCAGGGCCGGATGCACCTGCGCAAGAAAGCCGACGTCGACAAGGCTGCCGCGAGCATCCCGGCCAGGTTCATGGTCTTCGACATCCTCGAGAAAGACGGCGAGAGCCTGATGCGACACGAGTACGTCGACCGTCGCGAGGTGCTCGAGCAGACGGTCGATGCGAACGACACGATCCAGGTGCCGCCGGCGTTCGACGGCGACCTCGCAGCCGCGCTGGAGAGCAGTGCGAAGCTCGGTCTCGAAGGCGTGATGGCGAAGAAGCGTGACGGCCGTTACTCCCCCGGCGTGCGCTCGCGCACCTGGCTGAAGCTCAAGCATCACCGCGCCCAAGAGGTGGTGATCGTCGGCTGGCGCCCCGGACACGGCACCCGTGCCCGCCGGGTCGGCTCGTTGCTGATGGGGGTGCCCGAGGGCGACGGCATCCGCTATGTGGGCCGCGTCGGCACCGGCTTCGACGAACGCGCACTCGACGAGATGCTGCCCCGGCTGAAGAAGCTCGCCCGCAAGACGAGCGCGGTCGACGACGTACCGACCGCCGACGCGCGCGACGCGGTGTGGGTGAGCCCGAAACTGGTCGGCGAAGTGGAGTTCGCCGAGTGGACGCCGACCCGGCGGCTGCGGCAACCGAGCTGGCGCGGTTGGCGGCCTGACAAGCAGCCGGGCGATGTCACCGTCGAGGCCGATGTCAAGGCGCAGGGCTGATCGCGGCCTCGATGGCTCCTGACAGCTTTGCTGATTAGGGTGGGAGCATGAAGCGCAAACTCCTCCTCCTGACCGGCCTCGGCATCGGCTACGTGGTCGGCGCACGCGCCGGCCGCGAGAAGTACGACAGGCTCAAGGCGACCGCAGAGCACTACTGGCAAGACCCGCGGGTGACCAAGGTGCGAGGTGACGTCGAGGATTTCGCCCGCACGCAGGCGCCGATCATCCGCGACCGCGCTGAGGCCGTGGCCAAGGACGTAGCGTCGAAGACCGCGGCCACCGCCAAGGATGTCGCGTCCAAGACCAGCGCCACCGCGAAGGACGTCGCCTCCAAAACCAGCGCCACGGCCAAGGACATCGCCGACAAGACCTCGTCCACAGCGAAGGATGTCGCGTCGAAGACCACGACGACCGCGAAGGACCTCGCCGACAAGACCAGCGCTACGGCCAAGGACCTTGCCGACAAGACCAGTGCGACCGCGAAGGATGTCGCGGGCCGGGTCAGCGAAGCCGCCGACGACGTCAAGGGCCAGGTCGTGAAGACCGCCAACGACATCAAGGACCGCTCGGAAGACGCCGTCGAACGCGTCACCCTCACGGTCGGCGAGGCCCGCGACCGCGCGCTCGAGCTCGACGACGACGAAGAAGACGACGTGGCGCCCGGCGGCGAGACCGCTAAGAACTAAGACCTAGGGCGCCGGCGGGCTCACCGTCTCGGTCGCCCGCGGTTCGGGGCCGTCGGCCTCGACGTCGATCGTCGTGATCGCCGAGGTCGTGGGCACCATGCCACTGAGCCGCTCCGGCGACAGCACACGCTGCACGTCAGCCTGGGTCATCAGACCCGCGGAGACGACGAGCTCGGCGATCGAGGCGTTGGTCGTGAGCGCCGTGTGCGCGAGGTTCGCGGATGCCGCGTACCCGATGAACGGCGTGAGCGCGGTGACCACACCCACCGACGACTCCACCTGCTGGGCGAGCTTGCCGATGTTCGGGGTGATGCCGTCAATGCAGTTGACACGCAGGGTGTAGCAGGCCTTCGTCATCCAGGCGAGGGACTGCAGGATCGAGTGGGCGATCACCGGCTCGAAGGCGTTGAGCTGCAGTTGCCCCGCCTCCGCCGCGGCCGTCACCGTGGCATCCGCACCGATCACGCTGAAGGCGACCTGGTTGACGACCTCGGGAATGACCGGGTTCACCTTCCCCGGCATGATCGACGAGCCGGCCTGTCGCGGCGGCAGGTTGATCTCGCCGATGCCGGCCTGTGGACCCGAGCTGAGCAGCCGCAGGTCGTTGCAGATCTTCGACAGCTTGACGGCGGCGCGCTTGAGCGTTCCGCTCACCGTCATGAAGATGCCCGCGTCGCTCGTGGCCTCGATGAGGTCGGGCGCGGTCTCCATCGGGATGCCGGTGACTGCGATGAGCTGCTCGCGCACGGCGTCGGCGTAGCGCGAGTCGGCGGTGATGCCGGTGCCGATCGCGGTGGCCCCCATGTTGATCTCATTGAGCCACTTGATGGTCTCGCCGAGCCGGTCGTAGTCTTCGGCGAGGGTGTGCGCGAACCCGCGGAACTCCTGGCCGAGCGTCATCGGCACTGCGTCCTGCAGCTGGGTGCGGCCCACCTTGAGGATCTCGTTGAACTCGATCCCCTTGCGGTTGAACGACCCGGCGAGCAGCCGGTGCTCGGCGAGCAGTCTCTTGATGCCGAAGACCATGGCGAGCTTGATCGCCGTCGGGTAGACGTCGTTGGTGCTCTGGCTGCGGTTGACGTCGTCGATCGGGTGCAGGTGGGCGTAGTCGCCGCGCTCGTACCCCATCAGTTCGAGGCCGCGGTTCGCGATCACCTCGTTGGTGTTCATGTTGGTGCTCGTACCCGCACCACCCTGGATGACGCCGACGCAGAACTCGCGGTGCAGATCGCCCGCGACGATCTCCTCGCAGACGCGTTCGATCACGTCGGCCTTCTCCTGCGAGAGCACACCGATCTGCGCGTTGGCGCGGGCCGCGGCCTGCTTCACCCGGGCGAGCGCGCGGATGAGGTCGGGGTAGTTCGCGATCGCGCGACGCGTGATCGGAAAGTTGTCGAGAGCGCGTGCGGTGTGGATGCCCCAATAGGCCTTTGCGGGGATCTCGAGCGACCCTAGCGAGTCGGTTTCGGTGCGGGTGGCTGGCTGGGCGTCGAGCGTCATCGATCAATCTCCTCTGACTGTCGTATCCACAGTACTGTGACCGGTCGCCGGTGAACGCAAAACGACCGCGCGGTGAACGTCGTCCCACCGGCATCGCGAGACCACGAAATCGCCGCCGGAAAGCCGATCGCACCCCCGGGTTTGGGGGTGCGTCGGCAAGGTGAGAAATGATGCGTTTAGGGTTGCCCGTTACCTATACTCGGGGAGAAGTCGGAAGAATTGCTTCCGAAAAGGGGAACGACAACGTGGCTCAAGACGATCTGTTCGGTGCGCCCGCGGGCTGGTATCCAGACCCGCTCGGGCTGCCGCAACTGCGCTGGTGGAACAACCATGCCTGGACGGAGCAGACCTCTGCGGCCCGCCAGCCCATGGTTATGCAGGACACCAAGTTCGCCTGGGCCGACGACGAGCTTCCGACCCGCCGCGAAGAGCGCGAACGCGAGCGCCAGCGCGACGAGCGCGGCCCCACCAAGCCGGTTCAGCCCACGGCGGCCACCCTCCGCGAGCTCGAACCGCCCCGCGCGTTCACCAAGGTTGACGACAGCGCGACCCCGAGCTACCAGCAGGACGACGCCGCAAGCGGCTCGTTCAGCACAGGGTCGTTCAGCACAGGGTCGTTCCCGTACCGCGCGGAGCCGGAGCAGCCGCGGCAGGCGGCGTCGGGTGTGCCCTCCTTCGACTCGCTCTTCGATGCTCCCGCCGACGCACAGCCTCAGCCGCAGTACGAAACGCGCCGGTCGGCGGCCCGCGCCGCGAACGAGCGTGCCGCCGGTGAACGCGCTTCGAACGAGCGGGGCCCGGCCGCGACATCCGGCAACCCGCTCGTCAGCACCGCGCCCGTCTGGATCATCGCGATGGTCCCGCTCTTCCAGCTCGTGCTCAGCCTTCTTCTGCTCACCGCTCTCGGCATGGGCAGCAACGCGGCCGTCTTCATCGGCATCCTCACCGTGCCGTACCTGATCGTGATCGCGCTCGCATTCGCCGACTCGCGAATGCTCAGGAAGCAGGGCGTCGAGCGTCCCGCGCACTGGGCCTGGGCCTTCCTCACCGCGCCCGTCTACCTTCTGGCCCGCGCCCGCGCGGTGATCCGCGAGTCGGGTCACGGCATCGGACCGGTGCTCGTCTGGTTCGGGCTCGGCGCACTGCACCTCGCGTCGGTCGTCGCCATCCCCGGCCTGCTCATCGCGATCCTGCCCGGCATCTTCACCGCACAGCTCGAAGCATCGGTGGAGGGCGACGCGCTGCTCATCAGCGGCGCGACCATGAGCGTCAGCTGTCCCGCGACTCCCCCCGTGATCTTCGGCGAGCAGACGATCTGCACGGCGTTGAGCTCGAGCGGCAAGAACTCCGAGGTGTCGGTGAGCCTCGAGCGCGCCAACGGCTGGATCGAATGGCAGGTGCTCGACTGGGGCGTCTGGGACATGGAACAGTAGAAGGAACACCGAGAACGATGAACGAAACGACGGCGCGCAAGCTTCTGCTTGCGCGCCGTTGTGTATCACGAGCGGCGGGGCCCCTAGCCCCCGCCGTGAACGAAAAGAGCGACCCCGCATAACCCGAGTCCGAAAGTGTAGTCACCCGAAATGACTGAAACTTCTCACGCACCGACCCAGACGCAGGCCCAGACCCCGATACCGGCAGGCTGGTACCCCGACCCCCGCGGCACCAAGCAGCGACGCTGGTGGGACGGCAACGCCTGGACCCACGCCCTCGAAGCGCCACCCGAGCCGGTAGCGCCCGCGACGCCCGCCTACGCCAACCTCCCGGGGCCCGGCACCCCCGCCTACGCGAACCTAACCGGCCCGGCGATGCGCGCTCCCTCGCCCACCGCTCCGACCGTGCGGCGCGCGCTCGACCCCGAGGCGAACGCCGAACCGGAACAGCAGCCGCTGCCGAGCCGCCGCCAACTGCGTGAAGCCGCCGCGGCCCTCGAGCTGCAGCGCCAGCTCACCGAACCCAAGGCCCCGTCGCCGGTCTACGCGATGGGACCGGCCGTCTCGCAGACGTTCGCCCCCGTCGACGCGGCACCGGCACGCGCGGCGACGACGTTCACCCCCGCCGCGGCGCCCGCTGCCGCGCCAGCGCAGGCGACGGAAACGGGTATCGCAACCGCGGCCCCGTCCACGCCGACAGCGCCCGCGATCGCACCGGCCGCCGTTGCCGTGGCATTACCGGTCACCGCGCCCGCCGCCGTTCCCGTGGCGCTGCCGATCACGGCGCCCGTCGCCGGGTCCGCCGTGTCGAACCCGGTGCTGTCGTCGGGCCCCGCCTACCAGCCGTTCGGACTCGCCCCGAAGATCACCACCGGCCTGGTGGAGGCCCCGACGAGCGTCAACACCCCGTCGGTCTGGCTCATCACGGTGCTGCCGGCGGTGGCGCTCGGCATCGCCTCCGCGCTCATCGCCTTCGCGCCCGAGTTCTACACGCCGTTCACGCAGGGCGCGCTCGCGTTCGTGCTCGCGGTCGCCGCGGTGGCCCTCGCTGTGAACGACCGCAGACAGCTCACGCTGCGCTCGCACCAGGCGACCGCGTCACCGGCGTGGATCCTGCTCACACCGCTCGCCTACCTCGTCGCCCGCGCGTCAAACACCAAGAAACAGGCCGGTCGCGGCTGGGCCCCGGCGCTCGTGTTCCTGCTGCTGGCCGCCGGCGCCACCACGCTCGTCTACTTCTCGGGCCTGCCGATCGAGACGTTCGTGGTGGCGTAGCCGCCGATCGGCTCTAGTCGTCGAGCGCGTCGCGCAGCAGGCTCATCAGGGCCTGCAGCTGGATGTTCGACTCGGCCGTGATCTCCTCGTCGGAACCGTCGAGAGCACGCGCGGCGAGACCGGCCTTCGAGTCGATCAGCTCGGCGATGCGCGCGTCGATCGTGTGCGCGGCGATGATGCGCCACGCGGTGACGGGCAGCGCCTGGCCGATGCGGTGCACACGGTCGATCGCCTGGGTCTGCTCGGCGCTCGTCCAGCTGAGCTCGGCCAGCACGACGTTCGACGCGGCCTGCAGGTTGAGGCCGACGCCCGCGGCGGTGAGCGAGGCGACGACGACCGAGACCTCTGGGTCGTTCGAGAACGCGTCGATCGCGGCCTGACGAGCCTTGGGCGACTGGTCTCCGCGGATCGAGACGCTGGTGAGCCCCACCTTCTGGAAGTGTGCCTCCGCGGCATCCATCACATCGATGTGTTTGGCGAAGAAGACGACCTTCCCCACGTTGCGGGCCAGCTGCGCCGTGTAGTCGGCGGCGAGGCCGGCCTTGGCCTGGCCGATCTTGCGCACCATGGTGAAGACGTTGTCGCCGGTCTTGGCGCCCTTCGACTCCTCGAGCTCGGCGTGCGCGACGACGCGAATGAGGTCGTCGACCTCGGCGTCGGGCTTGAGCGCTCGCACCCGGTTGTAGGTGGTCATCAGGCGTGCCACGAGGGCGGCCTCGGCGGCACGGATGGTGCGGCCCAGGTCGTCGTCGAGTTCGACCGGGATGTCGGCGACACGGCGCGCGGGGATATCGGCCGCGACATCCACCTTCTTGCGACGCACGATACCCATGTCGATCACGGCCTGGCGCGCCTCGGGGAAGAATCCGAAGTCAGCCGGCGTGAGGCCGGTGTCTTCGAGCTTGTCCATCAGCGGCGAGAGCGGCTTCTTGTCGTCGATCCAGCCGAGGAACTGCCAGATGGCGCGGAAGTCGTCGATGTCGTTGATGAGCGGCGTACCGGTGAGCGCCATCATCAGCGCGCGCGGCTGGGCGGCGCGGATGCTGCGGCTGAGCGCCAGCACGTTCTTGCTGCGCTCGCTCTTCAGGTTCTTGATGAAGTGCGCCTCGTCGACGACCATGCCCTTGAAGCCGAAGCGGCTGAGCCAGCCGACGTGCCGGTCGAGCACCTCGTAGTTCACGATGACGACGTCGCTGAACGCGTCGACGTCTTTGCCGTCACCGTGCACGACGGTCGCGGTGCGTGACGGGGTCCAGAGTTCGACCTCGCGGGCCCAGTTGGTCTTGACGACGTTGGGAACGACGACGAGCAGCGGGTAGGAGTTCGAGACGGATGCGGCCAGCAGGGCCTGTGCGGTCTTCCCGAGACCGGGCTCGTCTGCGAGCAGGAAGGTGCGGTGGCCGGCCCTGACCTCTTCGACGAAGCGGGCCTGGTGGCGCATGAGTTCGGTGCCACCCGGGGTCGTGAGGCTCTTCGCCTCTGGCAGCTGCATGCTCGCGGCTCCCCCGCCGGCGCCGTACTCGAACGCGCGGAAGAGCGGCTCGATGAGCTCCCAGTTGGCGAGGCGGTTGACCTGCACCGGCTTCGGCTGCAGTGCGCTGAAGTCGGGAGCGAGGAACGGGTTCGACATCTGCATCTGACGCACCGACTGCGGCACGACCTGCTTCTCGACTGTCTTATCGACCGGCTTCGGCTCGGTGGTGATGATGAGTTCGTCGGGGCTGAGCTCGACTCCGGCCGCGAGCAGCAGGTCGCGGCGCAGCGCCTTCGCCGCGGCGGTGACCGGGGCGTCCTCGGCGAGCATAGCGATCAGGCTGGTGTCGCGGGCCGCGGTCTTGGCCAGGATGCCGGCGAGGCCGTCGAGCCGCTTCTGCTCGTTCGAACGCTCGGCCTCGGTGAGGGCCGGGTCTTTCTTGACGCGGGCGCGCTCCTCGCGCAGCAACAGCGCCGCGACCTGGAACCTGGCGCGGTTGGCCGGCTTGAGCGGGCCCTTCTGCACGGCCGTCTCGACCTCGCGCGCGGCGCGGGCGAGCACCGGGATCACGCCGGCGTCGTCGCCTCCGCGCGCTCGGCGCTGCTGGGTGCCGCGTCTGGCCGACGAACCGGATGATCCGTTGGAGCCTGACGACTGGGTGCTGCTTTGGCGCCGTTGGCGCTGGCCCTGTTCGGCCATTGTTCTCCTCGTGCTGTCTTTTCCCGGGGGATCGGCCTGCGCCGGTACCGCTGGCAAAGCTCGCTGCTCTGGACGTGGTGCAAAGGCAGTCACCGCGGAGAATAGCCGGATGACGGCGCCCGTTCGAGTGATCCAGACCCAGTCGCGAGGCGACTGGTGGGTTCGAGGTGCGTTACGCCCATTCTAGACGATCTGCGCACGACTCCCGGTAATCAACGCCGATTACGGTCTTCGGGGTTGCGGATCTTGATCAGGATGCCCGCTGCGATGAACACGAGGGCGGCGACGTACTGCGCTCCGAGCTGCACATCGTCGTCGAGCTCGACCGGGAAGATCGGGTTCCAGAGCAGTGCGATCGGGCCGAGCCCGATGATCCACCACCACTGCTTGGCCTGCCAGGCGAAGACGCTCACTATGAGGGCGAGGATGCAGACGGCGAAGCGGATGATCGTGAACGCATCGCCTCCGATGAGGGCGATGCCTGCGAGGAGCACGAGCGCTCCGAGGATCCCGGGTGCGAGCGCGGTGCGGCGGAACTGTGGAGTGGGGTACGAGGCGCTCATTTCGCACTCAGCTTAGCCGCCCGAGTAACTACGTAATTATGCGACTCGCAAGCCGCAGTTCACCTGCCGTCCAGCAATTGTCTGGTGGAATGGAACCCATGAGCCTCCGAACGGCAGAGTATCCGCGGCCGGACCATTTCATCCTCCACCTCAGCGACACGCACTTCGTGGCCGAGGGGCCGCTTTACGGATCGGTGGAGAGCGAGCGCAATCTGCGTCAGCTCTTCGACGAGCTGGAGGCGTCCGGCGGCAGGCCGGAGGCCATCGTCATCACCGGGGACCTCGCCGACAAGGGCGAACCCGCCGCCTACGAGCAGCTGCACGCGATCGTCGATCCCGCTGCCGCCCGCCTCGGCGCGCAGGTCATCTGGGTGATGGGCAATCACGACGAGCGCGGCGCGTTCCGCGACGGCCTGCTCGATCAGGCCCACCTCGGTGCCGAACAGAAGACCGCTCCGGTCGACCGCGTGTACAACGTGAACGGTCTGCGCATCATCTCCCTCGACTCCACCGTGCCCGGCCACCACTACGGCGAGATCTCCAGCGCCCAGCTCGACTGGCTCGCCGAAGAGCTCAGCGTTCCGTCGCGCGACGGCACGATCCTCGCGCTGCACCACCCGCCGGTGCCGAGCGTGCTCGACCTCGCCGTGCTCGTCGAACTGCGCGACCAGCAGGGTCTCGCCGAGGTGCTGCAGGGCTCCGACGTGCGCAGCATCATCGCCGGACACCTGCACTACTCGTCGACCGCGTCGTTCGCGGGCATCCCCGTGTCTGTGGCCTCGGCCACCTGCTACACCCAAGACCTCAACGTGCCCGTCGGCGGCACCCGCGCCCGCAACGGCGCGCAGGCGTTCAACCTCGTGCACGTCTTCGAGGACACCGTGCTGCACTCGGTGGTGCCGCTCGGTGCCTACGCACCGGTCAGCTACGTCAGCGCCGCAGAGACCGCCGCCGTTCTGCGCCGCGAGGGTGTGCGCATCGCTCCGTCGACGCTGACCTCGGTCGACGAAGAGACCGTGCTCACGGTACCGATCGACATCATCCGCGCGGTCGAGCTCGAAAAGATCGAGCTGGAGAATCTGCCGGCCGCGAAGTAACGGGCGTCTCCACGCGGGGGCGGTTAGACCGCCTGGCTGCCGATCTCCTGCGCCTTCCGCTCCCACGGCGCGACGATCGGGAAGTACTTGTTGAGGAACGCCTTGACGGCGTCGGCGCGCACCTCGCCGTCGACCTCGGGGAAGCTGCCGTCGTTGAGGCAGAACATGTCGAACGAGCGCTTCTTGATCAGGCCGTCCATCATTTTGAGACCCGCGCGCGTCGTGGTGTCGACGTACTTCACCCTCGCGTCGGTCTGCGCGACCGCGCGGCCGGTGACGAGCGCGTAGTAGTGGTACAGCGAGTTGGTGACCGAGATGTCGGCGCGGTTGCGGAACGCGTTTGCGGCGGTGCGGGCGAACTCCTCGGGGAACTCGCGCTCCAGCTCGGCGAGCACGCTCTTGCGCAGCGGTGCCGCCGAGTGCTCGAGGTGACGCGTGATGGTGATGCCGAACCGGTCGAACAGCACGTTGCGGTTGACGCGGGCGGCGTTCTCGAAGCCGCTGCGCTCGGGGGCGCTGGTTCCGAGTCCGATGCGGGTCTCCGCCTCGATGAAGCGGGTGATGCCGCCCGGGGAGAAGAACATGTCGGGGGTGACCGGACGACCGAAGAACATGTCGTCGTTCGAGTAGAGGAAGTGCTCGGCGAGCCCCGGGATGTGATGCAGCTGGCTCTCGACGGCCTGCGAGTTGTGCGTCGGCAGCACCGACGGGTCGACGAAGAACTCCTCGCTGCGCACGACGGTGACCTTGGGGTGGTCGGCGAGCCAGTGCGGCATGGGCGAGTCGGTCGCGATGAAGATGCGGCGGATCCACGGCGCGTAGACGTAGACCGAGCGCAACGCGTAGCGCAGCTCGTCGATCTGGCGGAAGCGCGCCTCGTGGTCGTCGCCCTCGCCGACCACGTAGCTCTGCATACGCCGCGCACGGGCGCGCTGGAACTCGAGGTCGGTGCCGTCGACCCAGGAGAAGACGATGTCGATGTCGAACGTGATGTCGGAGGCGAGCCGGTTGAACATCGGCTCGGCGGTGCGCCAGGAGACGCCGTAGCGCTCGACGGTCGACTCGACCAGCTCGGAGCGCGGGATCACCGTGCGGGTGAGCGAGTTCTCGACGGGAGCGATGATCTCGGTCTCGGTGAACGACCAGAATTCGAGCTGGATGCCGGTCGAGGCGCCGTAGCGCAGCCGGCCGAGCGGCTCGACCCTGGGGCGGAAGAGGCGGAACACGCGCGCCTTGTCGTCTGCCGAGAGGCGTCCGTCGGCCACGAAGAGCGCCGGGCCGGCGTTCGGATGAACCGTCTTGGCGTAGAACGGCTCGGTCGCCATGGCGACGGCGAGGGCGTCCTGCAGCACGACGCGTTGCTTCCAGTCGACGGCGATGACGGGGCGTTCGTCGTTGCCGCGAACGAGCAGATACTCGAGCCCCGTGTCATCCAGAACCTTCTTGACGAACAGCAGGTCGTCGACCATCGATTCGTGCGGCGTGAGGTGGTCGTTGATCAGCGAGAGCTGTCCTTTGTGCAGTACGACATCGCTGCGTGACAGCGTGCGCGGCCACGACGAGGCGACCGCCGTGACGTCTGCGCGGCCGCTCATGGCGGCCTCAAGGTTTTTGCTCATCGGGCTACTGTAGTCGAGCAAACCGGGCACGCCATGAGGGCTTGTGAGTCGCCGTGCCCCCTAGAGTCGAGTCATGACGACGAGAAGCGCCGAAGACGAGCGTTCGGTGGCGCGGTTGCAGGCGCTCGTGCGCATCCCGACCGTGTCGCGCCTCGACGAATCGGAGACCGACTGGGCGCAGTTCGAGAGGTTCGTCGCAGCGCTACCGGGTCTCTATCCCGCGCTGCACTCCACGCTCGAGCGCGAGCTGGTCGCCGGGCACTCGATGCTGTACCGCTGGCCCGGCAGCGACCCGACCGGTGAGCCCACCGTATTGATGGCGCACTACGACGTGGTGCCGGCGACCGACGACGGCTGGATCCTTCCGCCGTTCTCGGCCGAGATCGTGCCGGGCGACGACGGCGACCTGGTCTGGGGACGCGGCACGCTCGACGACAAGGGTGCCTTGGTGAGCATCCTCGAGGCGGTCGAGACGCTGGTGTCGGCCGGCTTCCGCCCGCGCAACGACGTCTATCTGAGCTTCGGCCACAACGAGGAGACGACGGGAGGCGGAGCGACCGCGATCGTCGACGAGCTCGAGCGCCGCGGCATCCGCCCCGCTCTTGTGCTCGACGAGGGCGGCGCCGTCGTCGAGGGGATCTTCCCTGGCGTCGCCAAACCGAGCGCGGTGATCGGCGTGAGCGAGAAGGGAATCACCTCGCTGACCCTCGCGGTGCAGCAGCTCGGCGGGCACGCGTCGACTCCCCCGCGCCTGACCGCGACCGCGCGGCTCGCCCGCGCGATCGTGCGGCTGAACGCGAAGCCGTTTCCTGCCCGCTTCTCGCCGACCAACCTCGAGATGATCTCCACCCTCGGTGCCCACGCCACCGGACCGCTGAAGTGGGTGTTCGGCAACCTGTGGCTCACCCGGCCGCTGCTGCTGCGACTGTTCGCCCGGCTCGGCGACGAGACCAACGCGATGGTGCGCACCACGCAGGCCGTGACCCAGTTGAGCGGCAGCCAGGCCGCCAACGCCCTCGCCGAGCGGGCGACGGCCACGGTGAACATCCGCATCGCCGTGGGCTCGTCGGTCGCCGAGGCGGTCGCCCACGTGCGGTCGGCGATCGCCGACGACGGGGTGCACATCGAGGTGCTGCATCCGTCGGAGCCCTCGCCCGTCTCGCCCACCACCGGGCCGGCCTGGGAGCTGCTCGCCCACACGATCGAGCAGACGTTCGACGGCGTGGTCGTGACCCCCTACATCCAGCTCGGTGCGAGCGACAGCCGGCACTTCACCCGCATCAGCGACCACGTCTACCGTTTCAGCCCGTTCGAGATGACGGCCGAGCAGCGCGGCACCCTGCACGCGGTGAACGAACGCATCGGCGTCGACACCTGGCTGCGCGGCGTGCGGTTCTACGGGCGGCTGCTCGGCGCGCTCTAGCGAGGTGGCGTCGGCAGGTCATCACGCCTGCGGCGACGCAGAACGAGGTACGCGGCGAGAGCGAGCGGTGCCGCGACGAGGCCGGCCCAGAGAAGCGGTGATGCGGCCGCACTCGAGGGTTCGGTAGCGGATGCGGATCGAGGGGCGGATGACACGGGGTCGCCGTCGCTCATGGTGATCTTCGGCGTCGGCGCGTCTGCCTCGGTAGCTGCTGTCGGCGCCGGTTCGGCGGCATCGACCGGTTCGGCACCGTCGGCAGGCTGGGCTGGGTCGGCAGGCTGGGCCGGGTTGGCAGGCTGGGCCGGCGGTGCCGCGGGTGCCGCCGGTGCGGGCGCGGCGGGCGCGGCGGGCGCGGCGGGTCGGGGCGCGGGCTGGGCGGCGACCGGCGCGGGTTGCGACGAGACGGCGGTGCCCGCGTACCGGGCGAAGACCTCGACGGCCCAGGTGGTTCCACCGACCGAGACGAAGGCGATGCCGACGTCGGTGAAGTCGCCGACCATGTTGGCGTAGTGGCCCGGAGAGGCGGTCCACCCCGCGTTCGTCGCTGACCCGTTCGGGAATCCGTTGGCGACGTTCTCGCCCCACCCGCTCCAACCCGCCGGGATCTGCGCGCCGGTGTTCGGGTTGTGCGACATGGCGCCCGCCGCGGCCATCTGGTTCGCCCAGCCGAGCGCGACCGAGTCGAGCGAGGCATTGCGCGCGAGTGCGGGCTTGCCGGCCGATGCGCGCGCGGCGTTGAGGCCCGAGTAGATGTCGTCGCTGTCGGCGGCCGCGGCAGGCAACGCGGTCGCCAGAACCATCGCGAGAGCGGCGATCAGGGTGCCGAGAACGGCGGCGACGGGGCGCCATGCGTTCGTGCGACTGATAGTGACCACCCATTCACGGTAGGCCAGCCGCGCCAGATTAAGTGGCTGACGGCGCTGTTGTGTTTTACTCGCCTGTTTTCGCCGACGCTGCCGTGTTCTTCTCGGCCTCGAGAACGATGCGCCTGGCCATCCCCGCGAAGATCACCCCGTGGAAGGGAAGGATGGAGAACCAGTAGAGGCGTCCGCCGAGACCCTTCGGGAAGAACACAGCGCGTTGCCGGTACAGCGACCCCGGTGCATCCGCCCCGCCCTCGTCTGTATTGGGTGTCACGGTGAGCTCCAGCCAGGCAGGACCCGGCACGCGCATCTCGGCGCGGAGGCGCAGGAAGCGGCCGCGGTCGAGCTCTTCGACCCGCCACCAGTCGAGGGCCTCGCCGATTCCCAGCCGGCTCGCGTTGCGGCGTCCGCGACGCAGGCCGACTCCCCCTACGAGCTTGTCGGCCCAGCCGCGGGCCGCCCAGGCGAGCGGGAACGAGTACCAGCCGTTCTCGCCGCCGATCCCCTCGACGACGCGCCAGAGCTCGGCCGGGGTCGCGCTCGTGTGCTTCTCGCGCAGGTCGGTGAAGACGGTGTGCCCCGACCACTGCGGGTCGCTCGGCAGCGGGTCGCTCGGGGCGCCGAACACCGACGAGTCCTGCCAGCTGGTCTCGACCTCACCGGCGCGTTCCTTGCCGAGGGCGAGGCTCACCGACCGGCGGTATCCGGTCAGGCCGCCCTCGGGTTGCGGGATGTAGTCGTCGATGTCGTTCTCGCGCACAACGCAGTCGTACTGCAGCGAGGCAATGATCGGCACGGCCAGTGCGCGCGGGATCGGCGTGACGAGGTTGACCCATTGCGAGGCGAGCCACGGCGTGAACACCGGCAGCGACGCGATCGGGCGCTGCTTGAGCCCCGCCTCGAGCGCGTACCCGTTCATCATCTGGCCGTAGCGCAGAACGTCGGGGCCGCCGATGTCGAAGGTGCGGTTGACCTCGGTCGGCAGCTCGGCCGCCGCGACGAGGTAGTACAGCACGTCGCGGATGGCGATCGGCTGGATGAAGTTGCGCACCCACTTCGGCGCGGGCATGTAGGGCAGCACGTCGGTGAGGTGGCGCACCATCTCGAACGACGCGGAACCCGAGCCGATCACGGTTCCGGCCTGCAGGGCGGCCGTGGGCACACCCGAGTCCATCAGGATGCGGCCGACCTCGGCACGCGACCGCAGGTGCGGGCTGAGCGGGCCGTCGGGGTGCAGCCCGCCGAGGTAGACGATGCGCGAGACACCGGCGTTCCTCGCGGCGGTCGCGACCGTGGTCGCCGCGAGCGACTCACTCGACTCGAAATCGCCGCCCGCGCCCATCGCGTGAACGAGGTAGTAGAGCACGTCGACATCGGCCACGGCCGCCTCGACCTCGCTCTCGACGGTGAGGTCGGCCTTCACGATCTCGACCCGGTCGGCCCAGGGGTAGTCGCGCAGCCGCTGCGGATTGCGCACCGCGACGCGCACGTCGTATCCGGCGTCGAGCAGGCGCGGCACGAGCCGTCCGCCCACGTAGCCGCTTGCCCCGGTCACCAGTATTCGCTTAGCCATCCGCCCACGCTACGCGCGCCGTCTGGGAAAAGTTCCCCATCGCGCTCGCCGATAGAATGTGCTGTATGACGACGACGACTGTGACCGGCGAAACGACGACCAGGGACCTCGCCCTCGCGATCGACATCGGCGGCACCAAGGCGGAGGCGGCGCTCGTCGACTCGAACGGTGTGGTCGTCGCCGGCAGCAGATTCCGCCGCCCCACCGGTGCCGGTTCAACCTCCGACCAGCTGGCTGACGCCGTGCGTTCCGTGCTCTCCGACGCGCTGGCCGCCCGCGCCCCCGGCACGACGCTGCTCGGCGTCGGCGTGGGTTCGGCCGGTCCGATCACCGTCGCCCAGGGTCTCGTCTCCCCGCTTAATCTCGGCGTCTGGCGCGACTTCCCGCTGCGCCAGCTCGTCATCGACTCGGTACCGGCGATGCCCGTGACCATGCGCATGGACGGCGAGTGCATCACCCTCGCCGAGCACTGGGTCGGCGCCGCCGTCGGCCACGACAACGTGATGGGCATGATCGTCTCCACCGGCATCGGCGGCGGGCTCATCCTCGAGGGATCGGCGATCGCGGGACCCACCGGCAACGCCGGCCACATCGGCCACGTCGAGGTGGGCGGGTTCGACGACCCGTGCCTCTGCGGCGGCATCGGTTGTGTCGAGGCGATCGCCTCCGGCCCGAAGACCGTGGCGTGGGCCAACCGCCAGGGCTGGGTCGGCTCGACCGGCGAAGACCTCGCCGCCGCCTACGCCGCCGGCGACCCGCTCGCGATCGCCGCGGTCGAGCGCTCGGGGCGCGCCATCGGCCAGGCCATCGCCTCGGCGACCGCGCTCGACGACCTCGACATCGTCGCGATCGGTGGCGGTTTCTCGCGCGTGACGCCCGACCTCTTCCGGTTCATCCGCGAGGCCATCGCGAAGCGCGTCGCGTTCGGGTTCGTCACCAAGGTGAAGGTCGTGCCGTCGTCGCTCTCCGACGCCGGCCCGCTCATCGGATCGGCCGCGCTCATCCACCGCGCGGAGATGATCTCCTAGGGACTACGCGTCAGTTGACGGCGCGGCGTCTCAGCTGGTCTTCGACGAATCCCGGACGGCCGAGCACGACCGCGCCGTAGAGTCCGACGAGCGAGATGACGAGCAGGAACGTCAGCGGCAGGGTCCAGCCGCCGGTCGCGTCGTGCAGCACACCGACGAGCAGCGGCCCGAAGGCGCCGACGGTGTAGCCGATGCCCTGCGCGAACCCGCTGAGCGCGACCGCGCCGGTGTGCGTGCGGGTGCGCTTGTTGATGAGCACGAGGCAGATCGGGAAAAGGATCGGGCCGGCACCGGCGAGCAGCACCCAGAGCACCGTGAGGGTGCCGGGCACCAGGAGCAGGCCGAGGTAGCCCGCGACGAAGAAGAACACGCCGAGAACGATGAGCCAGGCCGGGCTGCGCAGCCGGCTGACCAGGATCGGGGCGACGATCGAGGCCGGGAGACCGGCGATCGCGTAGACGGCGAGCAGGTTGCCGCTCACGGCCGGGCTGACGCCGACGAGGTCGACGAGGATTTGCGGCAGCCAGGCGAACGCCGAGTAGGCGCTGATCGTCGAGACGGAGAACGTGACCGCGATGGCCACGGCGACGGGTGACCGCCAGAGCCGGCCCTCGAGGGCCGCATCCGGAATCTCGGGTTCCGTCGACTCGTCGAGCAGGGCCGCCGCACGGTCGCGGCGGTGGTTCGCCAGCAGCATGATCCACGGCACGATGGCGATGCCGGCAACGGCGGCCCAGATCGCGAGCGAGAAACGCCAGCCGAGCGCCTCGCTCACCGGCACGGCGAGCACCGAGGGCAGCGCCGTGCTGACCGCCATCAGCGTCGCATAGGTCGAGGTGACGAAGCCGACGCGGTCGGGGAAGTAGTGTTTGACGACCGGCGGCAGCATCACATTGCAGACGCCGATACCGAGCAACGCGATCGCGCTGCCGATGAGGAGCATGGGGAACGATGCGGATGCGGCCCGCAGTATGTGCCCAAGGACCATCAGCCCGACAGCGACCACGACCGCGCCCTCGAGGCCGAGCCTGCGCGAGACGAACGGACCGATGAAGCCGGAGACGGCGAAGAAGATCGGCGGCAGCATCCCGATGAGACCGATCGAGACGCTGGAGAGCGGGATGTCGACGTTGATCTCGTCGATGATCGGCGAGATCGCCGCGACCGCGGTGCGCAGGCTCAGGGCGACGAAGAGGATGCCGACGAGGGCGAGCGAACGCCCCGCCCACAGGGGAAGACGGGTCGGTTCGGGCACCCGCTCAACACTACGCCGCCCCGCGCCGCAATGGGCGCCGTGCGGCCACGCGCTACAGTGGGTGCCGATGAGCGATCTGCCGAAGTATCTGCCGCTGAGCCAGCGCCCGCGCCGCGACGAGAGCGGCGTCTCGAGCGACTGGAGCGGGCGCGTCTCCGCGGTGCTCACCAGCCTGGCGGCGCTCGTCGACGACCTGACGCCCGACGCGCAGGCGGCCGTGCACGACGACCTCGCCCGGCTGGTCTGGGCGCTGCGAGCCAACCGGCGCGAACGGTTCGTCGCGCGGATGCGGCGTCACGAGCCGCTCGCCGAGTCGGTGGACCTCGTCGGCGACCTACGCGCGCTCGCCGCGCTCGCCCGCCGACGGCCGCTCGGCGACCTCGCCCGCTCGGTGGTCACGGCGCTCGACGTGGCACAGGCCGCCGGCACGACCGTCGATATCGACCCGGTGTCGCTCGGTGCCGTGGCTGTCGCGCGCGCCCTGAACGCGCCGCTGCCGATCCGCGCCGTGCTCTCGGGCGTGACCCTCGTCGCGGGCGACGCCGACTGGGCGGTCGGCCACGGTCCGGAGACCCGTGCCGTGGGCGCGCAGATCGTGCTGTTCCTCTACGGGCGCGCCGGGCTGCCGGAGGTTGTGCCGGACCCGGAGACCTAGGACTCTTTTTTCTCCGGATAGCCCAGGATGACCCGCACCTTGCGCTCGTCGTCGGCGATCTGCTCGATGAGCGCCTCGATGGTGGAGTACTTGACCTGCCCGCGGATGAACTCGACGAACGCGACCTCGACGATCTTGCCGTAGAGGTCGATGGTCTCGTCGAGCAGGTGCGCCTCGACCTGCTTCTCGGGGACCCCGTCAAAGGTCGGGTTGTTGCCGATCGACACGGCGGAGCCGTAGCGCACACCGTCGGCCGTGAACCAGGCGGCGTAGACGCCGTCACCCGGGATGAAGCCCTCGTTGCGCGGCGACAGATTGGCGGTCGGGAAGCCGAGCGCGCGGCCGCGCTGGGCGCCCATGACCACCTCGCCGCGCACGGTCGGTTCATGCCCGAGCACCTGGGCGGCCTCGGCGACCCGTCCGGCCGCGAGCAGCTCGCGGATCCAGGTGGAGGAGGCGCGACGCTGGTGTTCCGAGCCGGCCTCGGGCTCGACGACGTCGTCGATCGCGTGCACGGCGAATCCGAGCCGGGCGCCGAACTCGCGCAGCGTGTCGACGGTGCCGCTGCCTTTGCTACCGAAGCGGAAGTCGGCCCCGACCATAACAACCTTCGCGTGCAGGGCGTCGACGAGGATGCGCTCGACGAACTCCTGCGGCGACTGCTCGCTGAACGCGCGGTCGAACGCGAGCATTAGTGTCGCATCGACCCCGGTACCGGCGAGCAGCTCGACCTTCTGCGCGTTGCTGACGAGCGGCGGCGGGCAGGCCTCGGGTCGCAGCAGCGCGAGCGGGTGGCGGTCGAACGTGACGATCGTCGCGGTGAGCGACTCGTGCGCAGCGACCTCGCGCAGTTCGGCGATGACGCGGCGGTGGCCGGCGTGCACACCGTCGAACTTGCCGATGGCGACCGCGCTCGGACCGAACCCGGCGGGGATCTCGCCGAGCGAAGAGAAGAAGCGCACGCTCACGCCCCCGCGGGGAATGCCGCGGGACGCGGGCGACGATGGTGGAGCCAGAGCATGCCGAGGATCGGCAGCACGAGCGGGACGAAGGCGTAGCCGGCACCGAAGCCCGACCAGACGGTCTTCGCCGGGAACAAGATGGGGTCGAAGATGCTCAGCAGGCCCACCACGAGCACCCCGAGCAGTTCGAACGAGATGGTAATCCACGCCACCCGGTACCAGGCGGCCCCCGGCGCGATGAGCGCGACCGTCGCGACAATGTAGACCACCGCGGCCAGCGCCGACAGCGAATAGGCGACTGGCGCCTTGTCGAAGTCGTCGAGCAGCTGGAAGACGGATCGACCGGTAGCCGCGAGGGCGAGCAGCGCGTAGACGGCGATGAGAACGCGTCCGATGCCGGTCGAACGTGAGGGAGTCGTGGTGGTCATTGTTCTTAGATTACGCGACCTGAACGAACCAGATTTGATACATGCGATAGAGCATCACGGCGACCGCGAGACTGGCGACGCCGAGAACGGCCGTGCTCCAGCGCGAGCGGTCGACGAGGCCCCAGACGATGGCGAGCGGCGGGATGAGTGCGGCCGTGACGAGGTAGACCCAGAATTCGAGCAGGCTGCCCGTCGCGGTGTTGCCGAACGCTGGCGCGAGCAGCGAGACGACGATCTGCGCGAGCAGCAGCACCTCGACCAGGGCGGTCGCGCCCATCGTAATGTCGGCGGGGCGCTTGCCCAGCAGCCCGAGGGCGAGGGCGAGCAGCCCGGCGACGAGGGCGACCACGATCTGCGCCCAAGTGAACCACTCGATCATTCGCCCGCTCCGCTCTCTGCGAGGACCTCGTCGGTCGGGAAGTTGACCAGCGCCTTGACGGTGCTGCCGTTCGCCTCGAGCAGCCCGACGAGGCGGCCGTCGGGGCCGAGGCCCGCGATCGGGCCGGACACGCCCTCGAGCTCGGCGACGGTGAGACGCTTGCCGTGCACGAGGTCGATCACGTCCTGGGTCTCGAGGGTGTGCGACGGGAACAGCGTCGTCGCGACGGATGCCGGGCTGAGCAGGGCGTCGTTCACGATCAGGTTCTCGAGGGTCGCGGCGTCGGCGACGTCGAACGGGCCAACCTTCGAGCGACGCAGCGCGGTGAGGTGGCCGCCGTTGCCGAGCGAGAGTCCGAGGTCGCGGGCGAGCGCGCGGATGTAGGTGCCGCTCGAGCACTCGACGCGCACGTCGAGGTCGATGATACCGGGCGTTCGGCGCGTATCGAGCAGCTCGAAGGCCGAGATGGTGACGGCGCGCGACTTGAGCTCGACATCCTCACCGGCGCGGGCGAGGGCGTAGGCGCGCTTCCCGTCGACTTTGATCGCGCTGAAGCTCGACGGCACCTGCTCGATGTCGCCGGTCAGCCGCGCGATACCGGCGGCGATCTGGTCGTCGTCGATCGTGGAGACATCGAGCGCTTCGCCGAGGGTGCCCTCCGCGTCATCCGTATCGCTCGCCTGACCGAGTCGGATCGTGGCGAAGTATTCCTTGCCGAGTCCGACGACGAAGGTGAGCAGCCGCGTCGAGCTGTTCATGCCGAGCACGAGCAGGCCGGTGGCCATCGGGTCGAGGGTTCCGGCGTGGCCGATCTTGCGGGTGCCCGCGAGCTTGCGGGTGCGCGCGACGACGTCGTGGCTCGTGATGCCCTGGGGCTTGTCGACGAGCAGGATGCCGCTGGCCGGGTTGGTGGGAGGTTTCATCGGTCGTTCTCTGGTCGGTTTCGTGTGTGGTCGACTCCCGCGGCGCCGAGCACCGCGTAGAGGTCGAGGGTGTCGGGGAAGGCCGCCTCGAGCAGCTCGCGCGCGGCCGGGTCCGAGTCGAAGTCGTCGATCATGCGGGTGCCGATCATGGTGTTGATGAGCATGCCGGTGGCGAGGAACTGCTGGGATTCGGCCGGCGAGAATCCCGCCTCGTCGCGCAGCACACCGTAGACCTCGAGCAGCCCCGACCGCGCATAGGCACCGATCACCGGGTCGCTGCCGAGCACAAAACCGTGCATCAGCGAGAGCAGCACGCCGCGATGGCGCAGCATACCGACGTAGGCGCCGCCGAGCCGACGCCCGAGGTGCACGTCGGAGTCGCGCACGATCTCGGCCCGGAACGCCGCGAGCAGGGCGGTGAGGGCACGACCGAGCACCTCGAGGAACAGTTTCTCCTTCGTGCCGAACATACGCACGACGTAGGGCTGGCTGACTCCGGCGGCGCGAGCCACCTGGGCGGTCGTCGAGCCGACGTAGCCGAATTCGCCGAAGACCCCGGTCGCCGCGGCGAGCACGAGCTCGCGCCGGTCGCCCTGGCGCATACGCTGCGCCGGCTTCGATGCGGACGGCGGCGGCACCGGGATCGTTTCGCCGCTCATCCCCCCAGCATATCAGCGGCTAACTTGCTTAGCCGGGGTGGGTGCACATCTTCGAGCATCTAGTCTTTTCCCATGCGTATTGCGGTGATCGGGGCGGGTGCCGTGGGTGGCGCCATCGCGGCCCTGCTCGCCGCCGGCGGCCACGACGTGGTCGTCACCGCACGCGGCGAACACCTCGCCGCGATCCAGCGCGACGGCATTCACCTGCGCGGCGCCTGGGGCACCCACGACGTGACGGTCTCGGCCGTCGCCCGCCTCCGCGCCCCCGGCAAGAGGGCGAGCGCGGCCCCCGGATTCGACCTGGTCTTCGTCACGACCAAGGCGCAGGATGCCGCGGCGGCACTCGGCGCGAACCGCGCGGGCATCGGCGGCGCCCCGGTCGTGGTCGTGCAGAACGGTCTGGGAGGCATCGAGTCGGCGCGCACCGCGGTTCCCGGCTCGCCGGTCGTCGGGGCGCTCGCGATGTTCGCCGCCAGCTACCACTCCCCCGGCAGGATCACGATCACCACCGCCGAACCCACGTTTGTCGGCGGCGACGACGCCGAGACGACAGCGCTCGTCGTGCGCGTGCTCGGCGCGGTGATGCCGGTGAAGCGCGTCGACGACTTCGCCGCGGCGCAGTGGACAAAACTCGTGGTCAACCAGGTCAACGCCCTGCCGGCCGTCACCGGCCTGAGCGTGCAGGAGGTGATCGCGCACCGCGGCCTGCGCCGCGTGCTCACCCGCAGCATGCTCGAGACCGTGCGGGTGGCGAAGGCGCGCGACGTGCGGTTCGTGACGCTCGGCGGGCTCAGCGCCCCGATCCTCGCCGCGTTCTCGCGGGCGCCGCTCTGGGCCGCCGAGGCGCTTCCGCGACAGATTCGCCGCCGTATGGGGACGACGCCGAACCCGGGCTCGACGCTCCAGAGCATCCGCCGTGACCAGCCGACCGAGATCGACTACCTCAACGGCGCGGTCGTCGCCGAGGGCGAACTCGCCGGAGTGCCGACGCCGATCAACTCGCTCATCGTGCGGCTCGTGCACGAGGTGGAGTCGAGCAAGACGTTCATCGTGCCAGAGGTCGTCATCGCCCGGGTGGCGACGGCGACGCACGACGAGGGCGGCGCCTAGGGCGCGCTGCTAGCAGCTGTCAGCGAACCGGCGGCGCGGGTGCTCGGGATCGGTGTTGTCGACGATCGCCGTGGCCGCGGTGCGCGGCTTCGTCTCGACCGCGTAGAGCGCCTGGGCGCCGCTATAGCGCAGGTGGCGCTCCGGCCGCGGGTTCGGCGCCGTGCTGTCACGCTCGGCGCGCCGGGCGGTCGCCTCGTGGTCGGCGACCTCGAGCCAGACCGAGTAATTCCACAGCCCGCGCAGCTCGGGTCGGTTGAGGAAACCGCCGTCGACGATGAGCAGCGCGTCTGCCGGGCCGGTGAGCCAGACCGGCTCGACCTGGGCGTCGCGGGCGACGTCGAACGCCGCCGCGACGAACCCGGTGCTGCCGCCCATACGGAACGGCTGCACGAGCGTGCGCTGGAAGGTGAGGTAGTCGTAGGAGTCGCGGTAGAAGCCCTCGGGGTCGTCGCGCCCCCTGGCATAGCGCTCGGCCCGCGGGCGGTGGAAGTCTTCGATCGACGCCCGGAACACCGTGTGGCCCTTGACCCGCATGGCGACGGCCAGATCGTCGGCGAACTGCGCGGTACCCGCGACATCGATGCCGTCGACCGCGACGGTCGCCCGCCCCTTGCCGTAGTTGTGCAGGATCTCGTCGGCCAGAGCCGCGAGCACGTCCTTCTTCTGCGGTTGCCAAGGCGTCATTCCGTCAGCCTACGCCGACCCTAGAGTTGAGGGGTGAGCATTGCACCCGCCGTCAGCGACTGGTTCGACGGCAACGGCAGGGACCTGCCGTGGCGCCGCCCCGGATTCACCGCGTGGGGCACCCTGGTTAGCGAGTTCATGCTGCAGCAGACGCCCGTCGTGCGGGTGATCCCGCGGCTCGAGGAGTGGCTCGAGCGCTGGCCGACGCCGGCCGATCTCGCAGCGTCCTCGCCCGGAGACGCGGTGCGCGCCTGGGCGAGCCTCGGCTACCCGCGGCGTGCGCTCAACCTGCACGCGGCCGCCGTGGCCATCACCGAGCGCCACGGGGGCATCGTGCCCGAAGACGTGCCGTCGCTGTTGGCCCTCCCCGGCATCGGGGACTATACGGCGCGCGCCGTCGCGGTCTTCGCCTACGGGCACCGGCATCCGGTCGTCGACGTCAACATCAGACGCGTGCTGGCGCGTGCGGTTCGCGGGGTCGGCGAGCCCGGGCCGGCCTCGAAACGGGACCTCGCCGAGATGGAAGCGATTCTGCCCGAGTCGATTGCGGATGCCCGACGCGCCAACGCGGCCATCATGGAACTCGGGGCCGTCGTCTGCACGGCCAGGTCGCCAAAGTGCGACGCCTGCCCGATCGCCGACGCCTGCGCGTGGCGCCGCGCCGGCTACCCGGTGTTCGAGGGCAAGCGGGCACCGACGCAGAAGAGATTCGCCGGCAGCGACCGGCAGGTGCGCGGGCTCATCCTCGCCGAACTGCGGGCGAGCGACATCCCGGTGACCGCGGGCGAAATCGCGCTCGTCTGGGCGCTCGACGAGCAGCGCGAACGCGCGCTCGCCGGCCTGCTCGTCGACGGCCTGGTGGTCGAGGTCGCGGGCGCCTACGAGCTGCCTGGCTAGCGCGCTAAAACGCACATGAGCCGGTTGCGGCCGGATGACGCCGCCGTGGCGGGGTCATCCGGCCGCAACCGGCTCATCTAGGTGCTGGCTACGGGCGCGGGCCCGAGGAGAAGGTTGCTTCGTCGTCGTCGTCGTCCTCAGCTGCGGCGGCGGCGTTGTTCGCGAGGTCTTCCTCGTCGCCGACGAACGCGCGCGGCTTGACGTAGGGGTCTTCGTCGCCGGCGTACTGGGCGCTCTTCGCGAGCGTCTCCGACTCGGCGTCGCGCGAGCGGGCCTCGTTGAGCAGGCTCTCGATGAGCGCGGCGTTCTCGGGGATGCCGTCGGCGATGAACTCGATGCTCGGCGTGAGCCGGGCGGTGATGTTCTTGCCGACCTCGCTACGCAGCATGCCGGTGGCCGACTTGAGGGCGGCGGCGGTGTCGGCGCGCTCCTCGTCGGAACCGTAGACCGTGTAGAACACCGAGGCGTGCTGCAGGTCGCCGGTGACGCGCACGTCGGTGATGGTGACGAAGCCGAGTCGCGGGTCCTTGACGCCACGCTCGAGCGCCTTGGCGATGATTACCTTGATGCGGTCCGCCATCTTGGCGGCGCGAGCCTGGTCGGCCATGTGATGCTCCTTGGTTGTTAAGGCGCTGATTGGGCAGGTCGCAAGCGACCTGCCCAATCAGCTTTCACACCGGGGTGACTAGACCCGCGGCTTTTCCTTCATTTCGATCGTCTCGATCTCGTCACCGATCTGGATGTCGTTGAACTTGCCGAGACCGATACCGGCCTCGAAGTCCGTACGAACCTCGGTGACGTCGTCCTTGAAACGACGCAGGCTCTCGATCGCCAGGTTGTCGCCGACGACGACTCCCTCGCGGATGACGCGGGCCTTGGCGTTGCGGGTGATCGTTCCGGAGCGGACGATGACACCAGCGACGTTGCCGAACTTGGAGGAACGGAAGATCTCGCGGATTTCCGCGACACCCGACTGCACCTCTTCGAACTCCGGCTTGAGCATTCCCTTGAGCGAGTTCTCCACGTCTTCGAGCGCCGCGTAGATGACGCTGTAGAAGCGCACATCGACACCCTCGCGAGACGCACGGTCGCGCGCCTTCGGGTCGGGGCGAACGTTGAAGCCGATGATGATGGCGTTGTCGACGGTAGCGAGGTTGACGTCGCTCTCGGTGACAGCACCGACACCGCGGTGGATGATG
>Ga0247740_1000031_pt1 | contig 61952 bp, 57 predicted proteins | sample UWRJL148409B2_FD_180942 | JGI IMG/M metagenome (GOLD analysis project Ga0247740, IMG submission 180942) | Plant litter microbial communities from Arlington Agricultural Research Station in Wisconsin, United States - UWRJ-L148-409B-2 | ecosystem: Environmental > Terrestrial > Plant litter >...
GAACAGGCCGAGCGCCTCCTCGTGCATCCTTCGGCGGTCGATGCGACCGAGCGAGCGGGTGGGCTGGCGGCCCATGAAGATGTTCTCGGTGACCGACAGGTCGGGGAAGAGCGTGGGCTCCTGGTAGATGACGGCGATGCCGGCCGCCTTCGACTGGGCGGTCGAGGTGAAGTCGACACTCTCGCCCTCGAGGAGGAACTCGCCGCTGTCGCGCTGGTAGAGGCCCGCGATGATCTTCACGAGCGTGGACTTGCCGGCGCCGTTCTCGCCCACGAGCGCGTGGATCGAGCCGGAGTGCAGGGCGAGGGTTCCGTTGGTGAGCGCGATCACCGCGCCGAACGCCTTGGCGATACGGCTGAGCTCCAGAGCGGGCGTGGACGGCTCGGTGCTGCTCGACATCTTTGTCTACCTCGTGTTGGGTGAATCGAAAAATGAATCGATTCATTGCGTGTTCAGAACCATAGGTGCACAACCCGACGAGCGTCAAGTCCCGTTGGATAACGGCTCGATATCGGCCCGAAACCGCACTCCCCGTAGGCCACCGCCCCGCCGAATTCGCCGGAATCGACGCCAAATCGGTCCCCGAGCGTCGATCTCGGCGAACTCGGCGGACGCCGGCTCGGTCAGCCGCCCGTGGATGCCCGGACGACGAGTTCGGGCTGGAACTCGATCTGTCGCGCGGTGATCGAGGGGTCCGCCGCTTCCTCGAGCAGGATCTTGACGGCCGTGCCCCCGATCAGCGCGCTCGGCTGCCGGATCGACGACAGCGGCACCACCGCCGCCGACGCGAAGTCGATGTCGTCGTAACCGATGAGCGCGATCTCCTCGGGCACGCGCACGCTCGCGCCCTGCATCATGAGCGCCTGCAGCACCCCCATCGAGACCAGGTCATTGGCGGCGAAGACGGCGTCGGGGCGGTCCTCGGGCCGGCGCGCGACGATCGCGGCACCCGCCGCGCGGCCCTCGATCACGGTCGACGCGGCGATGTCGATGATCTCGAGCGTCAGCCCCGGATGCCCGGCCGCGGCCCTTCGCGCACCTTCGAGCCGGTCGGCCACCTGCCGGATCTCCATCGGTCCCCCGACGAAGGCGATGCGCCGCCTGCCCTGGGCCGCGAGATGCTCGAGTGCCAGTTCGCCCCCGGAGATGTCGTCGACCGAGACCGAGCTGAAGGAGGCATCCGTGCTGGTGCGGTCGACGAGCACCACCGGGATGCCGCGCCGACGGAGGGCGTGCAGCCGGTCGTCGATGTCGGAGTACGGGGAGAGCAGGATGCCGTGCACCCGCTGCTGCTCGAACAAGTCGAGGTACGTCGCCTCGCGCTCGGTGCTCTCGTCGCTGTTGCCGAGGGTCACTATGAGGCCCGCGGCCGCCGCCGTGTCCTCTGCGCCGCGGGCGACGTCGGTGAAGAACGGGTTGCGCACGTCGAGCACGACCATGCCGATCGTCTTGCTGCGCCCGTCGCGCAGTTGGCGGGCGGCGTCGTTGCGGATGAACCCGAGCTCGTCGATCGCGGCCTGGACGCGCAGCACCGTGGCCGCCGCGACCTTGTCCGGGTGGTTCATCACGTTCGAGACCGTGCCGACCGAGACGCCCGCGCGCTGCGCGACGTCGCGCACGCTCACTACCGTCATGGTTCCTCCGATTGAATCGTTCAATAGTGACACGCCAGTGCCGGAACGCGTCCGCTTGTTTCCGCGGGACCGCTCAGCCCTCGGTTGCGCGGGAGTTGGACGCGGCCGCGGGAGAAGTGACTCGTTCCCTGCGTGCTGCGGCTCGAGCCCTGCGCGTTGCGCGGGAGATACTGGCATTAGCTCACGCGGCAGCCGCGAGCCGCCTGCCGCGCCCCGAGCCTCACCCGCGCACCCCGTATCGCACCCGGGTGCACGTGCCGCTTGACGATCCGGCGACCCGTGGATATTCTCGGTGCGGCAGTTAAAACGATTCAATGACGAAGGCGGTGGGCGGATGGAGCGCGTTTGCTTCCAGTTGCAGGTGAAGCCCGAACTCCTCGCGGAGTACCGCGAGCGGCACGTCGCGGTCTGGCCCGACATGCTGCGGGCGATCGCCGACTCCGGCCGCCACAACTACTCGCTGTTCCTCCGCGAGGACGGCCTGCTCATCGGGTACTACGAGACCGCCGACGACGCGGCGTCGCAGGCCGCACTCGAGGCCGACCCCCGCACCGCGGCGTGGGAGGAGCACATGGGCGGCTTCTTCGTCTCCCTCGAAGGCCGCGCCGACCAGAACTCCCTCCGCCTGCCGGAGGTATTCAACCTCGAACAACAGTTAGAAAAGGAAACACCGTGACCACCTTCGACCAGATCGCCCCGCAGCTCGCGCAGCAGGCCATCGAACTGCCCTCGTGGGCCTTCGGCAACTCGGGCACCCGCTTCAAAGTGTTCGGCACGCCCGGCACCCCGCGCACCCCGGAGGAGAAGATCTCCGACGCCGCGCAGGTCAACAAGTACACGCTGCTCGCGCCGACCGTCGCGCTGCACATCCCGTGGGACAAGGTCGATGACTACGCCGCCCTGTCCGCCTTCGCGCAGGACCTCGGCGTGAAGCTGGGCACCGTCAACTCGAACACGTTCCAGGACGACGACTACAAGTTCGGCTCGCTCACGCACACCGACCCCGCCATCCGTCAGAAGGCGATCGACCACCACTTCGAGTGCATCGACATCATGCACCAGACCGGATCGCGCGACCTCAAGATCTGGCTCGCCGACGGCACCAACTACCCGGGCCAGGGCGACCTCCGCGGCCGCCAGGACCGCCTCAACGACTCGCTCCAGAAGATCTACGCCCGCATCGGCGACGAGCAGCGCCTCGTGCTCGAGTACAAGTTCTTCGAGCCGGCTTTCTACCACACCGATGTTCCGGACTGGGGTACCAGCTACGCGCAGGTCTCGACCCTCGGCGACAAGGCCCTGGTCTGCCTCGACACCGGCCACCACGCGCCCGGCACCAACATCGAGTTCATCGTCATGCAGCTGCTGCGCCTCGGCAAGCTCGGCTCGTTCGACTTCAACTCGCGCTTCTACGCCGACGACGACCTGATCGTCGGCGCGGCCGACCCGTTCCAGCTGTTCCGCATCCTCTTCGAGGTCGTGCGCGGCGGTGGCTTCAACAACCCCGATGTGGCCTTCATGCTCGACCAGTGCCACAACGTCGAGGACAAGATCCCCGGACAGATCCGCTCCGTGCTCAATGTGCAGGAGATGGCGGCGCGCGCGCTGCTCGTCGACTCGGTCGCCCTCAAGGCCGCCCAGGACGCCGGCGACGTGCTCGGCGCGAACGGCATCCTCATGGACGCCTTCTACACGGATGTCCGTGGCGACCTGGCCACGTGGCGCGAGTCGCGCGGCCTCGCCGGCGACCCGATGGCTGCGTACGCGGCATCCGGATACCAGGCCAAGATCGCGGCTGACCGCGTCGGCGGCGTCCAGGCCGGATGGGGTGCCTGAGCATGACGAACCCCACCGCCGCTGAACTCATCGCGCGCTCCAACCGCCTCGGCGCCGACCCCCGCGTCACCAACTACGCGGGCGGCAACACCTCCGCCAAGGGCACCGACGTCGACCCCGTGACGGGCGAGACGGTCAACCTCATGTGGGTGAAGGGCTCGGGCGGCGACCTCGGTACCCTCACCGAATCGGGCCTCGCCGTTCTACGCCTCGACAGCCTCCGCGCCATGGTCGGCACCTACCCCGGTGTCGAGCGCGAGGACGAGATGGTCGCGGCCTTCGACTACACGCTGTTCGGCAAGGGCGGCGCGGCCCCCTCGATCGACACTGCCATGCACGGCCTCGTCGATGCGGCTCACGTCGACCACCTGCATCCTGACTCGGGCATCGCGTTCGCGACCGCCAAGGACGGCGAGAAGCTGACCAAGAAGGCGTTCGGCGACAAGGTCGTCTGGGTGCCGTGGCGCCGCCCCGGCTTCCAGCTCGGTCTCGACATCGCAGCGATCAAGGCGGCGAACCCGCAGGCGATCGGCTGCATCCTCGGCGGTCACGGCATCACCGCGTGGGGCGCGACCTCCCACGAGGCCGAGAAGAACAGCCTCTGGATCATCAAGACGGCCGAGGAGTACATCGAGTCGAAGGGCAAGAAGGCCCCGTTCGGCAAGCCGGTCGCCAAGCGCGCGGCCCTCCCGGTCGAGGAGCGCCACGCGAAGGCAGCGGCGATCGCGGCGCACCTGCGCGGCATCGCCTCCTCCGACGACCCGAAGGTCGGCCACTACACCGACAGCGACGTCGTGCTCGACTTCCTCGCGTCGTCGTCGTACGAGAAGCTCGCCGCCCTCGGCACGAGCTGCCCCGACCACTTCCTGCGCACCAAGGTGAAGCCCCTCGCGCTCGACCTGCCCTCGAACGCGACCGTCGAGCAGACCGTCGCGCGCCTCGACGTGCTGCACGAGGCGTACCGCAAGGACTACGCCGCGTACTACTCCAAGCACGCGGTCGAGGGCTCCCCCGCGATGCGCGGCGCCGACCCCGCGATCATCCTCATCCCCGGCGTGGGCATGTTCAGCTACGGCGCGAACAAGCAGACCGCGCGCGTCGCCGGCGAGTTCTACGTCAACGCCATCAACGTCATGCGCGGTGCCGAGGCGATCTCGACCTACACGCCCATCAGCGACGCGGAGAAGTTCCGCATCGAGTACTGGGCGCTCGAGGAGGCCAAGCTGCAGAGGATGCCCACGCCCAAGCCGCTCCAGGGCCGCATCGCCCTCGTCACCGGGGCCGCCTCCGGCATCGGCAAGGCCATCGCCACCCGCCTCGCGGCGGAGGGCGCGTGCGTCGTCATCGCCGACCTCGACCTCGCCAAGGCGCAGGAGGCTGCCGCTGAGCTCGGCGGCACCGACGTCGCGGTGGGCATCGTCGCGAACGTGACCGACGAGGACGCGGTGCAGTCCGCGATCGACCAGACCGTGCTCGCCTTCGGCGGCCTCGACCTCGTCGTCAACAACGCCGGCCTCTCGCTCAGCAAGAGCCTGCTCGATACCTCCGTCGCCGACTGGGACCTCCAGCACAACGTCATGGCGAAGGGCTCGTTCCTCGTCTCGCGCGCCGCCGCCAGGGTGCTCATCGACCAGAAGCTGGGCGGCGACATCATCTACATCTCGTCGAAGAACTCGGTGTTCGCCGGCCCCAACAACATCGCCTACTCGGCGACGAAGGCCGACCAGGCCCACCAGGTTCGCCTGCTGGCCGCGGAGCTCGGCGAGTACGGCGTGAAGGTCAACGGCATCAACCCCGACGGGGTCGTGCGCGGCTCCGGCATCTTCGCGGGCGGCTGGGGCGCCAAGCGTGCCGCCGTCTACGGCGTTCCCGAGGAGGAGCTGGGCAAGTACTACGCGCAGCGCACCCTGCTCAAGCGCGAGGTGCTCCCGGAGAACGTCGCCAACGCGGTGTTCGTGCTCTGCACATCGGACCTCAGCCACACGACCGGTCTCCACATCCCGGTGGATGCAGGAGTCGCGGCCGCGTTCCTCCGATGACCGCCTCCGTTGCCGCGATCGACCTGGGCGCCACCAGCGGCCGGGTGATGCTGGGGCACGTCGGCCACAACGAGCTGAGCGTGCGGCCGGTCGCGCGCTTCCCGAACACACCGGTGCGCACGATCGACGGCCTGCACTGGAACATCCTCGAGCTGTACCGCAGCGTCGTGGCCGGTCTCGGCGCTGCGGTCCGCGAGGACAGCTCGATCGCCTCCGTCGCGGTCGACTCGTGGGCGGTCGACTACGCGCTCATGCGCGGCGGCAGGATGCTCGGCACCCCGTACCACTACCGCGACGAGCGCAACCTCCCGGCTGTCGAGGCGACGCACGCCCTCGTCGGCCCGGCGGAGCTGTACGCCGCGAACGGGCTGCAGTTCCTCTCATTCAACACGCTCTACCAGCTGGCCGCCGACCGCGAGGCGGGAACGCTCGACCTCGCGGACGGCTTCCTGCTCATCCCCGACCTGTTCAACTACTGGCTCACCGGCCAGCAGTTCGCCGAGCAGACGAACGCGTCGACGACCGGCCTGCTGTCCATCGCGACGGGCGACTGGGACCACGCCCTGATCGGCAGTCTCGGACTCCCCCGCGCCGTGCTGCCCGACCTCGTCTCGCCCGGCACCGTACTCGGACCGCTGCGCCCCGAGGTCGACGTCGCGGGGTCGATGCTCGTCACGACCGTCGGGTCGCACGACACCGCGTCCGCCGTGGTAGCCGTGCCCTCCACCCGCGACGACTTCGCCTACATCTCCTGCGGTACGTGGGGACTCGTCGGCGTCGAACTCGACGCTCCGGTGCTGACCGAGGCCTCCCGAGCGGCGAACTTCACCAACGAGGGCGGCGTCGACGGTCGCGTGCGCTTCCTCCACAACGTCATGGGCCTCTGGATCCTGAGCGAGTCCGTGCGCGACTGGCAGCGCACCGACCCCTCGGTCGAACTGCCCGGCCTGCTCGCCGCCGCGGCGGCACTCACCACCCCGGTCTCCGTGTTCGACGCGGACGACCCCACGTTCCAGGCTCCGGGTGAGATGCCCGCGCGGATAGCGGAGTGGTGCCGCGAACACGGCGTGCAGGCTCCCCGGAGCCCGGTCGAGTTCGTCCGCAGCATCATCGAGAGCCTGGCCGTCGCGTTCGTCGATGCGGTGCACGTAGCCTCCGAGCTCTCGGGCAAGTCGGTCTCGGTCATCCACATCGTCGGTGGCGGCTCGCAGAACGAGCTGCTCTGCCAGCTCGTCGCCGACAGGTCGGGGATGCCCGTGCTCGCCGGTCCCGTCGAAGCCACGGCCATCGGCAACGTGCTCGTGCAGGCCCGAGCCCACGGCCTCGTGGACGGCTCACTCGAGTCGCTGCGCTCGCTCGTCGCGACGGCGTTCTCGCCGCTGCGGTACGAGCCGCGCGGCCGCTAGGGAAGCAGAGCGGCTACTGCGCTCACCTCGATGAGCGCGCCCGGCACCCCGAACCCCGCCACGCGCGCAGCGGTGACGAGGGGTGGAGCGCCCTCGCGGGCGAGCATGCCCGCGATGGAGCCGTACGCCGCACCGAGGTCGGCATCGGCGTCGATGAGCACGGTCCACGAGATCACGTCGGCTAGGGATGCCCCCGCCGCCGCGAGCGCGACGGTCGCGTTCTCGATCGCACGAACGGACTGCTCGGCGACTCCCCCGTGCACGATGGCTCCCGTCTCGTCGACGCCGTTCTGGCCGCCGACGTAGACGGTGGTCGCGCCTGCCGGGACGACCGCCACGTGACTGAAGGCAGGGCTGGCCACGAGCCCCGCCGGTTGCAGCAGTTGGATTTCCATGGGTCCCAGGGTTCCACCCACCGCCGACAGTCGCCATCCCCACTTCCGAGACGCCACTGCCGGATTGTAAAACAATCTGCTAGGTTGTCAGACATGTCTACGGCGACGAGCGTGCTCCCCGACACGGTCGCCGAGCGACTGCGTGCGAGCATCATCACTCAGTCGGATGCCCCGGGCTCCACCATCACCGAGACCGCCGTCGCCGAGCGCTACGGCGTTGCCCGTCCCACCGCCCGTCTCGCAATCGATCGTCTCGTCGCTGACGGGATCCTCCGCCGCGAGGCCCACCGCGCCGCTCGGGTGCCCGAACTCACCCGCGACGACATCGTCGACCTCTACGACACCCGCGCTGTTGTCGAATCCGCCGCGATCGGCGGCCTCCGCTCGGTACCCGAGGCGGCCCTCTCCGCCCACCACGCCCTCACCACCACCGCCGACTTCGCCCCGCACGACATCGCGTTCCACCGTGCACTGGTTGCGGCGCAGCCGAGCATCCGACTCACGCGTCTGCATTCGCTGCTGATGGGCGAGATTGAGCTGTGCATCGGTCAGGTGCAGGCGGCCCACCTGCTGACCGCGACCGAGGTGGCGCAGCAGCACCAGCGCATCCTGGATGCGATCACCAACGGCAACGCGGATGACGCGGCCCGACTGACCCGCGAGCACATCGTCGCCGCTCGCGACGCCCTCCTGAACCACGTAGATAGGAACCCCCATGGTTAAGCGCCAACTGCCCAACCCCGTCGAGCTCGCCAAGCTCATGAAGTTCAAGGCGCCCGAGCTGAACGGCAAGAAGCGGCGCCTCGACTCCGCGCTGACGATCTACGACTTGCGCGACATCGCGAAGCGCCGCACGCCGAAGGCCGCCTTCGACTACACCGACGGTTCGGCCGAGGGCGAGCTGTCGCTGACCCGCGCGCGCCAAGCGTTCGAGGACATCGAGTTCCACCCGTCGATCCTGAGGGATGTCTCGAAGCTCGACACCACCACGAGCATCCTCGGCGGCACCTCGGCTATGCCCTTCGGCATCGCCCCGACCGGATTCACGCGCCTCATGCAGACAGAGGGCGAGATCGCCGGGGCTGGCGCGGCCGCGGCGGCAGGCATCCCGTTCACGCTGTCGACGCTCGGAACGTCGTCGATTGAATCCGTCAAGGAGGCGAACCCGAACGGGCGCAACTGGTTCCAGCTGTACGTGATGCGTCAGCGCGAGATCTCGTACGGGCTCGTGGAGCGCGCGGCAGCCGCCGGGTTCGACACCCTCATGTTCACGGTAGACACCCCCGTCGCCGGCGCGCGCCTGCGCGACAAGCGCAACGGCTTCTCGATCCCGCCGCAGCTCACTGTCGGCACGATCATCAACGCGATCCCCCGCCCGTGGTGGTGGATCGACTTCCTCACCACCCCGCCGCTCGAGTTCGCGTCGCTCGCGTCCACCGGCGGCACCGTCGGAGAGCTGCTCGACTCGGCGATGGACCCGTCGATCAACTTCGACGACCTCAAGATCATCCGCGCCATGTGGCCCGGCAAGATCGTCATCAAGGGCGTGCAGAACGTCGAGGACTCGCGCCGCCTTGCCGACCTCGGCGTCGACGGCATCCTGCTCTCCAATCACGGCGGCCGCCAGCTCGACCGCGCGCCGATCCCGTTCCACCTGCTGCCCGAGGTGGTGCGCGAGGTAGGAAACGACACCGAGGTGATGGTCGACACCGGCATCATGAACGGCGCCGACATCGTCGCCTCCCTCGCCCTCGGTGCGAAGTTCACCCTGATCGGCCGCGCGTACCTGTACGGACTCATGGCTGGGGGACGCGAGGGCGTCGACCGCACCATCCAGATCCTCAGCGACCAGGTCGTGCGCACGATGAAGCTCCTCGAGGTCGCCTCGGTCGCGGAGCTCGAGCCCCGCCACGTCACCCAGCTGCAGCGGCTCATCCCGCGCGCGGTGCCGCAGTCGTTCGAGGCACCCACCCCGAAGCGCACCCGCGCGGCGGCACCGGCCGCGGCGACCACGCCCGCGTTCGTCGAGGCTCCCGTCGCTCCCGCTGCCAAGGCTCCGGCCGCTCGCCGCGCGCCCGCGAAGGCTCCCGCGAAGGGCTGACGCCGGTCGCGCGCGGCGCGCGGGCGCCGGGCTGCGCCCCGGTCGACGAGCGGGGGTTCTCGACGCGACGCGGAGGTTTCGGCGACCGCATTTGGCGGGAACCCCCGCATCTGGTGACGGCTCGGCTCGGGCCGGCTCGACTCCGGCCTTCTTCAACCATCGACTTGCCCAACTCCCTACATTTGTTAGGCCGCCTTCTAAATGTATGGAGTTGGGCAAGTCGCGGGCACAGAACTCCGACTGGGCAAGCTCGGCACCCGCAACTCAGGGTGCGCGGGCCCGCCCGCAGGCGGCGGGCGCCGCCACGGGAGGGGCCGCGCTAGAGCAGGGCGGCCGCGACCGGCGAGAGCAGCAGCACCGTCGGCACAGCGAGAAGCAGCACGGCGGCCGCCACCACGAGCGCCTCGGCCGGGCGCGGCAGGGGCGCCACCCCGAGGCGCGACAGGCGCGCACCCACCTCGGTGATGGATGCCTCGCCTCCCCATTCGGCAGCCCCGGGTTCGGCGAGGGGGCGGTCCTGGCCGGCGCCCACGAGCACGATCGCGCGCGCGAGCACTCCGTCGGGGACGGCGCGGCGGGCGGTGTCGTCCGCGAGCATCTCCACGAGCATCCCGACCTCGCGCTGGGCGCGGAACGCGATTGGGAACCAGGGCAGGGACGCGTACCAGGCGCGGAAGGCCACGAGTACGACGTCGTGCCGCTGCGTGACGTGGGCCTTCTCGTGCTCGATCACGGCGAGCATCTCGGAGTCGTCGAGCAGCTCCACGAGTCCGGCTGAGACGACGGTGATCGAGCTCAGCGCCCCCGGCAGGCAGTACGCGACCGGGGCGGGGCTGTCGAGGAGGCGGGCGCCGGACTCCATGGGCGAGCTCAGCAATCGCACGAGCTGCTCGTGCCTGCGACGCTGGCGCTCCGAACGCACGATCGTCAGCACCAGGTTGAGCAGCAGGTGCGCCGTGAGCAGGGCCGCGCCGCAGAGGGCGAGCGCGTTCCACGACTCGATGCGGTCGACCTCGCCCGTGACGAGGTTGACGGTGGCCGTCAGCAGGTCCGGCCCGAACGGCGCGAGCCCGAAGGTGAGCAGCGCGCCGATCATCGATAGCCCGCCGGCGATGGCGATCGCCTGCCACAGCACGAGCGCGGCCGCGGGCGATCGGGCGGGCCACGAAGCGCGGGAGAGGAGAAGGGGAACCGGCCACGCGAGCGCGACGGCGAGCACCGCGAGGGCCAGCGGGGCGATCACAACTAGCTGCCGAGCAGGCGGCGCAGTGTCTCGGCTTCCTCGGGGCTGACCTGCCCGACGAAGCGCTCGAGCACGGCGGTGCGGTCGGACGCTCCGCCCAGCACCTCGTGCATGAGGTCGGCCATGTGCTCCTCGCGGCTCGCCGCGGCGCTGTACCGGTGCGGGCGGGCATCCCTCGACCGTGTGACGAAGCCCTTGTTCTCGAGGCGCGACAGCACCGTGAGGATCGTGGTCGAGGCGAGCTTGCGGTCGGCGAGTGCCTCCTGCAGGTCGTATGCGGAAAGGGTGTCGTCAGTCGCCCACAGCCGCTCCATGATGGAGCGCTCGAGCTCGCCCAGTGTCGCCATGCCGCAATTCTACCCCAAGTAGAAATCTTTTCTACAAAGATGTAGAAATGAGTTCTACAACAAGTAGAAAAGTTCACAGGACGAAGGTCCCTAGCCGCGTGGAAGACTCCACGTCAGTGTGGGTCACACCGCCCAAGAAGGAGCTTCGTGGACCCGCTCGAGATCGCCCGCTGGCAGTTCGGCATCACCACCGTCTACCACTTCGTCATGGTGCCCCTGACGCTGGGCCTCGGCCCGCTCGTCGCGATCATGCAGACCCTGTGGGTGCGCACCGGCAACGAGCGCTATCTGCGCATGACCAAGTTCTGGGGCAAGCTCTACCTGATCAACTTCATCGTCGGGGTCGCGACCGGTCTCGTGCAGGAGTTCCAGTTCGGCATGGCGTGGAGCGAGTACGCCCGCTTCGTCGGGGACGTATTCGGCGCCCCGCTCGCCATGGAGGGCCTGCTCGCCTTCTTCTTCGAGTCGACCTTCCTCGGCCTCTGGATCTTCGGCTGGAACCGCCTCCCCAAGAAGCTGCACCTCGCCACCCTGTGGGTCGCCGTGGCCGGCAGCATCGCGAGCGCGTTCTTCATCATCGTCGCCAACTCGTGGATGCAGCACCCCGTGGGCATCGAACTGGTCGACGGCCGCCCGGTCATGACCGACATCTGGGCCGTCATCACCAACAACACCGCCCTCACCGCCTACGCGCACACCCTGTGCGGGGCGATCGCGGTCGGCGCGAGCTTCCTCATCGGCATCTCCTGGTACCACCTGTGGCAGCGCCGTCGTGACGGCATCGACAGCACGGATGCCCGGGGTCGAGTGATTGTCGGCGAGAGCGCCACGATCCCCGGTCGCGACAGGGTCGATCACTCGGTCTGGATCCGCAGCCTCCGCATCGGCGCCGTCGTCGCGATCATCGGGTTCGGCGGGGTGGCGCTCACCGGTGACGCGCAGGCGAAGCTCATGTTCGAGCAGCAGCCGCTCAAGATGGCCGCCGCCGAGGGGGCCTGCCACGACGGCACGAGCTTCTCGGTGCTCTCCATCGGCAACATCGGCTCGCAGAACTGCGAGGACGTCGTCGCGATCATCGAGATCCCGGGCATCCTGTCGTTCCTTGCGCACGGCGACTTCGACACCGAGATCAAGGGCGTCAACACTCTCATCCCGGAGTACCAGGCGCTCTACGGCACCAACCTCCCCGACAAACCGCTCTACGGCGAGCGCGCGGGCCAGGAGATCAACTACCTGCCGATCATGGAGGTCACCTACTGGGGCTTCCGTCTGATGATCGGCTTCGGCATCCTCGCGGCCGGCGTCGCGGTGCTCGCCCTCTGGCTCACTCGCAAGGGCACTGTGCCGAAGCAGAAGATCGTGATGTGGGCCGCGGTGGCGAGCATCCTCGCGCCGTTCGCCGCCAACATCTCGGGCTGGGTCTTCACCGAGATGGGTCGGCAGCCGTTCGTCGTCGCACCCAACCCGACCCCCGGCGGCGTGGACGGGGTGTTCATGTTCACCGCGGCCGCCGTCTCGCCCGGCGTCACCGGCGAGGAGATCATCTTCTCGCTGTGCGCGTTCGCGCTCGTGTACGGGGCGATCCTCGTGGTCGAGCTGCGGCTTCTCGTGAAGTACGTGCGGGGCGGGGTCGCATCCGCGATGCCCGAGCTCGCGCATCCCCCCGCCACTGATGGCGACCCCGACGACCCCGACAAGCGCGACGACGTGCTCGCCTTCGCGTACTAGGAGCTGACATGGAAGTGCTACCCACCATCTGGTTCGTCGCGATCGCGGCGCTGTGGATCGGCTACCTGCTGCTCGAGGGCTTCGACCTCGGCGTCGGGATGCTCCTGCTCACGAGCACTCGCGACGAGAAGCAGCGCCGGCTCATGCTGAACACGATCGGCCCCGTCTGGGACGGCAACGAGGTGTGGCTGATCACCGCGGGAGCCGCGACGTTCGCGGCCTTCCCGCTCTGGTACGCGTCGCTGTTCTCGACCCTCTACATCCCGCTCACCCTCACGCTGCTCGGCCTGATCTTCCGGGCCGTGGCCATCGAGTACCGGGGCAAGGGCCACACGGACAAGTGGCGCCGCGGTTGGGACCGCGCGCTCGGGCTGGGCTCGTTCGTCGCGGCGTTCGGTGTCGGCGCGATGCTCGGCCTCACGACCACAGGCCTGCCGATCAATGAGAACGGCGATCGGGTCGGCGGGCCGTTCGCGTGGCTGACACCGTACGCCGTGCTGGGCGGGCTCGCGGTGGTCGGCTTCTGCCTCACGCACGCGTCGGCCTTCCTCGGCCTCAAGACGCTCGGCACCGTGCGGGAGCGGTCGGGCCGGTTCCTGGTGCGCTGGGCTCCCGTCGCACTGCTGCCGATCGTGGGTTGGGTGCTCGTCGTGCAGTTCCGCTCGGGTACGCCGGTCACGTGGGGCCTCGTGCTGCTGGCGGTCGTCGCCGTCGTGTGGGGCTGGGCCTCCGCACGACGCGGGCGGGAGGGCCGCGCGTTCCTCGGCCTCGCCGCCTTCCTCGTGCTCGGAGCGGCCTCGATCTTCGCCGCAGCGTACCCGGTCGTGCTGCCGTCGAGCCTCGACTCGGCGTTCGACCTCACCATCTCGAACGCGTCGAGCGGCGACTACACGCTCGGCGTCATGACCGTCGTGACCGCGTTCGGCCTGCCCCTCGTGCTGCTGTACCAGGGCTGGACGTACTGGGTGTTCCGCCAGCGCCTCGGCGAGCGCCACCTGCCGGAGGCGCACGCGGTAGAGCCCGCGGTCGCACCGCGATGAAGCTGGATGCCCGGCGCCGCACGATCTTCATCTTCGGTCTGCTCGCGGCGCTGAAGGCGGCGGCGCTCGTCGGGGTCGCGCAGGCCGTGGCGACGGGCATCGTCGCCGTGATCGAGGGCACCTCGGTCACGGGCGCGATCGCGCTCGGCATCGCGTCCGGGCTGCTGCGCGCGGCGGTCACGTGGGCGACGCCGGTGTTCGCCACGCGCACCGCGATCGCCCGGAAGGAGGGGCTGCGGCACGACCTCGCGGCACGCATCCTCGAGGGCGGGACGGGGCGCGTGGGCGGGTCCACGGTCGCGGGGACCGTCGGGCTCGACGAACTGGACACGTACTACCGGTCGGTCGTACCGGCGGTGGTGACCGCCGCCACGGTGCCGCTGCTCATCGGCACGCGCATCCTCTTCGCCGACTGGGTGAGCGCGCTCGTGATCGTGGTGACCGTGCCCCTGGTGCCGGTGTTCATGGCACTCGTCGGGATGCACACGCAGGAGCGCGCGGACGCCGCGTCGGCCACGTTGCAGCGGCTGTCGGACCACCTCGTCGAGCTGGCGCGCGGGCTCCCGGTCCTCGTGGGTCTTGGACGTGTGGAGGAGCAGTCGGCCGCACTGCGCGCCGTGTCGGAGGAGCACCGCGCGACGACGATGGTGACGCTGCGGAGTGCGTTCCTCTCCTCGCTCGTGCTCGAGATCATCTCGACGATCTCGGTCGCGGTGGTCGCGGTGTTCGTGGGGCTCCGGCTCGTGAACGGTGACCTGCCGCTCGAGGTCGGGCTGCTCGCGCTCGTGCTCGCGCCGGAGTGCTTCGCGCCGTTCCGCGAGCTCGGGTCGGCGTTCCATGCGTCGCAGGACGGCCTGTCGGCGCTGCGGCGGGTGCGGTCGATCACCGAGTCGCCCGCGCTGGCCCCCTCCCGGCATCCCGGCGCCCGCCTTCGCATCGAGGGCCTCGTCGTGCAGTACCCGGAGCGAACTGCACCCGCGATCGACGCACTCGACGTGGTGATCGACCGCGGTTCGGTGGTGTCGCTCGAGGGTCCGTCCGGCGCGGGCAAGTCGACGGTGCTCGGCGTGCTGGCCGGCGTGATCGGGGTTCAGGGCGGTTCGGTGCTCGGGGTGGATGCAGATCGGGTGGCCTGGGTGCCGCAGCATCCGTTCACCGTCGCCGACACCGTGCGCGGCGAGCTCGACCTGTACGCGGACGACCCGGCCGACGTCGAGCGGGCGCTCGCGCAGCTGGGGCTCGGCTCCGTGGCCGCCGCCGAGCCGTCCCGCCTCAGCCCCGGCGAGCTGCGGCGCCTCGCCGTCGCGCGCGGACTCGTGCGCGTCGCCGCGGGAGCGCAACTGCTGCTGCTGGATGAACCGACCGCCCACCTCGACCCCGCGAGCGCGCGCCTCGTCGAGCGCGCCGTCGACGGGCTGCGCGGCACCGTGACGATCGTGTTCGCCTCGCACGAGGCGGGGATGACGCGGCTCGCCGACCGCCGGGTGCTGCTCGGCGCGCAGGGCGGCGCGCGCGCTGTCGCGGACTCCCCGGAGGCTCCCGCCAGTCGCGAAATGACGGAAATCGACCCGATTTCGGCTCCGTCAAGCGCTTCATTCCCCGAATTGAGCGCGTTTCTCCGTCATTTCGGAAAACGGCGGCTCGTCGGGGGCGTGCTGCTGGGGGCGGCGTCCACGCTGTTCGCCGTCGCACTCACGGCGCTGTCGGGGTGGCTCATCGTGCGGGCGAGCGAGCAGCCGCCCATCATGTACCTCACCATGGCGATCGTGGGCGTGCGCTTCTTCGGCCTCGGCCGCGCGGGGCTCCGGTACGCCGAGCGCCTCGTCACCCACGACGGCGTGCTCGCGTCGGTGACCGACCTGCGGCAGCGGCTGTGGGCGGGGCTCGCGCAGCGCGGCGTCGCGTCGCGCGGGCTCGCGACGGGGCCGGTCGCACTCGACTACCTCGTCTCGGCCGCCGATCGCGTGCGCGATCTGGTTCCGCGCGTGATCCTGCCGCCCGCGGCGTCGCTCCTCACCGCGATCGCGAGCCTCGTCGCCGTCGCGCTCCTGCATCCCGCCGCCCTGCCGGTACTCGTCGGAACACTGCTCGTCGGACTCCTCCTCGCCCCCGCGACCGCGCTCATCGCCGACCGCGCGGCCGGTGCCCGGGGCGCCGCGGCACAGTCGGTCGTGCTGCGCCGCTTCGCCTCTGCGGTCGCGGCGGCCGACGACCTGCGCGCGAACGGCATCGCCCCACGGATGCTCGTGCGCCTCGACGGGCTCGATCGGGCCGCGGGGGCCGAGTCCCGCAGGGGAGCGCTCGCGCTGGGCCTCGGGCACGCCATCGTCATCGTCGCCGGAACCGTCGGCTCAATGCTCATGCTCACCACCAGCGGCGCGGCCGGGACCGTTCTCGCCATCCTCGTGCTGCTCCCGCTCGCGCTCATCGACGCGATGCTCGGCACCGTCGACGCGGTGCAGCAGTGGCCGACGCTGCGCGCGGCGCTCTCGAAGGTAGGGGCAGTCACATCCGCCGATCGAGCGGAGCCGGTCACCGCGAACGAACCGATCACCACGCTCGAGTTCGACGCTCTCGAGGTCGCGTGGCCGGAGGCGGCGCCGTTCGGTCCGCTGACGGCGAGCGCGCGCACGGGCGACTGGATCGTGGTGGAGGGGCCTTCGGGCTCGGGGAAGTCGACACTGCTCGCGACAGTGCTGGGGTTCCTGCCACCGGCATACGGGCGCTTGCTCGTCAACGGTGTTGAGAGTGCTGGCGACCGCAGCCGGATGGCGTGGTGCCCGCAGGAGGGGCACCTGTTCGACTCGACGATCCGCGGCAACCTGCTGCTCGCGCGGGCACGGGACGACCGGCCGACCGAGGGCGAGCTACTGCACGCGCTCGATGTGGCGGGTCTGGGGATGCTCGTCGCGAGCCTCCCCGAGGGCCTCGACACCCGCGTCGGGCCCGGCGGGGAGAATCTGTCGGGCGGCGAACGGCAGCGGCTCGCCGTTGCCCGCACCGTGCTCACCCGCGCGGACGTCGTGCTGCTCGACGAGCCGACCGCTCACCTGGACGAGCTGAACGCCGAGCTGCTGCTCGGCAACCTGCGCTCGGAACTCACCGACCGCATCGTCGTGCTCGTGACCCATCACGAGTCGGAGGTGCGGGTGGGCGACGAGCGGTTACTGCTGCGCGCCGAGCAGGTTCACCGCGACGGTGGAGTGCACGGACTCGGTGTCGCTCGGGTGGTAGATGCCCGCGAGCACGTCGCGCTGTAGTCGCGCGAGCTCCGAGGAGCTGCGGTACCCGCCGCCGCCCGCCGAGCGCATCGCCTGGTCGACGACGTACCGCGCAGTCTCGGTGGCGCGGTGCTTCGCGCCGGTGAGGTACCGGAACCAGTTCGCCCCGTGATCGACCATCCCGTCGACATCCGCCGCGAGCGAGGTGAGCTGCGGCGCTAGCGCGTCGAGCGCCAGTGCAGCGTCGGCTATGCGCCAGCGGAAATCCGGGTCCTGGTCGTACGTCTTCCCCGTCTTGAGCGAGGTGCGGTGCTTGACTGCCTCGACCGCGAGCTCGAGCGCCCGGTCGGCGATCCCCGCGTACACCGAGCCCACGAGCAGCAGGAAGTTCGAGAAGATGCCGAACACGAACGGGTCGGCGTTGGGTCCGACCGGCAGGATCCTGGCGACCCGCTCGTGCGTGACAACGGCGCCATCGAGCACGGTCGTGTGGCTCTGAGTGGCGCGCATCCCCAGGGTGTCCCAGTCGTCCAAGGATGCCCATCCGGGCGTATCCCGGGTGATGAAGCCGTGCACGAGGTGGGCATTGCCGAGATCGTCGACGTTGCGGCCGAAGATGCCGAGGCGTGTCCAGGCTGGAGCGAGCGAGGTGAAGATCTTGGTGCCGGTGAAGGCCCAGCCGGCCTCGACCGGTTCGGCCCGGGTGGTCGAATCCCACAGCACGAGGTCGTTACCCTGCTCGCTGTTGCCGAACGCGAAGAGCTCGCCGGCCTCGGCGTCGGCGAGGATCCAGTCGAGCGAGCTGTCACCACGGTCATGCAGAACGCGGGCGACGCCGACCCACACCAGGTGCATGTTGATCGCGAGCGCCGTTGCGGGGGCGTAGGCGGCGAGCATCCTCTGGTCGTTCGCGGTCTCGAGAAGGCTGCGGGGCGCGAGGTAGCCGGCGGCGCGCAGCTCGTCGAGGTCCTCGGTTAAGAAGGCGTTGTCTCGGTCGTAGCCGGCAGCGCGGGAACGGATGCGGTCGAGCAGGTCCTGTGGGAGAACTGTCATCAACCCAGACTAGAAGCCCGCGAGCCGCGCGATCGCGACGAACAGCGGCAGCACGAGGAGCAGGGCGTTGAAGCCGAGGCTGCCGTACTCCTTGCGGCGCACATGGAACACGATCGCGAGCAGCATGATGAGCGCGAGCGCGAAGCCGGCGATCGGGGTGAGGATCGGGGCGATGCCCGTGAGCGCCGGGACGATGAGGCCGATCGCGCCGAGGATCTCGAGCGCACCGATCAGGCGGAGGAGCGGAACGCCGGTCGCCTCCACGAACGGGAAGTTCGCCGGGAGCTTCGCCTCGGCCATGGTGACCTTGCGGCCTCCCGCCACGAGGTAGAGGAGGGCGGCGACTGCGGAAACGATCCAAACGGCAACGGTCATGCGCCCATGCTAGTTGACGCGTCCACCACTCGTTCGCCGGTGAACCGCCAGCAGCGCGACCACGAGCAGCGCAACCGTGATGAGCGTCATCAGGACGGTCGACCCGAGGATGCCGATTCCGGCGGCGGTGAGCGGCGCGAGCAGCACTGCGCCCGCAGCGATGAACGTCGCCACCGGCGGGATCGCCACCTCTTCGACGATCGGCTTGTGCAGCAGCCAGAGCAGCAGGATGAATGCCGCGAGCGGGATCGCCAACGCGTACCCCGCCACGATCTCACTCGCGTGCGCGTGGTGCGTGGCCGACTTGACTCCCACCTCGAGCCCGGCGCCGATCGCGGCGAGCGCGGCGTAGATCCCGTAGTGCCCGTACCCCCAGATGTAGGAGCGGTTCCTATGGGCCACGAGGCCCTCCGCTGCCGGCTCCGAGAAGTACAGCCACCACAGCGTGAACAGCAGTACGAGCCCCGACACTGCGATGGCGACGAGCGGCGCGCTGACCCCGTCGGCGAGCGCATCCTGCACCGCGACGGTGACGGCCAGCACACTCTCCCCGAGAAGGATGATCGCGAACAGCCCGTACCGCTCCGCGATGTGGTGCGGGTGCCAGTGCAGCGGTGCGGCTCGGTCCGCCCACGGCGACACCAGCAGTTCGGCGACGGCGAGCACGATGAACGCCGGCACCAGGAAGTCGTTCGGCACGAAGGCCAGCCGCAGGAGCCAGCCCACCTGCACGACCGCGATACCGATGACGTAGCGGCGGGAGTTCGCGCGCGACTCCGGATCCTCTTTCATCGCCCGGATCAGGGTGCCGAGCAGCCCCAGCCGCATGATCAGGTAGCCGAGGGTGATCGCCCCGAAGTCCTGCAGCGCGAAGGCCGACGGCACCCCGGCCGCGAGCACGAGCACCCCGCCCATCTGCACCATCGTGAACACGCGGTACAGCACGTCGTCGGTGTCGTAGGCGCTGGCGAGCCACGTGAACTGGTTCCACGCCCACCAGATCGCGAAGAACACCATGAGGAACGGGCCGATCGCCTCGGCGGCGTTGCCGTCCGCGACCTGGTGCGCGAGCTGTGCGACGAGCGAGCCGATAGCCACCACGAAGGTCAGGTCGAACAGCAGCTCGAGGGAACTCGAAACGCGGTGCGGCTCAGTGATGTCGCGGGCGCGCATCCGGGTGCGTAGGGCCTTCATGCCCCTACGGTAGCGGGCAGCCCGGCCGGTACTGGTCGCCGCCCTCCGAGCCGCTCTTCGTGCCGCTCTCCGTGCCGCCGGTCGCGCCCCTCCCGCCGCTCGACCTTCCCCCTCAACCCCCTTGCCCAACCCCATACATTTGTTCAGAGTCCGAACGAATGTATGGAGTTGAGCAAGGCGCGAGAGTGCCGACCCCGCCGGCGGCGCGAGCGCACGGCGGAGGCGCGCGGCGGGGTGGGGCGAGGCTAGGGCGCGCGGGCGCACGGCGGGGCGGGTCCGACCTACTTGAGCAACTCCGCGATCGTGCGCACCGCGAACTCGACCTCCGCGAAGCTCGTCGACAGCGGCGACATGCCGAGCCGGATGCCGTTCGGCCGCCGGAAGTCCGGGATCACGCCCCGCTCCCACAGCACCGGCATCAGCGCCGCGAAGCGGTCGTCGTCGATCGTGATGTGCCCGCCCCGCCGGGAGGAGTCCCGCGGGCTCCCGAGCACCGCCTCGGGCAGCAGCTCGTCGCACAGCTCGATCGCGAACTCCGTGAGCGCTACCGACTTCGCCCGCACCGCGTCAAGCCCGACAGAGTCGATGAGCGCGATCATGTCCTGCATGGCGAGCATCCCCACGATCGGAGGCGTACCGCTGAGCATTCCCCGGATGCCCGGGGCCGGCGCATACCCCGGCCCCATCTCGAACGGGGTGCGACTGCCCAACCAGCCCTGGATGGGCTGCCGCACCACGCCGTGCAGCTCGCGCCTCACATAGAGGAACGCCGGGGCTCCCGGCCCCCCGTTGAGGTACTTGTACCCGCAGCCGACGGCGAGGTCGACCCCCCACGCGTCGAGCTCGGTCGGTACGACGCCGACGGAATGGGACAGGTCCCACAGGGCGAGGGCGCCGGAGTCGTGCACGACGGACGTGATGGACTCCACGTCGGCCAGGTAGCCGGAGCGGTAGGCGACCGAGCTGAACAGCGTCAGGGCGGTAGCGGGCCCGAGCACGGACTCGACGAGCGAAGGGGTGACGCCGGCCCGGGCATCCGTGTCGACCCAGCGGATCGTGAGGCCGCGGTCGGCCGCGATGCCCTCGACCACGTAGCGGTCGGTCGGGAAGTTGTCGCGGTCGATGACGATCTCGGTGCGGCCGGGGCGGGCGTCGAGTGCCGCGCGCACGAGCTTGTAGAGCAGCACCGTGGTGGAGTCGCCGATCGCGACCTGCCCGGGCGCGGCGCCGAGGGCGACGCGCCCGAGTTCGTCGCCGATCGTGAGCGGGAGGTCGAGCCAGCCCTCGTCCCAGCCGCGGATGAGCCGACCGCCCCACTGCTCGGTGAGGAAGGCGCTGACGCGCTCGACGGAGGCGATGAGCGGGCGACCCAGGGAGTTGCCGTCCAGGTACGCGTCGACCCCGGGCGCCTCGACGAAGAGGGCCCGCTGGCCGGCGAGCGGATCCGTGGAGTCGCGACTCACAGAGCGCCCAGCTGCGCGCGAGCGGAGTCGAGCACCTTCAGTACCGCGATCGTGTCGTCCATCGAGTGCAGCGGGGAGTCGAGCAGCCCGTCGGCGACGTACTGGGCGAACGCCGTCGCCTGGTACGCGTGGCCGCTGCCCTCTGGCGCGTGGTCGAGGAACACCGTGCGGTCCTTGCCGTCAATCAGCTCGAATCCGCCCGGCGTGAAGAAGAACGACCCGATCTCGACCCGGGCCGCGGTGCCGGAGATGGCGCCCCTCACCGGCGTGGACACGGCGAGGCTCGTCGCGAGGACAGCCTGGGCACCGGTCGGGTAGTCGAGCACGAGGCCCGCTTGCTCGTCGACGCCCGTGGGAGTGAGGGTTCCGCGAGCGGTGACGGCCTGCGGAGCACCGAGCGCGAAGTGCGCGAACCACGCGGGGTAGACCCCGAGGTCCAGCAGGGCGCCGCCGCCCAGCGCGGGGTCGTACATCCGGCTCGAGAAGTCGACGGGGAATTTGGCCCCCAAGTCCGCGCTCACCGAGCGCACGTCGCCGAGCGCGCCGTCCGCCAGGAGCTGCGCGATGACTGTGATGTGCGGCAGGTACCGCGACCACATCGCCTCCATGACGAGCACTCCGGCCGCGATGCCCGCCGCCTTGAGCTCGCGGGCCTGGTCAGCGGTCACGCCGATGGGCTTCTCGATGAGCACGTGCTTGCCGGCCGCGATCGCCATCAGGCCGAGACGGAGGTGCTCGCTGTGCGGGGCGGCGACGTACACGGCCTCGATGTCGGGATCGGTGATGAGCTGCTCGTACTCGCCGTAGGCCCGCTCGATCCCGTACTCGCGCGCGAACTCCTCGGCGCGCTGCAGGGACCGCGACGCGACGGCCACGACCGGCTGGTCGGTGTGGCCCTGGAGTCCGGAGACCCACGTGCGACCGATCCCGCCCGGGGCGAGCACTCCCCAGCGCAGGGTCGCGCCGCCGCGCAGAGGGGTGTTGATCGGTTCGGGGAGAGTGGTCATCCCTCGAATCTACTGGGCGCCGAGCTCCAGCAGCACGGCCTCGAGCTGGTCGACGGCCCAGTCGAGGTCCTCGGGTGAGACCACGATCGGCGGGGCGAGCCGGATGGTCGAACCGTGGGTGTCCTTCGCGAGCACACCACGCTCCGCCAGCAGCTCGCACACCCGCCGACCGGTCGCGAGGGCGGGGTCGACGTCGATCCCGGCCCAGAGCCCTGCCCCGCGCACCGCCACGATCCCGTGACCCAGCAGCAGCCGGAGGCGGGCCTGCAGCCGTTCTCCGAGCATCCGTGCGCGCTCCTGCATCTCGCCCGTGGCGAGCAGCTCGACGACCGCGAGGCCGACCGCCGACGCGAGCGGATTGCCACCGAACGTGGAGCCGTGCTCGCCGGGCTGCAGCACTCCGAGGATGTCGCTGTTGCCGACCACCGCGCTCACCGGGACAATGCCGCCGCCGAGCGCCTTGCCGAGGAGGTAGAGGTCGGGCACGACGCCCGCGTTGTCGCACTGGAAGGTGGCGCCGGTGCGGCCGAGCCCGGACTGGATCTCGTCCGCGATGAAGAGGACGTTGTGCCGGGTGGTGATCTCCCGCACCGCGGGCAGGTAGTCGGCGGGCGGCACGATGATGCCCGCCTCGCCCTGGATCGGCTCGAGCAGCACTGCGACCGTGGTCTCGTCGATCGCCGCCTCGAGGGCGGCGGCGTCACCGTACGGAACGCTCACGAAGCCCGGCGTGAACGGACCGAAGTCGGCGCGCGCCTGCTCGTCGTTCGAGAAGCTGATGATCGTGGTGGTGCGCCCGTGGAAGTTGCCGTCGGCCACGATGATCGTCGCCCGGTTCGCCGGCACGCCCTTCACGCGGTAGCCCCAGGCGCGCGCGACCTTGATCGCGGACTCCACGGCCTCGGCGCCCGTGTTCATCGGCAGCACCATGTCCTTGCCGGCGAGCTCGGCGAGCGCGGTGGCGAACGGCCCGAGTCGGTCGTTGTGGAACGCGCGGCTCGTCAGCGTGATGCGATCGAGCTGCGCCTTCGCGGCGGCGACGAGGGCCGGATGCCCGTGGCCGAAGTTCACGGCCGAGTACGCCGCGAGGCAGTCGAGGTAGCGGCGACCCGTCACGTCGGTGACCCACGCGCCGTCGCCGCGCTCGACCGTGACGTCGAGCGGGTGGTAGTTGTGGGCGAGGTTCACTTCGTTCACTTCCGGAGTTCCAGCGTGCAGCACTTCACACCCCCTCCGCCGAGCAGCAGCTCGGACAGGTCCAGGCCGTGCGGCACGAACCCGCGCTCGCGCAGCTGCCGCTCGAAGTCGACCGCGCGGGCGGCGATGACGACGTTCTTGCCGTCGCTGAAGCTGTTGAGGCCGAGCACCGCGGCGTCCTCATCGTTCACGAGGATGGCCTCGGGGAACCGCTCCTGCAGGATCGCGAGCGACTCGGGGCTGAACGCCTTCGGCAGGTAGGCGACGCTGCCGGGCCCGCCCTCGGAGTCGAGCACGGCGAATGCGGTGTCGAGGTGGTAGAAGCTCGGGTCGACCAGGTGGAGGGTCACCACCTCGCGACCGTAGATCTCGCGGAGCTCGTCGTGGCTGGCGACGTCGGTGCGGAAGCCGGTACCTGCGTAGATGGCGTCGCCCACGAGCAGCATGTCGCCCTCGCCCTCGTTCGTCGCGACCGGCTCGCGCACCTCGAACCCGTTGGCCCGGAACCAGTCCATGTACGCGGGACCCTCGGGCTGGCGCTCGGGGTACTCGAACAGCGCGCCGTACGCGATGCCGTCGAGCACGTAGCCGCCGTTGGCCGCGTAGACCATGTCGGGCAGCCCCGGGATGCCGTCGATCAGGTGCACCTCGTAGCCGAGCTCGAGGTACTTGGCGTACAGGGTCTCCCACTGGCGCACGGCGAGGCTCGTGTCGGTCGGGTCCTCCGGATGCATCCACGGGTTGATGCGGTAGCTCACGGTGAAGTGGGTGGGGCGGCACATCAGTACGGTGCGGTGTGTCGCGACCCTCTCGGGTGCGGAAGCGGTGGGCGAGGTCATCGTCATGCCTCCAGTGTCACACGCACCTATCCGCACTGTCAGAGCTTCGAGCGCACCGAATCTGCGTGAAAGGATGCCCTCGCACATGTTTTCGCCATAGGCTCGGCGAATGGACAACCTCGACTTCCGAATCATCGACCTGCTGCGCCTCAACGCGCGCGCCGGGTACGGCGACATCGGAGAGGTCATCGGTCTCTCCGCCTCCGCCGTGAAGCGGCGCGTGGACCGCCTCGTGGCGGAAGGCGTCATCCGCGGTTTCACGATCCAGGTCGACCCGAACGTGGACGGTCTCGCGACGGAGGCGTACGTCGAACTCTTCTGCCGCGGCACTGTCGCGCCGGAGGAGCTCAAACGCATCCTCTCCGGCGTGCCCGAGGTCGTCGACGCCGGCACCGTCACCGGTTCGGCGGACGCCATCGTGCATATGCGCTCCCGTGACATCGCCTCGCTCGAGATCGCGCTGGAGAAGGTGCGGCTCGCCCCCAACGTGGATCACACCCGCAGCGCGATCGTGCTCTCCCGCCTCATCCACCGCACGCACGACTGACGCGCATGTTCACCGTCGATCACGAGTCCAAGGTCACGCTCTACGAGCAGCTGCGCACCCAGATCATCGAGCAGGTCGCGAGCGGCGAGCTCATCGTCGGCACGAAGCTGCCGCCCGTGCGCCAGCTCGCGACCGAGCTGGGCGTCGCCCCGTACACCGCCGCGCGGGTGTACCGCCTGCTGGAGCAGGACGGCTTCCTCGAGACCCGCGGCCGCAACGGCACCGTGGTGGCAGCCCGGTCCGACACCGCCGAGTCGACGCTCCAGGCCGCCGCTACTGCGTACGCGTCGCGGGCCCGCGAGCTGGGCATCCCCGCGGACGCCGCCCTCGCCTTCGTGACGGCCGCGCTCAAGCCCTGACCCGCTCGGCCGTTCCTGACCCCTGCCGCCGATGAATGTAGTCAATTGGTCCTCCCTCGGCCGGACGAAGGACCATTCGGCAGCACTCACGACCGCGGCGGACGGAGCGGGGCGCTCGCGAGGTGCTCCCGAGCCGATCCCGGGTCCGCTCGGCGTCCGAATCCGCGAAAGATGGTGCGCCCCGCCGCACTTGCTCAACGCCATACATTTGTTAGGAGTACTGACGAATGTATGGAGTTGAGCAAGTCCCGAGCGCGCAGCGCCGAGTGGCGGAGCCGAGGGAGCGGCGCGGGACGGCGACGGGCGGGGCCGCCGCGACGGACGGGGCAGCGGAACGGGCGCGGGCAGGGCCGGGAGGATCCCTGCGCCTAGTGCCCGAACTCGTCGGAGTCGACGCCCGCGTCCGGGCCCTCATCGAGGGTGTCGAGCTTGGCGATGTCGCCCGTGTCGAGCTCGAAGTCGAAGAGCGCGAGGTTCTGCGCCATGCGCTCCGGGTCGGCGGATTTCGGGATGACGACGAGCCCGTTCTGCACGTGCCAGCGGAGGACGACCTGGGCGGGGGTGCGGTCGTGCTTGTCCGAGACCTCGAGCACCACAGCTGCGTCGAGCACGCCCTTGATCGGGCTCCACGACTCGGTCACGATTCCGTGCGCCTCGTCGTAGGCGCGCTGCTCGCGGCGCTGGATGGCCGGGGAGAGCTGGATCTGGTTGACGGCCGGGACGATAGACGTCTCGGCCAGCAGCACCTCGAGGTGCGCGGGCTTGAAGTTGGAGACGCCGATCGAGCGGACGAGACCGTCTGCCTGCAGCTTCTCGAACGCCCGCCAGGTCGCGACGAACTGCCCGCGCTCCGGCAGCGGCCAGTGGATGAGCAGCAGGTCGACGTAGTCGGTGCCCAGCCGCTCGAGCGACCCGCGCAAGCCCTCGGCCGCGAGCTCGCCCTGATGCTCGCCGTCGAGCTTGGTGGTGACGAAGAGATCCGACCGGTCGATGCCAGAGCGACGGATGCCCTCGCCGACGCCGTCCTCGTTGAGGTACTTGCGCGCAGTGTCGATATGCCGGTACCCGACCCCGATCGCCGCGGACACGGCGGCCGCGGCATCCTCGCCCTTCAACGGCCACGTGCCGAAGCCGACCTGGGGGATGCTGCTGCCGTCGTTGAGGGTGATGCTCGGGGTGCTCATGGGCCCAGCCTATTTCGCTGCGACCGCCGACGGCGTAGTCGCTACAGCGGCAGCGTCTCCATGTCGCGGTCGGGGTTGCCGAAGCGGTGCGCGGTGATGCTCACGGACTGCTCGTGCAGGAACGGCAGCAGCTCGACGCGACCGGCGGTGGTGACGGGACCCGACCACACCGCGATGTCGATGCTCCCGCGGAGTACCTCGGCGAGCGCGAGCGCGTCGCCTCCGATGAGCCGCACCCGGCCGGTGCGCACCCCGCCCTGGGCGGCGCGCGACAGCCACGCCGCGTCGGACTCGACGACGAGGCCGCCGACGGCCAGGGGTGCGAGCGGGTCCTGGAACGACTGCACGAGCGCCACGGGCAGCGGCACGGGAGAGCTGATGGTCACGCGCGAGCCGGTGAGGCTCGCGGCAGCGAGCAGGCGCACGAGGTGCCCCATCGACTCGCCCTCCGACAGACGGATGGTGACCGGCACGGGGAGGTAGCGGAACACGTTGCGCTCGACGCCGAGATTCGAGACGTCGCGCGCGACGCCGAACTCCGCCTGCCAGGCGAGCTCGTCGCTCTGCGCCGCGGTGCGTACCCGGTCGAACTCCGGGAAGTCGAGACCGCCCTGCGCCTTCTTGATCACCGAGGCGACGCGGTCCGAGATCCCCGGGAGCAGGATGTCGTTCTTCGGCTCGCGCTCGACCGCCTCCCACGACCCGAGCGTCATCAGGTAGTTCGGCCCGCCGGCCTTCGCGGACGTCCCGACCGTCGAGCGCTTCCACCCGCCGAACGGCTGGCGGCGCACGACGGCCCCGGTGATCCCGCGGTTCACGTAGAGGTTGCCCGCCTCGACGGTGTCGATCCAGCGCGCGACCTCGGCCGGGTCCAACGAATGGATGCCCGCCGTCAAGCCGTACGGAACCGCGTTCTGCAGCGCGATCGCCTCGTCGAGGGTGGCGGCGGTCATGATGCCGAGCACGGGACCGAAGTACTCCGTGAGGTGGAACTCGCTACCGGGCTGAACCCCCGTGCGCACGCCCGGGGACCAGAGCGCGCCATCGTCGTCGAGCTGCTTGGGCCGCACCAGCCACGCCTGTCCCTCCTCGAGCACGGTGAGCCCCTTGAGGAGCTTGCCGTGCGCGGGTTCGACCAGCGGGCCGACCTGGCTGAGGGCATCCTGCGGATAGCCGACGCGAAGGGTCTTGGTAGCGTCGACGAGCTGGCGGCGGAAACGCTCGCTCGTGCCCACGGAGCCGACGAGGATCACGAGGGACGCGGCGGAGCACTTCTGGCCCGCGTGCCCGAAGGCGCTGCGCACGACGTCGCCCACGGCGAGGTCGAGGTCGGCGGACGGCGTGACGATGATGGCGTTCTTGCCGCTGGTCTCGGCGAGCAGGGGCAAGTCGGGCCGCCAGGAGCGGAACAGCTCGGCGGTCTCGTAGGCGCCGGTGAGGATGACGCGGTCGACGGTCGGATGCGAGACGAGGCGGCGGCCGAGGTCGCCCTCCTCGATGTCCACGAGCGCGAGCACCTCGCGCGGAACTCCGGCCTCCCAGAGCGCCTCGACCATGACGGCACCGCTGCGGCGGGCCTGCGGAGCGGGCTTGATGATGACCGCGCTGCCCGCGGCGAGCGCCGCCAGCACGGAGCCCGCGGGGATCGCGACCGGGAAGTTCCAGGGCGGGGTGACGACGGTCAGCCGTGACGGGCGGAATGTCGCGTTCGGCACCGAGTCCAGCTCGAGGGCCCGCTCGGCGTAGTAGCGGGCGAAGTCGATCGCCTCGCTGACCTCCACATCGCCCTCGGCGATGGTCTTGCCGGTCTCGCTCGCCATCACTTCGATCAGTCGGCCGCGGAAGGCGCCCAGCACGTCGGCGGCATCGAGAAGGATGCGCGCGCGCTCGGCCGCGGGACGGGAACCCCATGCCTCGCCGGCACGGGCGCCGCCGATGATGTGCTGCATCAGCGCGTTCTCGTTGGTGACACGGGCCCCTCGGATCGTGTCCACGCCGGCGGTGGACTCGGGCACGCGGGCGAGGATCGAGTTCGCCCAGAGGCGGTTCGCCGCGATGGCAGGATCGGTGTCGGGTTCGTTCCGGAACGTGGCATCCGTGCGATCGTCGGTGTCGTGCCCGCGGCGCTGGGTGCGGTGCGTGCTCGGGACGGTGTCGTCGAGCTGGGCGAGGGAGTCGAGGAAGCGCGACGCCTCGCGCTGGAACATCGCGGGGTCGTCGGCGAGCTCGAAGACGCCCGACATGAAGTTCTCGCTCGACGCGTTCTCCTCGAGGCGGCGGATCAGGTAGCTGATCGCGGCATCGAACTCGCGCGGGTGCACGACGGGTGTGTAGAGGAGGAGTCCGCCGACGTCCTTCTTCACCGCCTCGGCCTGCCCGGTGGCCATGCCGAGGAGCATCTCGAACTCGACGCGGTGCTCCACCTTGCGCTGCTTGGCGAGGAGCCACGCGAACGCGATGTCGAACAGGTTGTGTCCCGCGACACCGATGCGCACGGCGTCGGTGCGCTCGGGCGTGAACGCCCAGTCGAGCACCAGCTTGTAGTTGGTGTCGGTCTGCTGCTTGGTGCCCCACGTCGCGAGTGGCCAGTCGTGCATCGTCGCGTCGACGTGCTCCATCGCGAGGTTGGCACCCTTGACCACGCGAACCTTGATGCCCGCTCCCCCGCCGCGCCGGCGTTCGAGCGCCCAGGCGGTGAGCCCCTGCAGCGCGGAGAGCGCGTCCGGCAGGTACGCCTGCAGCACGATCCCGGCCTCGAGGTCGCGCAGGCGCGGCTGGTCGAGCAGGCGCTGGAAGACCGCGACGGTGAGGTCGAGGTCGCGGAACTCCTCCATGTCGAGGTTGATGAACTTCGCCGTCGGCGAGGCGGCGGCCAGCTCGTACAGCGGGGTGAGACGCTCCACGACGCGGTCGACCATGTCGTCGAAGGCCCACATCGAGAGCTGCGCCGAGACCGACGAGACCTTGATCGACACGTAGTCCACGTCGTCGCGGGCGAGCAGGTCGCGCGTTCCGGTGAGGCGGCTGTTGGCCTCGTCGTCGCCGAGCACGGCCTCGCCGAGCAGGTTCAGGTTGAGACGGATGCCGCGCTGGCGCAGCTTCACGAGCGTCTTGTCGAGCCTCTCGGGCGTGGCATCCACGACCAGGTGCGAGACCATGCGGCGCAGCACCCAGCGCGAGATCGGCACGATCGGCCATGGCAGGATCGCCGCGAACCCGCCCCCGACCACGATCGCTGCGCGCAGGTACCAGGGAAGGAAGGAGGGCACGATGTGGCTGAGACGCTCGAGGTTGCGGCCGGCGACGCGCAGGTCTTCGGGGCGCACGACCTTGTCGACGAACCCGATCGTGAACTCGAGTCCGCGCGGATCCTTGAGCACTCCGGCGAGCCGCTCGGCGCTGGGGTCGGAGGGCGTGTCAGCGGACTCGGTGAGCCACCGCCGAACCGTCGCGATGGTCTCGTCGGCCAGATCTGTGGGCAGTGCGGCCTTCTCTACGGACATGCTCATGACAATAGAGTGTCTGTCTGTATCGTTTAGCAAAAGCGATGCTTAGTACCGCATATTCAGTAGCAGAACCGAACGAACGGACGCCCGTGCTCGACGTCAAGCGGCTGCGGCTCCTCCACGAGCTCCACGTGCGCGGCACGATCTCCGCCGTGGCCGCCGCCCTCTCCTACACACCCTCCTCCGTGTCGCAGCAGCTCGCGCTCCTCGAGACCGAGGCCGGGGTGCCCCTGCTCGAGAAATCGGGTCGGCGGGTGCGCCTCACACCGCAGGCCGAGGTGCTCGTGCGCCACACCACCGCACTGCTCGAGCGCCTCGAGCTGATGACCGCCGAGCTCGACACCTCCCTCACCGAGGTGACCGGCACGGTGCGCTTGGCGGTGTTCCAGTCGGCGGCGCTCGGGATCGTGCCGCGTGCGCTCACGATCCTCCGGGACGAGTACCCGCAGCTGCGCGTCGAGGTCACGCAGCGCGAGCCCGAGCACGCGCTGTTCGAGACCTGGACCCGCGAGTTCGACCTGGTCGTGGCCGAGCAGTACCCGGGCCACGCCGCCCCCCGCCAGCCCGATCTCGACCGGGTGCCGCTGCTCGAGGACGAACTGCGCCTCGGGGTGCCGTTCGAGGCGGCGTCACTGCGTGATGTCGCGGACGCCGCGTGGGTGATGGAACCGCGCGGAACGGCGTCACGCCACTTCGCGGAGCAGCTGTGCCGTCAGGCGGGGTTCGAGCCCGACGTCCGCTTCGAGACGGCCGACCTGCAGGCGCACATCAGGCTCATCGAGAGCGGCCACGCTGTTGCCCTGCTGCCCGACCTGGTGTGGGGCGGGCGCGAGCCGGGCATCCGTCTGCTCACTCTGCCGGGGTCGCCCCGGCGCACGGTGTTCACGTCGGCGCGCGAGGCGAGCGTCGCGCGCCCCGGCATCATCGCCTGCCGCGACGCCCTGGGCCGCGCCGCCGCCTGAGTAGCGCCCGCCATCCATCGTTGCGCGGGAGGTGCGGCCCACCGCGGGTGGTGAATCTCCCGCGGATGGCCCCAAGTCCCGCGCAACGCGAGAGACGACCTCAGACCGCGGCGAGCGCGCCCTCGCGCACGGTGCGCAGCGCGCCGGACCACGACTCGACCTGGTCGAACATGACCGCGAGGCCGGGCTCGAGGTGCGGGACGGGCTTGAGGGTCGTGTAGCCCTCGAAGTCGGTGAGGAGCGACACGGCAACCTGCGCACGCACGTCGGCGATCTGGAGCTCGCCGACGATGAGGCGCAGGTGCTCCACCGCCCGGACGCCGCCGTGCACGCCGTAGCTCACGAACCCGGCCGCCTTGTTGTTCCACTCCGCGTACAGGTAGTCGATCGCGTTCTTGAGCGCGCCCGAGGTGGAGTGGTTGTACTCGGGGGTGACGAAGACGAAACCGTCGTACTGGGCGATCTCGGCGGCCCACGCCTTGGTGTGGTCGTTGGCGTACCGGCCCTGCGAGGCGCTCGCCTCCTCGTCGAGGTGCGGGAGGTTGAAGTCGGCGAGGTCGACGAGCTCGTAGGTCGCGTCGCGGCCCGCTGCCTGCTCGAGCACCCACTTCGCCACCTGTTCGCCCCTGCGTCCAGGACGGGTGCTGCCGAGGATGATGCCGATCTTGAGGTCTGACACGGATGCCCTTTCACTAGTTGACGTGTCACCATAACTCTCCCCTAGATGACGTGTCAACTACCGGATAGGATAGGTGACATGACAGCCGTGACGACCGGGGTCGAGCTGAACCCCGATGAGAAGGAACTATGGCGTTCCTTCTACGTGATGCGGCGCCAGCTCGAGGTCACTCTCGAACGGCGCCTGCAGTCCGATGCCGGTATCTCCGGCGCTGACTACGAGATCCTGATCGCCCTCGCGAACGAACCCACCCAGCGTCTGCGCGCCGGCCAGATCGGCGACATCATCGGCTGGGAGAAGAGCCGGGTCTCCCACCAGATCAGCCGCATGGAGCAGCGCGAGCTGGTCAAGCGCGAGGAGTGCGGCGACGACGCCCGCGGCGTGTGGGTCGTCCTGACCGAGGACGGCAACCGTGCCGTGCTGAACGCCGCGGCCGATCGCGCCGAGGCGGTGCGCCAGTACTTCTTCGACGTGCTCGACGACGACGAGAAGCGTGTGCTCGCGGCGATCTCCACCAAGGTGCTCGACACCATCAACCCGCCCATCTGCTCCGAGATGAACTCCCCTGCCTGAGCAGCGCGACGTCGTCATCGTCGGCGGCGGGCACAACGGCCTGGTCGCGGCGACGTACCTCGCCCTGGCCGGCAAGCGCGTCACGGTACTCGAGCGCCTCGACCACGTCGGCGGCGCGGCGGTCTCCGAGCGGGCCTTCGAGGGTGTGGATGCCCGGCTCTCGCGATACTCCTACCTGGTGTCCCTCCTCCCGGCGAGCATCATCCGTGACCTAGGGCTGGACATCACCCTCGCCCGCCGCCGCTACTCCTCGTACACGCCCGAGCCCGGCACGGATCGCGGGCTGCTCATCGACAACGAGTCGCCCGAGCTCCCCGCGGGCTGGTCGGCGTTCTACGACGGCACTTCGAGGCTCGCCCGCGCGATGTTCCCCACCGTGACCGAGCCGCTGCTCACCCGGAGCGAGGCACGACGGGCCGTCGGGGATGACCGGCTCTGGGCATCCCTGATCGAGCGCCCCATCGGCGAGGCCATCGCTGACACGTTCAGCGACGACGTGGTGCGCGGGGTCGTCCTCACCGACGCTCTGATCGGCACGTTCGTCCCCAATGTGGACGAGACGCTCGCCGGCAACCGCTGCTTCGTGTACCACGTGATCGGCGGCGGCACCGGGGACTGGGACGTGCCGGTCGGCGGCATGGGGGCCGTCACTGGCGAGCTCGCCCGAGCGGCACTCATCGCCGGGGCCGAGATCATCACGGGCGCCGAGGTGACGTCCATCACGCCCGACGGCGAGGTGACCTACCGGGTCCGAGACGACGAGCGCGTGCTCGCCTCCGAGTGGGTGCTCGCGAACGTGGCACCGGAGGTGCTCGCCCGGTTGATCGAGCCGGTCGAAATCTCCCCCCGCTCGACCACCGAGGGCGCGCAGGTCAAGGTCAACCTCCTCGTCTCGAGGCTCCCCCGTCTGCGCGACACCTCCGTCGACCCCGCGGCGGCGTTCGGCGGCACCTTCCACATCAACGAGACCTGGTCGCAGCTCGACAGCGCGTTCGCCGCGGCGAGCGCCGGGAGCATCCCCGATCCGCTGCCCTGCGAGATCTACTGCCACTCACTGACCGACCCCACGATCCTCTCCCCCGAGCTGCAGGCGTCCGGCGCCCAGACGCTCACCGTCTTCGGCCTCCACACACCCTCCCGGCTCGTGACGGAGGCCGACAACGACGTCGTCCGCGCCGAGCTGCAGGCTGCCGCGCTCGCCTCCCTCAACAGCGTGCTCGCCGAGCCCATCGAGGACCTTCTTCTCACGGATGCCCGCGGCACCCCCACCATCGAGACGAAGACCACCCTCGACCTCGAGCACGCGCTGGGCCTGCCCGGCGGCAACATCTTCCACGGCCCCCTCTCCTGGCCCTTCGCCGAGGACGACGCCGAACTCGACACCCCGGCCCGCCGCTGGGGCGTGGCCACGGAGCACCCGCGCATCCTGCTCTGCGGAGCGGGGGCGCAGCGCGGCGGCGGCGTCAGCGGCCTGGGCGGCCACAACGCCGCCATGGCCGTGCTCGAGTCCGGTCGCTGAGGCTCTCGAAGCGCCCCTTCCCTCCCGTCGGCGGCTGGGTCTAGCGTCGAGCGCATGGCTGATTACTCTTCACTTGCTGCAGAATTCACGGGCTCCGTTCACGTTCCCGCCGACCCCGAGTTCCTCCCCTCCACGAGCGGGTTCAACCTCGCCATCGAGCACGCACCGGAGGCCGTTGTTATGGTCGCCGACGCCGACGACGTCTCCCGAGTGGTGCGGTTCGCCCGCGACAACGGCCTCGTCGTCAACGTGCAGGCAACCGGGCACGGCGCCGAGTCGCCCATCAGCGGGGGCATCCTCATCAACACCTCGAGGCTCGACTCGCTGTCGATCGATGCAGCGGCGAAGATCGCCACGGTCGGTGCGGGTGTGCGCTGGGGCGCGGTCGTCGCAGCGGCGGCGGATGCCCGGCTCGCGCCCATCACCGGCTCCTCCCCCACGGTCGGAGCTGTCGGACTCATCATGGGCGGCGGCCTCGGACCGCTCGCCCGCAGCCACGGCTTCGCGAGCGACTACGCGCGCGGTTTCACGGTCGTGGTGGGGTCCGGTGAGATCGTCGAGGCCACGGCGACCGAGAACCCCGACCTGTTCTGGGCGCTGCGCGGCGGCAAGAACGCCCTCGGCATCGTGACGGAGGCGCGCATCGGTCTCGTCGACCTCGAGCAGCTCTACGCCGGTACCCTCCTGTTCGCGGAGGAGGACATCGAGACTGTCGCGCGCGCGTGGACCGACTGGACCGCCACGGCCCACCCCGACGTGACGACGAGCATCGCGGTCATGCGGTTCCCCGACTTCGAGATGGTCCCCCCGCCGATGCGCGGCAAGACCCTGCTGGCGCTGCACTTCACCTACCCCGGCGACGCGGCGGTCGGCGAGCAACTGGCGGCACCGCTGCGCGCGGCGGCCCCCGTCTACCTCGACGCGCTCGGGCCGCTGGCCGCCCGGGATGTCGCACAGATCCACAACGACCCCACCGAGCCCGGCCCCGGCTGGGCTACCGGCGCGCTGCTCGCCTCTCTCGACCAGGACTTCGTCACCGCGTGGCTGGGCGTGGTCGGCGCGGGACATCAGGTGCCTGCCGTCATGAGCGAGGTGCGGCACCTGGGTTCAGCGACGACGACGGACGTTCCGGAGGGCTCGGCCGTCGGCGGTCGGGCGGCGGGCTACACGCTGACCTTCATCGGGGCCCCGAACCCCGCGCTCTTCGTCGGGCCGGTGCCTGCGGCGGCGGACGCGCTGTTCGCCGCGGTCGGCCCGTGGCTCGCGGAGGAGACGAACATCAACTTCGGCGGCTCGACCCGCCCCGGTCAGACCGGCGTGCCGTGGTCGCCCTCGACCCTCGCCCGGCTCACCGAGGTGCGGGAGAAGTACGACCCTGCGGGAGTATTCGTCTAGCTCCAGGTGCTGGGGGCGGCGTCCCGCGTCGGCGGCAGGGTGACCGCGTCGACCCAGGGGTCGATCCACGCGGGCGGCGCCATGGTGGTGACGTCGATTCCGGTGAGGTCGGAGAGCTCGGCCATGCTCACGGTGCCGCCGCCCTTCTTGAGGAACCGGCCGCGCGTCATGGCGCTCGCGTAGATCTCTCCGTTCACCACGAAGCGCTGCTCGACGTATACGGCTTTGGCGTCGTACCCGACGATGCGCGATTCGAGGATGAAACGCTGCCAGGGCTGGAGTGACTTGCGAAACGTGGCACTCTCGTTCGCCATGACCGGGTAGTAGCCCTTCGCCATGAGCTTCGACCACATCCCTGACCGGATCATGAGGTCGAACCGGCCGAGGTCCATGATCGAGAAGTACACGCCGTTGTTCATGTGCCCGAGGATGTCGAGGTCGGTCGGCAGCACGCGCATCGGCACCCGGCCGACGTCGTGAACGTGGAGTTTCGAGCGTCGTCGGCTGAGCAGCTGATGCAGGAGCGTCCGGAAGATCATGTGCACCGCGTTAGGTTAATGCCATGCGCACTCTCTACTCCTCCGGGTCGGCCTGGGAGAACAAAATGGGCTACTCGCGGGCCGTCCAGGTTGGAGATTCCCTCTACATCTCCGCGACGTCGGCGGCCGCCGCCGACGGCTCGGTGACGGGCGACCTGTACGAGCAGACCCGGTTCGCCCTCGAGAAACTGGGCCCGGTGCTCGCCGAGGCCGGTTTCCACTACGAGGACGTGGTGCAGTCGAAGCTCTACGTGACCAACATCGCAGACTGGGAGCAGGCCGCGCAGGCCCACGGCGAGGTCTTCGGCGACATCCGCCCGGCCCTCTCCCTCCTCCACGTGCTGCCCTTCCTCGACGCGGCGATGCTCGTCGAGGTGGAGCTGGTGGCCCAGCGCGTCAACCCGGACGCTTAGCCCGGCAGCTGGCCGCCTGCCACCGCGCCACCTCCTCGGTAACGACGAGCCGGCTCCCCGGGAGGTCCCTTCGCGTCCAGTGCACGACGGCATCGTCTCGTCCCAGCCCCTCCGGGGTTTCTCGCGAGGCGTGCCACCCTCTGCGCGCCGGAAGGATCTCGCGATACCAGAGGCTCAGGTCGATGTAGTCGGGATCGCAACCCAGCGCGATCAACTCCCACCGGCTCGCGTGCCCGCCCAGGTGGGCGACAGCATTGACCGGAATTGCAAGCGATGGGGAACGAGCCATGCCTCTAGCGTGCTCCTCGTCGCGCCGCTGGACCGAAGCGCCGGGAAATTCAGGTACACGCCTCACGAAGGTGCGCAGAGGGGAGGAGAGGACGAGACCGTCGAGGGCGCCAGCAGCGGGACGAAAGATTCGCCTGCGGCATTCGGCCAACTCCCTACATTCGTCAGGACCACTAACAAATGTAGGGAGTTGAGCGAACGCTGCGACCGAGAACCTCGAATTATGGCCCAGACGTGACAGTGGCGGTTGGGCGCTCGAGGGCGAGGGGCTTGCGCGGTGCACGGCCGGCGCCTGGGCGGGATGGCCGGTGCACGGCGATCGGTCAGTGGGCGCGGTGGTCCTGCACCGTCATGCGCGGGCCGAAACGGGGTTTGGCGAAGCCGCTCGACTCGATGAGGCGCATGATGCGCTGGCGGTGGCCCGCCCACGGTGACAGGAGCTCGAGCATCCCGTCGTCGTCGACCGGCTTGCCGATCAGCGCCCACCCCACTACGGCGGGCAGGTGGTAGTCGCCCACGCTCGGGGAGTCCGCGTCTCCGTGTGCGCGCTGGGTGGTCTCGGCCGACGTCCACACCCCGACGCCCGGGATGCTGCGCAGCGCACGCTCGACCGCCGGTCCGCCCCGGCCGTGCGCGAGCGTGCGCTCCAGCGACGCCGCGACCACGGATGCCCGTACCGCCGTCGCCGAGCGCTCAGGTCCGACGCCGGCGCGGTGCCACTCCCACGACGGGATCCGCCGCCAAGTCTCCGCGGCGGGGAACACGCGCATGCCCTCCGGAGCCGGACCGGGAGGCGGAGAACCGTGCTTCGTGATCAGCACCCGCCACGAGTGACGAGCCTCCTTGCCCGTGACCTTCTGCTCGAAGATCGCTGCCAGCATCATCTCGAACACCTGGCGCGTCCGCAGCAGCCGCAGCCCCGGATTGCGGCGGAGCGAGTCCGCGAGGAAGGGGTTGCCCGACACGTCCAGGCCGCTCCAGTCGTCGCCGGCCCCCAGCAGCTCGGGCACGCCCTCGATCGCCCACGCCGCGCCCGGACCCCACGCCGTCGCCTCGACGCCGTCGGGCCGCGAGACGAGGTGCAGCGTCGCCTCGCCGAGCGGGGTGCGGAGGGTCCGCCAGATGCCCGACCCGTCCACGCGGTAGGTGGGGTCGAAGTGCCCCCGGCGCAGCGGGCGGAGGGTGAGCGCCAGGTTCACCGGCTCGGCGGGGGCGTACAGCGTGGACTCCACGAGACGAGAATAGGTGACGTGGCTGTACCCAAGATCATCCTGTTCTACGCTTTCACCCCGCTCGCCGACCCCGAGGCGCTGCGGCTGTGGCAGCGGGACCTCGCGGAGTCGCTCGGGCTCGGCGGTCGAATCATCCTCTCCAAGGACGGCATCAACGGCACCGTCGGCGGCGAGCTGAAGCAGGTGAAGCGCTACGTCAAGAAGACCCGCGAGTACGCCCCGTTCCACGACATCGACTTCAAGTGGAGCGAGGGAAGGGGTGACGACTTCCCCCGGCTGAGTGTGCGGGTGCGCGACGAGCTCGTCAGCTTCGGTGCGCCCCGGGAGCTCGACGTTGATGCCGGCGGGGTCGTGGGCGGGGGCATCCATGTCACGCCGGAGGAGCTGCACGACCTCGTCGCCGCCAAGGACGTCACGTTCTTCGACGGCCGCAACGCCTTCGAGGCCGAGATCGGACGGTTCAAGGGCGCCGTCGTGCCCGACGTCGCGAACACGCGCGACTTCGTCGCCGAGCTCGACAGCGGCAAGTACGACCACCTCAAGAACGAGCCGGTAGTCACCTACTGCACGGGCGGGATCCGCTGCGAGGTGCTGTCGGCGCTCATGGTGAAGCGCGGGTTCCGCGAGGTCTACCAGCTCGACGGCGGCATCGCCACGTACGGCGAGAAGTTCAAGGATGCCGGACTCTGGGAGGGCTCGCTCTACGTCTTCGACAACAGGATGGCGGTGCAGTTCAGCGACGACGCCGCCGTGATCGCCCACTGCTCCCAGTGCGGAACGTCCACGAGCCGGATGCAGAACTGCAGCGACCTCGCCTGCCGGGAGCAACTCGTGGTGTGCGGGACGTGCGCCGAGCATCCCGTGCACTGCGCAGTTCACGCCGCCGCTTAACGAGGCAGCGCCCCGACCGAAGCCGGGGCGCTGAAGTGACCTGCGGTGGTACTAGGAGCAGGTGATGGTGACGCCGTTGACGTCGTGCTCGCCGGGGCCGAGGTCCGCGCACTGCCCGAGGAGGGCTGCGCCGCCCGCGATGCCCGCAATGATCGCGATGACGATACCGATCGTGGAGAGCAGGCCGATCACGATGCCGACGGTAGCCGGGGTGTTCTTGAGTCCGGCCTTCTTCGACTGCGAGCGCGCCACGGCGCTCACGATGAGGCCGATGGGGCCACTGAAGAAGCTGAGGATGAGGCCAACAATGCCAAGCGTCTTGCCGGCGTTGGCGTCGGGGGCTACTGCGGTCATAAAAGGGCTCCTTGAAGCTCTGGGTAAGCCATCCTCGATGTTGAGGATGGCGGGACCGAATATATCGCTGGGAAGAGTCTGGGAGCCCTCGTGGCGGGGGCGGCGCGCCGACGTCCTGTGATGGGGAATGATTGACGCATGGCAATCGGAATCCTCACCAGTGGCGGCGACTGTCCCGGACTCAACGCGGTCATCCGGGGTGCGGTCCTCAAGGGCACCCAGATCTACAAGCAGGAGTTCGTGGGATTCCGCGACGGCTGGCGCGGTGTCGTCGAGGGTGACGTCATCCCCCTCGAGCGCAAGGACATCCAGGGCATCGGCAAGCAGGGCGGCACGATCCTCGGCACCTCCCGCACCAACCCCTTCGAGGGCGACGGCGGCGCGGAGCGGGTGCGGGAGAACATGGCCCGCCTCGGGGTCGACTCGCTCATCGCGATCGGCGGCGAGGGAACCCTCGCCGCGGCCAAGCGCCTGACCGACGCGGGCATCAAGATCGTCGGCGTTCCGAAGACCGTCGACAACGACCTCTCCGCCACCGACTACACGTTCGGCTTCGACACGGCGACGCAGATCGCCACCGACGCGATGGACCGCCTGCGCACCACCGGCGACTCGCACGGCCGCTGCATGGTCGCCGAGGTGATGGGTCGGCACGTGGGGTGGATCGCCCTGCACTCCGGCATGGCCGCGGGTGCCCACGCGATCCTCATCCCCGAGCAGAAGACCAGCATGGAGCAGATCTGCCTGTGGGTGAAGTCGGTCATGGACCGCAAGCGCGCCCCGCTCGTCGTCGTGGCCGAGGGCTTCAAGCTCGACACCATGGATGACGCACACTCCGAGCGCGGACTCGACGCGTTCGGGCGTCCCCGCCTCGGCGGCATCGGCGACATCCTTGCTCAGGAGATCGAGGCGCGCCTCGGCATCGAGACCCGCTCCACCACACTCGGCCACATCCAGCGCGGCGGCACCCCGACCGCCTACGACCGCGTGCTCGCCACCCGCTACGGCATGGCCGCCGTCGACTCGGTGATCCACGGCCGTTGGGGCCGCATGGTCTCCCTGAGCGGCACGTCGATCACCCACGTCGCCTTCGAGGATGCGCTCGGCAAGCTCAACACGGTGCCGCAGTCACGCTACGACGAGGCGGCAATCCTCTTCGGTTGACGTGGTGATCCGTGGGACACTGGCCGACATGAGCGCCTTCGTCATCATCGGATCGATCTTCGTCTTCATCGCCGCGGTCATCCACGTGCTGATCTTCTTCCTGGAGAGCATCCTGTGGTCGAAGCCCGCGACGTGGAAGCGCTTCGGCCTCGCCACCCAGGAGGAGGCCGACACGGTGCGGCCGATGGCCTTCAACCAGGGCTTCTACAACCTGTTCCTCGCGATCGGCGTTGCCATCGGGCTCGTGCTCCTCGGCAACCCCGGCACCAGCCAGGCGGGCATCGCGCTCTCGATCTTCGCCGCGCTGAGCATGGTGCTCGCCGCGACCGTGCTCATCGTCACGTCGCCGAAGCTCGCCCGGTCCGCCGCGCTGCAGGGTGTCGCGCCGCTGATCGGCGTGATCTTCCTCGTGCTCGCGCTGCTGACGGCGTAGCGCGCGTCAGTCGTCTCGCGTCGCGTGCTCCACGAGCGCCGCGATGAGAGAGTCCGCCGACCGGTCCTCGGCGATCACGTCGACGGTGAGCCCGGCGGCGCGGGCGTCGAAGGCGGTGCGCGGTCCGATGCAGGCCACGATCGTGCCCTCGGGCAGCGGTGCCAGCTGGGCGGCGATCTGGCGGGCGACGGACCCTGAGCTGACGAGGATCGCCCCGATGCGTCCGGATGCCACGTCAGCGACGATCGGCTCGGCGACCGGCACTCCGACGGTGCGGTAGGCGGCGATGAACTTGACATCGAGGCCGAGCTTGCCGAGGCCGGTCACCAGGTTGGGCTCGGCGATGTCGGACTGGGGGACGAGCACGCGGCCGGAGATGTCCGACTGCGGCCACTCCTTCACTAGCCCGCGCGCCGAGTTGTCACCCGAAGGCACGAAGTCGACGCGGTAGCCCGCGAGGTTGAGCGCCGCAGCAGTGGTCTCCCCGACGGCCGCGATCTTCGTCGTGGTGGGGATCTTCGCGCCCTGACCCACGAACACGTCGACGGTGGTGGCGCTGGTCACGACGAGCCAGTCGAACTGGCCGTCGCCCAGCTGGTGCAGGGCATCAGCGAGCGCTGCGCCGTCATCCGCGCTCGCGAAGTTGATCATGGGCGCGATGACGGGGGTCGCGCCGTAGCTCCTCAGGGTCGCCGCGACTCCGTCCCCCCATTTTCCGCCTCGGGGGACGAGCACGCGCCAACCGCCGAGCGGTTTGGCTGCCATGTGCCTATCCTCCCCGAGAGAGGCGGGGTTAGCGAATCGAGTTGATCACAACTCGATCACCGATGCTCTGCTAATCGTCGTCGCTGAGGATCGCCCACGCGATCACGCCGACCACGGCGACTGCGGCGGCAGCCGCGCCGATGATCCACGGCAGCGGGTTCTTCTCGTACGACGCCTTCACGGTATCGGTCAGCTCGTCGAGCCGCTTCGGGACGTTCAGCTTCTCCTCGATGGCGTCGAGCGTGGCTTCGAGGTCCGCTCGGGCCGACTCGACCTTGGAGGGTGCCGGGGTGTCGCTCATGAGTTCTCCTTCAGAGTGCTCTTGGAATCGGTGCCCTTGATCACACGGACATCCTTCTTGATGCTCTTGATGGTCTCGGTCGGTGCCGGCGGTACGCCCTTCTTCAGGCTGGAGATACCAACCACGGCGAGGATGACCGCGATCAGCAGAATCGCACCACCGATGATCAGCGCCGAGGCCCAGGCCGGAAGCACGGTGGCCAGGCCGAGGACGGCGGCCGCCAGCAGCACGAGTACGGCGAAGAACAGGAACAGTGCCGCGCCGACGAGCAGGCCGAGCCCGATACCGGCGTGCTTGAGCTTGCCGATCAGCTCCTGCTTGAACGACTCGATCTCGCCTCGGACCAGGTCCATGAGCAGCGACGGGATGTCACCGATCAGTTTGAAGAGTGAGCGCTTGGGAGCGGGTTCGCCGGTCATGGCCGGCCTACTGGGCTGCGGTGGTCTTGGCCGCGGAGGTGCTCGACGTCGACTTCGCGGGGGCCTTGCGGGCGGGCGACTTGGAGCCCGACACCTGGGAGACGATCTTCTTCGCGCCGTCGGCAACGAATTCGGCGACGTCCGGAGCCTTGTCCTTGACGAAGTCCTCGGCGTTGGTCACCTGCTTCTGCACACGAGGGTCGTTCCAGAACTTCTGTGCGCGTGCCTTGAGCTGGTCGTACTTCTCGCGACCGGCGCGAGTTCCCAGTACGTAACCGATGCCGATACCGACCACCAGCAGGATCTTGCCTCTCATGGTGTTCTCCGTTTCTTTGCCGTCGAATTCCAGCGTAGCCCTCAGAACTTTGCGGGCTCCGTCTCTTCCGCGACGCCGTCGGCGCAGGTAAGGTACATCTTCCTCCACCCATTCCGACAAGGGAATACGTCAGGCCGACGCGGCCGCCTTCGCCGCCGTGGGCAGGGCGTCGAGGATGCGCCCGACAGCGGTCTCGTCGTGCGCGGCGGAGACGAACCACGCCTCGAAGACACTCGGGGGCAGCGAGACGCCGGCGTCGAGCATCGCGTGGAAGAACGGCGGGTAGCGGAAGGAGTCCTGCGCCTTGACCTCGGCGTAGTCGCGCGCCGGGGTGTCGCGGAACGAGACGGAGAACAGGTTGCCCGCGTGTTGGAGGGAGTGAGCGACTCCTTCGGCTGCGAGGGCCTCGCCCAGTGCGCTCGAGATCGTGGCCGCCGTCGCGTCGAGGTGCGCGTAGACCGCGGCATCCGTCAGTCGTAGTGTGGCGAGCCCTGCGGCGACCGCGACCGGGTTACCGCTCAGGGTGCCGGCCTGGTACACCGGCCCGAGCGGTGCGAGGAGGTCCATGATGTCGGCGCGGCCACCGAGGGCGGCGAGCGGCAGTCCGCCGCCGATGACCTTGCCGTAGGTGACGAGGTCGGGCAGGTAGGACGTGTCCAGACCCCACCAGCCCGCGGGCGACACCCGGAACCCGGTGAGCACCTCGTCGAGGATCACGAGCGCACCGTGCTCGTGGGCGATGCGCGTGAGCTCCGCGTTAAAGCCCGGCAGCGGCGGGACGACGCCCATGTTGGCCGCGGCCGCCTCGACGATGACCGCGGCGATTTCGCTACCGCGCTCCGCGAAGAGCCGCTCGACGGCGTCGACGTCGTTGTAGGGGATGACGATCGTCTGCGCGGCGATCGCGGCGGGTACCCCCGCCGAGCCGGGAATCGCGAGGGTGGCCAGGCCCGAGCCGCCCTCTGCCAGAAGCCCGTCCGAGTGGCCGTGGTAGTGCCCGGCGAACTTCACGAGCAGGTCGCGGCCGGTCGCGCCGCGCGCTAAGCGGATCGCGGTCATGGTCGCCTCGGTGCCGGTCGACACGAGACGCAGCTTCTCGACGAGGGCTCCCACGCGGTCGCGCACGAGTTCCGCGAGCTCGGCCTCCCCCGGCGTGGATGCCCCGAACCCGAGTCCGTTCGCGGCGGCGCGCTGCACGGCCTCGACGACCTCCGGATGAGCGTGCCCGAGGATCGCCGGACCCCACGCGCTCACGAGGTCGACGTACTCGGTGCCCTCGACGTCGGTCACGTACGCGCCGCGCGCGGAGACCATCGAGCGCGGGGACCCGCCGACCGAGCCGAACGCGCGCACCGGCGAGTTCACTCCCCCGGGCAGCACGGCACGAGCCCGGGCGAAAGCCTCGTCGTTGGTGGTCATCAGCTGAACCTCAGGGAGCGGGCCAGCTCGAGGGCGAAGTAGGTGAGTACGGCATCCGCGCCCGCCCGCTTGATGCTGACCACCGACTCCTCGATGGCGCGCGTGCGGTCGATCCAGCCGTTGGCGGCGGCCGCCTCGATCATCGCGTACTCGCCGGAAACCTGGTACGCCCACACCGGCACGGGGCTGATCGCCGCCGCGTCCGCGAGCACGTCGAGGTAGCTCATCGCCGGCTTCACCATCACGACATCCGCTCCCTGCTCGACGTCGATCAGGATCTCGCGCGCGCCCTCGCGACGGTTGGCCGGGTCCATCTGGTAGCTCTTGCGATCGCCCTGCAGCGACGACTGCACGGCCTCGCGGAACGGCCCGTAGAACGCGGAGGCGTACTTCGCCGCGTAATCGAGTATGGGGGTGTCAGGGAATCCTGCCCCGTCCAGGGCGTCGCGCACGGCGGCGACCTGGTTGTCCATCATGCCGCTGAGGCCGAGGAGCTGCGAGCCGGAGGCTGCCTGCACGAGCGCCATCTCGCGGTAGCGCTCGAGGGAGGCGTCGTTGTCGACACGGCCGAACGGGTCGAGCACGCCGCAGTGGCCATGGTCGGTGAACTCGTCGAGGCACAGGTCGGTCTGGATGACGAGCGCGTCGCCCGCCTCCTCCACGGCAACACGGGTCGCGACGTTGAGGATGCCCTCGGGGTCGGTCGCGCCGCTGCCGATCGCGTCCTTGTGCTCCGGGACACCGAACAGCATGATGCCGCCGATCCCGAGCTCGGCGGCCCCGGCAACCACGCCCTTGAGCGAGTCGAGGGAGTGCTGCACGACGCCGGGCATCGACGAGATCGGGATGACCTCGGTGGTCCCCTCGCGCACGAAGACGGGCAGGATCAGGTCGGCCGCGTGCAGGCGGGTCTCGGCCACGAGACGGCGCATCGCGGGCGTCTGCCGCAGGCGGCGGGGGCGGTCCATCAGGCTTCCATCAGGGCGGCGGCGCCCAGGTCGAAGAGCTCCTTGGAGACGCGCGCGGCGAGGTCGCCGGCCGGGTCCTTGACGTCGTCGAGGTAGAGGGCGTGCGAGCTCGTAAGGCGCTCGGTCCCATCGGCGCTGTACACCCGCGCGGACAGGAACAGCATCCCGTCGTCGATGAGGGCGTGCGCCCCGACCGGAGCCGAGCATCCCGCTTCGAGCAGTGCCAGCGTGCGGCGCTCGGCCTCGACGAGCACGCGGGAGGTGCGATGGTCGAGCGCGGCGGCGAGCTTCTCCTCGCCCGCGCGCACCTCGACGGCGAGCGCTCCTTGGCCGGGCGCGGTGGGCCAGCCGTCCAGCCCGAGGAACTCGGTGACCGCCTCGAGACGGCCGAGCCGCTCGAGACCGGCGGCGGCGAGCACCACGGCGTCCAGTTCGCCGGCGGCGACCTTGCCCAGCCGGGTGTCGACATTTCCACGGATGCCCACAACGTCGAGATCGGGTCGGCGCGCCTTGAGCTGCGCAACGCGACGGGGCGACCCCGTACCGACGCGGGCGCCGGGCGGCAGGGTGTCGAGCGTGAGGGAGTCCCGGGCGCACAGCGCGTCACGGGCATCCGCCCGCTTGGGGATGGCCGCGATGCTCAGGCCGGGTGCGTCGCCCGTCGGCAGGTCTTTGAGGGAGTGCACGACGACGTCCACTTCTCCGGAGACCAGTGCGTCCCGGAGGGCGGTCGCGAACACCCCCGTGCCGCCGAGGGTCGCCAGCGCTGCTGTGGAGCGGTCGCCCTCCGTGGAGATCGTCACGATCTCCGGAGAAACGCCGGTCCTGGCTGCGAGCGCGGAGGCGATGGTCGTGGTCTGCGCGAGCGCCAGGGCGCTGCCGCGCGTGCCAATCCGGAGAGTGCTGCTGAGGGGGGCCGCAGTCATGGCGCCAGCCCCGCGAGCGCGGGCTTGAAGCCGAGGCGCACGTTCTCGCAGCAGCCCGGACGGCAGACGTCGTACCAGGGCCCCAGGTCGGTGAGGGCCGGGCGGTCGGCGGTGGGGATGCCGTTGCGACGCTCGAGAACGAGGTCGACGAGCCCGCTCACGAAGGCGGCGTGCACCCCGGGCGTGGGAACGCGCACCGCGAACATCCCGTGCTCGTCCGCCGTCTCGAGGGCCTCGGTGTCGAGGTCCCACTTCACCTCCATGTGGTCGGAGATGAAGCCGAGCGGCACGATCACGACGGCCGTGACGCCGGTCGCGGCGAGCTTGGTGATGCGGTCGTTGATGTCGGGCTCGAGCCACGGCTGCGTGGGCGGGCCCGAGCGGGACTGGTACACGAGATCCCAGGCGATGCCGTCGTGCTCGCGCATGATGACCTCGGCGACCGCCAAGTGCTGAGCGGCGTACGCCCCCTCGGGACCGAATCCACGCTCGCGCGGGCCCGAGCGCTCGGCGTCGCTCGACGGTATCGAGTGGGTGGCGAAGAGCACGTGGGTGGTCTCGGCGGGGTGACCTGCGGCCGCGGCATCCGTGATGCCCTGGCGCACGCCCTCGAAGAAGGGCTCGACGAATCCGGGGTGGTCGAAGAACTGGCGCACCTTGTCTATCTCGATGACGCCGGCGAGGCCGGTCTCGTCGAGGGCCATCGCGTAGTCCTCGCGGTACTGGCGGCAGCTCGAGTAGGAGGAGTACGCCGAGGTGCCGATCGCGAGCAGCTTGGTGAAGCCGCGCTCGTTCGCCTCGGTCAGCGCATCACGGAGGTACGGATCCCAGTTGCGGTTGCCCCACAGCACGGGCAGGTCGATGCCGCGGCGGGCGAGCTCGGCCTCGAGCGCGGCCTTGAGCTCGCGGTTCTGGTCATTGATGGGGCTGACGCCGCCGAACGCGCGGTAGTGGTGGGCCACCTCCTCTAGGCGCTCCTCCGGGATTCCGCGGCCGCGCGTGACGTTGCGGAGGAAGGGGATGACGTCGTCCTGGCCCTCGGGGCCGCCGAAGCTCGCGAGCAGGATCGCGTCGTACGCGACCGGCTCCTCGACGTGCTCGGGGCCGAACCTCGCGGCATCGGTCGCGCCAGGAACGGTGGGCGGGTCGAACGGCCCATGCGCGTCGAGCTCGTCGAGGCCGCCGTTGAGGATGGTCACTGGAGGATCTCCGCAACCTCGGAGGCCGGGATGCGCCGCCCCGTGTAGAACGGGATCTCCTCGCGCACGTGCCTGCGCGCCTCGGTCTGGCGCAGGTGCCGCATGAGATCCACGAGGTCGACGAGCTCGGGCGCCTCGAGGGCGAGGATCCACTCGTAGTCGCCGAGCGCGAAGCTCGCGACGGTGTTCGCGAGAACTTGGCGGTACTCGGAACCCTTGCGGCCGTGGTCGCCGAGCATGGCGCGGCGCTCCTCCTCGGGCAGGAGGTACCACTCGTACGAGCGCACGAACGGGTAGACCGTCAACCACTGCTCGGGCTCCTTGCCGCGCATGAAGGCGGGCAGGTGGTTGCTCGTGAACTCGGCGTCGCGGTGCACGCCCATCGCGTTCCACGTCGGCAGCAGGGTGGGCAGCGCGCGGCGCAGCTCGCGGAGCGCCCACTGCAGGGTCTCGGGGTTCTCGCCGTGCAGCCAGACCATGAGGTCGGCGTCGGCGCGCAGGCCGGAGACGTCGTAGAAGCCGCGGATGGTGACGTCGGCAGCCTCGATCGCGGCGATCGCCGGCTCGAGGATGACGGGACCGGTCGCCCGGTTCGGGTCTCGGCGGAGCACGGCCCAGAGTGCGTAACCGAGCGTGGGCTGGGAGTCAGCGCTGTCGCTCATACTCCTATCCTCTCCCCTTTTGACTGGGAGTTCAGACCTGCAGCAACTCGTCGGCCTTCGCCTTAGCGGTGAAGGTGCCAGAAGTATTTTCGGGCCATCGCGTGTCGTGGAGGGGATCAGCGCATACGCCTGTACAAAATAGGTTCAACAGCACGACGCCCCGCTAGCAGATCGCTACGAGGTATCGAACTGCTCCGGGGCATCGGCCGAGTAACTTTCCCAGTCCACTCAGTCAGAAGCTTAACTCGAACTGTCGCTCTCGGCGTATTACGCGCTGAGACGACATTCGAGGGGAGCGGGAGCTGTCGGCCCAGAGGAGGGCCAGAATATGACAACCGTTAACCCTTGGCACTCTGTGCTGCCTACCGCCCACGTCCACCACAACAACACCCGCTGTACCGTCGGCAACAACATCGAGGCATACAACCGGCGCGCGGGCACGGGCGGCAAGCCGCTTTGCTCGCAGTGCCGTGGTCTCTAGCCGGACAGTGTAGTAAGTCGGGCGTAATCGGGCAGTCGGGAGCGCACAGGTACCCGCGCTCCCGACTTGCTTGTCCACCTCAAAAGTTTCGGCCTCTCAGCCCACCTTGGGTGGGTTGAGACGCTTCGCAGCCTCACTGCTCACAATCGCTTTGATCGTAGAGGCGTACCACTTGCCCCCCGCTGCGGTTGCGATCCCATCAGCATTCAGCGACCGTGCTATTGAGTTGTAGGAATCGCCACGCTCAACCATTGCCAGGACGTCACGGTAGGTCGGTAAAAATGCGGAATCGACTCGACGTCCGAAGACGGCTCCTTCAGCCTTCAGTCGAGCCATGCCCTCTCTCGTTTGGGCGCTCCTAGACTCCCGGCTCAGCTCCCTGGCAACTTCTTGTAAAGGGCGAGCGCCCCCCGTCGTTGCCTCGGGAATTCCGGCGCCAGAGATAACAATTCCCCAGCCCTTCTCCCTGCTGCGGCCCACTATGGCGGTGATCTGCTCGGGGTCACTGCTGAGCAGATCCAGCCGGACGGCCATCAGCACTTGTGCCCCGTGGCTGTCCAATAGCTCGAGGGCCTCGAAAAGCTTGTCTCGCTGGTCCATCTGACGCCCGGCTGGTCGCTCCTCTCGAACGACGTCAAACTCGTAGCCGTTTGACAGCGCCTCCTGCACAAGCAGCTGCTCCTGCGCGTCCATAGCGAGAGCCCAGTCTTCCTGCTCTCCAACGATTGCTCGGCAGTAAAGGATTGCTTTCATATTTAGATCGTACAAGATAGGTTCTTTTATGTACAGCAATCGAAGACTCGTCCTGCAACGCATTCAGCTGCTGATCGCAAGTCGGGCCTCGACACCAACAGAGAGTCTGGGAGCCCCGGCTAGAGACCTAAGAGCTTGTCCACCTTCGCGTTCGCCTGCGCGATGATGCCGGCCAGTCCCGACCCCGCGACGGTCTCCCCCACGGCGGCCTCGGTCCCGGCATCCGGCCGCGTCCACTCGACCCTCGCGAACCCGACTGGAGCCGGCAGGGTCACGCCCAGCAGCGTCGACGCGTCAGCTCGCGCGGCCTCGGCGAGGTTCTCCGGTTCGACGTCGTACGAGAGCCGCAGCACGTGCCGCCCCTCCGCCCGCTCCCGCAGCCACTTCCACTTCGCCGTCGAGTGCGTCAGAGCCCGGGCACGGATGCCCGCTGCCCCCTGCGCGACGAGCACTCCACTGCCACGGGGCGCACTATCCAGCTCCGGTGCCTCCACGACGAGTGTCGCGAGCACGACCTTCCGGCCCCCGGACTGCCGCAGCGGGGTGGCGAGCACCACCGTCCCCTCGAGTCCGTCAACCGACCGCACCCGTCGCCCGAGCTGCACGTCCACGCCGTAGGTGGTGAGGTCGGCCGCGAGTTCGGTCACCAGGCGGAACACCCCACCGCGGATGCCCGCGACGGCGGATCCCGCGGGCGCCGCATCACGGAGGAACCGCACGGCCGCCGCCAGGGAGCCCTCGCGTCCGAGTGCCGCGCGCAGGCCCGGGGCTGCCCGATCGAGAGGGAGGTCATCCGGATGTATGGAGTGCACCCCGTGCACGACGGGCGCGACGAGCCTCTCGAGAACGCCGTCGCCCATGCGCCGCCGCACGAGGGCACCGAGGGTGAGGGACTTGCTGGCCCAGAGGGAGGGGATGATCGCGTCGAGCTGGGCGCGCACGGCTGCCCCCGTGCCGACGACAGCGATGACGTCGGCGGCGAGTGGTGTGCCGGGGATGCCGAGCAGCGCGGTCGCCGGGAGCTTCACGGCCGGGCCGCTCACGGGCTGCAGCCAGGCGCCGTCGGCCGAGGGCTCGACGATCTCGTCGCCCAGGCCGATCTCGCGGGCGAGTGCCGCGACCGTGCCGCCGCGTACGGCGAAGCTCTCCGCACCCGCGTCGAGGTCGATGCCGCCCACGAGGTGGCGGGCGACAGTGCCCCCGAGGTGGTCGGAGGCCTCGATGAGCGTGACCGACCTGCCCGCCATGGCCAGCCTGCGGGCTACGACCAGTCCGGCGACACCGCCGCCGACGACGGAGAACTCAGAGACCACCGTGCACCAGCTCGACGATGCGCGTCAGCACGTCGGGGTCGGTGTCGGGCGGGACGCCGTGCCCGAGGTTGACCACGTGCGACGGGGCGGACTCTCCCCGTGCCATGACGTCGCGCACGTGTGCCTCGAGCACGTGCCACGGCGCACCCAGCAGCGCGGGGTCGATGTTGCCCTGCAGCGGCACTCCCCCGCCGAGGCGCTCCTCAGCGAGGTCGAGCGGGATGCGCCAGTCGACGCCCATGACGTCCGCACCGATGCCGTGCATCGCACGGAGCACCTCGCCGCTGCCGACCCCGAAGTGCACCTTCGGCACGTCGTAGCCGCGCAGGTGCGAGAACACGCGCTTGCTGTGCGGCGCGACCCGGCGCACGTACTGCTGCTCGCTGAGCGAGCCGACCCACGAGTCGAAGAGCTGGATCGCTGAAGCACCGGCCTCGATCTGGGCCTTCAAGAACTCGCCCGCGATGTCGGCGCACCAGTTGAGCAGCGTCGCCCAGACCTGCGGCTCCGAGTACATGAGGGTGCGGGCGCGCTGCTGGTCCTTCGACGGCCCGCCCTCGATGAGGTAGGAGGCGAGGGTGAAGGGCGCCCCGGCGAATCCGATGAGCGGGGTGGAGCCGAGCTCCGCGACGGTGCGGGCCACCGCCTCGCGGATCGGGGCGAGTGCCTCCGGGTCGAGGGGGCGGAGGGCGGCGACGTCCGCGGCAGTGCGGATGGGGTTCGGGAACACCGGCCCCCTGCCCGGCACGATCTGCACGTCGACCCCGGCGAGCTTGGCGGGGATGACGATGTCGCTGAAGAAGATGGCAGCGTCGACCCCGTGGCGCCGGACGGGCTGCAGGGTGATCTCGCTCGCGAGCTCGGGCGTGAGACAGGCGTCGAGCATCTCGTTGCCGACGCGCAGTTCGCGGTACTCCGGGAGCGAGCGGCCCGCCTGGCGCATGAACCACACCGGGGTCGTCTCGGGGCGGTCGCCGCGGTAGGCGCGGATGAGCGGTGAGGTGCCGGTGCGGCCGTCGAGCAGCGGATGGTCGTTAGTCAGGGGCACGGGGTTAACATTAGGTCGTGCTCCTGTGCCTCAGCTCGAACCATGGCAACGCGAGCTTCGAGCTACTCGAGAAGCTCTCGCTCGTAGCCCCAGAGGCCACCGCGGCACTCGTCGACTCCACGGCCTTCCTCGCCGGGGCGGTCGTCCTCGCTACCTGCAACCGCTTCGAGGCGTACCTCGACATCGACGAGCCGCTCACCGCGGCGAGCGCCGTCGCCGTCGCCTCCACCCTGACCACTCTGAGCGATGCCAGCGGCATCCCCGAGGCCCAACTGCGCGCGAGCATCTCGGTGCACGAGGGCCCGGATGTCGCCGCGCACCTCTTCGCCGTGACGAGCGGGCTCGAGTCCGTGGTCGTCGGGGAGGACGAGATCGCCGGCCAGGTCGGGCGCGCCCTCGATCGCGCCCGCAAGGAGGGCACCACGAGCCGCGACCTCGAGCGGCTCTTCCAGCGCGCCACGCATACCAGCCGCGGCGTCAAGAACCTCACCTCGATCGGCGGCGCCGGCCGCTCCCTGGTCCGTCTCTCGCTCGAGCTCGCCTCCAGCCGCGTCGGCGACTGGGCGGATGCCCGTGTGCTCATCATCGGAACCGGCCAGTACGCCGCCACCACCGTCGCCGCACTGCGCGACAAGGGCGCCCGCGATCTGCGCGTCTTCAGCCGCACCGGACGCGGACCGGCGTTCGCCGCCAAGCACGGGCTCGTGCACGACCACTCGTTCGACGTCGACGTGGTCATCGCGTGCACGGCGAACACCGTCATCGGTCCGGAGCTGTTCACCGGTACCGGTCGGCGCCTGGTCATCGACCTCGGACTCCCCCGCAACATCGACCCCGCGGTCGGCGCCATCCCCGGCGTCGAGCTGCTCGACCTCGAGACCGTGCGGCTGCACGCGCCGCTCGAGCAGCTCTCCGAGCAGGCCCACTCCCTCGTCCGTACCGCCGCCGCCGAGTTCACCGCCGAGGCCGCCGCCGAGCCCGCCATCGTCGCCCTGCGCACCCACGTCTTCGAGCTGCTCGACGCCGAGATCGCCCGCGCCCGTTCCCGCGGCGCCGGAGACGAGACGGAGTCCGCTCTGCGCCACCTCGCCGGCGTTCTGCTCCACGAGCCGTCGGTGCGCGCGCGCGAGCTCGCGGCCGAGGGCCGCCTCGACGAGTTCGTCGCCGGCCTCGGCGCCCTGCACGGGATCGCCCCGGCCCCCCGGCCCGTCGCCGACACCAGGGCCGACACGGCGTGACCCCCTGGGAGTACGAGGGCCCGATCCGAACGGATCGCCTCGTGCTGCGCCTCATGGTCGACGACGACCTCGACGACGTCCTCGACTGGATGTCGGACGAGGCCGTCACCCGCTACCAGCTCTACGACGTCCGGTCCCGCGATCAGGTGCGCACCCACATCGACAAGGTGAAGGATGCCCGTCGCCTCGAGAACGACGACGACTTCGTCGAGCTCGGCATCGTCCTGCCCGCCCATGACGGCGACCGCGATCGCGTGATCGGCTGCATCTACTTCCCGCTCAAGAGCGTGGAGAACTCCACCGCCGAGATCGGGTGGGCGCTCACTGCGAAGTACCAGGGACGGGGCTACGCGTTCGAGGCAGCCCGGGCCGTGATGGCGATCGCCTTCGACGTCATGGGGCTGCACAGACTCACCGCGGAGCTCGACCCCCGGAACTCGGCATCCGTCACCCTCTGCGGCCGGCTCGGGATGCGCCTGGAGGCGCACCACGTCGAGGACCTGTTCTTCAAGGGCGCATGGGCCGACACCGGCGTCTACGCGATCCTCGACCGCGAGTGGCGCGCCCTCCCCCGCTGATCTCGGCTGCCCCTCGCGGCACCGCTCGCGTTCCCACGCCGCGTGCCGGTGAAAGCGCAGTTTGACGGGGTGCGATCGGGGCGCACCCCGTCAGACTGCACTCTCGATGCCCAAGTGGCGCAACTCGGCGCGCGAACACGGAACTCAGCGCGACGAGCTGTACAGTGTACAGGTCGAGCTGTACGTTGTGCATTAAGAAACGTCAGGCTGTATTCCAGCCCCGGAACTACGCGGATCAGCGCTTGCGGAAGACGTGTGCGAGCCCTCGCACCACGGGGTTGTTCGCCACGGCGATCATCACGCCGACGTGCTTGAACGAGTCGCCCACACCCGGGAACCGCATGAGTCGACGCATCGGCATGGACGCCACCATGTCGAGCAGACCCGTGTTCTCATCTCCACCGGTACCCGCCGCGGCCCGAGCCAGGAGCGGCCCCGTGACGGGGTGGGTCAGGAACTCCGAGACCCGGGAGTCGAGCGTGAGCCGCTCGGTGCGCGGTGCCGGGAGGTCCACCGGGGCGGAGAGCACGATGTCGTGCGCCGACCGCCCGACCTCGATCGTGTAGCGGCCGCCGGCGACCACCCAGCCCGAGCTGACGACGTCCCAGTGGCTGTAGGCGCGGGCATCCAGGGTGATCTCGACGCGGGTCGACTCCCCCGGCTCGAGCGCCACCTTCTCGAAACCCCGCAGCTCCCGTCGCGCCACCGAGATGCCGCCGGTCGGCGCGGATACGTAGAGCTGCACAACCTCCTTACCGGCGCGCGAGCCGGTGTTGGTGACGGTCACGCTCGCCGACGCCCCGCGGCGAGCCACCCGCAGGTCGCTGTAGTCGAAGGTCGTGTAGCCGAGCCCGTGCCCGAAGGGGTACCGCACCGGCACGTCGACGGTCTCGTAGTAGCGGTAGCCGACGAAGATGCCCTCGCCGTAGCGCACGGTGTCGCCGTCACCCGGGAAGTTCAGGTACGACGGGGTGTCCTGCAGGCGGACGGGGATGCTCTCCGCGAGTCGCCCCGAGGGTGCGACCCGGCCGAACAGCACATCGGCGAGCGCCGACCCCCCGGCCTGGCCGAGCAGCCACGCCTCCATGATCGCGGGCACGGAGTCGTGCCACGGCTCCAGTGAGACCACCGAGCCGTTCGTGAGCACGACGACCGTGCGCGGGTTGACCTCGGCCACGGCGCGGATGAGCCGCACGTGGGATGCGGGCAGGTCGATGTCGGTGCGGTCGTAGCCCTCGGACTCGTCTCCCGCGAGCAGCCCCACGAACAGCAGCACCACGTCCGAGCGGCGCGCGACAGCGACCGCCTCGGCCAGCAGCGGCGCGGAGTCGACACGGCGGTCGAGGCTGTAGCCCGGCGCGAACTCCACCGGGGCGATCGACCCGATCGCATCCAGGGCACTGTCGATGCGCGTCGCGTTCACCTGCGACGACCCGGCGCCCTGGATGCGCGGGGTGCGCGCGAACTCTCCGATCACCCCGACCGCCTGGGCCGTGCCGAGCGGCAGGAGCCCGCCCTCGTTGCGGAGCAGCACCATCGACTCGCTGGCGGCCTCGCGGGCGAGCTGGTGGTGGTTGCTGTGGCCGGCCGCGGTCGTCGGGACCGCCGCGGCGGCCGCACGATCAGCGAGCGCGCGCACCCTCCGCGCCGCACGATCGAGCACCTCGGGCGCGAGCTCGCCCGACCGCACCGCCGCCACGACCTCCGCGGCGATCTGGCCCTGCGGCCCCGGCATCTCGAGGTCCAGTCCCGCCTCCAGCGCGGGAACGAGGTTCTCCACCGCTCCCCAGTCGGAGACCACGACCCCGCGGAAGCCCCACTCCTCCCGCAGCACCTCGGTGAGCAGCCAGTGGTTCTCAGACGCGGCCACGCCGTTGATCCGGTTGTACGAGCACATCACCGTCCACGGCTGCTCCTCCGTCACGATGCGCTCGAACGCCGGGAGATAGATCTCGCGCAGTGTGCGCTCGTCCACCTCGGCGCTCACCGTCATGCGGTTCGTCTCCTGGTTGTTGGCCGCGAAGTGCTTGAGTGACGCACCCACGCCCCTCGACTGCACTCCCCGCACCCAGGCGGCACCGAGCATCCCGCTCAGTAGTGGGTCTTCGGAGAAGTACTCGAAGTTGCGACCGCACAGCGGCGAGCGCTTGATGTTCACGCCGGGGCCGAGCAGTACGCCCACACCTTCGGCGCGCGACTCGTCCCCAAGGGCGACCCCGATCCGTTCGACGAGGGCCGGATTCCAGCTCGAGGCGAGACCGGCCGCCGGGGGGAAGCAGGTCGCGGGAATGCTGTCCCCGATCCCGAGCGCGTTGCCATCGGGGCGCTGCAGCCGTACGCCGTGCGGTCCGTCGGTGACGACGACGGCGGGGATGCCGGCGCTCTCGATCCCGGTGGTGCTCCAGAAGCTCGCGCCGACGGTGAGCGCGGCCTTCTGCTCGAACGTGAGGTCAGACATTCCGCTACTTTACGGCTCTGATCGGCGCGATCAACCCGGCGCCCAGCAGGGAGAAAACCGCCCCCGCGAGGAACAGAGCTGTGTAGTTGGCGGGCGCAGTGCCGCCGCTCCCGATCGACAGGAACAGCGGCGCGAGCGCCGGCGCCACCGACTGGGGGAGCGAATTGGCGATGTTGAAGATGCCCATGTCCTTCGCGGCGGTGTGGTCCTTGTCCGGCAGCACGTCCGTGATGAGGGCGAGGTCGACGGCGAAGTAGGCGCCGATGCCGACGCCCATGACGATCGCGGCGACGTAGAACCCGGGCACCGTGGTCGTGAGAGCGAGCATCCCCAGCGCGATGGCGACGACGGCGGCGGAACCGAACACGAACGGCTTACGCCGACCGGTGCGGTCGGAGCTCCTCCCGCACAGCACCGCGCTCACCGTGAGCGACCCCGCGAAGATCAGAAGTGCGATGAGCTGCTGCAGCACCAGCTGGTCGGCGGGTACCCCGAGCCGGTCGGTGATGAAGTACGGCTGGTAGGTCGTGTACACCGCGAATCCGAGGATGACGAAGAAGCGCCCGAACCACGTCCACGCGAAGTCGTACCGCTTGCCGGGCGCGATCGAGAAGCTGCGCACGAAGGCGGCGGGGGAGAAGGCGGAGACCTCCTCGTGCGGAACATCTCGGATCGACACCGCGAGGACGATCATGAGAACCGCCCCGACGATCCCCGGGATGAGCAGCATGTTCGCGATGCCGAGTCCGGTCGACTGGATGCCCAGCGCGAGGCCGATGCCGACGACGGGGGAGACCTGCTGCGCGATCCCGAGCACGGCGCTCACCCTCGCACGCTGCTCGAGCGGGACCTGGTCCGGCAGCAGCGCCTGCAGCGCCGCGAGCACCATGTTGAGGGTGAGTTGCGCGAGGGCCCACCCGATGGCCACCAGGCCGAGGGTGGGCGCGAAACCCACGATGCCGAGGGCGACAACGCCACCGAGCGCACCGCCGATGATCCACGGGCGGCGGCGCCCGAGCCTCGACCTGGTGCGATCGCTGAGCGCACCTGTCAGGAGGTTGGAGACGATCGCGACCAGGGCGCCGAGGGCGGCGATGAGACCGAGGCTGGTCTCCTTGCCCTCGGGGTCGATCTCGGCGATCTTGATCGCGAGCGTCGTGACCACAGGGGTGATGAGTGCGACGTACGACCCGACGTAGCCGATCGCGTACAGCGCGATGAACCGAGGGGTGGCGGTCGGGATAGACGTCGTCGTCATGGCACGAATGTACCGGTCACGGCGCAGAAAAGCCCGGGTACGAGTACCCGGGCTTCTCCGTGAGGCGTTGTCGGCTACTCGGCCGAGATCTTGCGGTCGCTCCACTTGCGGCGGGCGATGAACAGGCCGCCGATACCGATGAACATCATGCCGCCGGCCAGTCCGAGCTGGCCGATCGAGCCGGAGCCCGTGTAGGCCAGCGTCTCGAGCTCGCAGGTGAACGAGGCGGACGGGAACGAGAGCACCGTCGGGTTGACCCACGCCGGGTCGAGACCGTCGGCCGCGTTGACGGGCGTCGCCACGAGGGTGACGTCGCCGGCGGAGTTGACCTGGTACGTGCCCTCGGCGGTGTTCTTCACCCCGTTGACCTCCCAGGCGATCGTGCCGGGGGTGACCGAGCCGATCGTGTAGGTGGCCGCCGTGGTGCAGGTGGCGGGGGTGCTGGAGACAGTCGGGGTCACGATGGCGAGTGTGGGCGGGTCGCACTTCGAGTTGTCCTGCACGAAGTAGGTCCATACCTTCGACGCGGTCGGCTGCAGTTCGAAGCCGGGTGCGGCCACTGCGGTGACGATGTACTTGCCCGCGTCGACGCCGGTGTAGTCGGCGGTCGGCGTCGTGACCACGTTGGTGACAGTGTTGGTGATCGTGTAGATGACGCGGGGGTCGCTCGCGACCTTGATCCAGCTCGTGAGCTTGGTGTCGGGGTCGGCGACGTTGCACTGCGAGGCACTCGGGTCGGTGTTGACCTTCACGCCGCAGTCGGCGGTGACCTCGGCCGCGGTGAGCGGGCGGTGGGTCATGACGGGCGTGCCCTTGACCTCGGCCTGCTTGATCCACTCGAGCTTCTTCGTGTCGAACACGTAGTCGGTCGTGTAGGTCACGGTCGTGACTGTCGCGTCGTTCGCGGCGCAGTCGTAGACGGCGGATGTCTCATCGCGCTGCTTCGGGTCGGGCTTCACGTACGGCGGGCACGGGCTGGCGACGAGGTCGAACGTCTGGCCGTCGGCGACCACCTGGTACGTGGCACCGGCGTTCGTGACGTTCGGGAGCGTCACCGTCACACTCTGGCCGGCGGGCACGGTGGTGTCGTACGCGGGGAACCCGGCGACCTGGAACAGCACGGCCTTGTTGCTGGCGGTGTTGTCGAAGACGATCGCGAAGCTGCGGTCGGCTGCGGTGCCGTCGGCCGTGTAGACACAGTCACCGACCACGGCAACGGGCCGCGGCTTGACGTTGCAGTCCCACGGCACACCGACGTTCCCGGTGAACGTGATCACCTGGTCGGCGTCGCCCTTGAAGTAGTAGCCGGCCGTCGGGGTCGCGGTGACGGTGTAGTCGCCGGTCTTCGTGTCGAACACGGTGGCGTAGACCACACCGGTGGTGGTGACCGGGGCGACCGAACCCTGGGTGCCGCAGTCGACGATCTTCACCACGGTGGGCGCGACGGGAACGGTCTCGATCGGGCCGCAGCCCGCCGGGAACGCGCTGTAGGTGATGCTCTGGCTGTTCGTGGGGGTGCTGTTGCCCTTGTACCAGGCGACCGAAATGGAGAGGCTCACGGCCGAGTTGGTCATCACGTGCTGCAGGTACGTCGTCGGAATCGACTTCGTCTTGTCGGCGTTGTAGTAGTTGGGGTTCGCGGGGAGGATGGTGCCGACCGGCACGGCCGCGTTGTTGGACGCGGTCACCTTGCCCTCGAAGTTCTCGGAGTTCATGACGCTCCACGTCACGTCCCAACCACCGTCGGTGGTACAGGCCGCGACCGCGGTGAGGTCGGTGTGGTGCGCCTGGGCGGGAGCCGCAACGGCGACGATGGCGAGGCCGCCTGCGATGAGCAGCGCGGACGCGACGGCAAGGATCTTTTTGAACACGGTCGATCTCCTGTAGGGGGAGTTCGGGCACGGCCGTATGACGCTCGCGGTTTCGGGACGCAGGCGTTTCTCGGGTACTCGACTGCACCGTTTCGGATACTCGGCGAAATTTTCGGGTTCAGCCGGGTCGGTGCTTCGTTCAGATTAGGGTGTCCCCCCTAATGCGGACAAAACCCCAATAAGGGGGGTCCGCACTTTGGGGGACCGTACCCCGATCAGTGCACGTACTCCAGGAGGTCGTAACCCACGGTTCGGAGGGCATCGAGCACGCGCAGCCGCGCGCCCAGCCCGTCATCGTTGAACTGCACGGCTACCGCGTACGACACCGCACGGCGGGCGCCGCGCAGGGCGCCGGCTTCCGCGCGTACCCCGGAATCGGTGCCGGTCTTGTTCACGAGCAGGGTGGAGTGGTCCGTTCCGCGGTGCGACAGCGGATCCAGGCCGAAGGCACTCGCGACCATCGAGAGGTCGCTGTTGAGCGAGAGCCATCCCATCACCCGCTGGCTCGTGAGCGCGTCGACGATCTCATTGCGGGCAAGGGCTCCGAACAGCCAGCTGAGTTCCGCCGTCGAGCCCACGGAGAGTTGGGGCGCGTCATCCGGACCCCGGCTGTCGCGCACCAGATCGAGCAGTGCGGTGCGGGCGAGCCCGAGCGACTCGGTTCTCGCTCGCACCGCCGCGAGACCGACCTGGCGCAGCAGCACGTTGGTGGCGAGGTTGTCACTCGTCGAGCCGACGAGCGTGGCGAGATCGGCTACGGGCAGCGACGGCGCCTGGAGGTGCTGCCAGATGCCCGAGTCGCCCACGGCGTCGCGCGGCGTCTTGTCGAGGATGCCGAAGCCCGAGAAGTCGCGGGACGTGAGCCGCGCCGAAACCTCGATCAGCAACAGGATCTTGCCGATACTCGCGGTGGGCAGCACGATCCGGTCGTCAATGGCGAGCAGTGTCCTGCCCGAGTTCAGGTCGACGGCGCTCGCGGAGACTTGGGCGCCGTCGTACGCCAGCTTTCCGAGCGCGGCGAAGGTGCTGGAGAAGTTCGCGACGTCTCCAACTCCAGCGTGGCGCGGCGCACGGGGGGTGCGCACTCGCTCGCTGCGTTCACGGATCCAAGCTGTGTCTACCAAATAGTGACGCGTTCTTTCGGGTCGAGCCAGAGTGAGTCAGTTTCGGTTACCCCAAATGTCTCATAGAACTCGTCGATGTTGCGGACGATCTGGTTGCATCTGAACTCATTGGGGGAGTGGGGATCGATCGAGATGAGGCGGATGACCTCCTCGTCCCGCGCTTTGAGCTGCCACGCCTGGGCCCACGACAGGAAGAAGCGCTCCGCACCGGTCAGCCCGTCGATCACGGGCGGTTCCTCCCCGGCGAGGGAGATCAGGTAGGCCTTCCAGGCGATGCTCAGCCCGCCGAGGTCGCCGATGTTCTCGCCGATCGTCAGCGCACCGTTCACGTGCTGCTCGGGTACCTGCGCGGGAGCGAGCTCGTTGTACTGCGCGATGAGCGAGTTCGTGCGCTCCTCGAAGGCGGCCCGGTCGGCGGGGGTCCACCAGTCCAGGAGGCGTCCGTCGCCGTCGTACTTCGAGCCCTGGTCGTCGAACCCGTGGCCGATCTCGTGCCCGATGACCGCACCGATCGCACCGTAGTTGGCCGCGGCATCCCTCGTCTCCTCGAAGAACGGGAACTGCAGGATCGCCGCCGGGAAGACGATCTCGTTGAAACCGGGGTTGTAGTAGGCGTTGATGGTCTGCGGAGTCATGAACCACTCGTCGCGGTCCAGCGGCTTGCCGATCTTGCCCAGCTCCCGCTGGAACTCGTACTCGCTCGTGGCGCGCACGTTGCCGATGAGGTCGTCGGAGCTGATCTCGAGCGACGAGTAGTCGCGCCACTTCACCGGGTAGCCGATCTTGGGCGTGAACTTGTCGAGCTTGTCGAGCGCGCGGGTGCGGGTGTCCGCGCTCATCCACTCGAGGTCGGTGATGCTCTGCCGGTACGCCTCGACGAGGTTGGCGACGAGCACGTCCATCGCAGTCTTCGCCGCCTCGGGGAAGTGCCGCTCGACGTAGATGTGGCCGACCGCCTCGCCGAGGGCGCCCTCGACGAGCGAGACGCCGCGCTTCCAGCGGGCCCGCAGCTCGGGGGTGCCGGTGAGGGTCTTGCCGTAGAAGCCGAAGTTCGCGTCAACGAAGTCCTGGGAGAGGTATGCGGCATTCGAGCGGATGACCTGCCACGCCAGCCAGTCCTTCCAGGCCTCGAGGTTGTCTGCGCGCAGCGTCTCGCCGAGCCCGGTGACGAACGACGGCTGGCGCACGACGACCTCGTCGAAGGAGTGCTCGGGCACACCGAGAGCCGTGAGCCAGACATCCAGGTCGTTGCCCACCGCGAGCTCGTTGGCGGCGCTCCACGGCATGGGGTTGTAGGTCTTCTCGCTGTCGCGGGTGGCCACGTTGTCCCAGTGGTGGGTCGCGAGCTCGGTCTCGAGCGCGAAGATGCGCCCGGCGCGCTCGGCGGTGTTGTCAAGACCGGCGAGCTCGAGCATCCTCTCGAGGTAGCTCACGTACTTCACCCGGATCTCCGCGGACTTCTCCTCGCGGTAGTACGACTCGTCCGGCAGACCGAGGCCACCCTGCTCGACGAAGACGAGGTAGCGCTCCGGCTGGCCGGGGTCGTTGTCCACGAAGAGCTGGAAGAAGCCGCTCGATCCGCCGCGCTCGAGGGCGCCCAGGGTGGAGAGCAGCGACTCGATCGAGTCGACCGAAGCGGCCTTGGCGAGCTGCGGCCGGATCGGGTCCGCGCCGAGGGCGTTCGCGCGGACCTCGTCCAGGAAGCTGGCGTACAGGTCGCCGACCTTGCGCGCCTCGGTGCCGGGGTCGGCCGACTGCGATTCCATGATGATGTCGCGCACCGCCCGCTCGGCCTCCTCGGCGAGGAGGTAGAACGAGCCGTAGCGCGCCTTGTCGCTCGGAATCTCGGTCCGCGCGATCCACTTGCCGTTGACGTGCCGGTACAGGTCGTCCTGCGGTCGGATGGAGGAGTCGAGTTCCTCCTGGTCGATTCCGGACGTGAGGGGCGTATCGAGACTCATGCGGCAAAGCCTAGTTCGGTCGGCTGTCCAGTGACCTCTGTGTTCCTAGGAGTCTGCTCGTGCTGTGGTGTTGCCGATACGCAGTTCGCTGGTGAACGCGCGCGACTCGGGGGAGCCGCCGGCCAGCAGGTCGACGATCGCCTCGCCGGCAGCGCGACCCTTCTCGACCGCCGGCTGCACCAGGGTCGTGAGCTCGTAGGGCACCGCGCCCTCGATGCGCACCCCGTCGAACCCCACCACGCTCAGATCCTCGGGCACACGGATGCCTCGTTCCTCCGCCGCCCGGACCACACCCAGTGCCAGCAGGTCGCTCTGCGCGATGATCGCGGTGGGCCTGTCCTCCGTGCCGAGCAGCTCCCGTCCGGCGATCAGCCCCTCCTCGACGCTGCTCCCCGCCGCGACCACACCGCCGATCCGCGGATACACGTCCCGGGCGCCACGGATCCGTTCGGTCGAGGTGAAGGCGGTGGACGCCGCGACCCGCTCGTCGGTGATCCGCCCACGGTCGTGGCCGCCCTCGAGGGGGAGGGTGACCAGGGCGACGCGGTCGTGTCCGAGATCGCGGAGGTGCCGCGCGGCACGAGCCGTGGCATCCCTGTTGTCGAGGTCGATGGCGAGCACGTCGGGCATGCGCTCCGCCTCGATCGCGACGACGGGGATGCCGCGCTGGCGCAGCATGGTCACGGAGCGGTCGAGCTGCGTGCTGCAGCCGACGAGCACGACGGCGTCCATGGGCGC
>Ga0247740_1000032_pt1 | contig 60949 bp, 55 predicted proteins | sample UWRJL148409B2_FD_180942 | JGI IMG/M metagenome (GOLD analysis project Ga0247740, IMG submission 180942) | Plant litter microbial communities from Arlington Agricultural Research Station in Wisconsin, United States - UWRJ-L148-409B-2 | ecosystem: Environmental > Terrestrial > Plant litter >...
GGTAGGACCGGTTCGCCTGCCGCCACACCGCGAGGTCCTTGGTGGAGTTGCCGACGTAGTCGAACCCCTGCGCGCCGAACTTCGCCACCAGCAGGTCGACCTTGTTCTCGCTGGTGAGGTTGGTCTCGCCGTCGCTGCCGAAGCTCCCGTCGAACTCGGGGAACCGGCGCACCATGGCGGCCGACAGGCTCGAGTCCGCACCCGTGGCGAGGTAGATCTTCCGGCCGGAGGCGTGCTCGGCACGTACGAAATCGAGGACGGCCTGATTGACGGGAAGCAGGTCGGTGTCCACATCGGTGCGCTCGGCGAGGTACCGCTTGAGTGCGGCGCGACCGCTCGTGACGAGGGCGCGGGCGGCCCCCAGCAATACTCCGGGCCGCGTGAGGCTCGCCGCCACCGACTCGTGGAGGGAGTCACCGCGGAGGAGCGAGCCATCGAGGTCGACGACGAGTGGCGGTGTCGAGTTCACGTCGATCCGTTCGTGTGTAGGGATTCGGTACGGCCTGAGTCATGGCCGATTCGGCCTCGGGGCGCCCCAAGCGAGAATAGCCGTTGGCGGGCATCGCCGCGATTCCGAGGCGCCGAATAGGATGACGTGACCTATGCAGCCCCTCGCGAACATCAGAGACATATGAACGACGAACCAGCTCCGAGCGATACCCGACGGTCGGTCGTCGCGCACGCGGTGTTCGAGCGCGACTCGATCGGCACCTTCGAGCGGTGGTTCGAGGCGGTGCTCGCCGCGCTCGCCGGGGCGACGGCGAGCGGGGCGATCGGCTCGTGGCGGCTCGCGGTGGGTCTTGGCGCGGGTATCTCGCCCGACGAGCCGGTGCTTGCGGGATGCTCGGAGCGAGCCCGTCTCGCCGGCGGCGAGCTCGTCGTGGCACCCGTTGCCAGCGGCGCGGCCCGTCACGCCGACTCGGTTCTCCTGTGCTCCGGCGGCGGGGCGGAACTCGTCCTCCTCGTCGACCCGCGGGCAGTCATCCTCGCCACCACTGTCGCGCGCCTCGCATCGGCCTTCACCGGATCGGCCCTCGCGGCGCGGGAGCTCCCCGTCGAGCGCGAGGGAGGGCGGTTGTGCGTTGTCACGTCGATCGAGTCGTTCTCCGCCGGGGACCTCGCCCCCCTCAGTGCCACAGTTCGTCCCGAGGCCGCCGTGGTCGCCGTTCCGGAGTCGCTGACCTCCGACGATCGGGTGACCGGCAGCGGCTCCCTCGTCGAGGAAGTCGTCCCGGTCGCCGCCGCTCGCGACCTCCTGGCCGCACAGCTGGGCGTCATCGAGCCGCCTCTCGTGTCCATCGTCATGCGCACCCAGGGGTCGCGGCCGGAAGCGCTGAGGGACGCCCTGCTCACCCTGGCGGGGCAGGTCGACGAGCGATTCGAACTCGTGCTCGTCGCGCACGACACGGGCCGGGCCGTGGTCGAGGAGGTCCTGGCCGAACAGCCTCCGTGGCTCAGATCGCGCACCGAACTGCTCGAGGCGCGCGGCGGCACGCGGTCGCGGCCGCTCAACGTCGGCATCGAACGGGCGCGCGGCACGCTCGTGGCGTTCCTGGACGACGATGACGTGGTCTTCGGCGACTGGGTGGCTGCCTTCCTGCGCGGGGGAGCCCGGTATCCGCGTCGACTACTGCGCGCCGCTGCGGGGGTGCAGGTCGTGACGAGCGCCGAATGGCCGGGCGGAGTGCAAGGGCACGCCGTGCAGGCCGTGCTCGAGACCCCGTACCCCGCCGACTTCGACCTGGCGGACCACCTCCGGGTCAACATGACGCCGTTCATGGCGTTCGCGTTCCCCCGTGGGTTCTTCTCCGCCTTCGGCGCGGCTGACGAGTCACTCGAGGTGTGCGAGGACTGGGACCTCGTCCTGCGCGCGGCGACGACCCTCGGCGTCGTCGACCTCCGCGTGCTCACCGCGGTATACCGACGTTGGAACTCGGGAGGGGACTCCTACACGCGCCACGGCTCGGCGGCCTGGGAGCGCGACATGCGGCGGGTGCGCACCAAGCTGGACGCATCGCCGCTCGTGCTCGCCGCGGGGTCGGCATCCGAGCTCGCCGAGCTCTCCGTCCTCAGGACCGTGCGGGACGAGCTCGAGGCAGTCAGGGCCAGCACGAGCTGGCGTATCAGCGCTCCCGTACGCGCCGCCAGCGTGCTGTGGTCGCGCGTGTCTGGTGGCCGACGCCGCGACGGGTGATCCGGCCGCGAGGGCCGTCTGTTAGAATTCCGAACGCTGGCGCAGGACCGAAAGGACCCGATGGTTGACTCTCGCCCGGGTGTGGTTTCCGTAGTCCTCGTGAATTTCCGCGGCACGGACGACACCCTCGAAGCGATCCGGTACCTCGGTGGGATCGACTGGCCGAAGGACCGGCTCGAGATCGTCGTGGTCGAGAATGCGTCCGGCGACGACAGCGCCGAGCGCCTTCGCGCTGAGGCGCCGCATGTCACGCTCATCGTCTCGAAGACCAACGACGGCTTCGCCGGCGGATGCAACAAGGGTGTCGCAGCGTCGAGTGGCGAGTACATCGCGCTTCTGAACAACGACGCCCGTCCCGACACCGGCTGGATCCGGGCGGCGGTCGAACGGTTCGAGGAGTCGCCGGAGGTCGGCGCCGTGGCGAGCCGCGTGCTCGACTGGGAGGGCAAGCTCGTCGACTTCGTCGGCGCGGCCATGACCTGGTACGGCATGGGCTACAAGCCGTTCACGGGGGAGCAGCCGCCGACGCGGCCGGACGTCGCCGCAGACGTGCTGTTCGGCACCGGTGCCGCGATGTTCGTGCGTCGCAGCGTGTACGACGCCATCGGAGGCTTCGACGAGCGCTACTTCATGTTCTTCGAGGACGTCGACCTCGGCTGGCGCATCAACCTCGCCGGGTGGCGGTTCCTCTACGAGCCCGCGTCGCTCGCCTTCCACAAGCACCACGCGTCGATGAGTGCATTCGGCTCGTTCAAGGAGACGTACCTGCTCGAGCGCAACGCGCTCTACACGCTGTACAAGAACGCCGGCGACGATCTGCTGGCGGAGGCCCTCCCAGCCGCTATGGCGCTCTCCACCCGCCGGGCGATCGTGCGCTCCGGCCTCGACTCCACCTCCTTCGACCTGCGCAAGCCGGGCGGGGACAAGGAGGACACGATGGAGATCGACAAGGGCGCGGTCTCCGCGTTCTTCGCGATGGACCAGTTCGTCGAGAACCTGCCGTCGATGAGGGTGTCGCGGGAGGAGATACAGCGCACCCGCGTGACCCCCGAGAGCCGCATCCGCCGCCTGTTCGAGAACGCGGACGCCCCGATCCTGCAGGACAAGGCCTACCTGCGCGGCTACGAGAACCTCGTGGCCAGCTTCGACGTGCTCGACGTCCCGGGCGTGACGAAGGTCGTCATCGTCACGGGCGACCCGATCGGCAAGAAGCTCGCGGGTCCGGCGATCCGGGCTTGGAACATGGCCGAGCAGCTCTCCCGCGACAACGAGGTGATCCTCGTCTCGCTCACGGGGGTAGAGGAGCTGGAAGCCCCGTTCCGGCTGCTGCGCGTCCCGGTCGGTGACGACGCCGCTTTCAGCAAGCTCGAGAAGTGGGCAGACGTCATCGTCTTCCAGGGCCACGCGATGGCCGTGTTCGACTCGCTGCGCACGAGCACGAAGATCCTGGTCGCCGACATCTACGACCCGATGCACCTCGAGCAGTTGGAGCAGGGGCGCGAGCTTCCCGCTGACCAGTGGCAGCGCCAGGTCAGCGACGCGACGGACGTGCTGAACGAGCAGCTCGAGCGCGCCGACTTCTTCCTCGCGGCGTCCGACCGCCAGAAGATGTTCTGGCTCGGGCAGCTCGCAGCACTGGGACGCGTGAACCCCTCGACATACGACGGCGACCCGGACCTGGACGGCCTCATCAGCGTCGCGCCCTTCGGACTCTCCTCGGAGCCGCCGGTGCACCACCACGACGTTCTGAAGGGCGTCAGGTCGGGCATCTCCCGTGACGACAAGCTCGTGCTCTGGAGTGGCGGCCTGTACAACTGGTTCGACCCGAAGACCCTGATCCGGGCGATCGCCGAGCTCTCCGAGCGCCGCGGTTCGGTGCGGCTCTTCTTCCAGGGGACGAAGAACCCGAACCCCAACGTTCCCGAGATGGCGATCGTCGCGGAGTCGCGCCTGCTCGCGGAGCAGCTGGGCGTTCTCGACTCGGCGGTGTTCTTCAACGACTCGTGGGTCGATTTCGACGAGCGGCAGAACTACCTCACCGAGGCGGATGCCGGTGTCTCGACGCACTACTCGCACGTCGAGACGACGTTCTCGTTCCGCACGCGCATCCTTGACTACCTCTGGGCCGAGTTGCCGATGGTGGTCACCGACGGAGACCACTTCGCCGACCTGATCCGGGCGGAGAACCTCGGGATCGTGGTCGAGGCGGAGAACGTGGCGCAGCTCGCCGACGCGCTCGAGCGCGTGCTGTTCGACGCCGAGTTCGCCGAGGAGGCGAAGAGGAACATCGCCCGTGTGCGCGAGAGCTACTACTGGGCCACCGCCCTGGCGCCGCTCGTGGACTTCGTCGCGCGCCCGCACCACGCTGGGGACAACGCGGACCTGTCGTCGGCCGCCAAGAGCAGAGCGCGCAAGAAGCGGAAGAAGCGCTCGGGCCTGCGCCACGATGCCGAGCTCGCGTTCTTCTACCTCCGGTCCAGCGGACCCCGCGTGGTCATCGGCAAGGTCCTCAAGCGGCTCCGCCGGGCATGACCTCCCGGCCCCCGGTCTCGGTCGCGCTCTGCACGCACAACGGCGCGGAGTACGTCGTCGAGCAGGCGCGCAGCATCCTCGACCAGACCGAGCCGCCCGCGGAGGTCGTGCTGTCCGACGACGCGTCGACCGACGACACGGTCGCTCTGGTTGAAGGGCTGTGGGCGACCCGGGAGTCCCCCCCGGCGCTGGTGGTGCTCCGCAACGCGACGGCCCTCGGCGTCACCGCGAACTTCGAGCAGGCCGCACTGGCCTGCACGAGCGACCTGGTCGCGCTGTCCGATCAGGATGACGTGTGGGCGCCCGACCGGCTCGGGAGGATGGTCGATGCCTTCGTCTCCGCACCCGACCTGGCACTGCTCTTCACGGATGCCCGGCTCGTCGATGGCACCGGCGCCGACCTCGGACCGTCCCTGTTCGGAGCACTGGAGGCGAGCGAGGCCGACCTCGACGGCATTCGCCACGGGGACGCATTCGGCATCCTGCTCAGGCGCAACCTCGTGACGGGGGCTACTGTCGTGTTCCGGCGGTCCCTCCTCGATGTGGCGGTGCCGTTCGATCGTGCGTGGGTGCACGACGAGTGGCTCGCGATCATCGCTGCATCAGTGGCCAGGGTCGACTGGCTCCCCGACCGCCTCGTGGACTACCGTCAGCACGGCCGCAACCAGATCGGGGTCGCAGCGCCCACCCTGCGATACAAGATAGGGCGGGTTTTCGAGCCCCGCGGAGACCGGTACGCGGGGCTCGTCGAGCGGGCGGAGCACCTTCTCGCGCGTGTGGACGCACGGGGGGATGCGGTACGGGATGCCGTAGAGCAGAAACTGCTGCACCAGAGGCGGAGGGCGGAGTTGCCTGCCCTGCGCATCGCGCGGGTCGTGCCGGTGCTGCGGGAAGCGGCCACGGGACGGTACGCGCGGTTCAGCAGCCAGGGGAACCTCGACATCCTCCGCGATCTGCTGCAGCCGGAGGGCTAGGCGGGCACCCTGGTGGGGTGGACGGCGCGCGAGGTCGACCATACCCAGGTGAGTAGCGCGAGTGCTCCCGCGAAGGCGAGGGAGCCGACGATCCACACCGTCATCGGCGAGAACGGCAGGTGCCACCACCATTCAACGCCCTCGTCGAGGTTGACGCCGGGGAGGTCCGCGCCCGTGACGTAGCGCCGGATGTTGGTCTGCAGGGCGATGGCGTTGGCGAAGGACAGTGCGACGACCGTCAACCACCTCTGCACCGGCGTCGTCACGAGCGGTCGGCCGGGCGCGGTGAGCAGGATGAATCCGGCGAGCATGATCATGAGGGGGAGCAGGTAGCGCGGCTGGAAGTTCGCGCCGACTATCGAGTTCGACTGCACGAGGAGCACGGTGGGGATCGCCGTCATCGCCGCGACGATGACGAGTACGGAGACGCCCTTGCGCGGGACCCGCGTCGCGAGGCCCACGAAAACGGCGCCGGCGAAGGCGCTCAGGGCGGCGACCCAGACGCTGGCGGGAAGCGGTGTGTCGAGCCACCCCAGGTTCCAAGACCCGAAGACACCGGCCCACAGCGACGGGATGTTGATCAGGTTCGCGATCGTGAGGGTCAGGGGATCGGTGCCGGGCCCGGTAGCTCCCGGGGCGAGACCGTTGGCGGCTGCATCCCCCTGGTGGGACGTGAGGTAGAGCGCGACGGCGAGGGCAACCAGTGCGACCCCGAAGAGTGCAGTGCCGAGGTAGGGGCGGGTCTTCCGGAACGCCATGAAGAGCACCAGTGCCACCGCGAGTCCCGAGTAGATCGCCGAATCGGCCCGCGCCCCGGCGCCCATGACGGTGGCGACGAGGGCTACCGCGGCAAGTCCGACACGCCGCCTGCCCACGGTCTCGAACACTCCGAGGAGGGCCAGCCACAGGGTGCCCGCCGAGATGATGGCCCAACTCGAGGGATTGGTCGACGGCACCAGGAACATCCCCAGCGGCACGAGGGACACGGCGAGGGATATGACCAGGGTGGGGCGGCGATGGCGCGGGAGGAGCCAGAACAGCACGGAGGCGAGGCCCACGAGCAGTGCGCTGTTCACCAGTTTCATCACCAGCACGGAGCTCTCGATGTCCGGCCCCGCGAACAGGCTCATGACGTAGTAGAAGACCGGCGGGTAGAGGCCGGTGAAGTTGCCTCGGGGTGTGGTGAGCACCTCTTCAGGGTTCTCGCCGAAATCGGCACCGTGACAGCTCGCACTCAGATCGGCGTTGAACGCGAAGCACACCGAGTCGATGGCGAGGTCGCGGTAGACCACGCGCTCGTCGTCCGAGGCCGCCGCGGCACAGCCCGCGGAGTCCCCGTGGCCGCACCAGATGCTCGCGAGGTGGAAGTCGTCGTCCGGCGAAGCGCCGACCGGGGAGGACAGGCCCCACGAGAACAGCGCGACCAGGGCGAGCAGGGGTGCCACGATGAGGACGGCCATCCTGCTGCGACGCCCCGGGACCGGTGCGTCAGCCTGAGTCATGCCCCCGATTCTATCCGGCGTCCCGCGAGAGGTCCCCGCGCCCCGCACGTAGACTGGGTCGGTGACGATTGATGGGGCCGCGACCGAGCGGGCGCCCAGATTCTCCGGACTCACCCTCATCCTCATGGCGACGGTCGCGGCAGGCATCGCGTCGTACCTCATCACGTGGTTGGTCCCGCGGCAGATCGGCTTCGCGAGCTACGCCGTCTTCGCGGTGTTCTGGTCGTTCACGTACCTCATGGTGGGTGCGCTCGGCGGCATTCAGCAGGAGGTCGCCCGGGGAACCGGGGTCATCGACCCCGCAGCCCCGTCGAAGGGGGGCCGTGCCCGCAACTTCGCCCTGGTCGCGGCGGGTCTGGTCTTCGTCGCGGTCGTGGCGACCGCGCCCTTCTGGGTGGGTGCGGTCTTCCCGGTGCAGGGTTGGAGCCTGGTGTTCCCCCTCGCGGTGGGCGCTGCATCATATGTTCTGGTGGCCGTGCTCGCCGGCTCGCTCTACGGCATCGGCGGGTGGGTGCCGCTGGCGCTCATGCTCGCGATCGACTCGATCCTCCGTTTCGCCTCGATCGCGGTCGCGCTCGCGTTCACCAACGACGTCGTCGTTCTGGCCTGGTGCGTCGCGGTGCCCTTCCCCGCCACCATACTGGCGCTGTGGCCGTTCATCCGTCGTTCCATCGTCGGCCGGACAGAGCTCGATGTCGGGTACGCCCGGTTGGCGCGCAATGTTGCACAGACCGTCGTCGCTGCTGCAGCGACCGGCGTTATGGTCAGCGGTTTCCCCCTGATCCTCGGCCTCACCTCCCCGGGGGAGCCCAAGGCGGTCGTCGGGCTGTACATCCTGTGCATCACCCTGACCCGTGCTCCGCTCATCATCGTTCTGATGTCGTTGCAGAGCTACCTCCTCGTGACGTTCCGCGACGACCCGGGCGCGTTCGGCCGGCGTTTCGCCCAGGTGCTGGCCCTCATCCTCGGCGCAGGCGCTCTGCTGTCGGCCGCAGGCTGGCTGGCGGGTCCGGCCGTGTTCGCATTCCTGTTCCCCGGCGAGCTAGTACCGGACGGGTGGCTGCTCGCCGTGCTGGTGTTCTCCTCAGCGATAGTCGGCACGCTCAATGTCACCGGTCCGGCGCTGCTCGCCCGCGGTCGGCACTTCGTCTACAGCGCGGGGTGGGTGGTGGCTGCGATCACCACGGTCGTCATTCTCCTGCTGCCCTTGGAGTTCACGCTGCGCACGATCCTCGCGCTGCTCATCGCGCCCGCGGCCGGTCTGATCGTGCACGGCGCGGTGCTCGCCGCGTCCCGGCGCCGTGGTGCGGCTATCTGACCGCGGCTAGGCCTGGGGCTTGGACGGGGCCGAGTCCGCGAGGGCCCGCTCGAGCGCCTGGATCCGAAGGTCCTGCAGCGCCGCGGTCTCGGCAAGGACGCGCGTTTTCGACTCGAGAGTGGTCAGTTCCGCGCTGTGCTGGATGCAGACGAGGAAGAGCACCGCGACGCTCACGAAGAAGACGAGGTTGAGCGGGACGGCCACGCCGACCAGCCCAGCAGCCCACACCAGCACCGGCGGGAAGACGCCGATGACGAGCGCCAGGGTTCCGGCGATGAGCCACCAGACCGCGTGGCGCTCGCGCAGTCGCCGCCGCCGGAGCATCTCGATGACGACGATCAGGGTCAGCACCGCCGAGGCGACGCCGAAGATGTAGGAGGCGACGGTCACGCGGTGGGTGTCCCTTCGTGAAGTTGGACGGGGGGCCGAACCAGGGCGAACAGCAGGGCCATGGATGCCCGACCCAGATACGCGGCGGCCTTCAGTGGATTGTGCGAGGGGGTGCCGCCGGCGCGGGCTCGCATCGAGACGGGGATCTGGCGGATGACGCACTTCGCGCGTGCGGCGATCACGAGCGACTCGATGGTGTCCCCCAGGTACTCGGCAGGGTAGTGCTCCGCGAAGAGGCGGACAGCACGCGGTCCCGACGCCTTGAACCCGGACGTCGTGTCGGTGAGCGGCGTGTGAGCGGTGACGCTGAGGAACTTGGAGAGGACGACCATGGCCCAGCGGCGCGGCCCCTTGACTGTGTAGTCACCCTCGCCGGCGAAGCGCGCTCCGATCACGAGGTCCGCATAGTCGAGGCCCTCGACCAGCGCGCGCACGCTCGCGGGGTCGTGCTGTCCATCGGAGTCGACCTGCACCACGTTCGCGAACCCGTGGTCGATCGCGTAGCGGAACCCCACCCGCATCGCGCCGCCGACGCCGAGGTTGAAGGGAAGTCGGGCCACCAGTGCGCCGCCCGCGAGGGCCTCCGCGGCTGTGTCGTCCGTCGAACCGTCGTCGACGACGAGCACCGCGATGCCCGGGAGCTTCTGCAGCACCTCCTCGACGACGCCCCGCACGGACTCCTCTTCGTTCAACGCGGGCATCACGATGAGAGTCGAGGAGATCGAGGGGGTCATACTCAAATCGTACCAACGAGGCACCGCGCTACTTGGCTCGGACGCTTCCCTCGTGCTCGAGGTACCACTCGTACGTCCGGCCTATCCCGTCGTGCAGCTCGGTCGAGGCGGACCACCCGAGGTCGTGCAGGCGCGAGACATCGAGGAGCTTCTGGGGCGTGCCGTCGGGCTTCGTCGGGTCCTGGATGAGCTCGCCTTCGAACCCCACGGCTGCCGCGACCGTCTCGGCGAGCTCGCGGATGGGCATGTCCTTGCCGACACCCACGTTGATCGTCTCCGGGTCGTCGTAGTTCTCGAGGAGGAAAAGGGACGCCCGAGCCAGGTCCTCCACGTAGAGGAACTCGCGGCGCGGTGTGCCCGATCCCCAGATGACCACCGACTCGTCGCCGGCCTCCTTGGCCTCGTGCAGGCGGCGCATGAGAGCGGGGAGCACGTGGGCGTTTTGCGGGTGGAAGTTGTCTCCCGGGCCGTACAGGTTGGTCGGCATTGCCGAGATCCAGTGCCGGCCGTACTGACGGCGGGCCGCCTGCACCTGCATGATCCCGGCGATCTTGGCGATCGCGTAGGCGTCGTTGGTGGGCTCGAGCTCGCCCGTGAGCAGTGACGACTCCTTGATCGGCTGCGCGGCGAACTTGGGGTAGATGCACGAGGAACCGAGGAAGAGGAGGCGGTCGACGTCCACGTCGTTCGCGGCATCCATCAGGTTCACCTGCATCTGCAGGTTGTCACTGAGGAACTCGGCCGGGTACGTCGCATTGGCGTGGATGCCGCCGACTCGCGCCGCGGCGTCGATCACGACGTCCGGCCTGATCTCGCGGAGAAAGGAGAAGACGGCGTCACGGTTGCGGAGGTCGACCTCGGACGACGTCGCGCCCACGAGATCCGTGAAGCCCTCCGACTCGAAGTGCCGCCAGATCGCCGATCCGGCGAGCCCGCGATGGCCTGCGATGTAGACGCGGCTGTTCCTGTCCACTGATTCTCCGATGTGCATTCTCGTTATACTCACTCACACGCCCCATCCGTCGACAACGTCGGGAACGCTCGGGCCATTCCACGAATATCCGGCTCATTCGCTCGTTCGAATGCTAGCAACCAGAAAGTTCTCGCGATGTCTGAACCAGAGGTCCTCGTGGTGCTGCCGACACTGGGGGACCGGCTGGACACCCTTCGCGAGACCCTGGAGTCGGTGGAGCTGCAGCGCGCCGAGGTGCCCCTCACCCTCGTTGTGGTCGCCCCACCGACGGCGCTCGCCGCTCGTGAGCTCGCGGCATCCTTCGGCGCGGTCGTGGTGGACGACCCCAAGGAGGGGATCTCCGCGGCGATCAACTATGGACTCGCCGCGCGCACGACGGAGACGTACTACGCCTGGATCGGCGACGACGACATCTTCCGCCCCGGCGGGCTGCGCACACTGCGGGGCATCCTCGAGGCCAGACCGAAGGCTGTGCTCGCTTTCGGCGGCTGCGACTACATCGACGCGCGAGGCAGGACGATCGCCACGAGCAACGCGGCGTGGCTCGCGGTGTTCCTACTTTCGTGGGGTCCCGACCTCATCCCGCACCCCGGCACCATGGTCAGGCTCGACGACCTCCAGGCGATCGGCGGATTCGACGTGACGCTCAAGTACGCGATGGACCTCGACGCCTTCCTCTCGCTGCGCAGCCACGGTTCCTTCGCCCACACCCGTACGTCGGTGTCCGGGTTCCGCTGGCACCCCGATTCCCTGACCGTCGCCAACCGGCTGGCCTCGAGCCGCGAGTCCGAGGCGGTCAAGCGCCGTCACCTCCCCGCCGCGCTCCGTCCGATCAGTCCCCTCTGGCAGTACCCGATCCGCTGGGCGTCGGCGTTCGCTGCGGGCAGGGTGAACGCCGCCGCGCGCTCCCTGTAGGCTGTCAGGGTTCATTGGGACCACATTCTTCGTGACGCCAGCCGTCACCGCCCCCGCACGCATCGACTGGAGTGATCTGCATGACCGAAACCACGCCCAAGAGGGCCATCGTCACCGGGATCACCGGTCAGGACGGCAGCTACCTGGCCGAGCTCCTGCTGAGCAAGGGCTACGAGGTGCACGGGTTCATCCGGCGCTCGTCCACGTTCAACACCGACCGCATCGATCACATCTACCAGGACCCGCACGAGACCAGCCCGAAGCTGATCCTGCACTACGCCGACCTGAGTGACGGCTCCCGCCTGGTGACCCTCCTCAACGAGATCCAGCCGGACGAGGTCTACAACCTCGCGGCGCAGTCCCACGTCCGCGTGAGCTTCGACGAGCCCGAGTACACCGGCGACGTCACCGGCCTCGGCACCATCCGACTCCTCGAGGCAATTCGCGCCCTCGGTCTCAAGACCCGCTTCTACCAGGCCTCCAGCTCCGAGATGTTCGGCGCGACGCCGCCGCCGCAGAACGAGGAGACCCCGTTCTACCCGCGCTCGCCCTACGGTGTAGCCAAGGTGTACTCCTACTGGATCACGCGCAACTACCGCGAGGCTTACGGACTGTTCGCGGTCAACGGCATCCTGTTCAACCACGAGTCCCCGCGTCGCGGCGACACCTTCGTCACCCGCAAGATCACGCGTGCCGTTGCACGCATCGCGGCCGGCGAGCAGTCCGAGCTCTACATGGGCAACCTCGACTCGGTGCGGGACTGGGGCTACGCGGCCGAGTACGTGGAGGCGATGTGGCGCATGCTGCAGGCCGACGAGCCCACCGACTACGTCGTCGCCACCAACACCGCGTACACGGTGAAGGATTTCCTCGAGTTCTCGTTCGGCCACGTCGGCCTCGACTGGCAGAAGTACGTCAAGTTCGACGAGCGCTACCTCCGCCCCACCGAGGTCGATGCACTGATCGGCGACTTCTCCAAGGCGCAGTCGCTCCTCGGGTGGACGCCCAAGATCCTGACACCGCGTCTCGCCCAGATCATGGTCGACGCCGACATCAAGGCTCTCGAGCTCGGCGGCACCTACTACGTGGACACGGTCCAGACCTCCTAACCCGATGGCGGCAATTCCGCGCGTCGCGCTCTCCATGCTCACTCTCGTGCCCGGGGGCATGGGGGGCAGTGAGACGTATGCCCGCGAACTCACCCGGCAGCTGGCGACGACGGGCGAGGTCGACGCAACGGCGTACGTGCCCTCCGGGGTGCACGGGTTCAGTCAGGGCATCCCCGAAGTAGGGGTCGAGGGCGTGCGGTCCGGATCCTCGACGATCGACCGGCTGGGGAGCGTGGCCTCGTCCTTGCTGGGTGCGCGCCGCATCCGTGCCGTTATGCGGTCACCGGATGTCGTGCACTTCCCGTTCACGGTGCCCGTCCCCGCGCCGGCGCGGGGAGTCGGTTTCGTGCAGACGCTCCTCGACGTGCAGCACCTCGACCTGCCGCACCTGTTCTCCCGTCTGGAACTGCTGTACCGCCACCGCTTCTACGAGGGCGCCGCCGCGAGAGCGGACATCGTCATAACCATCAGCGAGTTCGCGAAGTCCCGCATGGTCGAGTCGTTGGGCCTCGACCCCGATCGAGTGCGGGTGGCACCTCTCGGCGTGCGGACATCCGACTTCGCCCCAAACCCGGGGGAGCGCGAGGACTTCGTGCTCTACCCCGCGCGCGGCTGGCCGCACAAGAACCACGCGCGGCTGGTCGAGGCGGTGGCGCTCCTGCGTCGTGCCCGTCCTGGGCTGAGGCTAGTCCTGACCGGCGGTGGCCTCGACACCCTCGGCGACCTCCCGGACTGGGTCGACGTCAGGGGCCTCGTGAGCACGGAGGAGTTGCGCGACCTCTACCGCCGCGCCGCAGTCATGGCGTTCCCGAGCCTCTACGAGGGGTTCGGCCTCCCGCCGCTCGAGGCGATGGCCTCGGGATGCCCGGTAGCGGCGTCGAACGCGGGCTCCATCCCCGAGGTGTGCGGCGATGCCGCGGTTCTCTTTGACCCCCACGAGCCCACCGCGATCGCCGCGGGCATCACGTCGGCGCTCGAACTGGCGCCCGTCCTGTACGACCGGGGGATCGCCCAGGCTGCGGCCTTCACGTGGGAGCGGTGCAGCGACGTGCACGTCGCGGCCTACCGCGACGCGGTCCGCTGACTCAGTAGTCGCCCTCCTCGAGCGTGTACTGCACGTCGGGGCAGACTGCCTCGAGGTCAGCACGGGCGTTCGGGTCCGAGGTGTGGATGACCACGTCGCTGCCGAGGCCGCCGGCGAGCGCGCACACCTGATCGGGTGCGAGTGACAGGACTGTGGCGTAGATCTTGAGGGGATCGGTGTCCGGCCGGTCTATCTGGAGCAGCCAAGTGTTGATCCAGTAGTCACCGACGGCGGAGCGCCACAGGAAGTCCTTGCCGTTCTCCGACCCGACGAGGTCAAACACGATCTCCGCGGCCTCCTCGCTGGGGCCGTCCCTGACGATGCCGGCGAGCGGGACCTGCGCACCAGGGGAGACCGGTCCCCACAGCACAGACACCATCAGCGCGGCGACGCCCGCCGTCATGATGCGCCTCCAGCCCGGCGACCACTCGACGGCGCGCAGGAGGTGCACGGCGAACGACAGGAGGATCACCATCAGCAGGATTGAGGCGGTCCACGCGAACTTCGCCGGGTAGTACCCCCACCCAAAGGCGGCGTCGTGGCGCTGTGCGAGCAGGTACCCGAGGCCCAGCCCGAAGCCGGCGACGATCGAGACCACACCGGCAGCCGATCGGCCCGCCCCGGTCTGCGCGCCCAGTGCGCTGGCGACGAGCAGGAGCGACGTGATGACGAGGGTGGATCCCGGCCCGAGCGCGGGGAAGCCCCCGTCGTTGCCGAGCGCGCCAGACGACTGCAGGAACCCCGGCACCGTGACCAGCGCCGCGTAGCCGAGGAAGGCGCCGGCGGCGAGGGCTGCGGCGACGAACTCGACGGGACGCGACCGAGCGATCAGACTGCGTTCGTGCACAACGGTCACCACCACGAGGCCGGCCATGCAGACGACCAGCGGACTCCACACGGAGAGCAGCGCGAGGGCGACGGCGAACAGGGCGAACAGGGCGATCGCGGGACGTGCCGTGCCGCCCGTGAACGCGAGCCAAGCCGCGAGGAGCAGCGCCACGGCGAAGGCGCTGTTCATGAACCCGAACTGGAACTGCAGTCCGATGACGTGCCAGGAGAGCGAGGCCGTCGACGCGAGGGCGACCACGGGCACAGCCCATCGAACGGGCGCGGTGCGCGCGGCCCTAGCCAGGATCGTGCCGACCAGCAAGCAGGAGACGACGATGACGAACACCCAGACCTGGGCTGTACGTGAGACGTCGTGCTGCAGCAGCAGCGACGCCGCGCCGGACCGAGCGCCCTCCATGTTCGCGGCCGACATAGCGAACGGGAGCGGGGTCGGCTGAGGAGTAGAAGCAGGATCGATCCCGCCGTCGACGAGCATCCGTCGGGCGAAGCCCATGGCGTTGACGGTGTCGCCGTTCATCGCCCAAGCGAAGCGCTGGCCGCCCGGGATCGCCTGCGCGATGGCAAGGCAGACGACGAGGATGAGGGAACTCGCGGAACCGGCAACCATGAGGAGCACATCGTGGCGGCTCAGCTCCGGCAGGGCGGGCCGCACGGTGCACAGGATGCCGATAGCTGCGGACACCGTGGCCCATGAGAAAATGTGCGGCACGGTCATGCCGATCCCGATGAGGGGAGTCACGAGCAGAAGGAGCAGTTCGAGGACGAAGAAGGTGCCCACGGTGACGGCGAACGCGAGCGCGAGCGGCATCCACCGCGCCAGCAGCAGGATGCCTGCCAGCACGGCCACGGACCACAGGGCGACGAGCCCGAAACCCGAGAGTGCGAGTGCTGCGGCGGTTAACGCCCCCAGGGTCACGAGCATCCCGGGGAGCCGCGTGTAGATCCTCACCGCGCAATCGTACCGGTCGATGTCGGGGCGGCATCATCGGGCGGCATCGTCGCGAGGGCCCCTCGCCAACTGAGCTCGCCCGCCGCCTTCACACAGCAGACGACGAAGGTGAGCCAGCCGTACTCGACGAGGATCGAGCTCTCCGCGAGGGAGCCGACGATCAGCACGACGAGCACGAGCGCCGGCCAGGCGAACACGACACTGCGTCGTCGGCCGGCCAGGATCCACGACCGGGTGAAGGCGAGGACGACCAGCACCACGAAGATGAAGACTCCGGCGAGCCCCAGCTGGAACCACACGTCGACGTAGGCGTTGACGGCGGACGTGGGCTCGCGTGCCCCGCTGAACAGGGTGAACGGTTGCATCTCCGGCCGCCACTGGCCGACCCAGCCCCAGCCCTGCAGCGGGTTGACGGCGATGAGGCTCCAGAGGCCGCGCCACAGGGAGAGCCTGTAGTTGAGCTCGCTGTTCGCACTGAGCAGGGTGATGAGCGGCGACCGGAACGCCCACGCGAGCACGGCGAGGATGACGCCGACGCCGAGGGTGCCCCACTGGAAGAGCGCTCTGCGGTGCGGCGCCACGCGGCGCGTGAGGTAGAGCGCGAGGGCGGCGACGGCCACGGCGAGGACCAAGCCGAAGCCGACGGGGGAGCGCGACAGCGCCAGGCAGATGGCCCCCAGCACGACGGAGCCGATCGCGACTCCGCGGCTGACGGAGCGCGTGGCGTACTCGACGCCGAAGGTGATGATCGCGATGAGCGAGACGATGGCGAGCTGGTTGCGCGTCGCCAGCAGGCCCTGGATGGGACCGAGGGAGGCGAGGTTCCCCTCCACGGCCAGGAACCTCAGTGGCATGTCGATCAGTACGCCGGAGACGATCTCGATGGAGAGTGACAGCCCCAGGACGAACCGGAGGACGTCCCCGAACGAGCGAACGATCTGTATGGTGTCCCGGAGCAGCGCCACGTAGAGCCCGAGCACCGTGAAGATGAGCAAGTACGCGACGCTGCCGACGGTCGCCGTACGGTAGGCGCTCCAGAACACGGAGACGCCCACCCACCCCACGAAGATCAGCAGGGACACGGGCAGTACCGCCTGCCAGCCGAACTCGCCCCGCCGTGCGATGAAGGAGCCCAGGGCGATCACCACGAGAACTATCGCGATGGCCAGCATGCCCGGCCAGCCGATGAGTCGCTGCAGGCTGTCCGCGAGGAACGCTGTGCCGAGCGCGGCGAGCGTGGTCGCATGCACGAATCGGGGGGACTCGAGTACCGACCGCACGAGGGCGACCGCGGCCTGCCGGCGCATCACGGGACCGGGATCGACTCTCGAGGGCCGGGGAACTTCGTCTTGACTGCGATGAGGCAGAGCAGGAACATCCCGTACTCGACGAGGAGCCGGCTCTCGGCGACGCTCTGCACGAGCAGCGCAGTGAGGATGAGGAGGGGGAGGAGAGTCCCGGCTGTGAGTACGCCGGGGCGTCCCGGAGCCGTCTGCGGCCGGTCCACGGCGAGTGCCCACGACCTCACGAGAGTGGAGACCACGAGCGCACCCACGACCACGAGGCCGACGATTCCCAGCTGCAGCCAGATGTCGAGCCACGCGTTGTGGGCGTGCAGTTGGCGCACTCCGTTGTTCTCGGCCAGATGGTCGAAGGGCGCAACCCACGGGACCCAGTAGCTGACCCAGCCCCATCCGAAGACCGGGCGCTCCTGGGCGAGGGCGATCACGCTCGTCCAGATGTCGCCGCGGTTGGTGAGGTCGGAGGACTTGCCGAGAAGTGCGAGGAGCTGGGGGAAGAACGCGAGCGCTCCGCCCACCGCGCCGGCGACGACGACCACGATCGCCCCGTACGTGATCCCGCGGGACCGGTCGGTCATGGCCCTGCGGACGAGCAGCACCGCGACGACGACGACGAGCACAGCCACAAGACCCACGATGTTCGTGGCGGCCCGCGTCAGCACGAAGCACAGCCCCGCCACCGCGAGCCAGGGGGCGCTCCACCGCCTGCGGTAGGCACGGTCGAACAACTGGATGCCGAACACGATGATGCCGAGCAGCGCGACGAGCGACAGCAGCGCGGAGTTGCCGACGATGCCCTGAATCTTCCCGTCGTCGAACAGCTGGTCGCGCGACCAGAACAGCATGAGCGGGATCTTGTCCGGCAGGTTCGAGTAGTCGATGCCCGGCTGGGCGACGGGCGGCAGGACGGGGTGCCTGATGATCACCGACACCACGAGCTCGAACAGGATGGAGAGTCCGAGGATGAGCCGCAGCGCGACCGAGAGCGCGCGGAGGATCTCCGACCACGCGTACGTGATGGCGACGGCGACAGCCCCGGCGACGGTGAACCAGGTGGACGCGACGCCCAGGGCCGACGCGCCCGGGTAGAACGACCATGCGATCGAGAGTGCGGAGAGTGCGAGGAACGCGAGGAGCGGGTACGGGAGCGAGTTGAGCCGCCACCGCCGTCGCTGGACGACCAGCAGCGCGACCGAGGCGGCGGCGATGAGGCCGACGACGACAGCCCAGCCCGCCCAGCCGATCGTGTACCGCCACGCGTCCCCCGCGAGCAGGGTGAACAGCACGAGCACGAGGAACGCTGCGCGCGCACGGCGGTTCTCGATCAGACGCATGACGCCAAGGTTAGAGGGTTCAGACGAAAGCGGCCTTGCCGGTGATGGCGCGGCCGACGATGAGGGTGTTCATCTCGCGAGTGCCCTCGTAGGAGTAGATGGCCTCGGCGTCGGCGAAGAACTTGATCACGCCGTAGTCCATGACGATGCCGTTGCCGCCGAACAGCTCACGGCACCACGCGACGGTCTCGCGCATCCGGCTCGTCGTGTACTCCTTGGCGAGCGCCGAGTGCTCGTCCTTCTGGATGCCCTCGTCGAGCATCTCGGAGACCCGCGTGACGAGTCCGATCGACGAGGTGATGTTGCCGAGGCTCTTCGCGAGCAGTTCCTGAACCAGTTGGTGACTGCCGATCGGCTTGCCGAACTGCACGCGCTCCTTCGAGTAGGCGACGGCGGCGTCGTAGGCGCCGATCGAGTTGCCGACCGCGGCCCACGCCACCTCGGCGCGCGTGAGGCGCAGGACTGCCGCGGTCTCGCGGAAGCTCTGCGACTTCTGGAGTCGGTTCGCTTCTGGGACGACGACGTTCTCGAGCACGATGTCGGCGTTCTGCACGATGCGCAGCGCCTGCTTGTTCTCGATCCGCTTCGCCGAGTACCCCGGGGTGGACGTCGGGACGATGAAGCCCTTGACCTGGTTGTCCGCCTCGTCGCGCGCCCAGATGATGGTGACATCGCTGATCGACCCGTTGCCGATCCAGCGCTTGGCGCCGTTGATCACCCAGCGGTCGCCGTCGCGGCGGGCGACCGTCTGCAGCCCCTGGGCGGTGTCGGAGCCGGAGAGCGGCTCGGTGAGCCCGAATGCCCCGAGCAGCTCACCGCTCGCGAACTTGGGCAGCCACTCGGCGCGCTGCTCAGGGGAGCCCGCGACGGCGATCGAGCCCATCACGAGGCCGTTCTGCATGCCGACCAGTGTGGCGACAGATGCATCGACGCGGGCGAGCTCGAGGGCGACCCACCCGCGGAAGACCGCGCTGTTGGGGAACTGCTGCGTCTCCTCCCACGGCTGGCCGAAGAGGCCGAGGTCGGCGAGGCCCTTGACGACGACGTCGCGGTCGAAGAACTCGGCCTTCGACCAGAGGTCGTTGGCGACGGGGCGCACGTGCTCGTCGAGGAAGGCGCGCAGGCGCACGATCAGGTCTTTCTCCTGATCGGTGAGCTTGTTCTCGAATCCGTAGAAATCAGCGCTGATCGGCTCGAATGACATGGGTGATTGCTCCAGTGCTCGCGGGTGAGTCCTCCAGCAGACTACGGGCGCGCGCGGGGCGGCCATAGGTGGTTGGTACTTTGGTCCAATCGCCCCTATTGAGAGGTCACCGTGTTTGTAGGCATCACCAATACCCCGCGCGACTACGCCTGGGGCTCCACGGGCGAGATCTCCGAGCTGCTCGGCTTCGCCCCGTCCGACCGCACCGAGGCCGAACTCTGGCTCGGTGCCCACCCGGGTTCGCCGAGCCGGGTCGTCGAGAAGGATGCCACGCTGCTCGACGTCGTCGACGGCCGCCTGCCCTTCCTGCTCAAAGTGCTCGCGGCAGGGGCGCCGCTCTCGCTCCAGGCGCACCCCACGACGGAGCAGGCGCAAGCGGGGTTCGCCCGCGAGAACGCCCTCGGCGTCCCGCTGGACTCGCCCGAACGCAACTACAAGGACGCGTTCCCCAAGCCCGAGCTCATCTACGCACTCAGTGAGAAGTTCGAGGCGCTCTGCGGGTTCCGCCCGGCGGCGAGCATCCGAGCCTCGTTCGAAGCACTGCCCGCGTCGCCCGCGGTCTCCGTGCTGCTCGAGCGGCTGACCGGCGACGACGCCCTGCGCGATGTCTTCGAGTGGCTGATCACGCGGGGGGAGGGAGTGGACGGCCTCATAGCGGAGGTGGTCGCGGCGGCGGACGACAGTACCCCGCAGCTCGCGACTGCGGCGCTTCTGGCGCGGGCGTACCCGGGCGACCCGGGAATCGTCATCTCGATCATGCTCAACCGCGTGACTCTCGCGAGGGGCGAGGTGCTGTACCTGCCGGCGGGCAACATCCACGCCTACCTGCGCGGTGTCGGGATCGAGCTCATGTCGAGCTCAGACAACGTGCTGCGCGGCGGGCTCACGCCGAAGCACATCGACGTTCCCGAACTGCTCTCGGTGCTCGACTTCCGCCCGGTCGCGGTGCCGTACCTGGCCCCGGAGCGACCGTCGGCGGGGGTGGAGGTATTCCGCCCCGACGTGCCCGATTTCGTGCTCGTGACGATCGAGGACGAGGGCTCGTACGAACTCACCGGTCCGGCCATCGCGCTGTGCACGGAGGGCGATCTCGAGATCGAGGGTGCGACGTCCGCCTACAACCTGTCGCGCGGCGACGCGGTGTACATCACGCCGGACGAGGGCGAACTGTCGTTCGCCGGGCTAGGAACCGTCTTCCTAGCAACGACGGGAAGCTAGGACCCGCTCCTAGATTCCGGCGAGCTTCTTCTCGCTCGCGAGGTCGGCCTCGACCATCATGGCGACGAGCTGCTCGAATGGAACCGTGGGCTCCCAGCCGAGGACTTCGCGCGCTCGGGTGTTGTCGCCGACGAGCTGCTCGCCCTCGGTGGGGCGCAGGAAGCGCGGGTCGATGTGCACGTACTGCTCCCAGTCGGTGATGCCGACGGCGTCGAATGCGAGGTCGAGGAAGTCGCGCACGGCGTGGGTTTGGCCGGTGGCGATCACGTAGTCGTCGCCCTTGGGCTGCTGCAGGATCATCCACATGGCGCGCACGAAGTCCCCGGCGAAGCCCCAGTCGCGGCGGGCGTCGAGGTTGCCCATCGAGAGGGAGTCCTCGAGCCCGAGCGAGATGCGGGCCACCGCGCGGGAGATCTTGCGGGTGACGAACTCCGGCCCCCGGCGCGGGGACTCGTGGTTGAAGAGGATGCCCGTGGCGGCGTACAGGCCGTAGGACTCGCGGTAGTTGATGGTCATGAAGTGCGCGAAGGTCTTGGCCACGCCGTAGGGGGAGCGGGGCCAGAACGGCGTGCGCTCGTACTGGGGAACCGTCTGGGCCTTGCCGAACATCTCCGAGCTGGAGGCCTGGTAGAACCGGATGCGCTCCATGTCGTCGCCGACGTGGAGCCGGATCGCGTCGAGCAGGTTCAGCGCGCCCTTGCCGGTGACGTCGGCGATCGCGGAGGCGTGCTCCCACGAGGAGCCCACGAACGAAATGCCGCCCAGGTTGTAGACCTCGTCGGGCTGCGACGCCTCCAGAGCGCGGATCAGGCTGACCGGGTCGGTGAGGTCGGCCACGTGCAGCCTCGCCGCAGGAGCGGCCTGGGTCACCGCGTCGTACCGCGGCCCGCTGGCACTGCGCACGAGCCCGTGCACCTCGTAGCCCTTCGAGGCGAGCAACTCGCTCAGGTAGAGGCCGTCCTGGCCGGTGATTCCTGTGATCAGTGCGCGCTTCATGGTGCGGCAACGATATCAGCGGTCAGGAACGGCTAGCCCGCCAGCCGCGCCCCGAACGCCCGGCGGTACGCCTGAGGCGACGTCTGCAGCACCTTCACGAAGTGGTGGCGCATCACCGCGGCCGTGCCGAACCCCGTCTGCTGGGCGATGGTCTCGAGACCCTGGTCGGTCTTCTCGAGCAGGAGTTGAGCACGAATGAGGCGCTGGCGGTTCAGCCACGCCGCGGGCGTGGTTCCCATGTCCGCACGGAAGCGCCGGGCGAAGGTGCGGCTCGACATGAGCGCCTTGCGGGCTAGCTGGTCGACAGTGAGATCCTCCGACAGGTTCTCGAGCATCCAGTCGGCGACGGCCGCGAACGAGTCGGCGCACTCGGGCTTGATGGGCTGGTCGATGTACTGCGACTGGCCGCCGTCGCGCTGGGGCGGAACGACCATGCGCCGGGCGATCACGTTGGTGGCCGCGGCACCGTGCTCCTTGCGCACGATGTGCAGGGCCGCGTCGATCCCGGCTGCGGTGCCCGCGCTCGTCACCACCTTGCGATCCTCCACGAACAGCACGTCGGGGTCGACCGCAGTGCCGGGGTAGCGGCGGGCGAGCCGGTCGGTGTGCATCCAGTGCGTGGTGGCACGACGGCCCTCGAGGATGCCCGCCTGAGCGAGCGCGAACGCTCCGCTGCAGACGCTCAGCACCCAGGCACCGCGGGCCTCGGCCGCACGGATCACCTCGAGGTAGCGCTCGTCGATGTTCTCGATGCGGTGTGCGGGTACCGCGATGAGGTCCGCGTCGGCGGCAACCTCGAGACCGGTGGAGATCACCATGTCGTACCCGAGGCTGGTCTCCACCGGGCCCGGGTCGGCCGTGGCGATGGTGAAGTCGAACGTGGGGCCGCCGGTGTCGCTGCGGTCGATGCCGAAGACTTCGCACACCACGCCGAACTCGAACGGGGCGACACCCGGGATGGCGAGCAGCACGACCTTGTTGAGCACGGAGCCTCCTGGCAGATATGAGCCGATACATGGCAAGCCTGCCACTCGTGGCGCTATCTCGCAACTCGTAGCGTTACTGCCATGATGATTCTCACGATCGCACTAGCCGCTCTCGCCGCCGTCGCCATCGTCGCGACCATCCGCCAGCTCCTGGCCGACGGATACCACCGGGAGCGCACCCACTAGGGCCGGACCCGGCCCTGTGCGCCCGACCCAGCCACTAGCGTGGTCGCATGACATGGCTCGTGACAGGCGGAGCGGGATACATCGGATCGCACGTCGTGCGCGCGCTGCTGGATGCCGGCCTCCGGCCGGTGGTGCTGGACGACCTCTCCACGGGTCACACCGATTTCCTGCCACCCCAGGTGCCCTTCGTGCGCGGCTCGATCCTCGATGGGGCACTGCTGCTCGACACGATGGCCGAGCACGAGGTGAGCGGGGTCATCCATGTCGCCGGCTTCAAGTACGCGGGTGTCTCGGTGAAGGAGCCACTGCACACCTACCAGCAGAACGTCACGGGCACGGCGACGCTGCTCGCCGCGATGGAGTCGCACGGGGTCGGCCGCATCGTGTTCTCCTCCAGCGCGGCGGTGTACGGCACGCCCCGCACAGAGCTCGTGACCGAGCAGACGCCCAAGGCGCCCGAATCGCCGTACGGGGAGTCCAAGCTCATCGGCGAGTGGCTGCTCGCCGACCAGGGCGTTGCCCGGGGTCTGCGTCACACGTCGCTGCGCTACTTCAACGTGGTCGGCTCGGGCACGCCCGAGATCTACGACCAGAGCCCGCACAACCTCTTCCCCCTTGTCTTCACCGCACTGATCGAAGGACGGACGCCCCGCATCAACGGCGATGACTACGCGACCCCGGACGGCACGAACGTGCGCGACTACATCCACGTCTCCGACCTCGCGGTCTCCCACGTCGCGGCCGCCCAGCGCCTCGACGCGGGGGAGCCGATCGAGCCCGCATACAACCTCGGAAGCGGGTCGGGCAGCTCGGTGGGGGAGATCATGGCCGCGGTCGCAGAGGCCACCGGCATCGCGTTCACGCCCGACATCGGGTCGCGACGCGCGGGTGATCCCGACCGCATCGTGGCGGGCGGGGAGCTCGCCGCCCGCGATCTCGACTGGAAGATGAGGCACTCCCTGGAGGAGATGGTGGAGAGCCAGTGGATTGCAACACGCCGGGCGGTAGAACCCTCCGTCTGAGATTGAGGGAATTATCATCGCCCGACTTGACGCGGGGGTAACTACACCGGTGTAATTATGTAACGCGCGTCGGGATTCAATTCGAGTGCGGAGGGGAGACGGAGCATGGCGAACAACGGGTATCGCGCGAGTGTTCCAGACGACTGGTTCGTCGACCCCATCAGATTGGGCGTACCGGGGGTACGCCAGCAGGTTCCTGAGGAGGACGAGAATCCTCTGGCCTGGCAGTCGGACTCGCTGTGTGCGCAGACCGACCCCGAGGCGTTCTTCCCTGAGAAGGGCGGATCCACCCGCGACGCGAAGAAGATCTGCCAGTCGTGCGAGGTGCGCACGCGCTGCCTCGAGTACGCGCTGGAGAACGACGAGCGCTTCGGCATCTGGGGTGGCCTCTCCGAGCGCGAGCGCCGCAAGCTCCGGAAGCGCGATTCGGCCTGAAGCTACCGGGGTACAGCCGCCTCATAGCTTCACGCTCCGCCGCGAGTCACCCCGGTAGCGCACGGCCCGGCGCTTAGTCTCGACACGTCATGCAGCCGAGAGTCACCGCCGTACTCGTCGCCCGAAACGGCGCCCAGTACCTGCCCCGAACGTTAGCCGCCCTTGCGGCACAGACTCGGCGACCCGACGGCGTGCTCCTGGTCGACGCGAGTTCGTCAGACGGTTCGGGCGCGCTCCTCGCGGCGGCAGCTCCCGACGGAGTGGTCACGACCCCCGGTCGGCGAACGTTCGGCGCAGCGGTGGCCCACGCCCTCCAATCGGCGCCCCCGGCGGTCGAGGACGAGTGGCTGTGGCTGCTCGGGCACGACAACGCGCCCGACCGCACTGCCCTCTCCGCGATGCTCGGAGCCGTCGAGGTCGCGCCGTCCGTGGCGATCGCCGGGCCCAAGCTCATGCGCTGGGACGACCCCTCGGTCATCGCGAGCTTCGGCGAGACGATCACCGCGTACGGCCGCTCGGTCGACCTGGTGTCCGGCGAGCTCGACCAGGCCCAGCACGACCTGCACAGCGACCTGCTCGCTGTCGCGGCGGGCGGAATGCTCGTCCGGCGCACCGTGTGGACCGCCCTCGGCGGTTTCGACCCCGGTCTGCCCAGTATCGATGCCGCCCTCGACTTCGCGATCCGCGCGCGTCTCGCCGGTCACCGCGTCGTGGGCGTGCCCTCGGCGCGGCTCGCATCGGCCGGCCCGCCCGAGCTCTTCGGTCGCCGCTCCGTCTCCGCGGGGAACCAGAACCGCATCCGTCGCGCGGCGCAACTGCACCGGCGCCTCGTCTACGCCCCCGCCCTCGCCGTGCCGCTGCACTGGCTCACCTTCCTGCCGCTGGGCATCCTGCGGTCGCTCGTGCAACTCGTCGCGAAACGGCCCAACCTCGTCGGCGGTGAACTCGCGGCGGCCATCGGCGGCGCCTTCGACGGCAGCGTCCCCGGCGCGCGGCGCACCCTGCGCCGCAACCGGCTCATGGGCTGGGCGGCGATCGGTGCGCTGCGGATCACCATGGGCGAACTCCGCGAGCGCCGATCGGGTCGGCGTGCGGCCGAGGCGGCGGACAGCGCACCGCAGCGCGAACGTCCCGGATTCTTCGCGGGCGGCGGCGCGTGGGTGGTCCTGCTGGCGGCCGCAGTCGGCATCGTGGCCTTCAGCCGGTTCACGGATGCCCCGGCTCTAGCCGGGGGCGGGCTCGTGCCGCTCAGCTCGACGGTTCCGGAGCTGTGGTCCCATGTGGGATACGCCTGGCACGACGTCGGCAGCGGATTCGTGGGCGCCGCCGATCCCTTCAGCTACGTGCTCGCGATTCTCGGGTCGCTCACCTTCTGGTCGCCGTCCACGAGCATCGTGCTCCTCTACCTTGTGGCGATGCCGCTCTCGGCCCTCACGGCGTGGTGGTGCGCCGCACGGTTCTCCACGCGCGCCTGGGGACCGGCCGTGGCGGCCGTCGCCTGGGGCGTCGCACCCCCGCTCCTCGCAGCACTGGACGGCGGGCATCCGGGCGCTCTGATCGCGCACATCCTGCTGCCCACCCTTGTGCTCACCACGGTGAACGCGGCCCGCAGCTGGTCGATGGCAGGCATCGCGTCGCTGCTGTTCGCCGTTGTCGCCGCGTCCGCTCCCGTGATCGTGCCCGCCCTGCTGATCGCCGTGATCGGCTGGGCCGCCGCCAACCCGCGTGGTGTCCTGCGGGTGATCGGCATCCCGATCCCCGCGGCCGCGCTGTTCGCCCCGCTCATCGTCGACCAGTTCCAGCGGGGAACGCCCCTGGGCATCCTCGCGGAGCCGGGCCTCGCGCTGCGCTCGGTCACGCCCGCGGTGCACGAGCTGCTGGTGGGGTCCTCCGTGCCCGGTCTCAACGGCTGGGGCGTGTTCCTCGAGGCTCTGGGGATCCCGGCCTCGTCCGCGCCGGTCGTCGTCATCGTGCTGCTCGCGCCGCTGGGACTCCTCGCCCTGCTGTCGCCGCTCCTACCGGGCGCGATGCGGGGCATCCCCGCCCTGGTGCTGGGGCTGCTGGGCTTCGTCACCGCCATCGTCTGCCTGCACCTGCAGGTGACCATCGTCGGGGCGACCGCGAGCACGATCTGGCCCGGGGCGGCGATCAGTCTCTACTGGCTGGGCCTCGTCGGCGCCCTGGCAGTCTCCCTCGACGGAATGCGGAAGAACGCCACAGCGCCCGCGCTCGTCGCCGCACTGTTCCTCGTGGTACTCGCCATTCCGGCCCTTGCCGCCTCCGCCAGCGGAACCATCGCCGTCGTCGAGAGCAACGGCCGGATGCTCCCCGCCTTCACCTCCGCGACCGCGAAGTCCGACCCCACTCTCGGCACCCTGGAGTTCGCCGCGCAGCCCGACGGCGGCATGGCGGTCACCCTGCACCGCGGCGCAGGCACCACCCTCGACGAGCAGTCGACCCTTGCGTCCACCGACGCGACCCTGACGGCCGATGACGAGGAGCTCGCCGTGCTCGCGGGCAACCTCGCCTCGCGGAGCGGATTCGACATCGCGGCTGAGCTGGACCGCCTCCAGGTCGCCTTCGTGCTCCTCGCACAGACCCCGGATGCCCCGGACTCGACCCGTCAGCGCATCGCCGATGCCCTCGACGGCAACCGCATCCTCACCCCGATCACCCCGGGAACCCTATGGACCTACGAAGGCCTGGGGCAGGGCGCGGCACCGACCGGGCCCGGGCCGCTGGAGACCGGCACCGGGATCGCCGTTCTCGCGGGGCAGGGCGTCGTGGTGCTCCTCGCCGTGCTGCTGGCGATCCCGACCTCCCGTAGACGCCGATTGCGCGCTGCCCGGGTGACCGGCCAGGAGAGCGGCCCGACCGGCACCGACAGCGTGGAGGTCGCATCATGACGGACACCCTCGGGCTGCCCGACGAGCCGACGGGTGACGAGTTCACCGACGACGCGGCGTTCCCCGAGCAGGACGAGCCGGAGACCGCCGAGCGGCGCACCGTCACGGCACGGGCCGTCGCTGAGGCCGGCGCGCGCACCGTGGCCGGGCTGGTCGGGATCGGCGTGGCCGCCGCCACCATCGCCGCTGCGATCCTGCTGCCCCTGCCCACCGTGGAGGCGACGCCCACGGGCATCCTCATCACCCCGGTGCCGACCGCGCAGCAGCTCGTGTGCGCCGGCGCGGCCCTCCGCCTCGCCGACGATTCGGGCGCCGGCGCGACGACCGTCTCCGCGCTCGGCCGCCCCGAGCTGCGATCGTCGTCCAGCGACGGCCAGGTGACGACCTCCCCGGTCGAGTTCTCCGATGCGTCGACCGGAGGGACGACTTCCGCGCCAGTGGTTGTGAGCACCCCGCCCACCAGCGACGAGGCCACCGAGAGTGCGCTCGTCAGCGGTGCCCAGTCCGAGCTGGTCGGCGAGGGCGACTTCGTCGGTCTTGCCGCGGCGAACTGCGACGTGGCCAACGGCGACAGCTGGCTCGCGGGCGGCGCGACCACCGTCGGGCGCACCACCCTCATCTCCCTCACCAACCCGAGCGAAGTTCCCGCAACCGTCGATCTGGAGCTGTTCGGGGAGAACGGGGCCATCGTCGCACCGGGGACCAGCGGGATCATCGTCCCGGCCGACGGCCAGCGCGTGCTCTCCCTCGCTGGGTTCCAGCCGGACATCGTCTCGCCCGTCGTGCATGTGACGAGCACCGGCGGACAGGTGTCGGCCACGCTGCAGCAGGCCATCGTCCGCGGGCTGCAGCCGGGCGGCGTCGACATCGTCCAGTCGGTGTCCGAGCTCTCGACCGCGACCGTGATCCCCGGCGTGGTGGTGACCGGCCTCGAGGCCGTGCAGGCTCTCCGCACCGGCGGCGATCCGCAGTTCGACGACGTCGAGACCGCCGTCCGCGTCTTCGCGCCGGGGGAGGGCACGGTCTCGCTCACTGTCAACGTCATCCCCGAGAACGGCGCCGATACCGGCACCTCGTTCCAGATCGACGTGGATGCCGGCCGGGTGACCGATCTCCCTATCGAGCAGCTCGCGACCGGAAGCTACACGATCAGCATCGACTCGAGTGAGCCCGTGGTCGCCTCGGCGCGGGTGACGTCAGCGCTCGGAGCCGCGACCGACTTCGCCTGGTTCGCGGGCGGGGCGGCGCTGCGCGACGGTGCGCAGTTCACGGCAGCGCCCGGTCCGGCTCCAGTGCTGCACCTGTCGAACCCGTCCGTCACCGATGCGCAGGTCGTCCTCACGGCCGCCGACGGGACCAGCTCGACGGTCGCGGTACCGGCCGGCTCCTCGACCGCGACACCGGTGACCTCCGGCACCACCTACGCCCTCACCGGCTACGAGACCTTGTACGCCGCGGTGACGCTCACCGATTCGGGGATGATCGCCGGCTACTCGGTCCACCCGCCCGGGGTGGGGTCGGCGCGGATCCTCGTCTACCCGTAGCGGCGCCTCAGAGGTGTCGGAAGCGCTCCGGCGCGAGGTCCCACGGGTCCTTGCCGAGTAGTTCTGCGACCGCACGGAACACGCAACTCTCGACCATCATGCGCTTGTGGAGGTCGTCGTAGCGGTGCAGCCGCGAGAGCCGCTCGATCGGCAGGCGGTAGAGGATGACGCGTCGCTCGGGTGCGAGCACTCGCCAACGGTCCACCGCAGGGTCGGAACCGAGGGCGGAGGGCATCCCCGCGACTTCGAAGCTCACGTCGGCCAACTCGTCGGGCCAGAGGTCTTTGAGGTACTCGGCCGTGGACGCCACCGTGAGCTCGAACATGTCGGCCCGACTGCGGAGGAGGGGCAGGTGCGGACCGGTGACAGCGGCGCGGATGCCACGACCGTGCCGGTCGCGCCACCCGGGTCGGGCGGATGCGGGGAGGGGCTTTCTCATCGGCTTGGCCACGCTCACGATTCTACCGGCGTGGCTCGCACCGAGGATCGCCTGCAGACGTAGCCTTGCACCGAGATGAGTGGTCGCCCGTGCAGCAAGGTCGCCTGTAACCAGGAGGCTTCGGCGACCCTCACGTACGTCTACGCCGACTCGATGGCCGTGCTCGGCCCGCTCAGCCAGTCCGCGGAACCTCACAGCTACGACCTGTGCGATCGGCACGCCGACCGCCTCTCCGCCCCGCAGGGATGGCAGGTTGTCAGGCACGCGGTTCTCGGTGGCAGTAGTTTTGGGGCATGAGTTCTCGTAGTGCCGCCGAGCTGAAAGCTGTCGTCTTCGATCTCGACGACACCCTCGCTCCCTCCAAGTCGACGATGGACCCGGCGATGAGCGAGGCGCTCGCCAGACTCCTCGACCGCATCGATGTCTGCATCATCTCGGGCGGTAGGTTCGAGCAGTTCGAGCGACAGGCCCTCGACGGCTTCCGGGCGGACGATGCGGCGATGTCACGTCTGCACCTCATGCCCACGTGTGGAACGCGCTACTACCTCTGGCGCGATGGCGGCTGGCAGCTGCAGTACGCGGAGGACCTCACGGACGACGAGAAGTCCCGTACCATCGCCGCGCTCGAGGCGGGCGCGCGCGAGCTCGGATACTGGCATCCCGGAGCGTGGGGCGACATCATCGAGGACCGCGGGAGCCAGATCACCTTCTCGGCGCTCGGCCAGCAGGCGCCCATCGCCGAGAAGGTCGCCTGGGACCCGGACGGAGCGAAGAAGCGCGAGCTGCAGGCGTGGGTGCAGGAGCGCCTGCCCGACCTCGAGGTGCGCGGCGGCGGGTCCACTTCGCTGGACATCACCCGCAAGGGCATCGACAAGGCGTACGGCATCGACAAGCTCACCGCCCAGCTGGGTGTGACCGTCGAGGAGCTGCTGTTCATCGGCGACCGCCTGGATGTGGCGGGGAACGACTACCCGGTGTACGAGCACGGTGTGCTGTGCGTGCCGGTGGAGGGCTGGCACGAGACGCGCGACTACGTCGACCAGCTCGTTGCGTGGCTCGATGCCGGTGACCTTCCCTTCCCGCTTCCCGCAATGGTGCCCCTCGCGGCCGTGTAGCTGAAAGAATGGGGGAATGCGCTCCACTACGACAGCACTCCCGTTCAAGGTCGCCGATCTCTCCCTCGCCGAGGCCGGCCGGCACCAGCTCCGCCTCGCCGAGCACGAGATGCCGGGACTCATGGCCCTGCGCGAGGAGTTCGGGGACAGCAAGCCACTCGCCGGCGCGCGCATCGCCGGCTCGCTGCACATGACGATCCAGACCGGCGTTCTCATCGAGACCCTCGTGGCCCTCGGTGCGCAGGTGCGCTGGGCGAGCTGCAACATCTTCTCCACGCAGGACGACGCGGCTGCCGCCATCGCGGTCGGCCCGACCGGTACTCCGGATGCCCCCGCCGGCGTCCCCGTCTTCGCCTGGAAGGGCGAGACCCTCGAGGAGTACTGGTGGTGCACCGAGCAGATCTTCGACTGGTCGGCGGAGGGCGCCACCGGCCCGAACATGATCCTCGACGACGGCGGGGATGCGACACTCCTCGTCCACAAGGGCCGTGAGTACGAGCTCGCCGGCGCCGTGCCCGAGACGCCCGCGGACGCGAGCCACGAGTGGTCGGTCATCCTCGACGTGCTCCGCCGCTCCCTCGCCGCGAGCCCCGACCGCTGGACGAAGATCGCGGCTGAGATCAAGGGCGTCACCGAGGAGACCACGACCGGCGTCCACCGCCTGTACGAGTTCGCCAGGAACGGCGAGCTGCTCTTCCCCGCCATCAACGTCAACGACTCGGTGACCAAGAGCAAGTTCGACAACAAGTACGGAATCCGGCACTCCCTCCCCGACGGCCTCAACCGAGCGACCGACGTGCTGATCGGCGGCAAGGTCGCCTTCGTCGCGGGCTACGGCGATGTCGGCAAGGGCGCTGCGGAAGCGCTGCGCGGCCAGGGTGCTCGGGTCATCGTCTCCGAGATCGACCCGATCAACGCGCTGCAGGCCGCGATGGACGGCTTCCAGGTCACCACGATCGAGAAGGCGCTCGGCAAGGTCGACATCTGGGTGACCGGAACCGGCAACGAGAACGTCATCACCACCGAGCACCTGCTCGGCATGAAGCACCTCGCGATCGTCGCGAACGTCGGCCACTTCGACAACGAGGTCGACATCGCCGGGCTCGAGAAGCTGCCGGGCGCCGTCAAGGTCGAGATCAAGCCGCAGGTGCACGAGTGGCGCCTGCCCTCGGGGCGCAGCGTGCTCGTGCTGTCGGAGGGGCGCTTGATGAACCTCGGCAATGCGACCGGGCATCCGTCGTTCGTCATGAGCAACTCGTTCACCAACCAGGTGCTCGCTCAGATCGAGCTGTGGGCCAACAACGGCGAGGGCCAGTACGCGAACCAGGTCTACGTGCTGCCGAAGCACCTCGACGAGAAGGTCGCCCGCCTGCACCTCGACGCACTCGGCGTCGTGCTCACGGTGCTCTCACCCGAGCAGGCCGCCTACATCGGTGTGCCGGTCGAGGGGCCGTACAAGGTGGACCACTACCGCTACTAGCCGCGGTCGGGAAACCCCCGGGGCAGCCCGCCGAGCACGGGCGCGAGACGCTCGAGGCCGGCCTGCTCGAGGCGCAGTCCGGCGAGCTCGCGGTCGCGGCGCAGCGCGGAGACGGCGGCGAGGAACAGTTCCGCGTTCGTGGCCGGCACCGGCGAGACGTACACGGAGACCTCGTTGGCGAGTTCGCGGCTGAGACGCTCGCGTGATGCGGGCGTGAGCGCGGGAGCCTGGCCGAGGAACTGCGCGGTGCGGCGGGCCAGGGCATCGGGCATCCGTGCGACGTCCGCGGTCTGCGCCCATGCAACAAGCTCGACGGGAACGCCGTACACGGGCGGCACGACCTTCGACACGCGCTCGTTCTGGCTGTAGGTTCCGGCGATGAGGTCGCCCATGCGCTTCGCCCTGCCGTTGAGCAGCGCGACGATAGCCGCGACCCCGCCGAAGGTCATGTACGTCTCGAAGACGTTGGTGAGGGCACGGATGAACGCGTGCCTGAAACCGATCGCACCGCCGTCATCGCGCACGATGCGGGCGCCGATGGCGAGCTTGCCGAGGGACTTGCCGTGGCTGAGCAGCTCGACGGATACCGGGATCACGACGATGCAGAGCACGATCCCGGCGACGGCGATGGCCTGCAGTACGGCCTGGTCCAGACCGAGCTGGTCGGCGAACGTGAAGAGCAGCACCATGATGCCGATGTAGCTGCCGAAGTAGACGAGGTAATCGATGATGGCGCCCGCAGCGCGGAGGATGAAGCTCTGCGGGCGCAGGTCGAGGGCGACGGCCTCGCCGGTCACGAGCTCCTGAACGTCGTCATTCTGGTCGGGGCCCATGCGATCATTTAAGCAGATGGATCTCGACGCCTATTCCGCCGCCCACCGCGATGAGTGGGAGGAGCTTGCCCGGCTCGGGTCGAAGAGGTCGTTCACCGGGGTCGAGGCTGATGAGCTCATCGACCATTACCAGTCCGGTGCGAGCCAGCTGTCGGCCATCAAGACGACCGCGGGCCAGTCGGCGCAGGGTGACCGACTGTCGCTCTGGCTGAGCCGTGCCCGGCTCAGGTTCACCGGCGCGTCCACGAACGTACTCAGCCAGCTGCCGCGGTTCTTCGCACACCAACTCCCGGCGGCGTTGTACGGGATCCGGTGGCTGTGCGTCATCATCGCGGCGGCGACGATCCTCATCGCGGTGATCTACGCCGCGTGGGCGATCAACGACCCGCGGGTGCTCGCGACGTTCGGGTCGGAGTCGGACCTCGAGCAGTACCGCCAGGACTTCGTCGACTACTACTCGAACTACTCCGAGGTCTCGTTCACCGGCTTCGTGTGGACGAACAACGCCTGGATAGCGGCCCAGTGCATCTTCCTCGGGATCTTCGGGGTGTTCTCGCCGGTGATCATGTTCTCGAACGCGCAGGGCCTCGGCATGGCAGCGGCCGCACTCAACCACTTCGGCGACCTCGACGTCTTCCTGCTCTACATCGCCCCGCACGGCCAGCTCGAGCTGTACGCGATCTTCGTCGCAGGCGCCACCGGAATGCGCATCTTCTGGGCGTGGATCGCGCCCGGTGCCCGCACTCGGGCCCAGTCACTGGCCGAGCAGGGGCGTGCCCTGTTCACCATCGTCATCGGCCTGATCGGCGCGCTGCTGGTCTCCGGGATCATCGAGGGTTTCGTGACTCGCCAGGACTGGCCGTGGCCGATCAAGATCGGGATCGGGACGGTCGCGCTCGGCGCGTTCCTCGTCTACCAGTGGGTCGTCGGCGGCCGGGCAGCGCGCGCGGGGGAGACGGGCGACCTCGACGAGTTCGAGGCCGGCGCGAAGCAGCTCGTAGCGGGCTAGTCCGGTGTGCGGTGCACCTCGGGGTGCTCGACGAAGAACAGCGAGATCGGGGTGCCGTCGGGGTCGGAGTCGGCGTTCGCGTACTCCTGGAACAGGTCGCGGAACCGCCCGAGCATCTCGTCGCGGCGCTCCGGCGAGAGCTTCAGCCCGAGCCGGGTGGCGTTCAGGTCGTCCGCGGGGAGGCCCTCGATCTCCTGCAGGAACGTCTCGAGCAGGATCGCCCCCACCCCGGGCACGTACTGCCCCCACGACAGCCCCGTCGCCCGGTAGGGCACCTCGCGAGCGCCCCGGGTGCCGCGCCGGGGCTCTTCGGCGCGGAGGAAGCCGTTGGCGACGAGCGATCGCACATGGTGCAGCAGGCTTCCGGGGTTGACGCCGAGCTCCTCGGACAGCTCCTTGTTCGTGCGGGCCTCGTGCAGGCAGAGGCGGAGGATGCGCATGCGCAACGGCGACGCGAGCGCTCGGGCTCGGGCCTGCTGGGCGGCCTCGTCCCCGGCGTCGGGGAAGGCGCGACCGGTCACGGGCATGGTCTCAGGCTAGCAACACTGTGCGATTGACTTAACTCAATCGACGGTCGGATACTGGGACCGTGACCGCGCCCCTTCCTTTGCTCCGCAACCGCAACTTCCTCTGGTTCTGGACGGGCGAGGGCATCAGCCAGCTCGGCGCGCAATTCACCGGGCTCGCCCTGCCCGTTCTCGCTGTCAGCCTCCTCGGGGCTTCCGAGTGGGAGGTCGGGGTGCTCGGCGCGGCGGAGACGGCAGCGTTCCTGCTGGTCGGACTCCCCGCCGGGGCGTGGATCGACCGCATGTTCAAGCGCCGGGTGATGATCGTCGCCGACCTCGTGCGGGCGGTCACGCTCGCCGTCATCCCCCTCCTCTGGTTCACGGGTGTGCTGGAGATCTGGCACCTCTACCTCGTCGGCGCGATCGTGGGTGTGGCGACGGTCTTCTTCGACGTGTCGTACCAGAGCTACGTACCGGTGCTGCTGCCGGGGGAGCAGGTGGGCGAGGGCAACTCGAAGCTCGAGGCGACGTCGCAGATCGCCCGCATCGGCGGACCCGGACTCGCGGGCGCGCTCCTCACCGTGGTGAGTGCTCCCGTGCTGCTCCTCGCCGACGGCATCTCCTACCTGTTCTCCGCGTTCGCGCTCTGGAGGGTTCGGGACACCGAGAAGCTCACCGATCCCGCCGACCGCCAGAGCCTGCCGAAGGAGATCGGCGAGGGGCTCCGGTTCGTGTTCGGGCATCCCCTGCTCTGGCGCATCACCGCGACGACCGGCACATCCAACTTCTTCGGCACGCTCGCCTTCACGCTCCAGGCGATCCTCATCCTGCGCATCCTCGACCTCGGGCCCGCGTCGCTCGGCATCATCTTCGGCATCGGTGCTGTGGGCGGGCTGCTCGGCGCCCTTGCAACACCGTGGATCACCAAGCGCATCGGCGAGGGAACCGCCGTGTCGCTCTCCGCCGTCGCCATGGGGGTGGGCGTGCTGGCGCTGCCGCTCGCGGCGCTCGTCCCAGCCGCCGCCCTGCCGATCCTGGTCGCCGGCTCGTTCATCGAGTCGTTCCTCGTGCTGGTCTACAACATCACCCAGGTCACGATGCGCCAGCGCCTCACCCCGCCGCGCCTCCTCGGGCGGATGAACGCCTCGATCCGCTTCGTGGTGTGGGGCGTCATGCCCATCGGCGCCCTGCTCTCGGGACTGCTGGGGGAGACCCTTGGAGTCGTGCCGACGCTCTGGATCGGCACGGTCGGCTCGTTCCTCGCTGCGGCCTTTGTGCTGTTCTCGCCCATCACGTTCCTGCGCACCCTCCCCACCGAGCTGGTCGACCCAGCGGGCATCGCGACCGATATCGAGAACGCAGGAGATGCGACCGGGTCGTCGCGCGATCCGCTCGGATAGGCGCGGCACGGGCGGTATCTCCTGCGTTTTCGGCGACAGGGGGCGCACGGCGCAGTCTGCGCCTCGCGTCGCGGCCGGGCCCCCTTAACGCGAGGATGCCCGGGGCCGACCGGCCCCGGGCATCCTGACGTGGTGACTACTCGGAGACGATGACCGGGCGCTTCTTCGTGCGGTCGAACAGGAATCCGTAGGTGAAGCCCGCGATGAGCGCGCCGACGATCGGGGCGACGATGAACGCCCAGAGCTGCTCGAGCGAACCGGCCCCGCCGAAGATCGCGGTCGCGATCGAACGTGCCGGGTTCAGCGATGCGTTGCTGACCGGGATGAGCACGAGGTGCAGGGCGGCGAGCGTGAGTCCGATCGCGATCGGCGCGAAGCCGCTCGGAGCGCGACGGTCGGTCACGCCGAGGATGATGTAGAGGAAGATCGCCGTTCCGACGACCTCGGCCAGCAGCACCGATGGCAGGCCGAAGCCGAGGGGCGAGGCGTCGCCGAAGCCGTTCGACGTCGCGGTGAAGCTCGCGAAGACGTCGCCGCCGGCGCCCGAACGGATGCCGAGCAGTACGAGCGTTGCGAGCGCACCACCGACGATCTGCGCGGCGATGTAGGGGAGCACGTCGGTCCACGCGAAGCGGCCCGAGGCGGCTGCACCCAGCGAGACCGCCGGGTTGAAGTGCCCGCCGGAGATGTGGCCGAACGCGTACGCGGAGCCGAGGACGGCGATGCCCGCAGCGAGCGCGACGCCGACGAAGCCGGTGTTCGACGACGCGAACTGGGCGGTGCCGATGACGCTGAAGACGAGGATGAACGTTCCGGCGAGTTCTGCGACGAGGCGCTGGACGAGCGTCGGCCCGAGGTCCTCGATGTCGGAGTTTACGACGGGTGCGGTGCTATCGGTCACGAGAGGACCTTTCTGTGAAAGTGCTGAGCTTCCTCGACCATACCGGACACCTACAGCCGACCGGCCGCCTTGAGCGCAATATAACGGTCTGCGACGGCGGGCGGCAGGTCCTGCGGCGCGGCGGTGACGACGTCGCCGCCGAGCTGCCGGATGGCGGCGGCCACCCGCTCCCGGTCGAGCAGCGCGCGCTCGGCGGCGGCGGCGCGGTAGACCTCGTCGCGCGTTCCGCGATGCAGCGTGGCATCCAGCACGTCGGGGTCGGTGACGGACGCGACGAGGACGGTGTGCTTGCGGCTGAGCTGCGGCAGCACGGCGAGCAGCCCGCGGGAGGCGCCGGGAGCGTCGATCGTAGTGGCGAGCACGACGAGCGCGTGCTGGGAGGTGATCGACCGCACGAGGCCGGGAACCGCCGACCAGTCCATCTCGATCAGCTCGGGGTCGACGGGCGCCATGCTCGACACCATGCGCGACAGCAGTTCGGGCCCGGATGCCCCCTGCACACGCGCGCGGATCCTCCTGTCGTACACCAGCAGGTCGACGCGATCGCCCGCACTCGACGCGAGTGCGCCGAGCAGCAGGGCCGACTCGAACGCAGTGTCGATGCGGGGCTCGTTGTCGATGCGCGCGGCGGAGGTGCGCCCGCTGTCGATGATGATCACGACCCGGCGGTCGCGCTCGGGGCGCCAGGTGCGTACGACGAGACCTGACCCGGACGATGCAGCGCGCCGGGCGGTTGCGCGCCAGTCGATCGAGCGCACGTCGTCGCCGCGCACGTAGTCGCGCAGGCTGTCGAACTCGGTGCCCTGGCCGCGCACCATGACGCTCGTGGCGCCGTCGAGCTCCCGCAGCCGGGCGAGCCGCGACGGGAGGTGCTTGCGCGAGTTGAACGGGGGCAGCACCGTGATCGCGCCGGGGGCGAGGATGCTCGCCTGGCGGGCAACCAGTCGCAGTGGGCCGAACGACCGGATCGTGACGTGGGCCGCTCGGCGCTCGCCGCGTCGGAATGGCGTGAGGGTCGTCGTGACGGCCCTGCGCTCGCCCGCGGGCAGATCGACCCGGGAGCGAGCAGGGAGGGCGACCGCGGAAGGTTGCCACCCGTCGCGAACGATCCCGCGCACGCGGCGCCGGCCGCGGTTGGCGAGGTAGAGCGTCGATGCGACGGTCTCGCCCAGCCGCACCCGCCCGGGCAGGTCGCGCGCGAGCTCGACGGCTCGCGGCGAGCCGGCCAGCAGGAGGTCGAGCACCCCGACGACGATCACGAGCGCGAGCCAGAATGCGAGCGCGACCGGCTGCCCCGTCACGGCGATCGGCACGACACCGAGGGCGACGAGGGCGACGAACCACCCTGAGATTGCCATGTTCGTTAGATCGGCACCTGCACCTGCTGCAGGATGCTGCGCAGGATCGCGTCGGCCGAGACTCCCTCGAGCTCGGCCTCGGGACGAAGCTGGATGCGGTGCCGCAGAACGGGCAGCGCCATAGCCTGTACGTGGTCGGGGGTGATCGCGTCGAACCCCTGCAGCCACGCCCACGCCTTGGCGGCGGCGAGCAGGGCTGTCGATCCGCGGGGGCTCACGCCGAGCTTGACCGACGGGCTCTGGCGGGTCGCCCGAGCGAGGTCGACCGCGTACCCGATCACGTCGGGGGAGGCGCGCACAGCGGCGACCGCCGCCTGCGCCTGGGCGATCGTCTCGGCGTCGAGCACCGGCGTGACACCGGCGGCGACGAGGTCGCGGGGGTTGAAGCCGTTGGCGTGGCGGGTGAGCACCTCCACCTCGTCGGCCCGCTCGGGCAGGTCGAGGATGAGCTTCAGCAGGAACCGGTCGAGCTGCGCCTCCGGCAGCGTGTAGGTTCCCTCGTACTCGATGGGGTTCATGGTTGCGGCGACCATGAAGGGCACGGGCAGCTTGCGCGTCTCGCCGTCCACGGAGACCTGCCGCTCCTCCATGGCCTCGAGCAGGGCGGACTGCGTCTTCGGGGGCGTCCGGTTGATCTCGTCCGCGAGCATGATGTTGGTGAACACCGGCCCCGAGCGGAACTCGAACTCCCCGGCCTTCGCGTCGTACACCAGCGAGCCCGTCACGTCACCGGGCATCAGGTCGGGCGTGAACTGCACACGCTTCGTCTCGAGGCTCAGCGCCTGGCTCAGGCTGCGCACGAGGAGCGTCTTGGCGACGCCGGGCACGCCCTCGAGCAGCACATGGCCGCCGGCCAGCAGCGCGATGGTCAGCCCGGTCACGGCGGAGTCCTGACCGACCACGGCCTTGCCGACCTCGGTGCGCAGTCGGGCGAACGATTCCCTGAGCAGGGCGTCATCAGTCATAGGTCGATTGTTCCTTAATGAGAGGGCAGGCTTAGTGGGAGGGTCAGGGTCGGACGGCCGTTGCGACATCGCGCTCGAGCTCGAGGAGTTCATCGGAGAGGACGACGAGTTCGGCATCCGTCGTCGGTGCCGCATCGACCAGCAGGCGACGGATGCCCGCGCTCTGGTCGCCCGTCGCGCTCGCCACCGCCGCGACGATGTCGTCGACGGTCGCCGTCCGCGGCAGGCCGCACAGGGTGGCGAGTCGCTGCAGGGATCCGATGCGGAGCGCGTCGAGCGCCCGCAGCCGCGCCGCCGACCGCTGGTAGAGCCGGGCGCGACCGAGCATGGTCTCGCTCGCGCGCACGACCACCGGGAGGTTCTCGACGACGAGCGGGCCGAAGCGGCGGCCTCGCCAGATCGCCCCCGCGACGAAGGTGATCACGAGCAGCGCGAGCGCGGGGGTCACCCAGATCGGCGTGAGCGACCCGAGATCCTGCGGCGCCGTGGCCGGCAGGTCGGCCGCGGTCGGGAGGTACCAGACCAGCGTGTCGTTCTCGCCCAGCAGATTGAGGGCGAACGCGGCGTTGCCCTCGTCGATGACGTGCTCGTTGGTGAGCGCGCTCGAGGCGCCGAGCACGATCAGGCGGGTGTCGCCGCGGTCGATCTGCACGAGCGAGTAGACGCCGTCGCCGCTGCCGAGGCACGCGGTGACGTCGGAACTGTCGCCGACGACCCGGTAGCCGTTGTCCTCGGTGGTGACCGTGCCCGCCTTCTGGACGGCGGTGAGGTTGCAGTCCGCGTCGAGCGTGTCGCCCACGAACCCGGCCTGTGCCAGCTCGGGCGCGATCACCCGCAGCTCGTCGAACGCGGCGTCCGCGATCACCACCGTGTCGGCGAGCGAGGCCGCCTCTGTGAGCTGCTCCCGACTCAGGTACTGACCGCCGTCGTACAGGAACAGGGTCGTGCTGCGGGGATCGGTGATCGTGCGTCGCGTCTCGGCGAGGGAGCTCGTCTCCGCGACGTCGACCCCCTGCTGTCGCAGCACCTCGGCCATCGCCCGCGTGCCGTTCGGGGCGGCGTTCGTGGGGTCCAGGTAGTTCGCGTCGGCCTGCGAGCCGGCGGAGCCGAGCACGATCACGGCGACGATGCCGATGAAAGCCGCCACGCCGACCCAGAACAGCGAGCGCTTGAGCACGCGGCCGGCCGTCGGCGTGATCACGCGCTGCGCGGTGTCGGTGCTCACGCGGGAACCGCCTCCAGCGGCGACCTCGCGGCGCGCAGGTCCTTCTCGAGCGAGGCGATCGCTGCGTACTGCTCTTGGGTCCCGGTGTGGTCGAGGTACCGCACCGCATCGAACGCCGTGGCCGCGTCCGCGAGCTGGCCCGCCAGGGCGGGGAAGGCCGTGGCCGTGCGGGAGGCGAAGTCCCGCGCCGTCGTTCCGGGCGAGGTCGTGATGATCGTGCGCTCGGCGAGCCCGCGCGCGATGGCCCGGAACATCTCGACGACCGCGGTCGAGAAGTCCCCGCTCGCCGCGGCACGCTCGGCGTCCTGCCGGATGCGGGCGGCGCTGCGGGCGTCATCCTCCCCGAACAACGAGCCCGTGACACGGCTCCGGCGGTTCAGTCTCGGCAGGCCGAAGATGAGGAACGCGACCACGAGAGCCGCGACGACGAGCGCGATGACCACGCCGAAGCCGAGGGCGGGAGGTCCCTCCGCGGAGTCGAGCTGCAGCGAGGTGATCCAGTCGGAGATCGCCTTGGCCAGCAGGTCGAACAGGGTGGGCTGGGCGGCCTGGTACGGCGCCTTGGACAGCTCCGTGATGAGCCACTCGGTCGCTTCGGGCGCGTCGGGGTCCACCGGCACGTCGAAGGGCAGGGCGGCGATCACGACCAGGGCGACGTGGACGGTGCTGCGGTGCCGGCCACGGGCGACGCCTTCAGCAGGTACGGGTCCTGCACCGAGGCATCCCCGGCCTGGCGTGCTTCGACGAAGCGGCTGAGCTCCAGGTCGAGCCCCTCCTTGCGCATGCGGATGTCGATGTAAATCAGGGCGGGGGTGGCACCCTGCACGACGGCGCCGATCGCGCCGAACGCCACGGCGAAGACGACGGAGAGCACCGAGACGACGATCGCGCCGACGACGGCTCCCGACGAGGTCCCGTTGGGATCGACGAGGGTGATCGCGAAGCTCGACGCGAACTGCAGTGGGACGGACACGATGGACGAGACGGTCTGGATGATGAACGACACCAGCAGGATGATCCCGAAGGTCTTCCAGAAGTACCCCTTGGTCAGAGACCACGATCGGGCGAGCGCCTGCCGCAGCGTCAGCCTCTCGAGCATGAGGATGCTCGGAACGAGGGCGAGCTTGGTGCCGAACCACACGGCCAGGGCTGCGCCGCCGGCACCGAACAGCAGCCCCAGCAGCACCGCGGCGATCACGCCCGCGGTTCCGCCGAACGCCACGAGCAGGCCGATCACCACCGCCGCGATCGCGATGGCGAGGATGACGGCGCCCGCGATGATGGCCGACCAGCCGATCAGCGCGCCGATGCGTCCCCGCGCTGCGCTCCACAGGCCAGGGAGGCGGAGCTTCTCTCCGAGCGTTCCGCGGGCGACCTCGAGGGAGATGATCCCCTGCAGGACGGCGCTCGCGACGACCGCGAGGGCCACCGGCACCAGCGCCGAGAGGACGATGAGGCCGACCGACCCCGCCGCGATCGTGTCCGCGTCGGCGCTGCTCTCGGAGAACGCGATGCGCGAGAACGCGGCGAAGGTGACGAAGCCGACGATGAGGATGCTCACTATGTAGATGAGCCCCGTCACGAGCAACGAGAATCCGAACGTCGGCCGCGGGTTGCGGCGCAGCACCTGGAACGAGGCGCCCAGCAGAGTGCCGAACGTGAGCGGGCGCAACGGGATGAGTCCGGGCTTGGGCGGGGGAGTCCACCCGGGCGGTGTGCCCGGCGGGGCCCAGCCCGGTTGCGCTCCGAGCGCGGGGACAGGCTCGGCGGGGCTCGCGTACGGGGAGGTCGGACCTGCCGGGGGCGGGCCCGCAGGGGGCTGCCACGAGGTGCTGTCGGTCACGCGCTCTCCTGACGGAATGCTGAGGGTCGCAATCATGCTTTCACACTCGGCTACTCTTGTGCGAAAGCTCGCGCCGGACCATGGCGAGGAGCCCCGGCAGTTGCGAGGACAAGTGAACGCCCGAATTCTGGTGGTCGACGACGACACGGCGCTGGCGGAGATGATCGGCATCGTGCTGCGCACGGAAGGTTTTGAGCCCTTCTTCTGCGAGGACGGCCTGAAGGCCGTCGAGGCCTTCCGCTCGTCCAAGCCCGACCTCGTCCTCCTCGACCTCATGCTGCCCGGCATCGACGGCATCGAGGTGTGCGCGCGCATCCGTGAGGAGTCGGGCGTTCCGATCATCATGCTCACCGCCAAGAGCGACACCTCGGACGTCGTCAAGGGCCTCGAGAGCGGCGCGGACGACTACGTGGTGAAGCCGTTCAACCCCAAGGAACTCGTCGCCCGGGTGCGCACGCGCCTGCGCCCGACCCCGCAGACCTCGGCCGAGAGCCTGCAGATCGGCGACCTGACGCTCGACGTCGCCGGCCACGAGGTCAAGCGCGGCGACGACAAGATCAACCTCACGCCGCTCGAGTTCGAGCTGCTGCTCGCCCTAGCCCTCAAGCCGCAGCAGGTGTTCACCCGCGAGATGCTGCTCGAGCAGGTCTGGGGATACCACTACAAGGCGGACACCCGCCTCGTGAACGTGCATGTGCAGCGACTCCGCGCCAAGGTCGAGGAAGACCCGGACAACCCCCGGATCGTCATGACCGTGCGCGGCGTGGGCTATCGCGCGGGCAGCACGACCTAGGGCGATGCGCGACTTCGATCCCCGCGCCTGGTTCGAGGAGCTGGCGAGGCTGTGGCGCTCGTCGCTGCCGCTGCGGACGATCGCGATCACCGTGCTGCTGTCGGGAGTCGCCGTGGCGATCATCGGCGGCTACATGTCGTTCAGCATCGGTACCAACCTGTTCGACCTGCGCCGGTCGACCCTCGAGACAGCCTCGGCGACCGCGACGCTGACCGCTCAGCGAGCCTTCGACCAGGCGGCCGAGCAGGTCGGCATCGAGGACATCGACGCGACGACGAGCGAGACCCTGACGTCGATCCTGAGCACGTCGGCAGGCAGCGGAGAGACTCGCCTGGCCCTGCTGCGCACGCCCGGCCAAGGCGGGTCGCCCAACCCGCCGGAGCTGCAGGTGGGGGAGAACACCCGCGACCTCGTGACGGTGGACATGCGGGAGGCGGTGCAGGACTCGAGCGACTCGCGCACCCACTCCCAGCCCGTCGCGCTGGTGCAGGACGACGGCGCCGTGCATCCGGGACTCGTCGTCGGGTCGCTGCTCGACATCGGGGGAGCGCAGTACGAGCTGTACCTCGTCTACGACATCGCGGATGCCCAGGAGACGCTGGGGTTCGTGCAGCAGACCCTGGTGCTCGGCGGGTTCGCCCTGGTGCTGCTCATCGCGGCCGTCGCGTTCCTCGTCGTCCGGCTCGTCGTCGGACCGGTGCAGCTCGCCGCCGAGACCAGCCAGAAGCTCGCAGCCGGGCAGCTCGAGGTGCGCATCCCCGTGAAGGGCGACGACGTGATCGCCACGCTCGGCCGGTCGTTCAACGGCATGGCGGCCTCGCTGCAGAACCAGATCACTCGGCTCGCCGCGCTCTCGCAGGTGCAGCAGCGCTTCGTCTCCGATGTGTCGCACGAGCTGCGCACCCCGCTCACAACGATCCGGCTCGCGGGCGACGTGCTTTACGACCAGCGCGAAACCTTCCCGCCCGCGACCCGTCGAACCGCCGAGCTGCTGCACACGCAGGTCGAGCGGTTCGAGCTGCTGCTCGCCGACCTGCTCGAGATGAGCCGGTACGACGCGGGCGCGGTCGACATGGAGACCGAGCCCACCAACCTCGTCCGCCTCGTCGAGGACGCGCTGGAGAGCGTCGGCACCCTCGCCGAGCAGAAGGGCTCCCAGCTGCGGCTGGTCGCGCCGGGCGGCTACTTCGAGGCCGAGGTCGACCTGCGGCGCATCCGCCGCATCCTGCAGAACCTGCTCGGCAACGCGATCGACCACGGCGAGGGGCGCCCCATCGTCGTGTACGTCGACAGCGATAAGGACGCGGTGGCGATCGCGGTGCGCGACTACGGGGTGGGGATGACCGCTGCCGCCATGGACCGCGTGTTCGACAGGTTCTGGCGCGCCGACCCCTCGCGGCAGCGAGTCACGGGCGGCACGGGCCTCGGGCTCGCGATCTCGCTCGAGGACGCCGCGCTGCACGGCGGCTGGCTCGAGGTCTGGTCCGCCGAGGGGGAGGGTTCGTGCTTCCGCCTGACCCTCCCGCGTGTGCGGGGCGCCGTGCTCATGAACTCGCCACTCGACCTGCCTCCCGACGACGACATCCCCCTCGAGGTGACCCATGCGTAGGACTCTGACCGCACTGGCGGCAGGGATGCTCGCGCTCCTGCTCGGCGGCTGCGTGGGTATCCCCACCTCGGGAGGCGTCAACGACGGCGCCGTGATCGACGCCCAGGGCAGCACCGAGTTCATCGCGCTGCCGTCGGACCCGGTGCCCGGCTCGTCGCAGGAGCAGATCCTCGCGGGGTTCATGCAGGCCGTCGGCGGCCCCCAGAACCAGTACGCCGTGGCCAGGAAGTTCTTGACCAGCGCGCTCGCCGACGACTGGAACCCCGACGCGAGCGCGATCATCCGTACCAGCAGTCCCGTGGTGCAGGCGGTCGACGAGCAGACCATGACCTACTCGATCTCGAGCCGCGCGAGCGTGAACGAGCTCGGGCAGTACCGTGAGGAGCGCAGCGCAGCCCCGCAGACGCTCACGTTCCAGTTCGCGCAGGAGAACGGCGAGTGGCGCATCAGCCAGGCCGCGGACGGCATCGTGCTGTCGCAGTCCGCGTTCAACATCGCGTTCCGTGCGCAGGCGCTGTACTTCTTCGACCCCAGCTACGGTTACCTCGTCCCCGACCTCCGCTGGTTCCCGGCCCGTCCGACCTCGTCGGTGCGCGTCGTGCAGGCGCTGCTCGCCGGCCCGTCGTCGTGGCTGCAGCAGGCGGTCACCACCGCGTTCCCTGATGCCACGACCCTCGGTGAGATCACCCCGGAGTCCGGCGGGATGATCGTGGATCTCAGTACGGAGGCGCTCAGCTCGACGCCGCAGGAGCGCGACCGCATGCGCGAGCAGCTCGCCGAGACCCTCGACGCCCCGAACGTCTCGCTCACGGTTCAGGGGCTCGAGCTCGTGACACCGAACGCGACCGGCAATCGCGCCGTCGTGAACCCCTCGGTGGAGGCCGCCGCGCTCGTCGGGGCGGCCGGCAACTTCGGGTTCGACGGCGGGGGCGGCATCGCCCCGATCGACGGCCTCACCGAGCAGGTGGTCGCGTCGGGCGCCGTGGGGGCCGCCCTGTCCGCGGACAAGCAGTCTGCGGCGCTCCTCGGCCCCGACGGATCCGTCTCCGTGGCCGTGGTCGGGGGCAGCAGCCCGACCCCGCTCGCGGCCGGTCCCGGTCTCGTGACGCCCTCCATCGACCCCTTCCAGTACGTGTGGACCGCGGCCTCCGCCAACGCCGCTACGTTGACCACGTACGACGTCGACGGCGGCGAGCACGAGCTGCAGTCGGGTCTCTCGGCGGACAGCGGCATCATGTCGCTCGACGTCTCGCGGGACGGCACCCGCCTGCTCGTGCTCCTCACCACTCCGGTGGGACCGCGGCTCATCGTGGCCGGGATCATCCGGCAGAACGGCGTGCCGATCCGCCTCGGCGAGGCGATCGACCTCCCGGTCGGGCCCGAGACCCAGCTCGACTCGACCTGGGTCGACGACCGCACCGTGGCAGCGGTATCGAACGACGGACAGGCCAGCGCGATCGTGACGGTGTTCGAGATCGGTGGCCCCAGCGCCGCCCTCGGTCGGGTGCAGGGCGCCTACGCGATCGCGGGCGGGCGCTCCGGAACCGACGGGTTGCGCGTGCTCACGGTCGAGGGTGAGGTGTGGCGGCCGCGGGGGAGTGAGGGGTGGGTCACCACTGCGATCACCGCTCTGTTCCTGGGCACGAAGCAGTAGCGCGCCGTTCCCTCACAGGCCGCCGTTTATCCACAGGCCCCGTCCACATTCACCGGGAGCTTGCCGGGTGCGTCACAGTGGCCCGCATGGACCTCCGCGCCGCGCTCCTCGATGCTTGGGCCCTGGTCATGCCCGTGGACTGCGCGGGCTGCGGCGCCCCCGATCGCTCCCTGTGCTCCGCATGCAGTGCGTTCCTCGTGCCCGATCCGGCGACGCGGTCGACGCCGGGCGGGCTCCGCGTCGTCACCGCCCTCCGCTACGAAGGGGTCGTGCGCGGCATCATCCTCGCTCTCAAGGAGGAGCACCGCACGGATGCCGCTGCCGCCCTGGGTGCGCCACTCGGGGCCGCGCTCCGCAAGGCTCTGCCGCTCACCGGGGCAGTCGAGTTCGTGGCGGTGCCGACCAGCCGCGATGCGTACCGCCGCCGCGGCTACGACCCCGTCGCGCTGCTCACTCGGCGGGCGGGTGCCCGGCCCGCCGGCGTGTTGCGCGTGGCGCGGCGCACCTCTTCGCAGAAAAATCTCGGTGTCACCGAACGTGTCGCCAACCGCACGGGTGCCTTCGCCGCAAAAGTGGACCTGACCGGCCGTTCCTTCGTCGTGATCGACGACGTCATGACCACGGGGGACCCTCGATGAGGCCGCGCGAGCGCTGGCGGCGGCAGGGGGCAGAGTGCTCGGGGCCGCGACCCTAGCGTTCACTCCGAGGATATTCGCTTTCCGTGACAACACCAAAGACCAGGACTACGGTGGGGCCACAGGCGCACAATGATGGACCGCCTACAACAGGGCGGCCAGCGTCAATAGGGCTGGGAGGTCGCCGTGGAAATAACCGTCAGCGGACGAAACCTGGGGGTCACGGACAGGTTCCGTGAGTACGCAATCGAAAAAGCAGGAAAGATCGATCACCTGGCCGAGAAGGCCATCGCGTTCGATATCAAGGTGTCCCGTCACCACGAGACACGCGGTTCGAGCGGGGATGACAGGGTCGAACTGACTCTCGTCGGACCGGGCCCGCTCGTGCGTGCCGAGTCTTCGGGCTCTGACAAGTACGTCGCATTCGACCTCGCGATCGCGAAGCTCGTCGAGCGCATGCGACAGGCCAAGGACCGCAAGAAGGTCCATCGCGGGCAGCACCGTCCGGTGTCGCTCCGCGAGGCATCCGCCGGCGGGTTCAGCGTCGTCGACATCACTCCGGCCAGTCCGGAGGTTCTCGAGAAGGTACTCACGGGCGAGATCCCGGTGCAGTCCGGCGAGGGCGTCGACGCTGACGAGGAGTACTCGCCCGTCGTGATTCGCCGCAAGGTGTTCCCCACATCGCACATGACGGTGGAGGACGCACTCGACCATATGGAGCTCGTGGGGCACGATTTCTTCCTGTTCATCGACAGCGAAACCGACCGCCCGAGCGTCGTCTACCGGCGGAAAGGCTGGGACTACGGGGTGATCGGCCTCGAGGACGAGGCTGAGCAACTGCCCAAAGTCGCCTCCAAGGGTCGTAGCGGCAGGCGATAGCGCGCCTCTAGTTGGTACGATTACGAACCGGTAACGCGCCCTTCGCGCTGCCGGAAAGCCCGGGGTATCCCGGCAAGAACTGGAGTAATCGTGGCCAACGTTCTCGAGCGCGCGCTTCGCGTCGGTGAGGGTCGTCTTCTGCGTCGACTGAAGAACTATGCAGAAGCCGTCAATCACCTGGAAGACGACTTCACGGAACTCAGTGACGAAGACCTCAAGCACGAGACCGTCGAACTGCGCGAGCGGTTCGCCAACGGGGAATCCCTCGACGATCTCCTGCCAGAGGCCTTCGCCGCTGTCCGCGAAGCCGCGAAGCGCACGCTCGGGATGCGCCCGTTCGATGTGCAGGCCATGGGCGGTGCGGCTCTCCACCTCGGCAACATCGCGGAGATGAAGACCGGTGAGGGCAAGACGCTCACCGCCGTGTTCGCGGCCTACCTCAACGCGATCCCCTCGCGCGGCGTGCACGTGATCACCGTCAACGACTACCTCGCGAGCTACCAGTCCGAGCTCATGGGCCGCGTGTTCCGGGCCCTCGGCATGACGGTCGGTGTGATCCTCTCAGGCCAGACCCCGGCCGAGCGCCGTGAGCAGTACGCGGCTGACATCACCTACGGCACCAATAACGAGTTCGGCTTCGACTACCTGCGCGACAACATGGCGTGGCAGGCCGTCGACATGGTGCAGCGCGGCCACCACTACGCGATCGTCGACGAGGTCGACTCGATCCTCATCGACGAGGCCCGCACGCCGCTCATCATCTCCGGCCCGGCGTCGGGCGAGGCGAACCGCTGGTTCACCGAGTTCGCGAGCCTGGCCAACAAGCTCATCCCCGACGTCGACTTCGAGGTGGACGAGAAGAAGCGCACGGTCGGCGTGCTCGAGCCCGGCATCGAGAAGGTCGAGGACTACCTCGGCATCGACAACCTGTACGAGTCGGCGAACACCCCCCTCATCTCCTTCCTCAACAACTCGATCAAGGCGAAGGCCCTGTTCAAGAAGGACAAGGACTACGTCGTCATGAACGGCGAGGTGCTCATCGTCGACGAGCACACGGGCCGCATCCTCATGGGCCGCCGTTACAACGAGGGCATCCACCAGGCGATCGAGGCGAAAGAGGGCGTGGCGGTCAAGGCCGAGAACCAGACCCTCGCCACCGTCACGCTGCAGAACTACTTCCGCCTCTACAAGAAGCTGTCGGGGATGACCGGTACCGCCGAGACCGAGGCGGCCGAGTTCATGGCCACCTACAAGCTCGGCGTTGTCCCGATCCCCACCAACAAGCCGATGCTCCGCAAGGACCAGTCCGACCTCGTCTACAAGAACGAGGAGGCCAAGTTCGAGCAAGTCGTCGAGGACATCGTCCAGCGCCACGCCGCGGGTCAGCCCGTGCTCGTCGGAACCACGAGCGTCGAGAAGAGCGAGCTGCTCTCGCGCAAGCTCGCCAAGAAGGGCGTGCGCCACGAGGTGCTCAACGCCAAGAACCACGCCCGCGAGGCAGCGATCATCGCGCAGGCCGGCCGACTCGGTGCCGTCACCGTCGCCACCAACATGGCAGGTCGTGGCACCGACGTGATGCTCGGCGGCAACGCCGAGTTCCTCGCGGTCGCGCAGATGAACAACCGCAATCTCAGCCCGGTGGAGACCCCCGACGAGTACGAGGCCGAGTGGGACGGCGTGTACGCCGCCGTCAAGGCCGAGGTCGAGGTCGAGGCCGCCAAGGTCATCGAGGTCGGCGGACTGTACGTGCTCGGCACCGAGCGCCACGAGTCGCGCCGCATCGACAACCAGCTGCGTGGTCGTTCCGGCCGCCAGGGCGACCCCGGCGAGAGCCGCTTCTATCTCTCGCTCCAGGACGACCTGATGCGCCTGTTCAACAGCGGCGCGGCCGAGGCCCTGATGGGTCGCGGCAATGTCCCGGACGATCTGGCCATCGAGTCGAAGGTCGTGAGCCGGGCCATCCGTAGCGCGCAGTCGCAGGTCGAGGCGCGCAACGCGGAGATCCGCAAGAACGTGCTGAAGTACGACGACGTCCTCAACCGCCAGCGCGAGGCCATCTACGGCGACCGCCGCCACATCCTCGAGGGCGACGACCTGCAGGACCGCGTCACGCACTTCCTCGAGGACGTCATCACGGAGGTCATCGACGTGCACACCGCGGAGGGCCACGCCGACGACTGGGACTTCGACGCGATGTTCACCGAGCTCAAGACGCTCTACCCCGTCGCCCTTACCGTCGACGAGCTGATGGCCGAGGCGGGCACGCGCGGCAAGGTGAGCTCGCAGTTCGTCACACGCGAGATCCTCTCCGACGCGAAGCTCGCCTACGAGCGCCGCGAGCGCCAGCTGGGCGAGCCGGCCATGCGCGAGCTCGAGCGCCGCGTCGTGCTCTCGGTGATCGACCGCCGCTGGCGCGACCACCTCTACGAGATGGACTACCTGAAGGACGGCATCGGCCTGCGCGCGATGGCCCAGCGCGACCCGCTCGTCGAGTACCAGCGTGAGGGGTTCGCCCTCTACCAGTCGATGATGGGCTCGATCCGCGAGGAGTCCGTCGGATTCCTGTTCAACCTCGAGGTCGAGGTCACCGGTGGTGCGTCCGTCGAGGCCCGCGGTCTCGCGGCTCCGGCGGCGAACCCGAACCAGCTCAGCTACTCAGCACCGAGCGCGGATGCCCAGGGCGAGGTCGAGGTGCGCAACCAGCGCGGCCAGCTCGAGGGAGCGGCAACCGCTCGCGCGCAGCAGGCCCAGGCCGCCCAGCAGCGCCCGCTGCAGGCCCCGCCCGCGCAGCAGCCCGCCGCCCGCGGCGCCTTCGGGCAGCGCTCCGAGGAGCCCGCGCCCACGCCCGGGAACCGCGCGGAGCGCCGCGCACAGGACAAGAAGGGCCGCTAGCCGGCTCGGGCCGCCCCCGGTGCGCCGGGGGCGCTGCCCGCTGCGCTCGGCGCGGCTCCGCGCCCGCGCTTCGTGCTTCGCGGGGGCTTCCGTGAATTGCTCCGGCGCCCGACGCCGCATCTGACGGAAACCCCCGCGCGAGCATCCGGCGCCGCCGTCTGACCCCAGGCGCGCGCCGGAGTCGCACCTCGGCCGCCCGTGCGGTGTTTCCGACCGCATGCGCATGGCAATACGACCGCATGCGGTCGTTACCTCCGCATGAGGCAGCTCCGAGGCTCGGGTAGGCCGCGCGCCCCGCGAGGGCGGGCGTGGTCGTAGCGCGGGAACGGCGAACCGGCGCGCGGCCCCACCGGACGGGCCGCGCGCCGGAGTCTGTGCGCTCGCTACAGGACGTTGATGGCGGTTGCCCGCCAGCGGTGGTCGAGGCCCTCGAGTCGGAGGGCGACGGCGCGGGTGCGCGCCCTGCCGCGCACGATCACGACCGCCTCGACGACGCCGTCTCGCGGGACGCACTGGCTGGTCGACCCGATCGTGAAGCTCGGCCGGGTGACCGCCCTGCCCGTGGCCTGCCGTGCCCGGGCGGAGAGCACCACGCGCTTGAGGAGGTGGCGGTACACGTCGTCCGTCACCCACCGGGAGATCTGCTCGAGATCCCGCGCCCCCGCGAGGATCTCGATGACGCACCGCGTGAGATTCTCTATCAGCGCGGTGGGGTCGGGCAGTGAAGCGCTTGACGTTGGCTGGTGGCCGAAGAACTCATCCGGCACGAATCGTGGCCGGATGATCTTGGACGGCAGGGTCTCCTGGCCGCCGCCGATTGCGGCCGTCGAGCGACGGCCGCGGGGTTGTGCAGGGCTCATGGCTCTCCCCCGAGTACGGATCCAAATACGCAGACGGAGTGGTCTACCCCGTATGCAACATCCGCCACTAAACCAAATGAAAAAGATTCTGTCTACAACAAATGCTGCGACTGTGGATAACCCGACGATCGCGCCACTGTGAGCCAGTAGCGTCCCGCCCATGCGCTGGGAGAACCTCTTCGACGACCTCGAGACGCAGCTCGAACGCGAACTGACGGCAGAGGAGCTCGACCTCGAGGTCGAGGAGGAGCGACTTCGGCTCGGGCGGCTGTCCGTGCGCGATCGGCTTGTCGCGCTGCACGAGTCGCAGGGTGGTTCGCGCTACCGGCTGTCCCTCACCTTCGCCCGCGGGGACCGGCTGACCGTGCATCCCGTCTCGTTCGGCAGGGACTGGTTCTCGGCCGACGTCGCGGCCGAGGGCACGCGCGAGATCCAGTGCGTCGTGCCGCTCGGAGCGATCGTCAGCGTGGCTCTCGAGCCGGCGCTCGTGCCGCAGAGCCTGATCGCGGCGAGGGCGCCGGACGGGCATCCGTCGCTGTCGGCGCGTCTGGGGCTGACATTCGTGCTCCGCGACCTGTGCCGCCGGCGTCGCGCGATCGACCTCGTGCTTACCGCGGGGGAGTTGCACGGCACCATCGACCGTGTCGGACGCGATCACCTCGACGTGGCCGTGCACGAGCGGGACCAGGCGCGGCGGCAGAGCGCCGTGAGCGAGGTGCGGATGGTGCCGCTCGCCGCGCTGCAGTTCGTGCGCTTCTGAGCTCTAGAGTCCGCTGAACGAGTAGGCGATCACATTGCCGAAGTCCGATTGGATCCACAGCGCGTGGCGGCGGGTCTCCTCGTACTTCGCCTCGATGTACGACTCGAGTACCGAGCGCTCGATGCGCCAGTGCCCGCGCGCGCCGACGCGGATCGCGGGTAGCTCGCCTGTGTTGACGAGGTCGTAGGCCTGCTTGGTCGATATGCAGAGTAGCTCCGCGGCATCCGCGAGGGTGAGGAAGCGCGCGAGCCCCCCGGCGGGGCTGTCGTGGTTCATCCCACGATTATGCTTCTGTAACCCGGTTCGTGGACGCTCTGTGGATAACTTCCTACTTGTATGCCTGTGGCTGGGGACCATGACGGAATGTTCACGAGCAGGGCCGGTTCCGTACGGCGTTCCCTCGATCCCCGTCTCCTCATCGGCCTCGCTCTTGTCGTCGCCTCGGTCGCGGGCGTCGTCACACTCCTCACCGCCGCTGACGAGTCGGTGGCCGTCCTCGCCGCGGGCGACTCCCTCGCACCCGGCGACCGGATCGATGCTGACGACCTGGTGGCCGTCGACGTGCGGCTCGACCCCGCGACGAAGCACTACCTCGCACCGGAGGACGTGCCCGCGGACGGCCTGGTTGTCACGCGCGCCGTGGGGGAGGGCGAGCTCGTCCCCGTCGACGCCGTGGGCAGCACTGAGAGTCTGCGGCTCGCGTCACTCGTGCTAGATGTGACTGGCGCGCTCGCGGCATCCGTGAAAGCCGGCGCGGTCGTCGACGTCTGGGCATCGCGCGAGGGTGAGAGCGGAACCTTCGGTCCGCCCGTGGTGATCGCGAGCGGCGCGCTGGTCGTGCGGCTCGTGGAGTCGGACTCGATCGTCACCGGTGGAGCGACGACGGCGGTGGAGGTGCTCGTTCCGAAGACGCGTATCGCCCGCGTGCTCGAGGCCGGCGCGAACTCCGACGTGCTGTCGATCGTTCCCTCCAGCGTGCCGGTTCGCTGAGGTGGCGACGCTGGCACTCGCCGTTCCGCTCGCCCTCGAAGACAGCCTCGCTGAGCAGGCCGAGCGCCACGGGCACCGTGTCGTCGCCCGAGCCGCCGGTGCTGCCGAGGCCGGGTCACTCGTCGTGACGCACCGTCCCGACGCACTCGTCGTCGCAGCCGAGCCCCGCTACCTCGGCGAGCGGCTGCTCGCAGTGTGCGACGACGTCGGCGTGCGGGTGGTGGCGCTCACGAGCGGTGACGCGGATCGCCGGCTCGCGGCATCCCTGGGCCTGTGGGAGACCACGGATGCCGCTGCCGGCTGGCCCGCCATCGAGCAGGCGCTCACGGTCTCAACCCGGTCGCCGCAGGTCAAGGGTCGGGAGTCGGGCGGCGCGGTCATCGCCGTGTGGGGACCGGCCGGTGCTCCGGGGCGCACGACCCTCGCCATTGCGGTCGCCTCCGAGCTGGCCGCGACCGGGGCGTCGGTGGTTCTCGCGGACGTCGACACCCACGGCGCCTCCATCGCCCCGGCTCTCGGGATGCTCGACGAGGCGCCCGGGTTCGCCGCGGCCTGCAGGCTCGCCGGCAACGGAGCCCTCAGCATCGCCGAACTCGAGCGCATCGCGCAGCGGTACGAGTCCCCGCAGGGCTCGTTCAGGGTGCTGACCGGGATCGGTCGACCCAGTCGCTGGCCCGAGCTCTCGGCGGAGCGAGTCGCGGCGGTGATCGCCCTGTGCCGCACGTGGGTCGACTTCACCGTCGTCGACATCGGGTCGAGCCTCGAGAACGACGAGGAGATCTCGAGCGACCTGTTCGCTCCGCGCCGCAACGCCGCCGCGGTGACGGCGGTGCGCGACGCCGATCGCCTGCTCGCGGTCGGCGCTGCGGACCCGGTCGGGCTGTCGCGCTTCCTGCGCGCCTACGTGGACCTCGAGGAGGTCGCGTCGACGGACGACGTGATCGTGGTGATGAACCGGGTGCGGGCATCCGCGATCGGCATGAACCCGCACGGTCAGGTTCTACAGACGCTCTCCCGGTTCGGTGGCATCGAGTCGGCGGTTCTGGTGCCGCACGACCAGGCGGCGTTCGACGGCGCGGTCCTCAGCGGGCGCACGCTCGCCGACTCGGCCCCGAAGTCACCCGCGCGGGCCGCGATCCGCGCGCTGGTGGAGAGTCGGATCGTCGTGCGCGGCTAACCTTGGAGCATGTCGACCCTCAGTGATCTGGTCCAGGCGCAGGGGCGCTCGAGCGAGGCGGACATCGAGTGGCTGCACCTGCTCGTGGGCGACTGGCAGCTTCTGGCCGACTTGGCCTTCGCCGACATCGTGCTGTGGGTCCCGGGTGCGGAAGGCAGCTTCGTCGCCGTCGCGCACGCGCGGCCGTCGAGCTCGGCGACCCTCTTCTACCGCGACTTCGTCGGCCAGGTGATCAAGCCGGAGTGGAAGGCGCAGGTTACGGAGGCGTTCGAGTCGGCCCGCATCGTCGACACGGCGGCACCCGATTGGTACGAGGAGACCCCGACGCGAGTGCGGGCGGTCCCCGTGCTGCGGCGTCTGAGCCCCAGTGGCAAGGCGACCACGGAGTTCCCGATCGCGGTCATCACACGGCACACCAACCTGAGCGAGGCGCGGACTCCCTCCCGTCAGGAACTGACCTTCAACGAATGTGCGAACGACCTGTTCGCGATGATCGCGTCGGGGGACTTCCCCGACCTGGGTGCTCCGAGCGGACCGCGCCGTGGCGCACCCCGGGCATCCGACGGGCTGATTCGGCTCGATGTCGACGGTCTCGTCACCTTTGCGAGCCCGAACGCGCTGTCGGCGTTCAACCGCATCGGCTTCGCCGGCGAGCTCGAAGGGGAGTCGCTCGCGGAGGTCACCACGGGAGTGATCGCGGGCCAGCCCGTCGTCGACGAGTCGCTGCCCCTGGTCGTGACTGGCCGCGCGCCGTGGCGCACCGACATCGAGGCGCGCGGGGTGACGGTGTCGCTGCGGACCATCCCGATCCGCAACCGGGGCGAGCGCGTCGGCGCGATAGTGCTGTGCCGGGATGCGACGGAGATCCGGCACCAGGAGCGCGAGCTCATCACGAAGGATGCCACGATCCGCGAGATCCACCACCGGGTCAAGAACAACCTCCAGACAGTCGCCTCCCTCCTGCGCATCCAAGCCCGTCGCACGCACAGCGACGTCGCACGGGAAGCCCTCGGCCAGGCCATGCGCCGTGTCGCCGCCATCGCGGTCGTGCACGACACGCTGTCGGAGGGCCTCAGCCAGAACGTGGACTTCGACGTTGTCTTCGACCGCGTGCTGATGCTGATCGCCGAGGTGGCGTCGAGCCACAACACGACCGTTCGGCCCAAGTCGACGGGCAGCTTCGGTCCGCTGCCGAGCGAGTACGCCACGCCCCTGGCGCTCGCGCTCACGGAGCTGGTCACGAACGCGGTGGAGCACGGGCTCGCGGGTCGCGCCGACGGCGAGGTCGAGATCGTCGCCCAGCGCACCGACGAGCTTCTCAGCGTCAAGGTGCGCGACAACGGGATCGGGCTCGGCGAGGGAAAGGTCGGCTCAGGCCTGGGAACTCAGATCGTGCGCACGCTCATCCAGGGCGAGTTGAGCGGCACCATCGACTGGCACACGATCATGGGCAGCGGCACCGAGGTGACGATAGAGGTGCCACTCACGTGGCTCAACACCCGCAAGCGGGACTGAGCGCGCGGCAGTCGAGACCTAGGAAGCGCGCCTTGCGCGAGCCGCTCTGCGCTTGAGCGCGCGGCGCTCGTCCTCGCTGAGGCCGCCCCACACGCCGGAGTCCTGCGAGGTGTCGAGCGCGTACTGCAGGCACATCTCGGTCACGGAGCAGCGGGCACAAACGGCCTTCGCCTTGTCGATCTGGTCGACGGCAGGTCCGGTGTTTCCGACGGGGAAGAACAGCTCGGGGTCTGCGGTGAGGCAGGCAGCTTTGTCGCGCCAATCCATGGTGGTACTCCTTCGGTGCGTGCGGTGGGCTGGACCGCGGACAGGCCATGAGAAATGTGGCCTGGAGAATTCGGGTTCACGTCTATTGGGACCCGCTCGCGACACTGGGAGCTGGAAATCAACCTCACATAGACTCTCATAACGGTAGATGCAAATCAATGGTCTTGTGGGGGATAACGCTGTGAGTGAAACGTCGGGGACACATTCCCGTCATCCCTTTGTGCTAGCGCTCGTCGTCATCCTCTTCGCCGAGTGCGCGCTTCTGGCAGTCGCGACGGTGTACCTGATCGTCGAGCTGTTCGTAGCCACGCCCAACTCCCTGGTGAGCGCGCTCGCCCTTCTCGTGCTCACCGCGATCGCCGCCATCTGGCTCGTCTTCATCGCCGTCAACGTGCTGCGCGGGCGCGCCTGGACGCGGGGCGCGGCGATCGTCGTGCAGGTGCTGCAGGGCGCCGTCGCCATCGGCTGCTTCCAAGGATTGCTGGCTCAGCCGACCATCGGATGGCTGCTGCTCATCCCCGCGCTCATCGCGCTGTTCCTGCTCTTCACCCCGCCGGTCGTTGCGGCGGTCAGCACCCGCGAGACCTAGGCGTCGATCCCAAGCTTCTTCCGCAGGGATGCCACGTGGCCGGTCGCCTTGACCCCGTACAACGGCAGCGTGATGCGGCCGTCCTCGTCGATCACGAAGGTCGAGCGGATCACGCCGGTGACGGTCTTGCCGTACAGGTTCTTCTCTCCCCAGGTCGCGTACCGCTCGTGCACGGCACGGTCGGGGTCACTGAGCAACTCGAAGTTGAGGGCATCCCTGTCTCGGAATTGCGCGAGCTTCGCGGTGTCGTCGCGGGAGACGCCGACCACGGTGTAGCCGGCTGACTTAAGGGAGTTGAGGTTGTCGCGGAAGTCGCACGCCTGCTTCTCGCAGCCGGGGGTCATGGCCTCCGGGTAGAAGTAGAGGATCACCTTCTGGCCGCGCAGGTCGTGCAGCGAGACGGATGCCCCGTCTTGATCGGTGAGCGTGAAATCGGGTGCAACGGCCCCGGCTTCGAGTCGGTCGGTCATGGGTGTCTCCTCGGGGGTCAGTTGTCATGCTAATCTTTTTCCTCGGCCCTCCCATTCGTGTAAGGGCAGCCACGCACCTCTAGCTCAATTGGCAGAGCAACTGACTCTTAATCAGTGGGTTCCGGGTTCAAGTCCCGGGGGGTGCACCGCTAGCCAGCAAGTACAAGGGTTCCGCTCGATCGAGCGGAACCCTTTCTCTTCGGCTCTCAGTGCGAGTCTCTTTGGCTTTCAGTGCGAGGTGGTGCGCTCCACGCTCATGACGAGGATGACGCGGTCCGCGCTGTCGGGCGGTGGCTGCTGGCCGGGGTTGCCGTAGCGCTTGCCGAGCACCACGTAGAAGGCGCCCTCGGGGTCGGGGATGACCTCGACGAGCTTGCCTCGCACCTCGACGTAGTTGATCGGGTCGGCGGCGTCCATGATCGAGAGGCTCATCGACGGGTTGTGCATGAGGTTGCGGTACTTCGCCCGCTTCGTGGTGTGCGTGAACCGGATGCTCTCGCCGTCGAACTCGAACCACATGGGGTTCACCTGCACGGTGTCGTCGGGTCGGATTGTTCCGAGGGAGCCGAAGTTGGGCTCCTCGAGAAGTCGAACGAGGTGCGGGGGAATCACGTCTGTCATGGGCTGAGTCAACCGTCCTCCGCGTGCGGGAGTCAAACTGCGGTTCAGTCGTCGTCGTCCTCTTCGGCGAATACCTCTGCCGCGACACCGTAGCCCTCGAACGCGCGCGCAACGCCCGCGTAGGCCGCGACCTGGATGAAGGCCTCCACGATCTCCTCCTTGCCCACGCCCACGTTCCGGGCGATGCGTATCTGCCCCCTGAGCGGTTCGAGTACTCCGAGTGTCGCTGCGATGGTGACCGAGACCAGTGCACGTGTTCGTACGTCGAGATACTCGGTGCGGGGCCAGGCATCCGCGAAGGCCTGGATGGTGGCGATGCGCTTGAAGTCCGCGGCGTTCGAGGGCTCGCTGGATGCGGTCTCCAGAAACCGTTCGAGGCGGAATCCCAGCATCCGCTCTGCTTCATCGAGGGCGGCTCGGTAAGTGTGGTCGTTTCGCTGCTCGCTCATGTCGACAGCGTCGCACCGGACCTGTCCCTGCACTAGCGGAGAATGACTCGATTGCCTCCTCGTCGCGGGGAATCACATCACAATCGCTGCGCCGGTCGCATCGTGCTGCCCGCACGAGTCGCGAACGACGAGCGTGCCGGTGAAGATCTGGTGCCGGTGCGGCTCGTCGGTGTTGAGCACCCCCTGCACCGCGGCCTCGGCCATCGCTTCGATCGGTTGGCGGAAGCTCGTGAGTCGTGGCCAGTAGTACTCCCCGTCGACGGTTCCGTCCAGCGACGCGATCGCCAGCTCGCCCGGAGTCGCCACGCCGCTCTCGTGGAACGCGCGCAGCGCCCCGAAGGCGATGAGGTCCGACGCGGCGAAGACAGCGGTGGGGCGATCGGGGTGGGCGACGAACTCCTGTCCGGCGAGGTAGCCGCCGAGTCGGCCGTACTCGGCCTGCACGGCCACGCCGGGTTCGACTCCGTACTGGGCGCAGGCGTCCAGCCACCCCTGGTGCCGCGGCTCGGGCCATTCGCCGAGGAAACCGACGCGCCGGTGGCCGTGGCTGATGAGGTGCTCGGTGACCGCGAAGGCCCCGCCGTACAGGTCAGGGCCCAGGCTCGGCGCGTTGGGAACCGCCGCGCTGGCGTTGAGCTGGATCCACGGAACGTGGAGCTGGTCGAGTGCGGCCTGGTTCTCGGGCCAGTCCGTGAGGATCAGGATGCCGTCGACCTGGCGGGAGGCGAAGTCCTTGGCGTAGGAGAGAACGCCGGCGGGCCCGAGCTCGGCCGCCGTGGCGGTGTACAGCGCGTACCCCCGGTCACGTGCGGCCACTTCGATGGCGTTGAAGAACTCCGTGAAGAACGGGTTGGCAGACACGGGCTCGGGGGTGTCGACGGTGGGCGCGATGAGGGCGAGGGCGTGGGTGGAGCCCGACCTGAGGGCGGTGGCGGCGCGGTTGGGGCGGTATCCCAGCGCCGCGACGGCAGCGCGCACGCGAGCCGCGGTCTCGGTGGCGACGGGAGCACCCCCGTTCAGCGTGTAGCTCACGACGGCGTCGCTGACGCCCGCAAGCACGGCGACGTCGTGACGTGTCGGCTTGCGGTCTCCGGGTGGGGCGGCGGTCACCGGGGACTCGGCCCGGTGGCGGTCGCAGGTGCGGCGCCGAAGTCTTCGACGGGCATCCTTTCGCCGTCGCGCAGCGCGGACTCCATCGCGACGAGTCCCGGCAGGGTGTAGCGCGCCGCGACCCACGCGTTCACCGTCGGGAGCGTGCGGTCGGTGACGGCGCGCACGAAGTCATCGGCCAGGAGCTGGTGGCTTCCCTCGTGCCCGTTGGGTGCCAGCGCGAACTCCGCAGGCAACCGGGAGGTCTCCGCGTCGTGGATCGGCGCGTGGCCCGAGATGAACGCCGGTCGGAGCGATGGCGCGATGTCGGACAACCGCGGGTCGTCCAAGCTCAGTGAGGCCCGGGTCGCGATCAGTTCGGAGATGTCGGTCGCGCCCGTCTTGTCCTGCCAGATCGACGTCGTCGCGAGCTGCTCGAAGCTTCCCTCCGTGCCGAAGAACCGAAAACGGCTCTCGCGGAGCGGGGAGTAGTACCCCACGCGCCGGAACTCGTTGATCCTCATCGAGCCGCCGCCGGAGAGCTCGAACAACGCGGTCATGTTCGAGAAGTCATTGCCGAACATGCTGACGCCGCGGTCGAAGACTCCATCGTCGACCTCGTCCTTGACGCCGATGCAGCTCACGCTGGTCGCGTGCTGGGGGATGGCACCGAGGGCGCCGCCGATGGAGTGCGTCGGGTACCACATGGGGGGATAGCTCGCCGTCCTGCGCCACTCCTCGCCCCCGCTGTAGCGGTACGCCTCGTAGAAGCCCAGGTCCATGTCGTGCAGGTAATCACCCTCGAGGTAGAACACCCGGCCGAAGTCGCCGGTGGCGACCCGCTGCCGGGCGAACACTGTGGCGGGGTTGTAGTAGCTCGTCTCGCCCATCATGTACGTCAGCCCCGTCGCCACGACGGCGTCGAGTATGGCCGAGATCTCGTCGCGGGCGATGGCCATCGGCACGGCCGAGTAGACGTGCTTGCCGGCGTTCAGCGCCTGCAGAACGAGGGCACCGTGGGTCCAGCGCTGAGTGAAGATCGCGATCGCATCGATGGACGGATCCGCGAGCATCGCCTCGAAGGATTCGTACGTGCCGGCGAGGCCGAGTTCGGAGACCATCCGCTGCGCTCGCTCGGGGAGCAGATCCGTGGCGCTGACCGACGAGACGCCGGGGTGCAGGTGGAACAGCCACGCGAAGTGGGCGGCGAACTGCCCGGCACCCACCATCCCGAGGCTGAAGGTCATAGTCGAAACTTTACCCGAGTCAACCCACCCATTGCAGTGTGCACCGCGACCTCGTTAGGATTCCTTAACTTTGAGCCTCCCGGACGGAAGAACCAACCGAAGGACTGCCGATGAGGTCACGCATACCGCTTCTCAGCGCTGCACTTGCGCTGCTTCTCGCCCCGGCGCTCGCCGGATGCTCGACCGATGACGGGGTGACACTCGAGTTCCAGACGTCCCAAGCGGTCGACTCCCCGACCTATCTTGCGCTGGAGACCATCACCGAGGCGTTCGAGGATGCCCACCCGGGCATCCACGTCGACCTCGAGCCGGGCGGCGACGACTACGAATCGCAGATGAAGGTGCGTCTCGCAGCGGGGGACCCGCCCGACCTGTGGTCCACGCACGGATGGTCCCTCCTGAGGTACAGCTCGTTCCTCGCCCCGTTGAACGACGAGCCTTGGGCGAAGGACTTCAATCCCATCCTGGATCCCGTGATGACGAACTCGGACGGCGAGTTCTTCGCGCTGCCCGTGGCCGCCGCCGCGTCGGGCCTCATCGTCAACGAGACCGTCCTCGACGAGGTGGGAGTGGACCCGGACACGTTGACGTCGTGGGACGCGATCGCCGAGGCGGCGGAGGAGGTGAAGGCCGCAGGGATCGTCCCGTTCGAACTGGCTGGCTCGAAGGACGGCTCGGCGGGCAACGTGGTCGACTGGCTCGCCCCGGGCGTCCTACCTCCTCG